>Ga0224530_1000027_pt1 | contig 110081 bp, 77 predicted proteins | sample CBST75metaG_FD_179873 | JGI IMG/M metagenome (GOLD analysis project Ga0224530, IMG submission 179873) | Peat soil microbial communities from Stordalen Mire, Sweden - C.B.S.T75 | ecosystem: Environmental > Terrestrial > Soil > Wetlands > Peat | place: Sweden: Norrbotten County, Stordalen Mire...
CGCCCGGGAAGAAAATCCTTGATCTTCTCCCATTGCAATTCACTCAATTCATAGCGACTAGGCGGCATACACATACTTCAACAGACAACTACCTGGCTGCAAAGTGTATATGTCGATACGGCCTAGGCCTTTGGTCGCTTGCATAGATGCTGGATGCCCCAGGGTCCCGATTCTGGGGCCTGGGAAAGCACGAGCCCCAATCGTGCAGGGCTTGATCCCATCGCAGGTGGCCTACTGCTTTTCCCGCCCCGCCCACCACGCTTTAATAAACTTCCAGTGGATATAGACCGAGTGGTTCAGGTGGAGCAGAAGGCCCTCGCGTCCATCCAGAAAACCCAGCCGGAAAAAGTAGTTGTAGATAAACGTTGCTGCCGGGTTTGCTACTCCGTTCCACAGAAAGGCGGCCAGTGATTTGCTGTTACGCCCCTTCTTGTGGAGCAGGTCGGCAATCTCGGAGCTGTAGCGGTTCATGTGTTCGAGATAGATGACCATGTCCGGGTAGGCGTAGTGCAGCATGTCGTGCTTGAGCTTGCCGCATCGCCCCTCGAACTGTGGCGTCGAGTGCGGACCCACGCCCTCGCTCAGCCGCGCTGCTCCGCGCCGGAACAGGCGCAGCTTGTGGTCCGGATAGAAGCCGCCATGCCGCATCCAGCGGCCGAAGATCAGGTTCAGCCGGGGAATCCAGTAGGCACCGTACCTGGGCTCATTGGAGAGCAGTTGACGAATCTCGTCCTGCAGGCCGGGCGTAAGCACCTCGTCGGCATCGAGCAGCAGAATCCAGTCGCAGGTGCACAGGTCCAGAGCCACGTTCTTCTGCTCGCCGTGGCCGCCGAAGTCGTGGTACGAAGTTTTGGCGCCGAACGACTGGGCAATCTCAATCGTGCGGTCTTTCGATCCCGAGTCGACGACGATTATTTCGTCGGCCCAGCGAACATTCTCGAGGGTGCGGGGCAGGTTCGCCTCCTCGTTCATTGCAATCATGGCGACTGAAAGGGTCTTGCGCATCGAACCAAGGATAAACCGGCGGGGGCTGGCGCGTATGCTGTCATCGAGGATGGACGGGGAGGGAACGATGAAGGTTCTGATCTTTGGCGCGACCGGGATGGTGGGCCAGGGCGTGTTGCGGGAATGCCTGCAGGACCCGGAAGTGGAGCTGGTGGCCACCGTTGGCCGCACCGCGACCGGCGCGCAAGCTCCCAAGCTGGAGGAGATCGTTCATGCGGATATGACCGACTTCAGCGATATCGAGGGGGAATTGGCCGGTTTCGATGCCTGTTTCTTCTCGTTGGGCGCTTCGTCCAGTGGCATGAAGGAAGCCGACTACGCACGGGTGAACTACGACTTCCCCGTGGCCGCCGGGGAGACGCTGAGTCGGCTTAATCCGGCCATGACCTTCATCTATGTATCGGGCGCGGGAACCGACAGCACGGAGCAAGGGCGCATCATGTGGGCGCGCATCAAGGGCCGCACGGAGAACGCGCTGCTGCGGATGCCGTTCCATGCGTACATGTTCCGGCCGGGGCTGATTCAGCCGATGGACGGAATCAAGTCGAAGACGCCCGCCTACCGGGTCATGTATTCGCTCAGCAAGCCGCTCTTGCCATTGCTGCGTTGGGCGCTGCCGAATCAGGTTGTGTCCACGCGCGAGATCGCGCTAACCATGCTGGCGGTGGCCAAGCATGGGTATGGGAGGCGGATCTTGGAGACCAAAGATTTGCGGGCCGCCGTGCGCGGCTAGCGCGGTACGAAGGGCCAACATGAGACCAGATGCCTGTAAAGGTTTATTGGAAACTTTCTTCGATCCCACCTTGGCCGCGATGAAGCTTGGAGCATCCGGGTTTGGAGTTGGGTCAAAGGTAGGCCAACCAGGTTCATGCTAGAGTGAAATTCCACGGAGGAGTCATGGCCTCAGGACTGGCTGGAAATGGCGAGACGATCGACCTGCAGCAGCAGGTGGCGCGTCTGCAGGCGCTGCTTGAGGCGTCGCGGCAGGTCCACGCGACCGTCAACGAAGAAGAGGTGCTGGAGCAGGTGCTGCGCATCGTGGTGCGGGAACTGGAAATGACCGGAGCGGCGTTTCCCGGTACCGGGCTGGCCTATGGCGATGCCCCGGTAGACGATGCCAACGGAAGTGCCGCCGCACTCCGTTATCCCTTGGAGGATCGCGAAGGCCAGCGCATGGCCGAACTGGTGGTGGCGCCTCCGGACGGCCGCGAGCTGACCATCTACGAGACTGACTTCATCGAGGGCCTGGCGCTGCAGGCAGCAGTGGCTCTGGAGAACGCCCGCAATCACAAGCGCAACATCGAGTTTGCCCGCGTGCAGCAGGATATGGACGCGGCCCGCCGGATTCAGCGCTCCCTTTTGCCTCAGGAGTTGCCCGCAATTCCCGGCTACTCGCTAGCCTTCCGCTCCGACGCCTGCTATGAGGTGGGCGGTGACTATCTTGACATTGTGGAGCAACCCGACGGCAGCCTGCTGATGGCGGTGGCCGACGTGGCAGGCAAGGGGCTCGCTTCGGCCCTCATGTCCAGCAGTTTTCGGTCCGCGTTCCGGGCGGTGGCGGTTACCGGGCTTCCCCTCGACGAGCTGGCTGCACGCATGAACCAGTACCACTGGTCGGAAGGCGAAGAGGCCCGCCGCCGCTACGTGACGGCGATCTTCTTCCGCATCTATCCGGAGGCGGGTGAGGTGGAAGTGGTCAACGCGGGGCACAATCCCGGGTTCCTGGTTGCGCCGGGCGAGGAACCGCGCCAGTTCGATGCCTCGGGCACGCCGCTGGGGCTGCTGCCGGGGATGAGTTACACCAGCGAGCGGTGCCGGATTGCGCCGGGCGCGCGCCTGTTGTTTTATACCGATGGGCTGACGGAAGTCTTCCGGGGGGATGAGGAGTTTGGTCCCGAACGGCTTCTTGCCGCGTTTGCCAAATACCCGGGTGAGCGAGCCGATGGTATTCTCGATGCATTGTGGGCAGCCATCGAAAAGTACTCTGACGGCAGTTCGCAGTGTGACGACATGACCGCACTGGCGCTGTGCCGCCGGGCGGCTTCCACGGAGATGCCGGCATGAGCGAGTTCAAATCCGCCACGGTGGAGGTTCGGCTGCCCTCGCGGTTGGGGTTCGAGAAGGTTGCCATGAGCACGGCGGCCTCAGTGGCCAAGCTGATGGGCTTTCGCGAGGATCGCGTGGAGGACCTGAAGACAGCGGTGGCCGAGGCCTGCATCAATGCCATCGAACATGGAAATCGTCTCAACGAGAAGTTGTCGGTGGGGGTGGTGCTGTCGGCCGCGGCCGACAAGCTGGAAGTGAAGGTCATCGACGACGGCAAGGGCATGACGAAACAGCCCGCCAAGCCAGACATCGACCGCAAGATGCACGGCGAAGAAGGCCCGCGCGGCATGGGCATGTTTCTCATCCAGGCGCTGGTGGACGAAGCAGAGTGGGTGGTCGGCTCCGAAGGCAAAAGCAGTTATGTGCGGCTGGTGATCCGACTGGACAAAGATACGGAATAAGGCATGTTCACTTCACAAATCGCCATTGCGGCCGCGCACAAAGCGGCGTATTCGCGATGAAAAAGCTGATCGGCTTCGTTAATGAGTAGAAGTGAGATCGCGGTAAACCAAGAGAATTCGGAGACGATTGATTGTGCAGAGCGAAACCAAATCGCGCGTTGACCAGCTGACTTCCCCAGCCGGGCATCCGGTGACCGTGCTGCGCTTCGAGGGCGATATCGCCAGTACCTCGAAAGACGCGGTTCTGGGCGCCTACCAGGCACTCCCCAAGGAAACGGCGAAACTGATTCTGCTGGACTTTACCAAGGTGGATTACATCAACTCCAGCGGAATCGCGCTGGTGATCCAGTTGCTGATCGAGGCCTCGAACTCCGCCCAGAAGATCTATGCCTTTGGGCTTTCGGCGCACTTCACCAAAGTCTTCACCATGGTTGGCATTACCAAGTATGCCGGGCTGTTCCCAGGCCAGGCCGAGGCAATCGCCGCGCTGTAAGCTTCCATTCGACCCTCGGTTTTTGTTGATGGATAAGTCCATAGAGCTTTTTCGCCGCCCCGCCCTCGCCGCGTTCTTGTTTTTGCGGTTAGGGTGGGCTGGCTCAATGCCTCCATCCTAGAAATCGCAAAAATCGGCTCTTCGCCGCCTCACCCCCCACAAAACCACATCTCCCCGACGCCATTCCGCGCCTTCGTGACAGACTCCGTAGAATACCCATAGATGTCTTTTACCGAACAATACGATGTAGTGGTGGTCGGCGCCGGGCATGCCGGCTGCGAGGCGGCCATGGCGGCGGCGCGCATGGGCCTGAAAACCGCGCTCATCACCATGAACATGGACCTGATTGCCCAGATGAGCTGCAATCCCGCTGTCGGCGGCGTGGCCAAGGGTCACCTGGTGCGCGAGGTGGACGCCCTGGGCGGCATCATGGGCGAGGTGGCCGATGCCGTGGGCATCCAGTTCCACCTGCTCAACACGTCGCGCGGCCCCGCCGTGTGGAGCCCGCGGGCCCAGTGCGACAAGCAGCTCTACCGCGTCAAGATGCGCGAAGTGCTGGAGTCGCAGCCCGGTCTGCACATCCGCCAGGCCGAAGTCGTGGATTTGGTGGTGGAGCAGGGAACGGAAGAGCAGGGAGTAGGGAGTAGGGAACAGAGAGCAGGGACGAAGAGGCGCGTGCTGGGCCTGAAGTTGCGTGACGGCCGCAATCTGCTGGCCGGGGCCACCATCATTACTACCGGCACTTTTTTGAACGGCCTGGTCCACATCGGCGATGAGAGCTATCCCGCCGGACGCAGCGGCGAGCCAGCCTCTGTCCTTCTCGGTGAAGCGCTGCGCCGGCTGGGCCTACGCACCTGCCGCCTCAAGACCGGCACACCGCCGCGGCTCGACGGCCGCACCATCCGCTGGGAGGCCTTTCCGGAGCAGAAGGGCGACGAAGTTCCCACCCCTTTCAGCTTCCGGACAAAGAAGATCGTGCAGCCGCAGATCAGTTGTCACATCGCTTTCACCACGCCGGAAACCCTGCGTATCATCCGCGAAAATGTGCATCGTTCGGCCATGTACTCCGGCCAGATCGAGGGCATCGGGCCGCGTTACTGCCCGTCCATCGAAGACAAGATCGTCAAATTCCCTGACAAGACCCAGCACCAGTTCTTCCTGGAGCCGGAAGGGCTCAACACCCACGAGGTCTACGTCAACGGGATGTCGACCTCGTTGCCAATGGAAGTGCAGTGGCAGATTGTGCGCTCAATTCCAGGCTTGGAAGCGGCGGAGATGCTGCGGCCGGGGTACGCCATCGAGTACGACAGCGTGGACGCCACGGAGCTGGACCGTTCGCTGAAGGTGAAGAGCATGCAGGGCCTTTACCTGGCCGGGCAGATCAACGGGACAAGCGGGTATGAAGAAGCCGCCTGCCAGGGCATCATGGCCGGCATCAACGCCGCCCTCTGGGTCAAAGGCGAGCCGCCCTTCACCATGGACCGCACCGAAGGCTACACTGGCATCCTGATCGACGACCTCATTTCAAAGGGGACCAACGAGCCTTACCGCATGTTCACCTCGCGCGCCGAGTTCCGCTTGCACCTGCGCATCGACAACGCCGACCGGCGGCTGACCCCATATGGCCGCAAGCTGGGGCTGGTCAGTGATGAGGCTTGGGCGGAGTACGAGCAGAAGCAGGCGCGGAGGGATGTGCTGGAGCGCGTGCTGACCACAACCAAGGTCGATCCCGAGGGGCTTGCCGGTGCCGGGTTTGGCGAGCTGACGGCGACGGCCGGGCTGACCTGGGCGCTGTTGCTCAAGCGGCCGGAGGTCACCATCGAGCCTGTTTTGGGGGCCATGCACAATGTCTTGGCCCAGGAACCGCTGCTCCAGGAGATGGCTGCCGTTCTGGGTCGCAATGGCGGCCAAACCGGAAGCGTGGAGACCGCCGTGCTGCGCAACGAGGCGCGCGCCGTGGAAACCGAGATCAAGTTTGCCGGCTATTTGGAGCAGCAGAAGAAGTCCATCGAGAAGCTTAAGGCTGCCGAAGCCCTGGCAATTCCCGCGTGGCTGGATTACAGCACCATCAGCGGGCTTTCGCGGGAGATGCAGGAGAAGTTGGAACGGGTCCGCCCCGGAACCATCGGCCAGGCCAGCCGCATTCCCGGCGTTACGCCGGCGGCGGTGAGCCTGATCCATATATCGATCCGGATTCAGGGAGTCCGGCGGGCAGCGAGTGTTGGAAATGGCCTCATTGGGTCTTAGGGTTTCCATCCTTGACGGAAAGACAAAACTGGGTCGAGGGAGTTCCTCCCTCGACCCAGCGGTATCTGTATCCGTTGATAAAAATGATTAGTTGTTCTTGTCGCCCTTGGTGAACAGCGGGAAGTGGAAGGGCAGCTCGGCGCTGGATCCCTTCTTCGTCTTGGCGTTCGAGTCTTCGCGGAGGAGGGTGCGCTGCGAGTTGATGCAAACCCAGCCACCGCGCATCCGCTCAAAGACATGGGTAAACACCCCCTTTTCGTCCACCTGGGCGGAGGTGACTTTGTGATGCAGGAGATAGGTGCCGTTGGCCACGGCAATGTCGCCCAGCATGCGCACCGTGATGACCTTCTGATCGATGTGCATGGTCTTGTCTTCGCCGGTGATGAGCTGGGCCAGCTGCTGGTTGCGGGTGGTGATGTCGCCGCTGGCGGAAACGTCTACAAACAAGGGCGATAGGACCAGTTCTAGACTGTACTGGTCGCGCTGGTTTACCGAGTTCGACCAAGTGTCCTCGAGCTTCTGAAACTCGCGAATCTCTGGGCTTTCGGTCGAAGTGACCGCCGGCTTGGCCGCCGCTGGAGCGGACGCCGAAGCAGGGCTTTGGGCAACGACTGCGCAGCATGAGAGCAGAAAGACAGACAAGCAAGTCAAAGAACGAGTCATACGGAACAGAACTCCCAATTGAGATGATAGTCCTTGGACGTGTGAAGCAGGCCAAAAGGGTCAGAAATCGCCAATCCGGTTCCATGGCATCGTAACAGGCCCTCGAATGGAATCAGGCAAGAAGAGGCGAAAGGCTAGCCTTATAAGCCGTGTTTTTCGGGAAAGAACCGCGCCGACAAAGGACGGTCTAAAAGCGGAGGAAAAAGCGCAAAAAAGCCAACATTCTGGCGCATATTAGCGTGTTTTTACTCTAAAAAAGCGACTGCAGGCGTTCCGGCTGGTGGATGGTGACCAGGGAATCTTCGATGGAGATCCAGCCGTCCTTGCGGAACTGGCCCAGGGTGCGGGTGACGGTTTCGCGGGTGGTGCAGGTCATCGAGGCCATCTCTTCGTGGGTCAGCAGCAGCGGGAAGCGGAAGCCGCCGCCGTTGAGGTGCTCGCCGATCTGGTGGGCCAGTTCGATGAGCAGGCGTCCCAGGCGGGCGGCCACGGTGTCGGCCAGAGCGATGCGGCATGCGTCCTGCAAGGCAAAGCGGTACTCTTGGCAGATGCACTGGACGGCCCGCATCTGGGCCTCCTTGTGGCTGCGCAGGAAGCTCAGGAAGCGCTCCCGCTCGACGGGGCGAAGCTGGGCATTGGTCAGCGACTCGGCGGAAACTTCATACACGCCGTGGGAGAGAACCGCGTAGAGGCCGAGCATGGAGCCGGGTCCGGCGACGCGCACGATCATCTGGCGGTCATCGGGCTGTCCGGCGGTCAGCTTGAGGTAGCCGCCGCAAATGAGATAGAGGCAGCGGGCATCCTCGCCCTGGGTGAAGAGAGAAGCCTGGGCGGGCAGAGAAATGGTGCTGGTGGCCAGCTCAAGATCGGCCAGCACGGCGCTGCCCAGGGAGCAGAACCAGCCAGGCCTGCGATTGGAGCAAGCCGCGCACCCAGCCGGTATCTGCCGGGTGATATGTTTTTGCCGCGTTTGCGTGCCTGCCGAAATCTCGGTGTCTGCCATGGTGTTGCCCTATCCACGCCCATACAGCACGTTTGTGTCTTCTTTGGCTCCGCATTTTGCCGCGCAGGCGACGTGGGAGCTGAAAAGGCGTGAGCCTCCCGGGAAAGAGGTTCTTACATGATGGAGTTTGCCCGATGCGCTGCTGTGCTGGATGTGATGGACCTCACGTATATGCGGATCCGGGAAAAACGCGGCTCCAGCCGGGGTGCGCGGTGTGGATTGGGCCCCAAAATCAGGAGCAGCAAGGACGCGTCATTCCACAACTTGGGACAGGGAAGTGGTCATTTTGATACAGCAGAGGGGATGAATTCCTGATCTCCTTCCCACGGAATGTCTTTCCGCGACGCCCTGGTTTGGGTGGGAGCAGAGAGGGCGACGCTGGACAGCCGGGCGGATGCCCTTGGATGGGCCAGAACGCGAAGTCTCTGCATTGCTTGGGTTTGCATCACTTATGGACGAGAAACTCTGCCGACAAAAATGCCCGAGAATGGCGTGTGACAGAGATCACCGTTACCATATGGAATGCGTAGTTAAGATATTGCGCATAGAGTGATGCTCCGCACAGAGGGCAAAGAAGGCTGAGCAAGGCCTCCTGACTTTCTGTTGTTTCGGCGCTATCCACAATTCGGTTGTTTGCGTGGTAGTCGCTCGATGGTAGAGTTGTTGTCCGGAAGCAGTCATAAGAGCACAAAGGCGGTATTTTCGATGCATAGTAATAGGCCGGTAACGCAATTTCCGATCGGTGCGGCCCCGGGGAAGACACCGGGACTGCGAGCATGTTTGACGTTGATGTTGGGCGCGGGGCTTCTTTGCGCCACCGCATTTGGGGCTCCGGCTCCGGGAGCGAAACAGGCAGTTGCGCAAGCCAAGGACTCGGCCCCCGGTGATTTTGTGGGCTCGGAGACCTGCGCGACCTGCCATGAAGAGGTTTCCAAAGGGTTTGCCACCAACCCGCACACGAAGATTGCCCTGGAACACGGCAAGTCCGGCGTGACCTGCGAAGGTTGCCACGGTGCGGGCAAGGCGCACGTGGAGGGTGGCGGCGACGTGACCAAGATTTTCAACCCGGCCAAGGCTTCCCCGAAGGATGTGGATGCCAAGTGCCTGGGTTGCCACGCCGGAACGCACCCCAACTTCGAGCGTTCGCCGCATGCCAAGGCCGGTGTCAGCTGCATTGGCTGCCACAGCGTGCATGCTGCCGAGGACAAGGACCAGTTGCTGAAGGCTTCTCAGCCCAAGCTCTGCTTCCAATGCCATTCGGACGTGAAGCCGCAGTTCTCCATGCCGTTCCACCACAAGGTAAACGAGGGTCTGGTGAAGTGCAGCGATTGCCACGACGCCCACGGCACCTTTGGGAACAACAACGTGAAGAGCACGGCGGATCAGAATGCGGTCTGCACCAAGTGCCACACCGAGACGCGTGGACCGTTCGTGTTTGAACATACCCCGGTCAGGTCAGAGGGGTGCATGGCTTGCCACACTCCGCACGGATCTCAGAACGCCCGTTTGCTGAACATGCCGAGCATTGCCCCGCTGTGCAACCAGTGCCATAGCCAGGTTTCGGCAGGCGCGGTGCACGGAATGGGCGCCGGTTCGACGTCTCAGACGCCCTGCATCAACTGCCACACGATGATTCACGGGTCGAACTTCAGCCAGGCGTTTATCAGGTAAGTGTTATGGAACTGTGCCGCACCTGTACGCCACGGCGGAGGGTGCGGCCAGAATTCCGAGCTTTAAAGCACTCACGTGCAAAGTTCGAGGCGAGCATTTTTTTCGAGAGAGGCTTCATATGAGGAACAGAGGCTGGTTTTCACGGCTATCCAATCTAGGGCGATCTGATGCCATGGTCCGGCATTGCGCCGAGGGCATTGCCGTCGCCATTTTAATGACGGGGACAGGCATTGCCCTCGCCCAAAACCCGACATCCGCCAACCCGCTCCCGACGCCGGAAGCACAGATCACTGTGCCGAATGGGTATACGGCTTACCACAGCGTGGATCTGGGCGGTCACATGGTCAACATGAGCGGAAGCAACGCCATGTACAGCACCCTGGTCAATCTGCAGTCAGGGCCGCGCGTGCTTGGCGAGACCTTCGAGCTGCGTGCGCTCCCGGGCTCGAAGGGCCTGGTCGATAATCTGAGCGCCATGGGCAACGGCTTCGGCGGCGATCCCAACACCTTCGCCAAGCTGACCTTCTCCAAGGCCAAGAGCTTCGAGTTCTCGGGCCTGTTCCGGCGCGACCGGCAGTACTTCGATTATGACCTGCTGGGCAACCCGAATCTTCCCGCAGGCATGACGTTGAATCTGGGACCCTCCAACGCGCCAACTGGCACGTTTGCGTGGGGCCAGGTGCAGCATTCGCCTGTCCTGTTCAACACGGTGCGCCGCATGACGGACACCAGCCTGGTCTTCCATCCCTTGTCGAAGGTGACCTATCGCGTGGGCTACTCGCGGAATACCTTCGAGGGACCGAGTCTGAGCCCGAGCTATGCGATCGCCAAGTACGATGCCGACGTGGAGCAGTATCAGCGCAACAGCACCGATGACTTTACGGGCGCCATTGAGTGGAAGCCGGTCGAGAACACCAAGCTGTCTTTTGAAGAGGAAGTCCACCGCTACAAAATGGACTCCTTCTACACGCTGGACCCGAACAGCTACAACGCGCAAGAGGCGGACGGAACCAAGGTATACCTGGGCAACTGGGACGCTTTGACGGCGCCCTACGGCATCGGCGCCTGCAACACCAAGGCCATGGGCAGCGCCTATACCAGTTCGTCGGTTTACACCATCTTCGCGGCCAGTGCGCAGCCCAACGGCCTGCCGGTGATCAACGCGGCCTGCAGCGCAGTGACCAGCTATACGCGCACGCAGCCCACCCGCGTCACCATCCCGACCGAGAGCCTGCGGCTGCAGAGCTCCAGCATCAAGAACATCACGATGAATGGAGATCTGAACTATACCCTGGCGACGATGGACCTGCCCCACTACTACGAGAACGCCCAGGGCCTGGATGTTATCAGCGCCACAACCGCTCCGGTTCGTTCGATCACCTATAACGGTTCCGCCAAGGCGCATCGCGCGGTGGTCGGAGCCAACTATGCCATCACCTGGCAGGTCGGCAAGAATTTTTCGATTGCCGACCAGGTGAGCTACAACAATGTACAGCAGCCTGGATATTCCACCCTGCCTATCGCCACCACCCTGTCCACGCCTTCTTTGGCGACTGGCACCCTCAACTACATTGGCCCGCTGACCACGGGAAATGCAGTAGCCCTTCCTCATGGAGTCAACGGCGTCTATACCCCGGCCTACTACGGGCAGAGGTCCATGGTGAACAACCTGACCGCGAATTGGGACGCATCGTCGCGCACCCGCTTCTCGCTCACCTATCGCTATGGCACGCGCATGATCAGCCAGGGCATGCCTCATAACGTCGACATTCCCGTGGGAGCGCTGGCCGATCCGGTCAACGGCAATCTCACCATCAACCAGAATGGCGGCATCTTCAACGTGGCTTTGCGCCCCTCCACCAACTGGGACATCAACGGCACCGTCGAAGCGATCTACGATGACAATGCCTTGACGCCCGTATCCCCGCGTGAAACGCAGCACTACCGGGTACACACCAAGTTCCGGCCCATGCCCTGGGCGACGTTCAATGCCGCCTACAACGACCTGGAACGGCACAACAACACCAACAACAACGCGGCCACCGTGGCCACAGGCAACGAAACCTACGACGGCCCGATCGCGCATCAGGATCACAGCCGGACGGTGAGCTTTGGTGGAGTTCTGGCGCCGAACGACAAGATCGCTCTGGACTTCAACTACGCCTACACCGACGTCTACACGGCGACCAACACCTGCTACGCTTCCGGCGCCGTTACTGGCGTTCCGGGTGCGGTGACGGCCAGCGGCACGGCTTGCGCTGGAGCGCCGCTTCGTGGGTCCAACACCTACGAGTTCGGTCCCGTCAAGGACTTCATGGATGCTCCGACGCAGTACGGGTCGGTATCTCTCGCGCTGACTCCGGTCAAGAAGATCCACTCTGACCTGGGCTATCGCCTCAGCTCCGTGAACGGCACCCAGTTCTTCAACGATGCGCGCCAGGTCAACGGCTCGATGGAATCCACCTATGTGTCGCCCTTCATGAATCTGGCCTGGACGGTGCATTCTGGACTGATCTGGAAGGCGGAGTACAACTTCTTCGGCTACGGAGAGGGTGGAGCAACCGGTGCGGCCTTGTGCAGCACCGCGAACCCCACGCTGACCACTCCGGTCGTGGGTTCGCCCTGCACGTCCTTTGCCTCCGGTACCTGGGCGACAGAAGGACCACAAGGCGCCTCCGCGCCGCGGAACTTCCACGCAAACAACGTAACCCTCGGATTGCACTACGAGTTCTAAGTGAGACCGCAGCTTCCCTGAAAGAGAGTTGGGATGGGCCGGATGCTAAGGTTTACCGGCCCACCCCTTCTACTTTGAGGAGGGGCGGCATCCCGCAAAACAAGGTCTGTCGATCCGAATCAACCAGATTAGAATCCGCTCCACGAAGAAGTTGTAGACGTTATCCGGTGTCTGCGCATATGCTGACCGCCGTGAGGCTGCAGGAACTTCATCCAGCGGAGAAGAGCTTGTACAGGCCCCAGCGACTAATACCGGTCGCCGGGGTTTCTGTATGAAGAAGAACCCACACGGCAGGTGCCCAAGGTACACTGGCGGTGGCTGAACTCAAGGAGTCTCGAATGACAAAGACATTCCGTTCTCAGGTGGTGTTGGCCGTGGTAGTTTCGCTGGCCAGCGCTGTGGGCTTCGCGCAAGCGGGTGGCGAAGCAACCTACAAGGCCAAGTGTGCAAGCTGCCACGGAGCCACCGGCACGCCGAGCCCGGCCATCGCCAAGATGATGGGCGTGAAGCCGGCCTCCGATCCGGCCGTCAAGGCTCTTTCGGTAGCCGCCATGTCCGACGCCGTAACCAAGGGCAAGGGCAAGATGAAGCCGGTTGCAGGCCTTACTCCTGCACAGGTGAAGGACGTTGTCACCTTCTATCGCGGCTTGAAGTAGTCAGGTTCATTCGGCCCGCTCCAGAGCGAAACCCCGACAGACGTTCCCCAAGTGTTGGATCCAGGGTGTTGATCTGCAGTTGAGATTCATACCCTGGATCTGGTCTGTCAGGCACGGTCCCCGTGGAGCCGCTCTCAAGGGCGGGCCAATTGCATTGAAGAGAGTTTGGGGGGCGAAGTGTCCTTGTTGCAGAAATTCCGTGAGAATTGGGTCAGGCCGGCGCTGTTTTTCGGCAATAATCCCATCAGTTTGGCCGGCGGCGCCATCACCAGCGCGTCGGGCGTTACCATGCTTGCCTATTGGTTGGTTGAGATCTTCGGCCGGTCCAATGACAACCCCTACCTCGGCATCATCTTCTTTCTGATACTGCCGGCCCTGTTCATTCTGGGGTTGGCGTTGATTCCTGTAGGCGTCTACATGCGCCGCAGGGCCCTGCAGAAGGCCGGACATATTCCGGCTGCGTTTCCCAAGGTCGATTTCAACGACAAGATTTTCCGCCATGGCGTGGACATTGTGCTGCTGGCGACCATTGCCAACCTGCTGATTGTGGCGGTGGCCAGCTATCGCGGCGCGGCCTACATGGATTCGCCGCAGTTTTGCGGGCAATCCTGCCATGTGATGCATCCGGAATACACGGCCTACAAGATTTCCGCGCACTCCCACGTGGATTGCGTAGCGTGCCACATCGGCGCCGGCGCGGAATCCTACGTCAAGGCGAAGGTCAACGGCACCAAGCAGCTGATCGAAGTTTCGATGCACCCGATGGCGGGCATCGCTCCCCGCTTCATTCCCGACTATCCCACACCGATTCCTTCCCCGGTGATGAACCTGCGCCCGGCGCGGGAAATCTGCGAGGGCTGCCACACGCCGGCCAAGTTTATCGGTGAGAAGCTGCTGGTCAAGTCCAACTTTGCCGACGACGAGCAGAACTCGCAGACCCAGACGGTGGTGGTGCTTCACCTAGGCGGGCGGGAATCGTTCTCGAATCTGACCGGAATACACGGCGTCCACCTAGGCCACATCGAATACATTGCCACCGACCCGACCCGCACCAGCATTCCCTGGGTGCAGAAGCGGAATGGCGATGGTTCGACGACCGAGTTCATGGCCTCGACCGCCAACGGCGTCCAGCCCAAGGGCGAACGCCGGGTGATGGACTGCATCGATTGCCACAACCGCGCGTCGCACACGTTCGTGACCGCGGAAGAAGCCATCAATCGGGCCATGGCCGAAGGCGTCATCAGCCCCTCTCTGCCCTGGGTTCACAAGAAGGGCCTGGAACTGCTGAAGGGCAACTATTCCAGCCAGGACGACGCGCGGGCGAAGATTCCAGCGCAGCTGGTGGCCTTCTATCGTGCGTCCAATCCCTCCGTGCTCAGCACCAAGGGAGCGCTGGTGAAGTCCGCCGGCGAAGGCCTGGTGACTCTCTACACGCAGAATGTATTCCCTGACATGAAGGTTACCTGGGGAACGCATCCGAACCACATTGGCCACATGAGCTATCCGGGCTGCTTCCGCTGCCACGATGGCGACCATGCGTCCAAGGACGGCAAGAGCATTACGCAGGACTGCGCGGCCTGCCACAATCTGCTGGCCGTGGAAGAGACCAAGCCCAAGGTGCTTGCCGACCTCGGGATCCAATAACAGAAACCGATTTGACCCGTTCTCCCGGCGATCTTGTTGATCTGCCGGGACAGCGGACAGGCCCCGTTTGCACGCTGCTGCAAACGGGGCCGGTCTTTCTGGCTTACTGTCACACCCCCCTCCCCTTACAATCTGCTGCTGAAGCATCCCTTGCCGCTATACAATCGGGGCGAAGCGCAACGAATCCAGGAGCCCTCCGCCCAACAGGCGGCAGGGCGCGAAGACCATTTCGTACACAAGGTCAAGGCATTGCTGTTTTTGCCTTTCCGGGATGAGGCGCAGGTCTATCAGGGTTCACGTTCAAAGAGGATCATGGCACACAAAAAGAGCTTCGGCCTGCCGCTCGTACTCATTCTGCTTTTCTGCCTCGGGGCGCTGTGCCCAACAGGGGCCAAGGCTCAAGCTTCAACTTCCAACGCCACATCGCGGCTGGCCGGCGACTGGCGCAGTTCCGCCCTGGTGACTCTCACCGCGGCCAAGCCGCTGATGCCGCAGACGACGGCCGACCTGGGCACCGCAGCGCCGGCGACCCGTCTGGAGCGGATGTTGCTGCTCCTGCATCCCTCCGCGGCCCAGCAGCAGGCGCTGCTGACGGAGCTTGCCAACCAACAGAACCCGGCATCCACCGAATATCACCACTGGCTCACGCCGGCGGCTTATGCCGACTCGTACGCCAACTCCTCTTCCGATGTGGCGGCGGTTTCTGCCTGGCTCACGAGCCAGGGCTTCAAGGCGGCAGCGCTGCCTGCGGGCCGCGGCTGGATCGAGTTCTCCGGCACCGTGGCCCAGGTGGAACAGGCCTTCCAAGCCCAGATCGATTTGGCGGCAACGGCCAGCGGAACGCGTCTTGTGCTGGCCGGAACGATCTCGGTGCCCGCCGCACTCAAGCCTCTGGTGCGTGGACTCGTATCACTAGATGGAGCGTTCTCCGCAACCGCGCTGACCACGCCTCAGACCATGACTTCTACGGCCGCCGAGCTTGCGGCGGAAACCTCGCTCAGCAAGGCAGAGGCGCTGACGCCGCAACTGGCCGCGCAGCTTCTGCACCTGGACACGCTGCACGCATCCGGAACCAATGGCGCCGGGCAGACGATTGCCATCGCCACGCGCAGCAATGTGCGCAGCGAGGATGTTGCGGCCTTCCGCACCGCGTTCGGCTTGCCCGCCAGCGCGCTCCTGGTGACGCCCAACGGCACAGATCCGGGGCTCGCCGACGACCAGGCCGAGGCCGTTCTGTCTGCTTCCTGGGCAGGCGCCGGCGCTCCCGGCGCACGGATTCTGCTCGTTCCCGCAGGCTCTACCAGCGCGACAGATGGATTGGACCTGTCGCTGGCCGCCATTGTGGACCAGGCGCTGGCGCACACCGTGGCGGTGGGCTACTCAACCTGCGAAGGCGCACTTGGCGAGGCGCATCAAGCGTTCTATGCTGCGCTTTACCAGCAGGCCGCGGCAGAAGGCATTGCAGTGATTGCGGCCTCGGGCGATCGCGGCCCCTCGGCCTGCACCGCCGCAGGCAGCGCTACGCCGGTCAGCAGTGGTTACAGCGTGAACGCCCTGGCTTCGACGCCGTGGAATACCGCAGTTGGCGTGGCGGCCTTTGGCTCAGTTGGACCTGCAGCGGGAGCTTCGGCCCTGGCGGCATGGTCGCCGGCCAGCACGGCGGATCCAGCCTATGCGGGCGGTGGAGGCGTCAGCACGCTCTACGCTGCTCCCAGTTGGCAACCCCTGCTGGTGAAGGCTGCATTGTCCACCAACGCCAGCAACCTGGCAGATACAACCAGTTCTGCCTCCGGCCAGCGCCTTTTGCCCGACGTGGCCCTGCCTACGGCCTTGGATTCCGGCGTGAACCACGGCCTGGCCTTTTGCCTCAGCAGTTCCACCGCCTCCTCCGGCTGCACTCTGGTGCGCGCAGGCGGCAGTTCCGCAGCGGCTTCCTTGTTTGCGGGTGTGGCGGCTTTGGTAGCCGAGAAGAACGGCGTGCAAGGCAACCTGGCGCCCACCCTCTATACGTTGAACCGGACCAGCGGCATCTACAACGATGTGCAGCAAGGCAGCGCGCAACTGCCCTGCGTGGCGTCCAGTCCTGGCTGTAGCTCGACGGAAGAGATCGGCTATTCCGCTGTCTCCGGCTACGATCTGGCCACCGGCCTGGGCACCGTGAACGGTCAGGCACTGGTCAGCCAGTGGTCCGTGCGCCCTGAAGTCGGCTCGGGCGTGGTGAGTGTGGCGCTGGCCATCACGCCGGTGACTTCCAACTTCGCCTACAATCCCTCGGCCCAGGTGACGTTGACCGCCAGCGTGGTCTCCCACACCGGCGGCGCCACGCCCACCGGCACCGTAAACTTCCAAAACACCTCCACCGGCGCGGCAATCACCGGGGCGACCGCCGTGACCCTCGACGGCAACGGCAACGCCTCTCTACCCGTGTCTCTGAGCAGCGCCTTTACCACCACCGGCAGCTATAACATCGTCGCCGTCTACAGCGGCGACTCCACGTATGAGACGGGGACCTCGGTTCAGTCGCTGACCATCACCACGGAGAAAAGTTGCACCACCATGGCGGTGGTGCCATCCACTACGACTCCGACTGCGGGCACAAGCATTGCGGTCACCGTGACCTGGGCAGTGGACCCCTCCTGCGGCGCACCTCCAACGACCGGCATTGCCGCGCCCACCGGCACCGTCACCCTGAATGTGAATGGCGGGGTGGCGATCAGTTATACGTCGGGCTTGACCACCGTGGGCGGCGTCACCACCGCGACCTTTACGGTTCCCGTAACTTCCACGACCAACGCGCTGCAGGCGATTTATTCGGGCGACACCAACTACAATGCCACCACAGCGCCGCAGGTGACCTTGACCGTGACGAGCACCCCGACCGTGGTGCTGACCCCGGCCACTACGACTCCCACGGCAGGAAGCACGCTGGCGCTGACGGCCACCATCACGCCGCCCACCGGCAGCAGCACGGCGCCCACGGGAACCGTGGTCTTCTCGATGGACGGCACGCCGGTGGGTACGGCCATCGTGGTGGCCGGCGCTACCACGTCCACCGCGAGCCTCACCATCACCACGCCGGCGGTCGGAACGCATACCTTGGTGGCCGCCTACACCAGCGCCAGCGGCATTTACTCCAGCGCATCCTCCGCGGCCGTCACCATCACCGTGGTCAAGGGAACCACCACGCTGACGGTGACCCCGGCCACCACCGCTCCTGCCCCGGGCAGCTCGATGATGGTGACCGCAACCCTGGCCACCACGACCACCAGCACCACCCTGCCGACGGGCACCGTGACCTTCACCCTGGACAGTACGATCGTCGGCACCGCTAGCCTGGTGTCGGGAAGCATTGCGAACCTGACGATCAGCGTGCCTGCCACGGGAACGCACACGCTGGTGGCAACCTATGCCGGCGACACAAACTACATCGGCTCGACCTCAAGCGCCGTGTCGTTTACCGTGGCCAAGACGACCACTACGATGGTTGTGGCCCCGGCCACCACGACACCCGTCCGGGGCGCCACATTGCTAGTGACGGCCAGCATCTCGGCTGCAACCCCTGGCACTACGCTGCCGACGGGCACAGTGACCTTCACCCTGGATGGAGTTGCCGCGGGAGTTGCCGCTGTCACCGCAGGCAATCCAGCCATCGCCAGCATCACCTTGCCCGCGCTTACCCCCGGTTCGCACAGCGTGATAGCCACCTATAGCGGTGATTCGTACTACGCCGCGTCCACCGCGACTTCGGCCGCCATCGTCGTGGCCAAGACGGCGACCACGACAGTGGTCACTCCTGCCACCAGCACGCCCACCGCGGGCAGTACAGTGGCGGTGACGACCACCATCACTCCTGCCACGGCCGGCGCCACGCTGCCCTCGGGTACCGTGACCTATACGGTGGATGGAGTCAGCGCCGGCTCTTCAACGGTGGTGGCGGGCTATCCCTCGACGGCGACCATCACGCTGCCGGCCTTCACCGCGGGCACGCATGTTTTGCTGGGCGCTTACAGCGGCGACACCAACTACGCGGCCTCTACCTCGGCGGCGGTGAACATTACCGCGCCCAAGAGCACGACGGTGACGGTGCTGACCCCGTCGACCATCGCTCCCAGCGCGGGCAGCTCCCTGGTGGCCACGGTATCAGTTGCTACTCCGAACCCTCTATCCGCGCTGCCCATAGGCACCGTGACCGTCACCATGGACGGGGCGAGCGTGGGAACCGGGATTCTGACGGCCGGTTCGCCGTCGACCGCCACGGTGACCATTGCCCTGGTTTCCGCGGGATCGCACTTGTTGCAGGCCACCTACGGCGGCGATACCAACTACAGCACTTCCACATCGTCGTCGGTGTCGATTGTCGCGGCGCGCGGCGCAACGTCGACCTCGGTGACCGCCACGCCGGCTTCGCTTACCGCGGGGGTGACCGAGTCCCTCATTGCCACTGTTACCCCGGTCACTACCGTGACCGGCACAACTTATACCCTCACCGGTACGGTGAGCTTCTACGATTCCGGCATCCTGCTGGGCAAGGCTTCCGTCAGCAGCGGAACGGCCACGCTGAGCAACGTCTCGCTAGCCGACAACGTCAACCACTCGATCACGGCCATCTACACAGGCGACACCAACTGGATCGGGAGTGCGTCCACCGCGCTTCCGCTGGATGCCACGACGCTGCCGGATTACGTGGTGCTGACCTCGAACCTGGCCACCGTGCCCCCGGGCCAGGCATTGATCCTGACCGCGACGGTGGTGCCGACCACCACGCCTGCCGCAACCGGGGAACAGAATCCTACGGGCACGGTGCTCTTCTACAACGGAATCACCCTGATTGGCACGTCCGCGCTGGCTGCCTCAGGCACGGGCTACTCGTCCGTCGCGACCCTCACGGTGCAGAACCAGGCAGGCGGGCGGGACACGTTCACCGCGATCTATCAGGGCGACCTGTACTACGACCTGGCGACCTCGAACGCGCTCACCATCACGGTGGAGGACTTCACCATTACGCCGTCGCCTACCAATCCGTCCACCAACCTGAACATTCTGCAGGGCTCGGCCGGCTCCGCGTCGTTTGACATCACCGGACTGGGCGGGTTCGACAATCAGATCCAGGTGGTGTGCGCCGTGGCCACGCAGGACGATATGACCTGCACTGCCTCGCCGCAGCAGGTGACCCCGACCGCTACGGTCACCTTTGTCGTCCAGACCTTCATCACAGGTGGGCCCTCTTCGGTCACCACGGTGAGCCAGCGCAAGGAGCCCATGTGGCCGCGCGCGGCGGGAGGTACGGCACTGGCTGTTCTGGGATTCTTCCTGCTGCCCTTCGGCCGCCGGACGCGCATCTTTACCGGTCATGGCGCGCGCCGGTTCTGGGTGCTGCTGTTGCTGCTGGTGGGCCTGGGCGGAGTGGGCATGGGCTGTAACAGCTCGAGCCTGGTCACCACCACGGGCACACCGCTGGGCGTAACCACTATCAAGATCACCGCTTCGGCTTACGTGGACAATACGGTTGTCAGCCGCAGCGTGTATCTGTCGGTGAACGTGCTGGCCAAGAGCTCCACCACGAACTGAGAGCAAGCTCGTAACTAACTGGGGCGGCCGAATATTCGGCTGCCCTTCGTTTTTTCTGCCGCCAGATCTCCTGGCTGAAGTGGTAGGCTGGCTCTGCCTGTTGAAGGAGTATCTCTTCATGCATTCCACTCAGCCGATTCACTTCAATCTTGTTGCTGCCGCCCATGCTGCCATGCTGGAGCACGGTTTTCAGCCGGAGTTTCCTACCGCCGCCGCTGCGGAACTGGCCGCCATCGAGACCCATCCGGAGCCGCCTTCCGTCCCCGGCATCCAGGATCTGCGCCGCCTGCTTTGGTCCTCCATCGACAACGACACCTCCAAGGATCTCGACCAGATCGAGTGGGCCGAGCAACTGCCCAATGGCAGCATCCGCGTGCTCATCGGCGTGGCCGACGTGGACGCGCGCGTGAGCCGGGGAACGGTGATCGATGGGCACGCGCAGAGCGAGACGACCTCGGTCTATACCGGCGTCAAAGTCTTTCCCATGTTGCCGGTGGAACTCTCCGAGGACATTACCTCGCTCAACGAGAATGAGGACCGCGTGGCCGTGGTGATTGAGTATGCCGTGGACGCGGCGGGCACGACGTCCGAGGGCAAGGCCTATCGCGCGCTGGTGCGCAACCACGCGCAATTGGCCTACAACGCCGTCGGCGGCTGGCTCGCGGGTACCGGACCGGCCCCGGCCAAGGTAGCCGCCAGCGCCGATCTGGCCGCGCAACTCAAGCTGCAGGATTCCGCTGCCCAGCGCATGCTGGGCGGCCGATTCCAGCACGGAGCGCTGGACCTGGAGACCATTGAGACCCGGCCGGTAATGCTGTCCGGCGAGGCCATCGAGATTGCGCGCCTGGAAAAGAACCGCGCCACGTCGCTGATTGAAGAGTTCATGGTGGCGGCCAACGGGGTCATCGCCAGGACTTTCGAAGACGCTGGCGTTGCCTCCATCCGCCGCATTGTACGGGTTCCCAAGCGCTGGGACCGCATTGTGGAGGTGGCGGCTGGCCTGGGCGCCACACTGCCCGTCGAGCCCGATTCCAAGGCCCTCAACGACTTTCTGCTGGCCCAGAAGCAAAAAGATCCCGACCGCTTTCCCGATCTCTCGCTGGCCGTGGTCAAGCTCATGGGGCCGGGCGAGTATGTGCTGGTGAAGCCCAACGAGGTGGCTCCCGGGCATTTTGGCCTGGCTGTGCAGGACTACACCCACTCCACCGCCCCCAACCGCCGCTTTCCGGACGTGGTGACCCAGCGGCTGATGAAGGCATGGCTGGCGAAAGGGCCGCAGCCCTACTCCGAGGGGGATCTGAACGCCATTGCGCAGCGCTGCACCCTGATGGAAGACAACGCCCGCAAGGTGGAGCGCGAGATGCAGAAGCGCATTGCCGCCGTGGTGTTGCACCCGCGCATCGGCCAGAGCTTTCGCGCCATCGTGACTGGCGTCAACCAGTATGGAACGTTCGTCCGTACCTTCGATCCGCACGTGGATGGGAAGCTGGTGGAGGGTTTCAAGGGCCTGGACGTAGGCGACCGGGTGACGGTGAAGTTGATCTCCACCGACCCGCAGCGGGGATTCATCGACTTCGCGGTATAGGAAGGCGCCTCACATCCCGGCCGGCCTCTGCACCAGGCCGATCAGGTGGCCTTCGGGATCGAGGAAGCCGGCAATGATGCCGCCGTCGGGAATGGGGTGCGGCCCGAAGGCCGTTCTACCGCTGTGGCTCTCGACGGCGACCAGGGCGGCTTCAACGTCCGCAATCGCAACGTAGAACATGGAGTGCGTTCGGTCCTTGCCCATGGCACCGATGCCGCCGCCGATGCCGGAGCCGGTGTTGACCACCGAATAATCCTTCTCGATGGGGGTGAGCTGCCAGTCGAAGACGCTGGTGTAGAAGGCTTCCAGCAAAGCCTTGTCTCTGCCGAGAATCTCGAAGTGAACGACTGGATTGGGCATGGGAAAACGCTCCTGAGTGAATGTGGAGCCACTTTACACGGTTTTACTGGCCTGAATCCAAGGAATCCATCTCCGTTGCGTCTGGGCTCTCAACGCAGCAAACGGGAGCCATTGGATCCGAAGCGGGTCGAACGGCGTCTAACAAGAAAGTACCGTCTACACAAAATGAAACCTAACCCTTGGCGTGCGCTGAATCGTTCTGCGTTGCTGGCGGTGGTTTACCCTCAAAGCAGCCCCTTTTTTCGATTCGCTCTTCCCAGCGAACCGGCCAGGCGGGCGCTGATTCCAAGACTGGTGAACGGATGCGCTTAGTTTCATGCCTTCTCCCTGCGACGCTGGCCACGGGCCTTGCCCTTCTGGCGTTGCCTACCTCTGTAGTTGCGCAACAACCCGGCCTTGGACAGGCGGCAGCCGCAGAAGCGGTTCCCGACGCTCCTCAGCCGCAGTTCCAAGTGGCCGCGGCTGAGCCGCCGGCTCCGATGGCGCAGGAGAGCTCCAGCGCCCAGGCAGCCGCTACAGCACAGCCCCCGGCCAGCCAGAGCCAGCAGGAGAAAGCCGCGCAACAGATCAAGGAGCAGGAGAAGCAGCGCGTTCTTGGCATTCTGCCCTCGTTCAATATCTCTTACCGCAGCGACGCGGTTTCCCTGACCGCCAAGCAGAAGATGAGTCTGGCATTTCGTTCCTCGACAGATCCGGTAGCCTTTGCCATGGCATTCCTGGTGGCTGGTTACCATGAGGGCATGCACGACAATGTCGGCTTTCCGTGGGGCATCAAGGGCTATGGCGAGCGGTCGGGAGCGGCCTATCTGGATTCCTTCGACGGCAGCATGATCGGCAACGGCATTTTGCCCGCCCTCCTCCACCAGGACCCCCGCTACTTCCGCCGGGGCTATGGATCGACCGGCTACCGGTTGCTCTATGCCGCGGCCGCCAGCTTCGTTTGCAAGCACGACAACACTGGCAAGTGGGAACCCAACTACTCCAACATCGCGGGCAACATTGCTTCGGGAGGAATCTCGAACCTCTACTACCCGTCCAGCGACTCCGGGATTAGCCAGACGTTCACCAACGGCTTTGTCGTGACGGCCGAGGGAAGTATCGGTTCCATCTTCCAGGAGTTTTGGCCGGACATTTCGCGGAAGTTCTTTCACCAGGACCCGACCCGCGGCCTCGATGCCGAGGCGCGCGCCAAGGATGCCGCGGAAAAAGCGGCCAGATAGCGCTAGGTCTTTGACCGCATGATTTCGCTCTTTGAAGTTTGTGCCTTCCCACCCTTTCGCCAGAAAAAAGGCGAAAGGATGGGGCACGGAACTGGTACAACTTCATGCGGTCAGAGACCTAGACGCGGTGCCAATACGTTGACATGAGCCTGACCGGCGTTACGCTGGTCAGGCTTTTTCCATGCGGGCCGCAAGAGCTGCATTGACCAGAGATCGCCGCCGCGATTTGTAATGGACTGCCCGGGCCAGGACCGAGACTGTTTCGCGTTCCGGGTAGCGCAGCGCCGTCAGCTGCCCGCCGTATGCGCACCCGGTATCGATATTGACCGTATGGTTCTGCCACAGCGGCTCGGCCACCGGCGTGTGTCCATACACGATCAGGGTCTCGCCGTGGTAATCGGTGGCCCAGTTGGCGCGGACCGGCACGCCGTAGTCGTCCGTCTCCCCGGTGGTCTCGCCCTGCAGAGCAAACCTGCGCACCGCCGCAGTCGTGCGGCCCAGCATCCCTTCCTTGAGCCCCGCGTGCGCAACCGCTAGCTTGCCGCCGTCGAACAGGGAATAAGCCGGTAGCCCGCGCAGGAATTTTGCGACCTGTGTGCGGAACTCTTCCGGCTCCTGGGCAAGCTGATCCAGCGATTGCACCAGAAATGGTGCAGTGAGATTTTCGTTGCCGCTCATGGCCTTCAGCAGCCGTACATCATGATTGCCCGCTACGCAGAAGGCCTGGCCCGCGCACACCATGCCCATGACCAGCCGCAGCACCCCGACGGTGGCCGGACCGCGATTGACGAGATCGCCGACGAAGGCCAGCTTTCTGCCCCGCGGTAGAGTGACCGCAAACGCCTCCGTCTGCCGCTCCACACGGTACTGCAGCGCCGCCATCAGCTCCAGCAGCTCGTCCAGGCAACCGTGCACGTCGCCGACAATGTCGAGATGTCCGAGTTGTCGTGTCGAGGAACGGAACATAGTGCTTCAGCGCAGGATTGCAGGCGCTACTTTTTTCTGGCCTTCGCCGGTTTCACGGAATTTTTGGCCGGGTGTTTGGCTTTTGCGGGCTTGACGGCTTTTCGGGCCACGGGCTTTTTCAGACCGTACAGTACAGCCAGATTGTTCCTGATCAGGGCGTAGCGCTGCTCCACGCAGGCGCGGCTGCGCAGCGGATCGGCGGGCGTATGCAGCACGTAGTCCAGCAGGCGGTCCACCGAACTGGTGGCCACATGCAGGCGCGTGTCCGAGGAGGCGTAGTAGATGAACACGTCGCCGTTCTTGCGCTCGATCCAGCCGTTGCTGAAGACCACGTTGGAAACGTCGCCTACCCGCTCGCCGCCATACGGCGCGAGGAAGTAGCCGGCCGGCTTGTGGGTGATGACCCAGGGCCGCTCCAACTTGGCCAGGAAGAGGTAAAGCACATAGCGCAGGCCGGCGGCCGTGTTGCGTACCCCGTGCGCCAGGTGCAGCCAGCCTTTCGCCGTTTTGATGGGCGCCGGGCCGAGGCCGTTTTTCACTTCCTGGATGGTGTGGTACGCGCGATTGTCCATGATCGTCTCGTCGCCGATCACGGCGTTCTCAATGCTCGGCGCCAGCGCCCAGCCGATGCCGCCGCCTTTGCCAGCCTGGATAAAGTCGTCCTGCGGGCGGGTGTAGAAGGCGTACTGGCCGTCGACAAACTCGGGATGCAGCACTACGTTGCGCTGCTGCGGCGATTTGGACTTGAGGTCGGGCAGCCGCTCCCAGGTTGTCAGGTCATGGGTGCGGGCAATGCCGCACTGCGCCACGGCGGACGAGGTGTCCCACTCTGGGGTCGCGGGGTCCTTGCGCTCGGTGCAGAACAGGCCGTAGATCCAGCCGTCCTCATGCTTCACCAGGCGCATGTCGTAGACGTTGGTGTCCGGCTCGGCGGTCTCGGGCATGAGGATGGGGTAGTCACGGAAGCGGAAGTGATCGATGCCGTTCGGGCTTTCGGCCACGGCGAAAAACGACTTGCGATCCGCACCCTCAACGCGCGCCACCACCGCGAACTTGCCCTCGTGCAGAATCGCTCCTGCGTTGAAGGCGGCATTGATGCCCATCCGCTCCAGCAGCAGGGGATTGGTTTTCGGATCCAAGTCGTAGCGCCACAGAACAGGCGCGTGCGCGGCGGTCAGCACCGGGTTTTCGTAGCGGTCAAAGATGCCGTTGCCGCCAGCCGATTTGCGATTGCGCTGTGCCAACAGCTTTTCCTGCTGCTTGAACAGCGTCTGCACGCCCTTCTTGAATGCTGCCTGATTCATTGCTTCTCTCCGGTCCCTATTATTGCCCGGATTTGGCAGATGTGCATGGCAAGGCATGGAATCTTGCCATCACCTCAAAGCAGCTGCGGCTGTTGTGGTAGGGGCACTTCCATGGCCCCACTTTGTCTTCGTCTGCGTTGGGCACGCCTTCCCGCGATACCCGCCAGAACCATTCTCCCTGTTCGCGGTCGAGGATGTGCTGCTCGATGAACGCCCAACTGTTTTCGGCGGCATCCCGAAAGTGCCGGTGGCCCGTGAGTTGGTATGCATTCAGGAAGCCGACCACGGCCTCGGCCTGCGGCCACCAGTGCTTGTCGCTATCGATAATCCCCGTTGGCCCGGCCTCGTAGAGCAGCCCGCCGTCCGTGTCCAATCCCTGCTCGTAGACGGCCTGCGCCATCTTCATAGAAACCTCGCGCACCCGCGCTAGAACCGCCGCATCGCCCAGAATCTCCGCGGCTTCGCACAGCAGCCAGCTTCCCTCGATGTCGTGGCCGAAGGAGATCTTCTCCGACTGCGGCTGCCACTGCTCGTCAAAGAACAGAAGGAAGTGGTGCGTGGCGGAGTCGACGATGTGGTCGAGGAAAATCTCGATCAGTTCGCGCAATCTCAAGCGGACGGTTGCGTCCTCGTGGAAGCGCAGCAGGTTGGCATAGGCCTCCAATAGATGCAGGTGGGTGTTCATGGACTTCTTCTCGTCCATGTCCACTGCGCTCAGGCGCTGGTCGGCGGCCAGGGTCCAATCGCGCTCGTAGGTCTCAAAGTAGCCGCCATGGGCGTTGTCGTGGCTTGCGGACTCGATCTGTTGCACCATGCGCAAGGCCTTGGCCAGGGCCTCCGTGTCGCCGGTCGCGTGGAAGTACTCGGCCAGCGAGTAGACCGTGAAGGCCTGTCCGTAGATGCGCTTCTTGGTGTCGGTGGGGCGGCCCTGGCAGTCGAGCATCCAATAGACGCCGCCAAACTCGTGGTCCCAGAAGCAGCGGTCGAGATACTCATAGGCGCGCTGCGCGGTCGCCAGATACACCGAATCACCGTACACGCTGAAGGCCTTGGAGAAGGTCCACAGAATGCGCGCGTTGAGGATGAGTCCCTTTTCCGCATAGGGATCGCGGGTCAGGTCATTGGCGATCTGGCCGCGAAAGCCGCCGAACTCGTCGTCGATGGTGTGTTTGAGCCAGAAAGGAAGAATGTCGGAGAGTAACTCCGACTCCACCTTCTGCCGTAGGTCTTGCACGATGCTCCTCCTGGGGTGCTCGCAGCGCAAACACGTGGTTCGAATTCGACGCGATGGACCCCGGCTCAGGCAGCTTGAGCGAGAATCGTGTCAATGCGGGCAAGCTCCTCGCTGGAGAACATGAGGTTGGCAAGGGCCGCAACGTTCTGCTCAATCTGCTCCACGCGGCTGGCCCCGATCAGCGCCGAGGTCATGCGGCTGTCGCGCAGCACCCAGGCTAGGGCCATCTGCGCCAGCGATTGTCCGCGCTCCGCGGCCACGGTGTTCAAGGCGCGCACAGCGGTGAGATGCCGGTCGTCGATGTCGGCCTTCTTGAGAAAACTGTACGGCTTGGACGCGCGCGAGCCGTCGGGAATGCCGTGCAAATAGCGGTCGGTCAGCAATCCCTGGGCCAGCGGACAAAAGGCGATACCACCCACGTCCTCCTGGCCCAGCACGTCCAGCAGTCCACCTTCCACCCACCGCTCGAACAGGGAGTACTTGGGCTGGTGGATAAGGCAGGGTGTGCCGAGCGCACGCAAAATCTTGACGGCCGCGGCGGTCTGCTCGGCGTTGTAGCTGGAGATGCCTGCGTAAAGAGCCTTGCCCGAGCGCACCGCCTGATCCAGCGCGCCCATCGTCTCCTCCAGCGGCGTCTCCAGGTCGGGCCGGTGCGAGTAGAAGATATCGACGTACTCGAGGCCCATGCGCTTCAAGATCTGGTCCAGGCTGGCCAGCAGGTACTTGCGCGATCCCCAGTTGCCGTAGGGGCCGGGCCACATATCCCAGCCGGCCTTGCTGCTGATGATCAGTTCGTCGCGATAGGGCTTGAAGTCCAGCCGCAGAATTTCGCCGAAGTTTGTCTCCGCGCTGCCCGGCGGCGGGCCGTAGTTGTTGGCCAGGTCGAAGTGCGTGATGCCCAAGTCGAAGGCGCGCCGCACGAGGTTGCGGGAGTTCTCAAAGGCGTCTACCCCGCCGAAGTTGTGCCACAAGCCCAGAGAGATGGCCGGCAGACGCACGCCGCTTTTGCCGCAGCGGCGGTACTGCATGGTGTCGTAGCGCGGTTCGCTTGCCTGGTACACGGGGGGTCTCCTTATCGCAGCGAAGGGGACGAGTGGATAGCCCGTCCCCTTCCATCAGCATCGCGCCTGAACGTGCTAACTCAGGATGCCTTTGACCATCACCAACTCTCGCCCGTCGGTGGGGGGAGGCACGATGTTGCCTTCGATCGGCACGCCGTCCACCGTCAGTGCGATGTGGTTGCCGCTTCCTTGGCGCTCGATGGCGATCCGGTACAGCACGCCGCGGAAGACGCGCCGCGCCGAGAATCCCGGCCAATTGGTGGGAATCACCGGCGCAATCTGAAGCCCGTCCAGCGAGGTGCGGATGCCCAAAATCCACTGCACAATGGCGTAATAGTTCCACGCCGCCGTGCCGGTGAGCCAGGAGTTCTTGGCTTCGCCAAAGCTGGGCGCATCCTTACCAGCAATCATCTGCGCATAAACATACGGCTCGCAGCGGTGCTGGTCGCTGATCTCTTCCCTTGCCGAGGGATTGATGCGGTTGTAGTAGTCGTGCGCCTGGTCGCCGTGGCCCAGGCGCGCCTCGCCGATCATGACCCACGGGTTCACATGGCAGAATATACCCGCGTTCTCCTTGTAGCCGGGCGGGTAAGAGGAGATCTCGCCCAGGTTGAGGTAGTACTTGGAGTAGGCTGGCTGTTGCAGCACGATGCCGTGCTTGGTGGCCAGATGGGCATGCACGGCAGCCATGGCCTTGGCAGCCTTGCCATCTTCAAGCCCGATTCCGGCCAGTGCGCAGAAGCCGTTGGACTCGATGAAGATCTTGCCTTCGTCGCACTCCTTGGAACCGATCTTGGCGCCGAAGTCGTCGTAGGCGCGCAGGAACCACTCGCCGTCCCAGCCGTGCTGGTTGATGGCTTCTTCCATCTTGGCCACTTCAGCAAGGCAAGATGCGGCTTCGCTCTCCAGCCCGCGGTGCTTGGCGATGTCGGCAAACTCCCGGCCGGCAAACACAAACAGACCGGCGATGAAGACCGACTCGGCGACTTTGCCTTCCTTGTTGGTGGTGGTCTGGAAGCTCTGCCCCGGCGTGTCGGAGAAGCAGTTCAGGTTCAGGCAGTCGTTCCAGTCGGCGCGGCCGATCAGGGGCAAACCATGCGGTCCAAGCCGGCTCAGCGTATAGGAAAAACTGCGCTGCAGGTGCTCGTAGAGCGGCTGTTCCGAGCCAGGCTGGTTGTCGTAGGGAACCGGCTCGTCGAGAATGCTCCAGTCGCCGGTCTCCTTCAGATAGGCGGAGACGCCGACGATGAGCCAGTGCGGATCGTCGTTGAATCCGCCGCCGATGTCGTTGTTGCCGCGCTTGGTCAGTGGCTGGTACTGGTGGTACGCGCCGCCGGTGGGCAGTTGCGTCGAAGCCAGATCGAGGATGCGTTCCCGTGCGCGCGAGGGGACCATGTGCACAAAGCCAAGCAGGTCCTGGTTGGAGTCGCGGAAGCCCAGTCCCCGCCCAATGCCCGATTCATAGAACGACGCCGAGCGCGACATGTTGAACGTCGCCATGCACTGATACGCATTCCAGATGCTCACCATGCGGTTGGTGTGAATGTCGGGCGTGTTCACCTGGCAGATGTTGAGCAGGCCATCCCAATACTGGTGCAGCCGCTCGAAGGCCGCGTCGGCTTCCTTGGCGTCAAGATACTTGGCGATGATCGGCTTGACCGTGCTTTTGTTGATGGTCTGCGAGCCGGGCGGATCGAACTTCTGGTCGACGGAATTTTCGTGGTAGCCGAGCACAAAGACGATCTGCTGCGTCTCGCCGGGCTCTAGTTCCAGCTTGACCTGGTGCGCGCCGATGGGCGACCAGCCATGAGCAACGGAGTTGGTCAGTTGTCCGGCTTCCACGGCGGCGGGGGAGTCCCAGCCGCGATTGCGGCCCAAGAACGATTCGCGCTGCGTATCGAATCCAGCGGTGGGCCGTGAGCAGGCGAAGTAAGCGAAATGGTTGCGGCGTTCGCGGTACTCTGTCTTGTGATAGATGACGCCGTCTTCCACTTCCACTTCGCCGGTATTGAAGTTGCGCTGGAAGTTGGTGCCGTCGTCCTGCGCATCCCACAGGCAGAACTCGATGTTGGCGAAGGCCGAAATTGTGGCCTTGGTGGCGCGCCGGTTGGTGACCTTTACCTGCCAGATCTCCAGGTTCTCGCCCATCGGGACAAAGTAGCGGGTGTGCGCCTCAATGCCGTTGGAGGTGGAGCCGATGATGCTGTAGCCCAGACCGTGGCGGCAGGAGTAGTTCTCTACCTCGGTGCGCGTGGGCTGCCACGAGGGTGACCAGAACTGCTTCGACTCGTCGTCGCGCAGATACACATAGCGCCCGCCGCAATCCAGCGGCACATTGTTGTAGCGGTAGCGCGTCAAGCGGCGCAGTCGCGCGTCGCGATAGAACGAGTAGCCGCCCGCGGTGTTGGAAATGATTCCGAAATATGCCTCGCAGCCGAGGTAGTTGATCCAGGGCAAGGGCGTGTCTGGTTGCGTTATCACGTACTCGCGATTCACGTCGTCGAAATATCCAAACTTCACAGGGCGCACTCCATCGTAGAGAGAAACAGCCGCCAGTATAGTCTCTTGGGTAAAATTTAATCAAACGTTTTTGCAGAGGAGTTTGGCGTACTTTAAGAAAAACGGACCTGACCCCGCGGAAGGATGTTTCTGCGAAAAATGAGGAGGATGACTGAGCCAAGTGAGGCATTCTTATAGGTTTGCACGGAGCCGTTGCGGAAAATCGTGAAAGTGTGAGAAACTTGCGCGTCTTTCCACTTAGACGTGGCGTTCGCACGAGGCGAAAAATTTCCATGGCAAGCTCACTGTTTTTGGCCCTCTTGAGTATTCGATCAGGACGAGAGTTCCCGGCGGTTCTTTGTCTTGCCGGGCTCTTTCTGTTTCCCGCCCTGACCCGTGCTGCCGACAGCGCCAGCCTGGCCATCAAGGTGGATCAGGTGGGCTATCCGCTTGATGGACCCAAGATTGCCTTGGTCAGCGTTACCGCTGAGACCTTCGATGTGAAGCGCACGGTCGACAACAAAGTCGTGTTGCACGGCAAGCTGACCGCGCCGACGAGCGACGCCAACACCGGCGACCCGGTGCAGGCCGCGGATTTCTCCAAGCTGCGCCAGCCCGGAACCTACTACGTTGAGATTCCCGGCGTGGGCCGCAGTTGGACCTTCACCGTGGACCGCAATGTTTTCGAGCGCACCTACTACCTGGCCATGCGCGGTTTCTATGGGCAGCGCTGCGGAATGGCGGTGGACATGGGGCCGGAGTTTCCCGGCTTCACGCATCCCGCCTGCCACTTGCATGGCGAGTTTCACGCTTCGTCCGGCGCTAGCGGCCCGCGCGACAACGTGGGTGGCTGGCACGACGCGGGCGACTATGGGCGCTATGCGGTCAACTCCGGCATTAGCACCGGCACCTTGTTGTGGGCGTGGGAAATCTTTTCTCCCCGGCTCAAAAACATTCAGCTCAAGATTCCCGGGAGCGGCAACGGCACGCCTGACATCTTGAATGAGGCGCGCTGGAACCTGGCGTGGATGCTGAAGATGCAGGACGACGATGGCGGCGTCTGGCACAAGCAGACCAGCGACCACTTTCCCGGCTTCGTCGCTCCCCAGGACGACACGCTGCCCAGCCTGGTGATGGGGACTGGTGCGGCTCCTTACAAAAGCACTTGCGCCACCGCGGATCTGGCTGCCGTGGCCGCCATTGCCGCGCGCGTCTACAAGCCTTACGACGCCAAGTTTGCCGCGCAGGCGTTGGACGCGGCGGAGCGGGCCTGGATTTGGGCCGAAAAGAATCCCGACGTGCTCTTCAAGAATCCGCAGGGCGTGAACACCGGCGAGTATGGCGACTCTACCTGCAAGGACGAGCGGCTGTGGGCGGCGGCAGAGCTGTGGCGCACCACCGGCGATCCGCAGTGCAACGATTTCTTCCGCAAGAACTATGCGGAGTATCTTCCCGCTCTCGATTCGCCTCCAGCAGAAAATTGGAGAACGGTCGAGCCGATGGGATTGTGGACCTATGCGCTGTCCCATCGCAAGGGCGCGGATGCAAAAGCTGTGCAACTCATTCGGGAAAGGACCATCCAGGCGGCGCACACCGTGGTCGATCGCACTGCCGCCAATCCCTATCGCACCAGCATGCAGGCCAAAGACTATGTGTGGGGCTCGAATGGCGTGGCCGCGGGATATGGCGTGTATCTGCTAATTGCCAACCAGTTCCAGCCGAACGCTGCGTTTGTGGATGCGGCGCGCGACAACCTGCACTATCTGCTCGGGCGCAACACCTTTTCGCTGTCGTGGGTCACGCAGGTGGGCGAGCACGCATATCTTCATCCTCACCACCGGCCAAGCGGCGACGGAATGCATGCGCTGCCGTGGCCGGGCCTGCTTTCCGGCGGGCCCAACGCGGGCCGTCAAGACGATGTGCTCGCCGCACTGCCCAAGGATTTGCCGCCGGCGAAAGTGTACGCCGATCAGTTGGCCTCGTATGCAAGCAATGAGATTGCAATCAACTGGCAGGCGTCACTGGTGTTTTTGTTGGCGGGTGAATTGCGGTAGAAGTGTCCGGATGGATTGCAGTACTTTGGAGCCGGATCAATCGTACGACCTGAGTTGACTGGTGCGAAACGCGATGGCCCGCGGGGCCGCTTCGTGCGTCGCAGCACCGTTGTACCGTACGCCGGCATCGGCTTGAAAACCAGCATTGCGTTTTTCCGCAAAGAGCGGAAGTACCATGCCGCCCGCAGGAATGGGGAGATTGAATGCAGCTTCACGTTGTGGATATCGTCATTATCGTTGCCTATCTGATGAGCACGGTGTTTATCGGTTACTGGGTTTCGCACCGCGCCTCGCAGAACATGCAGGCCTACTTTCTCGGCGGCAACAAGATGCCGTGGTATGTGTTGGGCATCTCCAACGCCTCGGGAATGTTCGATATTAGCGGCACCATGCTGCTGGTCTACTGGATGTTCATCTACGGCATCAAGAGCGTGTGGATCCCGTGGCTCTGGCCCACATTCAACCAGATCTTCCTCATGGTCTATTTGTCTTCGTGGCTACGCCGTTCCAAGGTCATGACGGGCGCGGAGTGGATCCAGACGCGTTTCGGCAAAGGGCGCGGCGCGCAACTGTCGCACATGATTGTTGTGCTCTACGCTTTTGTCAGCATCATCGGATTCTTCACGTACGGCTTCAAAGGCATCGGCAAGTTTGCGGCTACCTTCCTGCCCTGGCATCTCTCGCCCAATGAATACGCACTGATCCTGATCGCTATCACGGCGGTTTACGTTATCAAGGGCGGCATGATCAGCGTGGTCATCACCGAGGTGGTGCAGTTCTTCATCCTGGCCATCGCTTCGTTTGCGGTGGGCATTATCGCCATGGTCAAGGTGGCGCCCGATACGCTGCACAAGATGGTGCCTGCCGGGTGGGACAACCTCTTCTTCGGCTGGAACTTGAATCTGGACTGGTCTACGTTGCTGCCCTCGGCCAGCGGAAAGATCGCTCAGGACGGCTATGGCCTGTTCGGCTTCTTCGTCATGATGCTGTTCTTCAAGGGCATCCTGATTTCAGCGGCAGGCCCGGCGCCCAACTACGACATGCAGCGCGTGCTCTCCTCGAAAAATCCGCGCGAAGCTTCCATGATGAGTGCCTGGGTGAACATCGTACTCACCCCGCCTCGCTACTTTCTCATCATCGGACTCACGGTTCTCGCGGCCGTGTTCTTCAATACCAACATCAAGGCCATGGGCCCCAACATGGACTTCGAACTGGTGCTGCCCATGGCGCTAGGCCGTTTCGTTCCTGCCGGCCTGCTGGGATTTCTGATCGCCGGTCTGCTGGCGGCCTTCATGTCCAACTTCGCTGCCACCGTGAACGCGGCGCCGCCGTACTTTGTCAACGACATCTACAAGCGCTTCATCAATCCCAACGCGCAGCCGAAGACCTATATGCGCCTCGCCTATCTCAGTTCGTTTGTCGTCGTGGTAATCGGCGTCCTGATTGGCTGGAATGTGACCTCGGTCAACTCGGTGGTGCTGTGGATCGTTTCCGGGTTGTGGGGCGGTTACACCGCATCCAACGTCCTCAAGTGGTACTGGTGGCGCTTTAACGGCTATGGCTACTTCTGGGGCATGGTCACCGGCATTGCCGCCGCGCTGGTGCTCGCGTTCCCGGGTTTGCTTGGCAGTGTGCCTGCAGTGAAGAACCTGCTTGCCGTGTATCCCGTCAATCTGGATGTCACGATTGTCTTCCCGTTGGTGTTGGCCATTTCGCTTGTCGGCTGCCTGCTTGGCACGCTGCTGACCAAGCCGGAAGACGACGCCGTGCTGATGGACTTCTATCGCCGCGTGCGTCCATGGGGCTTCTGGGGGCCGGTGCTGAAGAAAGTGCTGGCTGAGGATCCCGGCTTCAAGCGCAACAAGGACTTTCCGCGCGACATGTTCAACATCGTTGTCGGTATCGCGTGGCAGATCAGCCTTGTGGCCTTGCCTCTCTACATCGTGATCCAGGAGTACCAGCGCGCCGCTCTGACCCTGGCAGTGACGTTGGGTACTTCTGCCATTCTCAAGTTCACCTGGTTCGATCATCTGGCCGAGCGCGAAGTGGAAACCGACAAGGCTGGCGCTGACGACTAGGCATGGTCTCCTCCTGAGCGGCTGTTCTTTCGCAAGACAGGGCGCCGCTCAGTTTTTTCTTGAGATTTCTGTACCGCGAATTTACAAGCACATTGCAAGAAAGGCCATGCAAGTTGGAAACCCCTTCGGCAACCCCGGTGGCGTCAGGCTGTTTGCCCGGTCAGCAGGCAGGGGTGACGGTTCAACGCGTTGCCTATCATGGCTGGTCCGACTGCTTCCTCCTTCGCAATGGATGTGTAGAGGCAATCGTGGTTCCCGCGATCGCCCGCGTCATGCAACTGCGGCTGTGTGGCGATGCGGCGGGAACCCTATGGGAAAATCGCGCGCTCGATGGTCAACTGCATCGTGGCACGCACGGCGAGTGGTTGAATTTTGGCGGAGACAAATGCTGGCCCGCGCCGCAGTCTGACTGGCTGCGGCAGCAAGGCTGGGACTGGCCGCCTCCGATCGGGTTCGATGCCCTCCCCATGGCTGTGGAAGCCACCGAATGTGGGGTCGTGCTGACCTCGGCGATCGATCCCGCCTATGGTATTCAGGTGGTGCGCCGTGTAGAGATGGAAGCGGATCGGCCCGTCCTGTGCATCAAAAACAAGTTTCTCAAACTTACCGGAAGCCCGGTTCGCGTGGGGATATGGACCATTACCCAGATGCCGTTGCCCGAGCGCGTTTGCGTGATGCTGCCTGTGGAGTCGCGCTTTGGCGGTGGTTACATCCACCTGCTCGCACCCGATCCGGCGAGCTTGAAGGTTGAAGGCGGCATGTTGTCGTTCGCAGACCATCCGAGCGAGTTTACAAAGATCGGCAGCGACGCAGGCAGCTTGGCATGGGTGGGATCATCCTGCGCCGTCCGCGTCGATGCGGAGCAGGGGCCAGGCGAGTATCCGGATGGCGGGTGCGTCACGCAGGTTTATACCAATCCCCGTCCGCTGGAGTATGTCGAACTGGAAGCTCTTGGTCCACTGGCCACGATGAGCGCAGGCGACCGAATCGAGCGCACCACCCGATACACCGTGTTGCCGCGCACCCTGCCCGACGCCGAAGCGGAAGCGCGCGAGATGCTGAAATCATGAATGCATTCCTGCTAGGGCTGCGCACGCGCGGATTCGGTACCCATTTTGGCACCGAGACACCCCTGTTTCCACGAAGAGAGTCGAGAGGCTTGCACGCTCAGAATTAGAGCGGCTACTGCGCCAGCGATGCGCCGGGCACTTCCGGTGCGGGTTTCCCCTTGTCCTGGGCCTGATGGAGTTTGGTGAAGATCGTGTCGTCGGCGGCTTTCTTTAAGCTGCGGGTCTTCTCGAACTCGGTCTTCGCCTCGTCCTTCTTCCCGGCAGCCTGGTAGAACTTCGCCAGCCGCCAGTGCACGTTCACGTCATTCGGATCCAGGCTGGCAGCCACCTTCAACTCCCGCAGCGCATCGTCTTTGCGGTCGGCATCGTCATACAGAATGCCTAAATCGAAGTGCACCAGCTCGATGCGAGGGTCGAGATGGATGGCCTTCTCCAGCAGCGGCGGTGCGGACTCGGGATGGTTGAGGCGAATGTCGCAGTCAGCCAGATACGTGAGCGCCTGGGCATGCTCGGGGTTGTTGATGAGCTCGGCCTGAAATTCTTCCGCGGCCTCTTCATATTTCAGCGCGCCCCATAACAGGTAACCCAGGCCGAAGTGCACATCCGGCATTTTAGGATCGGCCTTGACGGCGGCGCGGAACTGCTCCGTGGCGCCCCCGCTATCGTGCATCTCGGCCATTGCCTCGCCGGCCAGCATGTCCGCTTCGGCTGACTCCGCATTGAGCGTCAGGATCTCGTGATAAACATCCAGAACACATGGATACTGTTTCGACCACAGGCAACTGTGCGCCAGTGCTAAGTGGAAAGCCAGATTCTTTGGGTCGGCGGCGGTTGCTTGCTTCAGGAAGGGAACCGCCGCCGCATATTCGCCCAGTCCATAGTGCGCCATGCCAATCAGGGTGTTCAGGCGCAGCCTCTCAGGCGAAGAGGCAGGCTGACTCTTGAGCAGCGGCGTGAAGGTTTCGATGGCGTCCTTCATCGCGCCGGACTTGAACAGCGACAAGCCGAGGTTCAACCGCAAGCCGGGCATAGCCGGATTCAATGCCAGCGCTTTGCGATAGAGAGGCACAGCCTCCGCGTAATGTTCCTGGCGCGCTTCAAGTAGTCCCAGGTGGGCGTAGGCCTCGGGGTTCGCCGGGTGAGCCTTCAACACCGCACGCCACGCCGCCTCGGCCTCGGCGTTCCTGTCCTGTTGTTCCAGGGTGATCGCCGTCTGGCGTGGATTCTCTGCTGCCGCTGCCGTCTGGGCCAAGCCCATCGCGGGAGCCAGCGCCAGTGTGATCGCAAGGGCTATTTCCAGTCGCACTACCCGATTCACAGGCATCTCCATCGGTATTCTCGCTTGCCGGGAAGGCGGCGCGCAATGCTTTCCCATGGGAACAAAACGACCAAAGTAAAAAAGCGCGGCAGGGAATGCCTGCCGCGCCAAGGTTGGTAACGATTGAAAGTTAGAAGCGGAACTTGGCGCCGAGCTGCAGGGTGCGAGGATCGTAGGTCGAAGTGACCTGGCCGAAGTTCCCGTCGTGGCTACCGGCATCGATGGCGTTGAATTCCGTGTGGTTGAAGGTATTGAAGGATTCGAAGCGAACTTCAATCTTCGGTCCTTCACCCGCGGTCAGCGGGATGGTTTTGAACAACGACAGGTTGAAGTTGAACAGTCCGGGCGCTACCACGGCATCTCTGCCTGCGCTGCCGAAGCCCTGATTGCCGCCGCCGGCCCAGGGAGCGGTCGGATCGCCAAAGGATTCGGTGCTGAACCACTTGCCCACCTTCTTCGGATAGGAGACCTTCGACAGCAGGTTCGGACGGTTCGTGGTGCCGCCGCCCAGGCCGAGGGTGTCAGCACCGGTGTAGGTGATGTACTGCGGCGAGCCCTTTTCTGCCACCGTGACGCCGGAGATTTCCCAGCCGCCCAAAATGGTGCGCGCCGCAATATTCGAACTCTTCGCGTAGAACGGAAGGGCGTAGATGTAGCTGATGTTGAGGATGTGACGCCGGTCGAATCCGCCCGATGCGCGGTCATACTTCGGATTGAACGGGTTGGAGAGGCTGTTCAGATCGTTGGTTGCTTCATCGATCTCATGAGACCACGTGTAGGCAACCTGCGTGGTGAGTCCATGACGGTTCTCAACGCGGAGGCCGGCCTGGAGTGAGTTGTAGCTGGTGTGGGTCTCGTTCTCTTCCTGAGTGATGGTGCTGTAGCCGGGGTACTGGCGATACAGGTTGGCATTCAGGCTACCGGAAGCAACGCCCTGCCGGGTCGCGTAGCTGTTGTTTGAATCAACCAGGGGCAGAGTGTTGACCGAGCGATCATCGTTCTGGTCCCAACCCACGGAACCGACATACTGCACGACGCCGATGATCGAAGGAGCGATCTCGCGCTGGATACCGAAACTGTAGTTCGCGGTTCCCGGCGGCGGATAGTTGTACTTGATGCTGGTCATGGTCGACGGGAACGACGAGGTTGTTGTTGCTCCGGTCAACGCGCTGGTGTTTGTGTTGGAGAAGTAGACGTTGGTGGCGGAAGGCTGGTAGGCAAACGGAGGATTCAAAGCGGCGTTGTATACGTCGTTGCCTTGAACGCGCTCATAGAACATACCGAAGCCGCCGCGGATCACGGTCTTGCCATTCCCCGTCGGGGTGTAGGCAAAGCCGAGGCGAGGCTCCCACGTGTTGTACTTGTTCTTGACCACGCCGCGGTCGAAACCGTTGACGTTGGCTTCCTTGATGCCGTTCAGATAGAACTGCCCGGTACCGAAGGTTGTGAGGGCGGAATTCTTCAGCGTGCCGTCGGAGTTCATTGGGCTGCCCAACGATGTGTCGTAGGCGGCCGGAACAAAATTGGCGAACTTGTCATACCGCTCAAAGGCGTGCGGCATGCCGTCATAGCGAAGTCCAATGTTCAGGGTCAACTTGGGAGTGATGTGCCAGTTGTCGTTGGCGTAGAAGCCGTAGTTGTTGTTGACCCAGTGCTTGCCGGCCAGATACTGCAACTGGGTAAAGCTGGTCGCATCGCCGAGCAGGAAATTGACATACGAGTCGCCAGAGAAGTTGCTCGAGTTGAAAACCGCGGTGCCTTGCGTGTTGGCCTGTAACTGCTGGTTCTTGTAGTCATGCAGCCAGCTGACGCCGAACTTGAACTGGTGGCGTCCCTTGCTCCAGGAAAGATCGTCACGATACTCAAAACCTTCGTAACCGTTCTTCCAGGGGAAGTAGCTTTCGCTCCAGGTCGTATTCAGCGGCGAGCCCTGCAACTGGATCTCGGGCATGCCGTTGCTTGCGTTGTCGGCGACCGGGAAGAAGCTGGTGCCCGTCCATCCGCTGGGCAGGGTAAAGGATCCGCCCTTGCCGGCGACGGGGGTGAGGGTGATCTTGTTGCCGCTATACAGATAAGCGGTTTCGTTCAGCAGGTTGGGCGTGTAAGTCTGTGTCAGCTTGATCGCCGCCGTGTAAGACGGATTGGTCATGGCTGTGCCTACGGTGGGATACGAGCTGTCGCCCCACAGCGGCGGATAGTAGTTCTGCGCCAGCGTGTCATGCAGATAGTGGCCCATCAACTGAAACTTGCTGCTGATGGCATGGTCGATACGAACCACGTCTTCACGCACATTGGTCGGCTGAGGAATAGACGAAACGTATTGGCTTGTGCCCAGATTCGGCTTGGGGAACGTGCCTGCGTTCAGTTCGAGGACCGCGTTTTGGTCGATCAGGTTGGCCGGGATTTTGTAGGTTCCGTCCGCGTTCTTCGCGAAAGGCTGCCCAGCTGTCAAACCATTCGCCGCGTAAAGGGCCAGTTTGGCTGGGTCGGTCGTTACTGGAACGATGGGGATTGCTCCGCCGGAAGGAATGGTGTAGTTCAAGGCCGCCCCAGCCGTCGGGAAGTTGCTGCTCATGATGGTATTGGCTGTCGATGGCGAACTGCCTTGAATCAGCCGGCGCCACTCTTCGTTCCAGAAGAAGAACGTTCTGTTGCGCGCATCGTTGTAGACGTGAGGAATAAACAGCGGGCCGCCGATGTTGCCGCCCGGAACATTCAACCGGAACTCAGGCCGCGCCTGACCGGCTTTCTTGGTGAAGTAGTGATTGGCGTCGTAGTCTTCGTTCCGGTTGAACTCCCACAAAGATCCGTGGTAAGTGTGCGTGCCGGATTTGACGACCATCAGGATCGTGCCGCCGGAGCCGATGCCGTAATCCGGTCCGTAGTTGCTGTCGAGGGTCTGGAATTCGGCCAGTGCGTCGACCGAAGGCAGGTTCATGAAGCAGCCGCCGCAGCCGCGATCGTTCTGTTCGCCGCCGTCCAGCAGGTAGACGTTGTGGGTGGAACGGGTTCCGTTGAAGCTGATGCCGTTGGCGGAAGTGAGAGCGTTGACGCCGCCGAATGCCGGCATGTTGCTGGAAACGCCCAGGCCGAGTGCTGCCAACTGGGTTACGTTACGGCCGTTGGTGGCCAACTGCGAAACCTGCTCGCCGCTGATCAGGGTGCTGACTTCGCTGGTTTCTGTCTGCACCTGCAAGGCGTCGGCCTCGACGGTGACGGTTTGGCCCTGACTGCCGACGGTGAGTGAAACGCTCTCGTCCAGAGTCTGGGCGACGTTGACCACGATGCCGGTTCTGGAAAACTTCTGGAAGCCGGCCGCCGAAATGGTCAGCGTGTAGGTGCCGACGCCCACGTTCGCAAACCGGAAGGAGCCTGCGTTGTTTGAACTGGCCGTTCTGGTCTGGTTGGTGGCAGGGTTGGTGAGGGAGATTGCAGCGTTCGGAATCAGTGCGCCGGTTGAATCAGCCACGGTTCCGGTAATGGTCGCATTGTCCTGAGCCCACGCGCCGGGTGCCAGCACCAGGAACATGGCGATCAATGCGAAGCACATCGTCAGATATCTCCATGCGGGATTGGACCCCACGGGTACCCTTGCGGTGTGTCGGACCTGATAGGTGAGAGGATTCATGGTTTGCCTCCTGAGCAAACTGTTACTTGGCCTGCTGTTTTGCTTCCGCGCCGTGTCGTGCCGGTACTGTATTCAGGCTTCGTTGGGTGGCACGCCGTTGGAAGTGCTTCTACGGCAAGTTGTGCTGCGCGATGCTTCACTTGCCGGCCGAACTCTTGGCCGTTCAGCAGACTCGGAGACCTTCTCCGGGTCCTCGACCGGGAGCCGAGGTGGCTTCCGGATCTTGTCTGAAGTCCGCCGAGACGGCTTCTGCGGACCTTCTCTTGGAAAACGGCATATTCCTCGCCGAGCTGCTCCAGGTGACCTTGCCCAACCCCGCGCTCATGGGCAAAAGAAGGAAGAATTGAGGCCTTCCCAGAAATCGTTTTCTGAAGCGATTGAATTTTTACGCCGATCCTGCAGAAGTTGTCAAGCGGAAAGTTGAAATTTTAGGAGTTTGCCGGTTTTGAGCCAATCGCCAATAAGTTATCGGACGAAATCGCTTTACTTCAAGAAATATAAAGGCTTGCATCTCTCCAAGCCGGATTGACTTTCGGCTGTTTTTGTGAGCAAAGATGGTAGTCAAGCCGTGTTGAATAAGTGGTAAACGCTTGCCAATGCGAAAAATATCTTCTGGATGAACGGGATCGGCCTGTGCCGCACGGGGACTTGCCCGCCGCGGTTGCCTGTGTGGCCGCGGCGGGCGACAAATCGGAGCCAAAGGTTCGAGCGAGGCTTCTTTCCAAAGGGGTTGAGGGAACCTCTCCGGCAGCCGTATTCGCCGGTCCCGGTTAGATTTCCAGCGAATGATAGAGCCGGTATCCCTCGTCCCCGATGGAGGCAAACGGCTTGAGCGTGAGAATCCCCGCCTCCCCTTGGGCCTGCCAAGTGCTCGACCCGCTGGAGATTTGGTTGGCTCCCAGCAACTCCGCGCGGCGCAGTTTCTGCGGGATGTTTCCCACGGCAAACAGGGCCAGCGGCCCGTGCACGGGAGCCATGATTCCGGGATGCTGCGCGTCCACGGCTTCGAGAGTGGTGGCTGCGTCAAACTCCATCTCGATCCGGTCGCCGTTTTTCCAGGTGCCGTTCACCGGGGCGAAAGTCCCGGGCGTCAGCTCCAGGGCTATGCGCCGGCCGTTTACCGCGACCCGTGTTTTCGGTCCGGCCCAGCCGGGAATCCGCAGGTAAATGGCAAACTCGCTCGACTTATCCGCGGTCACTTCAATCTCCGTCGAAAGATCCAGCGGGTACTGGGTTCGCTGCGTCAGCGTGATGCGCGCGCCTCCGCGATTCCAGGTCACGCGCGATGGCGTATACAGGTTGACGTACATGCTATCGCGATCGTGGAAGTACGCGCTGATGCCGTAATCCGCGGTGATTTGCGGAAAGGTTCCCGAGCAGCACGGCCACTTATCCCGGTGATAGCCCTTGTTGGCAAAGCGATTGTTGTAGTCCGAGTAGTAGAAACTGCTGCCATCTTCCTTCAGCGGTTTCGCGCCCAGGATGGTGTTATACAGAACCCGCTCCATGCTGTCGCCGTAGCGGCTGTCGCGCGTGGTGCACAGCAGATACCGCGTGATTTTGAAGTGTCCGTATGCGCCGCAGGGCGTTTCAAAACTGGAATGCGAGGTCGTCAGGCTTTCGCCGATCTCTCCGCTGCCCGGCTTGCGGAACGACTCGTCCGGGCCCCATCCGCCGGTCACAAAACTCTGCGCGCGCACAAAGTCGAAGCCGTTCTGCGCCGCGTGCAAATGCTTTTCGTTGCCCAGCACAAGATAGGCCTGCATGGCGCTGGAGAAGGCGTTCACATGGCTATAGGCATGCTCGCCCGGCAGCACATTCTTCCCCTCGGAGAGCGGGTTGAAGTAAAGGTCGTCCTCCAGAAAGCGCACGGCCAGGTCGCGGTAGCGGTTGCCCGCGCCGCGCCGGTAAGCGAGAAACAAGTTTTCCGGCAGGGTATAGGTCTCGTCCCAGCAATAAGCCTCGTCCGGGTGTGGCAGGGCGTACTGTTCCGACCGCGCCAGCGCCTTCCGCGGCAAATGCGGAAGCACCACGTCGGTGGCCGCGTTCAGCACTTCCAGGGCCATTGGATCTGCGGCAAACTGGTGCGCGTCGATCAGTCCGCAACAGGTCTTGTCGTAGGTGTACGCAGGCAGGTGATAGCCGTCGTAGAACTTCGTCGTGATCGTGGGCGCCAGCGCGCGCACCAGCCGCTGCACCTTGGCCTGCGTCGGCTTCGATCCGGTCACGGCATAGGCCCGTGCCAGCCCGCTCAAATATTGCCCAAAGCTGTGCCCCGGGATGAAGCCGTGGAACGTTCCGTGCGGGTCGAACTCTGCCGCGTTGTCGTACCATCCGCCCATGTCGTCGCCCGGAGCAGGCTGTCCGGCCCTCTGGCGGAAGGGCTTCAGTAGCATATCTTCGTTGAGGCTGAGAAAGAAGGCGTGGTTCGTGTCAAACTGCTGCCGCATGGGGCCTTCCAGCAGCTCGACCTCGCCGTAACCGAACGGTTCAAGCGCCGGGGCGACGGCAACGCTAGCCTCTGCCAGTCCCAGGGCGCCCAATTTGGGTGCCTTGCTCAACGAAGCCAGGGCCGCGGCGGCGCCGGCTTTCAGAAACGATCTGCGTGTGTGTGGTTTCATAGCCTTCTTCCTGATGGAATCGCTCGGGGCTGCCAACCGTAGAACGGGAGCGGAAGGTCCATTCCCCGCGGGAGGCCATCTTAATCAAAACGGCCAAACGATGTAAAAGGGAAAACGTTTGCCCAAACGAGTTTTGCCCCTTCGCACGCCACCCATCCCACACCAATTCAGCCTGCTCGACCGCCTGTTCCTGCCGCCTTACTTCGACTCAAACTGGAATTTGGTCTTCCATTCGGTGGCCTCGCTGCACACCAGATACGCATCGAACGGCCGGCCCATCTTGCTCGTGAAGCCTTTCAGCAGCGCCGTCTTCCCCTTGGTGCACAGGGTCTCGATCTGCTTGTCGGTGAGCTTCTTTTTAGCGACGGTGGCGCCGACGATGAAGGTGCATCCCTGCCGGAACTGGTCGCAGCCAAAGAAATCTCTCCCCTCCGGACGGCGCAGGCGGCCGATTTTGCACTTCGGGCAGGGAATCCCCGGCCGGTTCGCATCCGGAGGAGGGCCAGCCTGCCGATCCGGACCATGCTCGCTCTGAGGGCCAGCCAGCGGCGAACGCTCAACGTGGAACTGGCTCAGCTCCGTATTCAGTTGCGAGTCCAGTCCCGCGACCACCGTCAGGTAGAGCGCCTTTCCGCTGGCAATATCGTCCAGTTCCTGCTCCAGCGAGCGGGTGTAGTCGTACTCCACAAACTTGAATTTGCCGGTCAGCGAGTCGATCAGCAGCTTGGCCAGGTCCGTGGCAAACAGAATCTTCTTGCCCTCGGTCAGGTAGCCGCGCGTGATCACATTCTTCAGAATGGCCGGGTAGGTGGACGGCCGCCCGATGCCTTCGCTCTCGAGCTTTTTGATCAGGCTGGCCTGTGTGTAGCCGTTGGGCGGCTTGGTCTGCTTGTTCAGCACGCGGGTGCTGGTCGACTCCAGTGCCGTGCCAATGGCCAGCGCCGGAACCTTGCCGTTGTCGTCTTCCTTGCCCTCGGCGTGTTCGTCCGCATCCTCGGCGGCGTCCTGGGCGGTCAGTCCCCGCCAGCCCGGCGCAATCAGCGTTCGTCCGGTGCTCTTGAAAATGAACTTCTGTTCGCCCTGCTCCGATTCCAGCTTCAGCGTATTCACACTGTATTCGGCATCGGCCAGTTGCGAGGCAACCGCCCGGTTCCAGATCAGTGCGTAGAGCCTGCGCTGGGCCGGGTCCTCGCCGGCTGCGCGCGTGTCCAGGTGTGTGGGCCGGATGGCCTCGTGCGCCTCCTGGGCGCTGGCTTTTGACTTCCAGGTGCGCGCTTTGGCCGGAAGGGGCAGGTTGTTGGCCTGGGCAAAGGCGCGAATCTCGGCCAGTGCCTCGGCGGAAAAGTTTTGGCTGTCGGTGCGGTGATAGGTGATCAGACCCTGTTCAAAGAGCTTTTGCGCCAGTTGCGCGGTCTGGTCGGGTTTGTAGCCCAACGTCACGCTGGCCGCCTGCAGCAGCGTGGACGTGGTGAATGGTGCCGGCGGAGCTTGCCTCGCCTTCCTGGTCGCCGCGTCCACCACCTTGAAGGCGCGGCACCGGGCGGCCTGCTCGGCCAGCGCCGGGTCCAGGATGTATTTCTCGCCCTTTTTCAGAAAGCGCGCCGTATCCCACTGCGCCGTCCACTTCCCATCCTCAAAGATGGCCTCGGCCCCAAAGTGCTTGGTCGTCTTGAAGTTCTCAATCTCCCGCTGCCGCTCCACCATAAAGCGCACCGCCACGGTCTGCACCCGGCCCGCGCTCATGCGGGCAATGCCGGTTTGTCGCGAAAGCGCGGGCGAAACCTTGTAGCCCACCAGCCGGTCCGCTCCCCGCCGCGCCTCCTGCGCGTGCACCAGGTTCATGTCCAGTTGCCGCGGCGTCTTCAGCGCCTTCTGGATCACGTTCTCGGTGATGGCGTCGAAGGTTACGCGCTCGTATTTCTTCAGCTTCAGGGTCTCTTTGAGGTGCCAGGCAATCGCCTCGCCCTCGCGATCCGGATCGGTGGCCAGGTACACGGCTTCGGCCTGTTTGGCCCGGGTCTTCAGCCCGTCCACCACGCCCTTGCCGCGCTCGGTGAACTCATATTGAAGCTGGTAGTCCGGCGAACTCACCCCCAGCGACTTCTGCGGCAGGTCCCGCACATGGCCCACACTGGCGGCAACGTCCCATCCCGCCCCGAGCAAGGTCTTGATCTTTTTCACCTTGTTGGGGCTCTCGACGATCATCAACTTCATTCCAAACTCCGCTTCCCGGGACATGGCCCCTGCTGACTTCCCAGACTACTCCCCGCGCGCATCGGCCGCCGTCAGCGCGTCCGCCCAGGCGGGGCGAGCCGCCCAAGCCTTCAAACAGAGCAACATCCCGAATGTTGGCGTTTTGACGCTGTGGGGGCCGCAAACGGGAAACCCCTTCTATGAGGATATTGGGCCTGTAACCATAGGTCTCTGATTGGTTGGCCAGCGAAATGACGGCTTGAGCCAGTCGATCGTCGTCTTCGCGATGCCGGTTGGAGGCGCTGCGTTCCGCGTGGTTGGTTCACCAAAGGACGCGCTTGCCGCAGACTCATGGCGTGCTCGCCTGCATGGCCTGTTGCCTGCTCCGGGGTCCCGACGGATGGGTCTTCGTCCGTGGGGTGGAAGGCCGTCGCTCAGGGATTGGATGTTTTTCCGAGATGATCTCTTGAAGCACCAATCTGTCCAGGCTTAACTCCGCCAGCACACGTTTCGGCCTGGCGTTTTTCTGCTCAAGCTCCTTGCGTTGGCTATACTCGCAAGGATGTGCTGTAACGAGCTGTTAATAAACAGGTTATAACTTCTGGTGCGATCAAGGCGAAGTGACTGATCTAGGTGAGCCGGCAATCGCCTTCATCTTGCACCGGTTACGTGCACGAAAAAAACAGTTGACAGTCTTCGTAGTGCTCACTATATTGGTCTCGAATTTGTACCGTTGACGTACACGGTAATGGTTTCATTGAAAGCTCGAGGTCAGTTTTTCAGGTTTGAGCAGAGCCAGTGAGTGCCGCGAGGCAGGAAGGGTGGGAAATGAGAACAACGAGATTCAGAAAATGGAGTCGGCGGTTGCTTGTGGTGTTCACGTTGGCGCTATGCGGCATGACCGCGAGGGCGCAGGTCGACACGGGCACAATTCTGGGTACGGTCACGGACCCTACGGGGGCCGTGATCCCCGGGGCAACAGTTATGATCGTCAACCAGGAAACCGCAGCGCAGTTATCCGCGAAGACCAAGGCAGACGGCAGATTCGAATTCACGCCGCTCCATATCGGCAGGTACACCGTTGTGGTGGAGGCTGCCAGCTTCAAGAAGACGACAACCAAGGGCGTGCAGTTGGACATTCAGCAGCAGGCGCTTGTGAACGTTGCGCTTCAGCCTGGCTCCGTTACCGAGAACGTGGAAGTGACCGAAGCTCCGCAGTTGATGCAGACCGACAGCAGTTCCGTGGGTCAAGTGATGGAAGAGAAGGCCATTGAAGACCTGCCGCTGAACGGGCGCGACTATACGATGCTGGTGCTGCTTACGCCCGGTGTGACCCTGCCGCAGCAAGGGGCCCGCGCAAGCAACCAGTTTGTGGCCAACGGCGCCCGTGTAGCACAGAACGACTATCTGCTCGATGGCATCGACAATAATAGCAACAGCGTCGATTATCTGGATGGCAAAGCCGATGTGATCAAGCCTCCGGTGGATGCGATAGCAGAGTTCAAGATGATGACCAGCGACTTCCCCGCGGAGTTTGGACGCGCCGGCGGAGCGATTGTGAATGCCACCTTAAAATCAGGCTCGAATAAGCTGCATGGATCGGTGTGGGAGTTTTTCCGCAACGATGTTCTCGATGCCTACAACGACTACTTCGTGCCCGATGCAACGGCCAGCAAAAAGCCGAAGCTGCGGCAGAACCAGTACGGCGCGACAGCGGGTGGGCGACTTATCAAGGATAAGACCTTCTGGTTTTTCGACTACGAAGGAACGAAGATTCGGGAGGGCGTCTCCGAGGGTAGTTCGGCCAGCGCAAACCTGGGCGCCTCGGTGGGCCTCACGGTGCCCACAGCCGTGGAAAAAAGCAGCGGATTTACCAACCTAGAAGATCTACTTGGCGCCACCGGCACGTTCACGCGCACCGATCTGCTCGGGCGTTCATTCCAAAATGGACAGGTCTTCGATCCGGCAACAACTCGTCCTGTGACGAAGGGGCAGGTTGACCTCGTGACCGGCTTGCCAGCTACCGGGACCGGCTACGTTCGAGAGGCGTTTGCGAACAACCAGATTCCGGCAAACCGCGTCGACCAGAATGCCATCAAGTTGTTGGAACTGTTCCCCGCCCCAACCGCCTCAGGGATTCTGAACAACTACAGTACAGTCAAGGTAAACAGCAACAACACCAACACGGCGGACATGCGCATCGATCAACGCTTCCGCGAACAGGACCAAGCATTCTTCCATTACGACTACATCAGCAGCGTCCGGGTGGTGCCTCCTCCCTTTGATGGCGTGGCTGACGGTGGCGGCTATGCAAATGGAACCGAGATCTATAACGTGCGCGGCTTCGCTCTGGGTGAAACGCATACCTTCTCACCGACATTGGTCAACGAGGCCCGGCTGGGCTATACACGCGGCCACGACACTCGCGAACCGGCAGGCGCCAGCACCATGGGGATTCCCGCGCAGTTTGGAATCACGGGCGTTCCGCAGGTACCTCTCAACGGAGGCTTGCCTTACTTGGGCATCGGCACACTAAGCGGTTTAGGCGGGGCCGGGTGGCTGCCTGGGAATCGATTCAGCGATACGGAACAGATGACCGAGAACCTGACCAAGGTCTACAAGAACCATACCTTCAAGGGCGGTGCGGAGTTCCAATACATCTACTTTCCGTGGATTGCCCCGCCTGCCTCCAAGGGGACGTTCTATTTCGACGGCAATTACACCTCCATTCCTCTACAGGCAGACAGTTCGACCGGCAGGGCGCAATTCCTGATCAGCCCGACAAACGCGACGGTTCCCAACGGCGTGAACTTATCGGGAGGCATGGACCAGATCAATGCCTCGAACTTCGGCGAAGTGCACGCCAACCGTAACTACTTCGGCGTCTATCTTCAGGACGATTGGGCCATCACGCGCAAATTGACCCTCAACCTGGGTGTGCGCTGGGAGCACTTTGGGCTGACGGGTGAAGCTGGGGGAGCCCAAGCGAACTTCGTACAGCCCTCCCTGACATCCAACAGTGGCGCACAGTACATCATTCCGGCCGGGCACCAGACCAAACCGGACCTTTCGACCAGCTTTACCAGCGCGCTGCAAAGAGATGGCATTGCTCTCGTCTACACCAACAAGTACGGAACCGGGCTGGGGATCATCCAGAAGCTCAACTTTGCGCCTCGGCTTGGATTCGCTTACTCCGTAACACCAAAATGGGTGGTTCGCGGGGGCTATGGAATCTTCTACGGAGCGTTTGAAAACCGTGGCGGATACCCGAGCCTTGGCTATAACTACCCATTTCAGTATGCGGTTGGTCTGACCGACTCCTCGAATGGAGGCATCTCGACCGTCACTCCTGTGACCTACACCAATGGAACCACGGGGACCCTCGAGAACGGGATGTCGGGAATTGCGCTTGATCCTTCGTTGGTAAGTTACAGCGGCTTGGCTCTGCGCGGGATTCAACTGAATTACCAGACTCCGTACACGCAAGGCTACAACGCGACTGTGCAGTATCAGGTTACGCAGAGCGACTCCCTTGAAGCGGGATATGTAGGCTCGCAGGACCGTCATCTCGAAGCCAGCGTCGGTCAAAACAATGTAACCAAACTGCTGCCTCCTGGCACACCCAACACGGCCTATATCCCCTTCCCTGATTTTGGTGCTGGAATGCCCTACTACGGAACCATCGGAAACAGCAGCTACAACTCACTGCAGACCAAATGGACCCGCCGTTCCGGCAAGGGGCTGAACATTTTGCTTGGCTACACGCTTGCTCAGGCCAAGGGCGATGCGGGTGATTCGCTCAGCAATGCAGGTGCAGGTGGTTACCGGGCTCCGGGCGTCGTTTCCATCAAGAACGATACGGGCCTTACCTCCTTCAACATCAAGAACCAGTTTGTAGCGAGCGGGAGTTATGCTCTTCCCGTGGGGAGCGGCAAGGCCTTGCTAGGCCAGCTGCACGGTGTTGCGCAAACCATCCTGGGCGGTTGGAGCGCGAACGCCATTCTCACTTTTGACAGCGGACAGCCGCAAACCATCGGCAGCCAGCTCAGTACAGGCGCTGGCAATAGTGCCAATGCGGTCGTGGTTCCCGGCGTGTCCAAGATCAGGGGCGGGGTTGCCGGTTACTACAATCCGGCCGCTTTCAAGGATCCGCCCGTGGTGACCAGCATCGGACAGACCGATCTGTCCCCGCTGGGGAGCCCGAATACCCAGGTTAATGGGCCCGGATACCAGGACTTCGACTTCTCTCTCTTCAAAAGTTTCACGATTACAGAGGGTAGTCATGCGGAATTTCGCGCAGAGTCATTCAACTTAACAAACACTCCGAGTTTCAACTTGCCGGCCAACACCGACTACAAGAATGAAACCAACTTCGGGCAGATTACCTCGACACGAAGCAACGCGCGTGAGTTGCAGTTTGCACTGAAGTATTACTGGTAGAGCCAAGTAGGATGGCCTGGGCAATCCGCAGGGATTGCCCAGGCCATTTGTTCCGGATTAGCCACTCATTTCCTGATGCTCTCCCAATGACCCGCCTATTCAAATCATCCAAGACGCCGATGGCAAGGCCGGGGGCGATCATGAGTCTGGCATGCTGTTGGCTTCGCACTTCCTCAAGGAAACGTCTGCCTGTGTACCGCTTGATCGTTGTGGACGAAAAGTGCTCAGCGGTGCAAAACTTTGTGAGCAGCAGCCTGCTGCGAGCAGCCCAGGTATGCTGGTGTGCTTGGGAAAGCAGGGAGATGTCCGTGGGCCGGAGAGTGCAATCCATAACGCTGGCGCTTAGCCTGGCCATGCCATGCAGCGCAGCGATCGCGCAAACCTCCAGCGCCGCAAAGATACAGCCACAGGCGGAAAGAGCATTGCTGGCGGCGGCGGAGCACGATCCGGGGAACGTTCAGGTGGTGAGCTCCCTTGGCGAGTACTACCTGCATAGGGAGAAGTGGAGGGAAGGCGTCTACTGGCTTACCCAGGCTTATGCGGTTTCTTCTGGCAGTGAATCAATCGAGTACGATCTGGCGTTTGCGTGCATGCACGCCGGCGAACTGGAAAACGCGAAGCGGCAGATTCAGCAAATGCTGGCGCAAACCGATAGTGCGAGGCTGCACAATTTGCTCGGGGAGATCGAGGAGCGGCGCTCCAACGATCTGAATGCTCTCAAGGAGTACCACCGAGCGGCGGAGATCGATCCAAGCGAGTCCAATGTATTCGACTTGGCCACCTTTCTTTTGGGACATAAGAAGTATGTGGGCTTTGTCGATGAGTCCATCAAGTTCTTTCGCTATGGGGTATCCAAATACCCTCGCTCCTCGCAGATGATGGTCGGCTTGGGCGTGGCGCTCTACGCTTCTGAGCAATACGACGAAGCGCTGCGCACCCTGTGTGCCGCAGTGGATATGGACCCGAGGGACAGGCGCCCCATCGAGTTTCTCGGAAAGGCCCGCAGGGTCTCTCCTGAATTGGCAAAAGAGGTGGATCGGCGGCTGCAGGACTTCGCTCAGCGGTATCCAGAGAATGCAGCTATGAGCTATTACTATGCGGTGAGCCTTTGGGATCGGGGTGGCGGCGAAGAGGGACGGAACCTAGTGAAGATTGAAACATTGCTGCGCAAGGCCCAGGCCCTCTCGCCCAAGTGGTACGAGCCCGACTATCAACTCGGAGTCTTGTACGAGCAGGAAAAGCGGTATTCCGAAGCAATCGGCGCAATGGAACGGGCAGTCAAGATCAATAGCGAGTTCTACCCGGCGCATTTTCGACTTGCTGTACTCTACCAACGGACCGGAGACAAGGCGAAGGCCGCGCATGAGGCTGCGATTGTCCAACGCCTCAAGGACAGAGACAGAAAAATCGACACGAGTCAGGAAACTGACGAGTGAGAGGCTCGCTACTCGACGGAATCGGCCTCGTTGCTAGAGGACGCAAGATAACTGGAAAACAAAGCCAGATTGCTGCGCAGGATGATGTGCGGTGCAAGGCGAGCCAGCGGCGCGGGCGTCACGCCATCAATCAGGTAGCGGAGCAAAAGTTCCAGCGCGGTCTTGCCTTGGGAAAAAGGACGTTGATACAGTGTCGCCAGAACCTTCCCGGACTCAATATAGGGAACGAGTTCGGTAAAGAGATCGGTTGTGATGACCTGAATTTTTCCCAGGAGATTCTGTTCCTCAAGCGCGCGAAGTACTGGTAGGCTGTTGGCGGTGCTGATATAGATACCCAGCGGATAGGGCTTGTGAGAAAGCAGCGCGGTGGCCTGCCGATACGCCATTTTCGGCTGCTCACGCGACTCGATGGCTGGGAGAAGAGACAGGTGCGGAGCAAAGAGCGCGAGGTTCGCCGCAAAGCCCCGGAGTTTCTCGGCGTGGTCCAGCGTGGTTAACTCACCCGTGATGGTAGCTAGGTGACCCGTCTTTTGGATCGTGCGGGAGAAGAGCTCCGCAGCAATAGCGCCGCTTGCCTGCGCGTCCGCTGTGACCGAGGCAAGGCGCTCGCTGCGCGGGGCATCGCTGGCAACGCAGACAACTGGAACGCCGCGGCGCGCCAAGGAACTGAGCGCGGGCCCGATGTGGTCGGGATTGCCAGGCGCCACCAGAACGCCATCGAACTTTTGGTCGGCATCCTCAGCGAAAAGCTCCACATCGCCTTCATCGAGCCTGGGGAAGGTCCGGAAGATGAGTTCGACATTGACGCCCATCGAAGCGGAAGCAGCGGTGCGAACACCGGAGCGCAGTGGATCAAAGAAGGATGCAATGGCGCGAGGAAAGTAGACGCCGATGCGCAAGCGGCGGTTGAGCTTCAGGGAACGCGCGGCAATATTGGGCCGGTATCCAAGTTGCTCTGCCTTCTTCAGCACGCGAGCTCGTGTGGCGGGGCTGACGTCGCTGCGCCCGTGTAAGGCGCGGTCAACCGTGCCGATCGAGATGCCCAGAGATTGAGCAATGTCCTTGATGCTGGGAGGTTTCATAGGAATCCATTCGCAAAAGCGATTCTACAGCATCTTATTGCGCCCATCTTGAAGAACACAGGTCTGGCGGAACGTGCGCCTCTGCTGCCGGCAAGAAGTAGTGGGGGAGGCAGGTTTTCAACTTATGCGGTGTATGCCGAGACACAGGGAATTGAGCGGAGTAGGTATTGACAGACGGCGGGACGACGTGTACGTTAACGGTTATCGGGATTTTCCTAGCAATGTGCTTCACCTTTTTCTTGCTCATCATCCCTGTCGTAGATGAAATTTGCTAGCTTCGAGGTTCAACTCTGATGACTAAAGCCCATGAATCAGAACCGGTCCGCTGCTGGGAGCAGCACGTTGTCATTCCTACATATTCTGTCCAGCAAGCCGACCCCAATCCGATGTTTCTTGAGAAGCGGGTTTACCAGGGAAGTACCGGGAAGGTCTATCCGAATCCTTTCACTGACCGAGTGGCTCTGGAGAAAGTGGATGAAAGTTATCGGGCGATCACGCTAGAAAACGAGTTCATCCAACTGATGATCCTTCCCGAGATTGGCGGCCGGATCTTCACCGGCCTGGATAAAACCAACCAATATGATTTCTTCTACCGCCAGAGCGTAATCAAACCCGCGCTGGTCGGACTGCTCGGCCCATGGATCTCCGGGGGCGTCGAGTTCAATTGGCCGCAGCACCATCGTCCCTCCACTTATATGCCGGTTCATGCCAGCATTGAGGAACACGCCGACGGCGGACGAACGGTGTGGCTCAGCGAACACGATCCCATGCTGCGGATGAAGGGCATGGTGGGCATTCATCTTTCTCCGGGAAAGGCCCTTGTCGAAGCCAGAGTCAGGCTCTACAACCGCACGGGTTTGCCGCAGACCTTTCTATGGTGGTCCAATGTCGCGGTGCGCGTCCACGACCAATACCAGTCCTTCTTTCCGCCAGACGTGGCATTCGTCGCCGATCATGCCAAGCGGGCCATCTCGTCCTTTCCCATTGCCCGCAATTCGTATTACGGCGTGGATTACCGTCCCGGCACGGATATTTCCTGGTACAAGAACATACCGGTTCCCACTTCCTACATGGTTACGGAGTCCAAGTACGATTTCTGCGGAGGTTACGATCACGCTCGCCAGGCCGGGTTTGTGCACACCTCTAATCATCATGTGGCGCCGGGCAAGAAGATGTGGACATGGGGCAACGCGGAGTTCGGCTATGCCTGGGAACGTAACCTGACCGATAGCGATGGCCCTTACATAGAACTGATGGCGGGCGCCTATACCGACAATCAGCCGGATTTCTCCTGGTTACAGCCCTACGAGACGAGGACCTTCAGTCAGTACTGGTACCCAATCCAGAAGATAGGTCCGGCAAAGAACGCCAATACCGAAGTGGCTGTAAGCCTGGAGCTTGAGCCGGACAGTGCGCGCATTGGAGTTTGTGTCACCTCGCAACGCCGTGTGCGTGTGGTGTTCACGAAAAATGGCCAGATGCTTCTCGACGAGCAGCATGAAATGATGCCCGGCCAGCCATTGCTTCTGTCGGTCCATGCATCCACGGACATTCCGGAGGAATTCCGGCTCATTGTGCTGGATGTTGAGGGCAAGGAATTGATTGCCTACCAGCCGGAAAAGCCGGTGGACCGGAAGTTGCCCGATCCTGCCACCGAGCCGCTGCCTCCGGAGCAAGTCGAAACCATCGAGGAACTATACCTGACCGGCTTGCATCTTGAGCAGTACCGTCATGCTACCCGCTCACCGGAGACCTACTGGCGAGAAGGCCTGAAGCGCGATCCGGAAGACGCCCGGCTGAACAACGCGATGGGCCTGATGTTGCTGCGCAAGGGGTTGTTTGCAGAGGCTGAACAGCACTTTGCCCGAGCCATTCGCCGCTTGACGCTCAGGAATCCTAATCCCCATGACGGAGAGCCCTTCTACAACCTCGGCCTCGCGCGTCTCTATGAGGGGAACGACTCCGGTGCTTACGACGCCTTCCATAAATCGATATGGAATCAAGCCTGGCAGAGCGCCGGTTACTATGCGTTGTCATCGATCAGCATGATGCGCGGCAATCTGCCTTTGGCGTTGGAGCAGGTGGAGCTAAGCCTTCTCACCAACACACCTAACTTGAAAGCACGCGCCCTGAAGGCTGCAATCCTGCGGCACATGGACAGGGCCGACGATGCGCAAGCCGTAATCGAGGAAACGCTGTCGCTCGACAGACTCGATTTTCGCATAATGGCCGAGCGCTACCTGCTGAACCGTGCTGAGCAGGATCTGCGCGCCTACGTTGACGCACTTGAAGGCGACGTCCAGACGCTGCTGGATGTGGCGTACGATCTGGCCTGGTCGGGACTGCGCGAGGATGCCGACGCCTTGTTGCAAGCTTGCAGTCGCAACGCGCGCGGAGAGCACCCGATGCTCTGGTACACGCTCTCCTGGTTAGCCTCTTCGATGGGAAAGGAGCAGCAAGCCCGTCAGTATGCAGTGGAGGCCGAAGCGGCCTCCACGCGATACTGCTTCCCGGCGCGCCTGGAAGAAATGATCGTGCTGGAAGATGCGGTTCGGCGCAATCCGCAGAGCGCCAGAGCACACTACTATCTAGGCAACCTCTACTACGACAAGCGCCGCTATGAAGATGCAATCCGCTGCTGGCGGCGTTCGGTTGAACTCGACGGCGGGTTCTCGATTCCCTGGCGGAACCTGGGCATCGCGGAGTTCAATGTACTGCATAATCCGGAAGCCGCGGACCGGATGTACGCGCATGCCTTTGCCGCCAACAGCCACGACGCGCGGCTGTTCTACGAGTGGGATCAGCTCAGAAAACGAGTAGGCAAGGTCTCGCCGCAAGAACGCTTGCGGACGCTTGAAGCGCACCGCGAACTTGTAGATTGCAGGGATGATCTTACCGTCGAGTTCATCACCTTGCTGAATCAATGCGGACGCTGGCAAGAGGCTTTGCAGCAATTGAGTGCTCGCCGCTTCAGTCCTTGGGAAGGCGGCGAAGGGCTTGTCTCGGCCCAGTATGTCCACGCCCACCGGGAACTGGGCAAAGCGGACCTGATTCAAGCTAAACCTGCCGAAGCTCTTCAGCACTTTGAGGCCGCCCGAACCTATCCTCACAACCTGGGTGAAGGCAAGCATCTGCTGACGCTGGAGCGCGATCTGGATTACCTGTCCGGTTTGGCGGCCCAGCAACTTGGGGATATCAGGCTTGCACGGAGTTACTGGAATGCGGCTGCTGCGCCACTGCCTGATCTCGGCGTTCATTCTTGGTACCAGGCGTTGGCCCTCAGAGCGATGGGCCACCAGCAGGCCGCCAACGAGGTCCTTTCAAGCCTCGCGGAGTTTGCCAAAAGCCAAATGGCGACGGAGCCGAAGATTGATTACTTCGCCACTTCGTTGCCCAATCTCCTGCTCTTCGACGATGACCTTCGCAAGCGCAATGAAATTGAATCGCAGTTATTGAGCGCACTGGCCAGCCATGGGTTGGGTGATGAGGCCGAAGCTCTGCGGGGATTGCAGCAGGTGGTTGCCCAGGACCCGAATCATCTCTTCGCGGCTCAAACGCTTCAATGGCTGAAGGAGGGCAGCGAGGCTGTGCTGCTTCAGCCGGAGGGAGACCCCGCGTTATGATCGCCTCTTCTCCCGTTCCCGATGCGAGTGCCGGCCATAAGGGCTCGTTCGGCTCCGCCTATGTCTGGCTAGCCGCTACCGCAGGCGCGCTCGGGGGCCTTCTATTTGGTTACGACTGGGTTGTGATCGGCGGCGCAAAGCCCTTCTATGAGCGCTACTTTCAGCTCAACTCTCCTTCGCTTGAAGGCTGGGCCATGAGCTGTGCGCTGATCGGCTGCCTTATCGGCGCCATCTCGTCGGGAGGTCTCAGCAACCGCTTCGGCAGAAAGCGCTTGCTCACACTGGCCGCTCTCGTTTTTGCGGCCTCGTCGCTGGGCACTGGACTGGCCTTGCACTTCGCCGCCTTCGTGGCGTGGAGAATCACAGGCGGTTTTGCGATTGGTCTCGCCTCCGGCATCTCGCCGATGTACATCGCTGAAATCTCTCCAGCCCACTTGCGCGGCCGCCTCGTTTCTCTCAACCAGTTAGCGATTGTCTGTGGAATCCTGCTGGCCCAGTTGGTGAACTGGCTGATTGCCCGGCCAGTGCCTCCCGGCGCCACAGCCAACGAGATCCTCACATCGTGGAATGGCCAATGGGGATGGCGCTGGATGTTCGCGGTCACCGCCATTCCCTCGGTTCTGTTTCTGATCGCCACGTTTCTGGTCCCGGAAAGCCCGCGCTGGCTGGCTTCAAAGGGGCGAAATCGGCAGGCTCTGCGCGTGCTTGAGCGCCTTGGAGGCAGGTCCTACGCGCAGCAGGTGATGGGTGACCTGACCTCCGTCTGCCAGGCTCAGCCGCAACGCTCGGTCTGGCAGGAGTTGTCTTCGCCCGGCATGGCAAAGGTTCTATTCCTCGGCGTGGTGCTTGTGGTTCTGCAACAGTGGTGCGGCATCAACGTCATCTTCAACTACGCACAGGAAATCTTTGCGGCGGCCGGCTACCAGGTTTCCGACATTCTCTTCAACATTGTGGTCACCGGGGCTGTGAATGTCGTGTTCACGTTGATCGCCCTTGCCGCCATCGATCGCTTCGGCAGGCGCTTTCTGCTGCTCATCGGTGTATCCGGCCTGGTGGTTGTCTACACCGCTCTGGGCGCGCTCTATCGCCTGCACATGCAAGGCAAGCCCATGTTGGTGCTGGTTTTGGCGGCCATCGCCTGCTACGCCGTGTCGCTGGCCCCTGCTACGTGGGTGGTGATCGCAGAAATCTTTCCCACCCGCATCCGCGGCAGTGCCATGTCGATTGCCATCACTGCGTTGTGGACGGCGTGTTTTCTTCTCACGTATTCTTTTCCGCTGCTCAACGCCTCGTTGGGTGCGGCAGGAACCTTCTGGACCTACGCGGCAATCTGCTTGGCAGGTTTGTTCTTCCTCTACTTCCGTTTGCCGGAAACACGAGGAAAAACCCTTGAAGAGATCGAGACAAGCTTGCGAATGGGCAAGTCAAAGGAGAACATAGATGCGCACAGGAAACAGGGCATTTGATTGGGTAGCGCAACAGGCTCGCTGGACTACCCTGGCGGCCTTTCTGCTGGGGCTGTGCTTTGCCGGTGTGGCCGCGAACAGCCAGCAGACAAGCGTGGTCTTGGACGGCAACAGCGCTGGCCGAGTGTTTGACGGCCTCGGCGCTGCCAGCGCCGGAGCCTCCTCCCGGCTCTTGATCGACTATCCCGAGCCGCAGCGCAGCCAGATTCTCGACTATCTGTTCAAGCCGGGTTATGGCGCGGCTCTGCAACATCTCAAGGTGGAGATCGGCGCGGATGTCAACTCGACCGACGGCTCCGAGCCTGCTCACATGCGCTCTGCCTCGGATCACGATTCCTCGCGCGGCTACGAATGGTGGCTGATGGCGGAGGCCCACAAACGGAACCCCCATATCGTTTTGGAAATTCTTCCCTGGGGTGCGCCCGCCTGGGTGGGGAAAGATACTCTCTATACCCCGAAAATGGCGGAGTATGTTGCGGACTTCATTCAGACAGCCAAGCGTGATTATTCTCTGGATATCGACTATGCCGGGATCTGGAATGAGAAGGTCTTCGACGTTGCTTACATCAAGGAGCTTCACCGTCAGCTCAAGGCCCGCCACTTGGCCACTGGAATTGTCTGCTGCGATGAGTATCCGGGGCAGGGTGTGGGCCAATGGTCCATTGCCGATGAAATGCTGAAGGACCACGAACTGGCGTCGGCAATTGACGTCATTGGCGCACATTATCCGCTAGTTGACGGCAAGATCACCACCACAGCCACGGCGCGCAAGACCGGCAAGCCGCTCTGGTCCAGCGAAGACCAGCCGAACGGCGGCGGCGGACCCTTTGTCAGCCGCGACTGGCCCACTGGCGGGCGCATTCTTGCCCATCTCTATAACAAGAACTATTTGGAAGGCTCACTGACATCGACGGAGATATGGAGCCCTATAACCTCCTACTATGACAATCTGGCCGCGCCCAACTCTGGACTCATGTACGCAAACACTCCCTGGTCCGGCTATTACAACGTTCAATCCACGATCTGGGTGACGGCCCACACCACACAGTTTGCTCAGCCCGGATGGAAGTATCTCGACTCCGCGTCCGGTTCCTTGCCAGAAAAGGGAAGTTATGTAGCCCTGCGCTCGCCCGACGGAAAGAACTGGAGCGTTGTCCTGGAGACGATTGACGCCAAACATCCACAGACGGTCTCATTTCGGCTGGCTGGCGGCCTTGCTGCCTCCGAGATTCACATCTGGGAAACCAACGAATCCCACACTTTCGAACAGGTCGCCAGCCTTAAGCCGGCGGAGGGCGTCTTCGTCTATACCTTCGACCCCGATGCGCTGTATTCACTGACTACCACCACCGGCCAGGGGAAGGGAACGGCCGTGCCGCCACCGCCAGCCGCGTTTCCGCTTCCCTACGCCGAGGACTTTGATCAAACGCCTTTGAGCCATACGCCGAAGTATCTTTCCGACCAGGATGGCGCATTTGAAGCGCGGGCCTGTGCCGGACGGCAAGGCCGTTGCCTGGAGCAGGTGATCTCTGCCAAGCCCATTCCCTGGGGTCCGTTGCCCGATCCATTCACGCTGGCCGGCGATGCCGCGTGGACCGACTACACTGTGGCGGCGGACGTGCGCTTCCTCTCCGCAGCGCCGGTGGCTATCATGGGACGCATCGACTCCGCCGACGTCTTCCAAGACGGCACTGCGCACTGGCCAAGCGGCTATGTGCTGCGCTTGAAACCCGATGGCGGCTGGGAACTCCTGTCTGCTAAGTTCAAGAAGCCTGTTGAGACGCTGGCATCTGGCACTGCCAAGATCGAGCGGGGTCAATGGCATCGGCTGGAACTGCGCTTCCATGGAATGCAGATTGTTGCAGCGATGGATGGTGCGCCGCTGGCGACGCTTGAGGACTCGTCTCATATGCGCGGCATGTTTGCTTTGGGGACTGAATGGGACCACGCCCAGTTCGACAACCTGCGCGTGGCTCCATAGCGCCGGCCAGTCTTCACTAACTTCCTCGCCGGCGGGGTCTGCACCGCCGGCGAGTATTGATTGCTCTCCTCTGGCCTGAAGTATCCGGCTTCGACGGAAAAGAACGTTCCTGCCGACCGCCTGGACGTGATGGTTGGAGGTGTTGCAATGGGCAGGTGTCACGATGCTTTCACTGTTGAAAGGCTCTCGCCTCCTCGGGGTGCACTGCATGATCTGGGCCACGCTGGCGACCGGAGTAGGGGTGGCTGCGATGTGGGAGGATCATGAACCGCAGCGTATTGCTATCGACTACCCGCTGAACCAATCGGTGTTTCCCCCAGACATTGCGGCTCCGGCTTTTCTGTGGCGCGACTCTGCGCCGAGCGCCAGTTCGTGGCAGATCGATGTGTCGTTTGCCAATGGCTCTACGAGCATGCACATTGCGGCGAAGGGTGAGCGGATGCGCATGGGCGAGACCGATCCGCGGTGCATCTCCAACACCAACAAGCCGCCGACACTGACCCCGGAACAGGCTGCGGCGCATACCTGGACGCCCGACCCAGCAACTTGGACCGCGATCAAGAAGCAGTCGGGTGCAGGCGCGGTTACTGTCACCATCCGCGGGTTCGCGGCGGGAGGCGTGGGTGCGCCGGTTTCGCAGGGAAGCATGCAGATGCATGTGTCGGCAGACCCGGTGGCTGCCCCGATCTTCTACCGCGACGTGCCGCTGATGCCTTCAGAGACGGAGAAGGGATTTATCAAGCCGCTGGCAGCCAGTGCAGTCCCTTTGATTGCGTGGCGCATGCGCAACGTGGCCGACACAAGCAGCCATGTGGTGATGACCGGCCTGCACACGTGCGCCAACTGTCACTCATTTTCAGCGAACGGCAAAACCCTGGGCCTCGATATGGATGGGCCGCAGAACGATAAGGGCCTCTACACGCTGGCGCCCGTGCAGAGGAAGATGACGATTCGCAATGAGAATACGATCTCGTGGTCGTCTTTCCCCACGGAGTCGGGCAGCCCGGTGAGGGTAGGATTCATGTCGCAGGTGTCACCGGATGGGCGCTATGTCGCGACCACGATCCAGCCACCGGGCACCAGGAGCTCGCAGTTCTACTACGTGGCGAATTTCAAAGACTACCGTTTCTTGCAGGTGTTCTATCCGACGCGGGGGATTGTGGCCTGGTACGACCGGAGCGAGAAAAAGCTACGGCCTCTTCCCGGGGCTGACGATCCGCACTACGTGCAGTCGAACGCCGTGTGGAGTCCGGACGGGAAGTACCTTGTGTTTTCGCGGGCGCAAGCCAAAGATCCATACTCGGCGGATGAAAAAATGGCCGCTTATGCCAACGATCCCGAGGAAGTGCCGATTCAATACGATCTTTACCGTATTCCTTTCAACGGCGGCAAAGGGGGCAAGGCTGAGCCCATCGCTGGCGCCGCACAGAACGGCATGAGCAACAGCTTTCCCAAGATATCGCCCGACGGCAAGTGGATCGTTTTCGTCGAGGCCCACAACGGACAACTGATGCGGCCGGACAGCCAACTGTACATTGTTCCAGCGGCGGGCGGGAAGGCCCGCAAGATGATCTGCAATACGTCGCTGATGAATTCGTGGCACAGCTTCAGCCCCAACGGACGTTGGATGGTTTTCTCGTCGAAGAGCCGCTCGCCGTACACACAGATGTTTCTGACGCATATCGACGAAGCGGGCAATGACACACCGGCTATCTTGATCGAAAACTCGACGGCCGCGAATCGTGCGGTCAATATTCCCGAGTTCGTCAACATGCCGCCCAGCGGAATCGAACACATCGACACCCCGGCGGTGGACTTCTACACGCAGTTCGACGTGGCCGCAGATCTGGCGAAGAATGGCCAGTTTGCCGCCGCCCTTCCGGAGTGGAGCAAAGCGCTTGCCATGAGCCCCGGAGATGCGCGCGCGTTGAACGGCTATGGCCAGACTCTGGCGCGTGCAGGCAAAACACAGGAAGCGCTTGCCGCATACCGAGAGGCGATTTTGGCCAAGCCGCAATACCCGGACGCGCACAACAATCTGGGGCTCGCGCTGGCCAGTGCGGGGCAGTTCAACGAAGCGATTGACGAGTACCGGCTGGCGCTGGCGGCTAATCCCGGATACGCAGAAGCGTACTGCAATCTCGGGCGCGCGCTGCAGGAGCAGGGCCGGAGGCCCGAGGCTATGCAGCAGTTTCAGGTGGCACTTGCCATCCGTCCGGATTACGCTGAGGCGCACAACAATCTCGGCTTCGCATTGGCATCGGAAAACCGCTTGGACGAGGCCAAGGGGCATTATCGTCGCGCGATCGAGAGCGATCCCAGGTACGCGGATGCCTACAACAACCTGGGCGTGGCGCTGGCCAGGCAAGCCAGGCTAGATGAGGCCATCGTGGATTTCGGCAAGGCTCTCGAATTGGACCCGGCCCTCGCGGGCGTGGAGAACAATATGGGGCATGCTCTGCTGTCGAAGGACAATGTGGATGAGGCGATCCCGCATCTGCTGAACGCGCTGGGCCTCGGACCGGAGACAGCGCAACTGCAAAAGGATCTGGGGGCCGCCCTGGCAGAGAAGGGGCAGATCGATGGGGCGATTCCGCATTTTGAGCGAGCGTTGCAGATAGCTCCCAACATGGTGGAGGCCTATTCCTATCTGGGGATGGCGCTGGTAATGAAAGGCCAAGAAGTGGCGGGGCTGGCGCAATGGCGCCTAGCGCTCCGCAAAGACCCGGACAATCTGCAAGTGTTGAACGACACCGCCTCGCTTCTGGCAACATCCTCTGACGGCGCCCTGCGCAACGGGAAGGAAGCCCTCCCACTGGCCGAGCACGCCGTGCAACTGACATCAGCGCGCGACCCTGGGCTGCTGGGGACGCTGGCAGCAGCCTATGCCGAAGTTGGAGAGTTCGACAAGGCTATCGAACTGGAACAACGCGCCACGGATCTGGCAACCCAGCAAGGGAACACACGTTTAGCCACAACGCTTGGTAGTCGAATGGCGCTGTTCAAGGCTAAGATCCCGATCCGTCAGCGATGATTTCGTGGAGAGAAATTCCAGCTTGGTGGCGCGCATTGGCTGGGCGTTGTTGCTCAGAAAGGGTTGGAGTGGATCCTCAACTGCGAGCGCCGCGGCATCTTCGCTGATTTGGGCCTCATGCTGGTCAGTAAGGCGGAAGCGCGGAGGCCACCATCAAGGAGATTCCGGAACTGGCTGGCTACAAGACCAATGCGCTGTCTGCCAGATACGCGCACCTGTCGCCAGACCACAAGCTGTCAGTGATTGACCGTATCGCGGCAACAGCCATCCAACAAAAATGGCCACTCGCTGAGGAGTGGCCGTTTCGCTATTAAATTCTTTAAAATCTTGGTGCCGGGAGGGGGGGTCGAACCCCCATGACCTTGCGGTCGGCGGATTTTGAGTCCGGTCTGTCTGAATTATAAATCTTGTAGATTCTTTATTTAGAATAGGTTAAGCGGTACAAGAGTGCGGTTCCATGCGGTTCTGTAAGGTGCATTTTTGAATGTTTGGGCACAGTTTGGGCACAGTCGAATGGGGTAAGCCGAGGGCGTATTTCTGCGTATTTACGCGGATTTTCCGAAAAATCAAGGCTCTCTGGCCGAGCCGTACAGCGCACCTGAAGTATACCCCTATCACCCGTCATCGGGTGATGGCGGTAGTCAACGATTTCAGTGTTTACATGATCGCAATCGCAGAGCTGCATGAATCATCCGCCAAGCCAAATGCTAGGCTAAAATGAAGATATTCGATTGATGACACGCACTCTGATTACACGACCGGAAGGATATGACGAATTCCTGCTGCATTTGAAGCAGCGGATTCGTACTGCTCAAGTGAGGGCGGTCTTCGCTGTCAATCGAGAGTTGATTCTTCTCTATTGGCAAATTGGGCGTGAGATACTGGAGCGCCAGCGTAAGGCGAGATGGGGAGCAAAAGTTATTGAACAGCTTGCCGCAGATTTGCACCGCGAGTTTCCGGGAATGAGCGGGTTTTCAAGAACCAATTTACTTTATATGAGGGCATTTGCAGAAGCGTGGCCGGAAGAATCATTTGTCCAACAGGTTGTTGGACAAATTCCTTGGGGGCATAACCTCCGCATCCTGGACCTCGTCAAAAAGCCTGATGAGCGCCAGTGGTATATTAGCCGGACAATCGAACACGGATGGAGCCGTAATGTGCTCGTCCATCAGATTGAGAGTGGCCTTTATCTTAGACAGGGAAAAGCACAGACGAATTTTCAAGCGACACTGCCAGCGCCGCAATCGGAGCTTGCACAACAGGTGCTCAAGGACCCATACAATTTTGACTTTCTCACCCTTGCTGAAGATGCGCGTGAGAAAGAATTGGAAGCGGGCTTACTTGAACACCTTCGCAAATTCCTTCTTGAGCTTGGCGTAGGCTTTGCTTTTATCGGTAGTCAATATCCGCTTGAAGTAGGCGGTGAAGATTTCAAACTCGACCTGCTTTTTTATCACATCAGGCTGCGCTGTTTCGTGGTCATCGATCTCAAGATGGGGTCGTTCAAGCCCGAATACGCTGGCAAGATGAACTTCTATTTGGCAGCCGTAGATGATCTTCTGCGGCATCAGAACGATCAACCGAGCATCGGCATTATTCTGTGCAAATCGAAGAATGCAATTATCGCGGAATACTCTCTCCATGACGCAACGCGACCGATTGGCGTGTCTGAGTATCGCCTGACGACGAGCCTGCCTAAAGACTTGCGCGGAAATCTACCCACTACAAAAGAGCTAGAAGCGGAACTCAAAAAAGGCAAAACAAGGAAGTAAATAATATAGCCCGAGGAATTGTCCAACAGGTTGTTGGACAATTCTTCAACGGTTCCGATTGCCCGAGCCTTGAAGCAATCAGGCAGACGCCTCTTCCCCCCTCTAAGGTTCGTGTGCTCCTGCTCGATGTAAGGATGACTTCATCAGGCGAAAAATGACATTCCCCGGATAGCTGAATCATAAGCCGAGGCTGCGAAGGTCCGTGTCAAGGCCGGGCAAAGCCCGCCGCGCAGCGGTCGTAGAGCCTTGACATGGACCGGGCCTCGGCTACGCTCTGTCTATCCGGGGAATGTCATCCTCAACTCTGGCGCTACAAGCCGATACCGAGTTCCTGAGCAATTTCTTCGATGGAAACAGACTGCGGTGCGATCTTCTGGGCGATTGCTTCCGGTTCTATGGCTGGCGCGTGGGATACATCACGGCTGAGAGCCTTGCCGAGTTCGGACGCGTCGTTGGTGAAAATCTGTGCATCATGCGCGCCGCGCGAGATAGAAACATAGGCCATGCGACTGTTAAGCAGGTCTTTCGCGCCCAGTTCCGTATCTACATGAACCAGTACGCGGTCGGCAGTTTGGCCTTGGCTGGAATGACTGGTCACGGCATAGCCGTAATCAAGATGCGTCTGCCTGCTCGTGTCGAGTTCGACCGCGCGTCCGCCATCCATCCTGAGCCGCAATCGCCCATCGCCGTCGATGCTCTCTATGGTGCCAAGTTCGCGGTTTGCCACCTTGAGGCTGTTCGCAGGCGCGGTGAACTGGACGCGGTCGCCAATCGAAAAATTTCGTTGTTCTTCGCGAAATACAGAGACGCCTTGCTGCCGACGTGGATCGTAGGTTTTTTCGGATTTGTCCTGGGCATCCAACACATTCAGTTCGTCTGCGAATTCAAAAGCGGCCTTGATTGCGTTCTCAGTCCAGGGAAAGGAGCCACCACACTCACAGCAGTACGCCGGAATTACAACCGAGCGATAAGGATTAGCGTCAGCTGACGTTAATAGAGCGTTGCAATTAGAGCACTCGATGATCGTTTCAGAACCACATGATGGGCAAAATTTCCGGTTCGCGGATGGATCAAATTGCACGGCTTCGTTGATGAGATGCCCCTTCCGGCACACCTGAATCTGGACCCGTTCTGGTTCTTCCACTTCGTGCCCCCTCCGTCAGTTCCGCTCTTATGTTACTGCTGCTAAAGAGACAATCCATTCAAATTTCGCGATTATAGAGCGAAAGCTGCTCGCTGCCGTCTCAAAAGTTTAATCTTTCTCTACTTTGGGCACAGTTTGGGCACAGCCGGGGAAGGCTGAGGGAATGGACCGATTGTAAGTTGTTGATTTTATGGTGCCGGGAGGGGGGGTCGAACCCCCATGACCTTGCGGTCGGCGGATTTTGAGTCCGCTGCGTCTGCCAGTTCCACCATCCCGGCTTGGGTTGGGGCCTTGCTTAAAAAGTATCGCACAGCCTTTGCCTGCTGCGCTACCGCCCGGCCCTGCCCTTCATGGAATCCCACCCGCGCCGGCCCGGCTGGCCCCGCGGCTGCACCGGAAATGCGGCAATTCTGTCCGCCTGCCACTGTTCGCCCCCTGCCTTCTCCTGCTCCGCGCGCGACTCCCGTGCGACAATGGAGGCAATCGTGATGACTACCGCCGCCTCTTCCGCAGTTGTCCCCGAGCCGGTTGAAATAACCCCGGCGTTGCTGGCCCGCCACGGTATTGCCGCGGATGAGTACAGCCGCATCCTGGCGGCGCTGGGCCGTGTGCCCTCGCTCACCGAACTGGGCATTTACAGCGTCATGTGGAGCGAACACTGCTCCTACAAGTCCAGCAAGGTGCATCTCAAGCGCCTGCCTACCGAGAGCGACCGCGTTGTCCAGGGGCCGGGTGAGAACGCCGGCATCATCGACGTGGGCGACGGCTGGGCCTGCGCCTTCAAGATCGAGAGCCACAACCACCCCAGCTATATCGAGCCCTTTCAGGGCGCAGCCACGGGCGTGGGCGGCATCTTGCGCGACATCTTCACCATGGGCGCCCGCCCCTTGGCGGTTATGGATTCGCTCCGCTTCGGCCCTATTACGGCTGAGGATGGGGCCAGCGCCGACGAATTGGCTCAGGTCCACAAAAACCACACAGTCGTTGAGGGCGTGGTCGCCGGCATTGCCGGTTATGGCAACTGCTTCGGCGTACCCTGCTTGGGCGGTGAAACCAAGTTCGAGCCCAGCTACAGCGGCAACCCGCTGGTCAACGCCTTTGCTTTGGGCATGGTTCGCAAGGACGAGATCTTTTATGGCAAGGCCACCGGCGTAGGCAATCCGGTGATTTATGTCGGTGCCAAGACCGGGCGCGACGGCATCCACGGCGCAACCATGGCCAGCGAGGAGTTCAGCGAGGGCACTGAGGCCAAGCGGCCCAATGTCCAGGTGGGCGACCCCTTCGTGGAAAAGCTCCTGATGGAAGCCTGCATTGAAGCCATGAAGACCGGCGCTATCGTCGGCATCAACGATATGGGAGCTGCCGGGCTCACCTGTTCCACCTGCGAAATGGGCGGCCGCGGCGGCGTTGGTCTCGACGTCGATCTCGACCTGGTTCCGCAGCGCGAAACCGCCATGACCTCCTACGAGATCATGCTTTCCGAGAGCCAGGAGCGCATGCTGCTGGTGGCGGAAAAGGGCAGGGAAGACGAAGTCCTCAACGTCTTCAAGAAGTGGGGACTGGACGGCGTCATCGTCGGCACGGTTCATGCCGAGGAGCGCATGCGCATCCGCCATCTTGGGGTTCTGGTGGCCGACATTCCCAACCGCTCGCTCACCGACGAAGCTCCGCTCTACAACCGTCCCATCGGCGTCTGGAATCCTCCCGTCGCCCTTGAGCCCACGGACGAGATTCTGGCCCAACTGGCGGAAGATCGAGACTTCAACGCAGACCTGAAGCAACTGCTGGCCAGCGCCAATGTCTGCTCCAAGCGTTGGGTCTACGAGCAGTACGACACCATGGTCCAAACCAACACCGTGCAGGGTCCCGGCGGCGAAGGCTGCGTCATGCGCATCAAGGGCACCGGCACCGCCGGCCACGAACGCGGCCTGGCTATGGCTCTGGACGGCAATGGCCGCTGGGCCTACCTCAATCCTCGGTTGGGCGCCATGCACGCCGTGGCCGAGTCCGCCCGCAAGGTGGCCATGACCGGCGCGGAACCCGTCGCTGCCACCAATTGCCTCAACTTTGGCAATCCGGAAAAGCCGGAAATTATGGCCCAGCTCTCCGCGGCCATCGACGGCATCGGCGAGGCTTGTACGGCCCTTTCCACGCCCATCACCGGCGGCAATGTTTCGCTCTACAACGAAACCAAGGGCGAGGGCATCTATCCCACCCCGGTTCTCGGCATTGTCGGCCTGATGGAAGATGTGACCAAGGCCGTTTCCTCCCACTTCCAGTTTGAGGGCGACGCCATCCTTCTCCTGTGGCCCATCCCCGCCGGCGAAGAGCCCAACCCCGACCTCCACGTCCCCTTCCATCCCGAGCAGGTTGAAAGCCACGCCGACCCGCTGGCTCCCGCGATTGGTGGCGATCAGGCGGTCCTCCATCCCGAAGACGCGGCTGAGACCGACGCTACGGCGACGGAAGAGCTGGTTGTCTTTGGCTCGTCGGAGTACGCCAAGGTTGTTCTGGGCGGCATCTGGGGCCAGCCCCCGCCGCTCGATCTGGACGCCGAAGCCGACCTGCACATTCTGCTCAGAGTCCTGGCCGACCGCCAACTGATCCACTCGGCATGCGACATCGCCGACGGCGGCATCGCCGTGGCTCTTGCGCAGGCCGGTTTCCCAAAGGGGATTGGCGCAACGGTCGAACAGGATCAGTCGCTCCTGCTTCATCCGCTCTTCGGCTTTTTCGCCGAGCCTGCTTCCACCGTGCTGCTCACTGCCGAACCCAACCGGGTTTCTGCCATTGAAGAACTGGCCGACGAATACGGCTATTACGCCGTGCGCATCGGCGCAACCGGAGGCGACCGCCTGGAAGTCAACGTCTACCGCCAGCCCATGATCTCCGTTCCGCTGGCCAGCCTGCAGAAGCCCTGGGCCAACGCCCTTGAAGCTGCCCTGCATGGCGAGGTTTCCGCATGACCCGGCGCCTTTACCAGGGAATCGAAGGCATCGCGGACACCAGCCGGCAACTGACGACTGATCACTGTCCACTGTCCACTGTCTCTGAAGATCCCAAACTCCGCGAAGAGTGCGGCGTCATGGCCATCTACGGCCATCCGGACGCCGCCCGCCAAGTCTATCTCGGTCTCTACGCCCTGCAGCATCGCGGCCAGGAGTCGGCGGGCATTGCCACGGCCGACGGCCAGCACCTGGCCAACATCAAGGGCATGGGCCTGGTCTCGGAAATCTTTACCGACGACGTGCTGGCCAAGCTGCCCGGCTCCATGGCCATTGGCCATACCCGCTACTCAACCACCGGCGACTCGGCCCTGCTCAACGCCCAGCCCATTCGCGTGGACTCGGTCAAGGGCCTCATCGCCATTGCCCACAACGGCAACCTGGTCAACCTGGGTAACATCCGCGCCCGCCTTGAGCGCGACGGCGCCTATTTTCAAACCACCTCCGACTCCGAAATCATCGTCCAGCTCATCGCCCATTCTCAGGCCGGGACCCTGGTCGACGCCATTGCCGACTCGCTCTCCCAGGTGGAGGGTGCGTTCTCCATCGTCATGATGACCCGCGACCGCATCTTTGCCGCCCGCGACCCGCGCGGCTTCCGCCCGCTCTCCATGGGCCGCATCAAGAATGCCAACGGTCCCGACACCATCGTTTTTGCTTCGGAATCCTGCGCCTTCGACCTGCTCCGCGCCAAGTTCGAGCGCGACGTGCTCCCCGGCGAACTGGTCATGGTCACCGAGGACGGCGTCACTAGTCGCCAGTATGCCTCCGGCTTTCCGCAGTCCAGTTGTGTTTTTGAGCATGTCTACTTCGCCCGCCCCGACAGCCGCATCTTTGGCCGCTGGGTGCAGGAAAGTCGCGACCAGATGGGCCGCCAACTGGCCCGTGAATCCGGCGTGCCGGCAGATTTTGTGGTTCCCGTTCCCGACTCCGGCGTCACCGCGGCCCTCGGTTATGCGGAAGAGGCCGGCATCCCGTTCCGGTTCGGCCTCATCCGCAACCACTACGTCGGTCGCACCTTCATTGAGCCCGAGCAGCGCGTCCGCGACTTCGGCGTCCGCCTCAAGCTCAACCCGGTCCACAACCTGCTTGAAGGCAAGCGCGTCATCCTGATCGACGACTCCATCATTCGCGGCACCACTAGCCGCAAAATCGTCCGTATGATCCGCGGCGCAGGAGCAAAAGAAGTCCACCTGCGCATCAGTTGCCCGCCCACCATTTCGCCGTGTTTTTACGGAGTCGATACCCCCAGCAAGCGCGACTTGATCGCCGCCAACAAGTCCGTCGAGGAGATTCGCCAGTTTATCGAAGCCGATTCGCTGGCCTACTTATCTCTCGACGGCCTGCTGAACTGCTGCCAGGGCGAAGAGAAGCATGGCTACTGCACCGCCTGCTACACCGGCAACTATCCCACCCAGTGGGTGGATGCGGATGAAATACTGCCCGCCACAGCCAGCGTTTAAAGCCAATCCAGCAGCAAACAATGGTGCCCCAGGTCCCGATTTTGGGACCTGGGAGAGCTACAAACCCGGTCTTGCCCTCTTCACAATCAAGGCAGATTCAGCTTGACGCGAGTGCGGCAATGCCGCATACTCTTCTCGTGAGCATTCCCATGCTGACGGTCGTCGAAACCAGCGCCTTTGCCCGCCGGGCAGAGAAGCTGCTTTCAAGCGAGGAGCACGAGGATTTGCTCTTCTACCTCGCCCTCCATCCGGAATCGAGAGATGAGATACCAGGCACAGGCGGAGTGCGCAAGGTGCGGTATGCGGCCAAGGGCAAAGGAAAGTCCGGCGGCGTTCGGGTGATTTACTACTTCTTCGATGAAGAGAACCCCCTCTACGCAATCTTTCTCTACGGCAAGAATGAGCAGGCAAATCTCACGCCGGAACAAAAGAAGGCGGTTGCGGCATTTGCAGCCACGCTCAAAGCGGCGGCAAAAGTGCGGAGGATCAAGCCATGAAGCGGAAGAACGTTGCAGATGAACTGGTCGAGGCCATGCGCGAGGCTGCGGCCATTGCGCAGGGAGAAGCTGAGCCGGCGGCTGTGCATCAGTTTCCTCTTCCGCTGGATGTGGATGTGCGGGCTGTGCGGGCTGGCACAGGCCTCAGCCGGGCTGAATTTGCGCGGCGGTTTGCGCTCGATCCGCGCGCATTGCAGGACTGGGAACAGGGCCGTCGCCGTCCAGATCGCGCTGCACGGGCTTATCTGACCGTGATTGCTCACCGTCCAGAGGCCGTGGACGAGGCTTTGGCTAGCTGACCCGCCTCACCCTTCCATCGGCAGATCCGCCGACAGGATATTCATCGGCGTCAATCCCCGCTGGCGCAAGGCCCTCAGGCTGAGCGAGTCGTGCCGCTTGGCCAGCCTTCGTCCGTTGTGGTCCACCACCAGCCGGCAGTGGTACCAGTCCGGATTCACAAACCCCAGCGCCCGGTTCAGCAGAATCTGCCGCGCGGTCGACTTCAGCAGGTCGGCTCCGCGCACCACTTCGGTAATCCCCATGGCTGCGTCGTCCACCACGCAGGCCAGTTGGTAGCTGGGAATGTTGTTCCGGCTCCACACCACAAAATCGCCAAAATCCCGTCCCGCCACAAAGCTCCGCAGGCCCAGGTTCTGGTCTTCGAACACGATCTCTTCGCCGTCCGGAACGCGGAAGCGCCAATTCAGCCCCTCCGGCGTCTCAATCTCGCTCACCGTGGGACCGGGCAGTTGCGGTGCATGCCCTTGGAAGCGCCGGCACGTGCCGGGATAAATCGGCTCGTCGTCCAGCGGCTCTCTCTTCCCGTTGCTTTTTCCATCGGCCGACAGGCTCTCGTGGGGCGCGCCCTGCGCTAGCTCCAGGTCCTTGCGTGTGCAGCGGCAGGGGAACAGGTAACCAAGGTGCAGGAGTTTCCTCCACGCAGCCAAATACAGATTCTTGCGGTGGCTTTGCTGGTAGGGTGCAAACTGCCCGCCCTTGTCCGGACCTTCTTGCCAGCGGATGCCCAGCCAGCGCAGGTCCTCAATGGCGGCTTCGGCAAAGGCGTTGCGGCTGCGGTCGGGGTCCAGATCCTCCATGCGCATCACCAGCGCGCCGCCCGCTGCCCGCGCCCGTTGCCAGGCCGTCCAGAAGGTGCGCGCGTGACCCACATGCAAGTAGCCGGTCGGCGAGGGCGCAAGGCGTCCACGGTACCCCGAAACCGGCGCTGGAAAAAGGCTGGCCATCCTGAGATTCAGTCTAGCCAGCCTTGGTCTTGCCGCATATAGAGAGTTTGGTTCTTGTTTAGTCTGATTCTTCCCGGTCCTGCTCGCCGTCGCGATGATGATGCTCGTAATGCACCATTTGCTCATTCAAGTGGTCGGGATCGACGGAAACCTCCACCACGTTCATCTCCCGCCCGTCCAGATCCACCACGAACAGGCCCATTCGCTCGCCCTCGGGACGCATGAAGATTAGCGTCTGCTGGTTGCCTTGGCGGCTGGTCTCGCGGATGATCCGCTCCCAGCCCGACCCCAGCTTTTGCTCCACCATGCGGTTCAGTTCCTCGCCGTCCACCGGCCCGCTGAAAGAGTCGAACTCGGCCACGTGCAGGCTGCTCACGCCCTCATGCGTCGCCTTGCGCGCAATCAGGTTCACCAGCCCGAGAAAAGGAATTCGCGTGGCCCGTACGTGATACCGGCTCTCAATCGAACTCACCACGCCGTCAAATCCTTCGCCGCTCGCGGCCAGCACCACCGCCGGAACCACTAGCGCCGCCAAAAGCAGGGGAATCAGCCAGAATCGCCTCATTGGTTGCCTCCCTTCTTGTCCTTGTCTTTATGCATGCTCTTCTGCACGCTTCCCAGCGCGCCCAGTCCGCCAATGCCCTTCAGCTTGCCCAGGTCTTCCATGCGGACGGGCCCAAGAATCAGCACAATGGTCAGCTCCTTCGGGGCAGCCTCCAGAATGAACATGCCGTGCGTTTCGCCGTTCACCAGCTTCACCATCACGTCCGTGGTTTCGCCGCCCTTGCGATCGCGCTCCCGCACCAGCGGCGACCACTCGCTGGTCTCAAAGTACTTGCGCAGTTGCTCGACCTCGTCCATCGAGAACTGGCCTTCCTTGTCGAACGTGTATTCGCGGACATAGATCCCGTCCAGCCCCTGGATCAGTTGCCGGGTGGCGGTTTCGTCCCTGTCCTTGCTGTTCATGAATTTGGCGGCAAAGCCCAGCATGTTTTTGCCTAGCGTGACCTCGGTGACGTTGGAGGCGCGTGCGGCCAGCTCCTTCTCCATCTGCGGCGGCAGCGGCAATGGCGAGTTTTGCGCCAGCGCTGGCGCGGCCCATGCGGCCGCAGCCAAAACGAAAATCAAAATTCTGTTCTTCATCGAACTCCCCCTTATTCCTGCCCGCGGTCGTGTGCCGCCAGCCTTGTGTTCACTTGGTCGAGCGCGTGGCTCGTAATGCGCAACGCCGTCAGCACCTGTTCGCGGGCAGCCTCGCCCTTGCGCCGTTCTTCTTCCCGATGCCGCCACTCCACCGCGCCGCCCAACACTGCGGCCAGTGCCAGCGTAGCCGCCAGCCGTTGCCACACCGCGGCGTGAATGGGCCGCCGTTGCGTCCGCCTCTTCTCCATCAGCCTGCGCTTCAGGCTGGGTGGCGCGGGCCGTCGTTGAAACGCCTCGCGCAGCTCCCGTTCCATCTCTTCCATCGGTTCAAGCTCCACGCACATACTCCTTCAAATGACTTGCTGCCTTGGCTCGCAGCAGCTTCAATCCCCGCTGCAGGTGGCTCTTTACCGTGGCCAGAGGCGCCGCCAGCGTGGTGGCAATCTCCTCCGGCGTCAGGTCTTCCTGGTAGCGCAAAATCAGCGCCGCGCGCTGCGCCTCGGGCAGGGTAGTCAGCAGTTGTTCCAGCCGCACGCCCAGCGGAGAGGTCTTCTCTTCCAGGTGAATGCCGTGGTTCTCGTCCATCTCCACCCACAGATCTAGGCCGCGCACCCGTCGTCTCCGCAGCGCATCCGCTGAGCGGCTCATTGTCACCCGCCGCAGCCAAAAGCAGGCGTGTTCAGCCGATTCAATCCGCCCCAGGTGCCTGTCCAATTCCAGAAACACATCTTGCGCAATCTCCTCCGCCAGTCCGCGGTCGCCCGTCATCCGCCAGGCCAGCGAGAACACCATCGACTGGTGCTCGTCCACGAGTTGTTCGAAATCTGCTTGCCAGCCGTGGGCCATAAGTTGCGCTTCTACTTTCTATATCCGCAAGAATGCGTGCGCGGGGATGCAAAGAGTTACGCGCGGGGGCAAATAAAAGTTCGTGGGGGGATACGGGCGGGAGAAATACCTCTTTAGAAAAGTTCCGGAATGCTATGGAACGCGATCCGCGTCGGCGCGGCCTTGAAGGCGGTCAGCATGGTGGCCGGGGCCAGTGTGCTCATCCCGTACTTGTTGTTCAACTCGTCCATGGTCGCCGTCAGTCGTGTCCGGCCCTGCTCGTCCTCGGTGCTATCGAACAGGCTCAGCGTGTGCAGGCGGTCCGGCACCAGTCCGTTCAGGCTCACGCCAATAAAATAGGGGTGCTCAAACTCCGGCCCGCCCGGCTTGCTGGCCCACAGGCGGCACAGCGCGGCAACCAGCGTCGGATTGTCGCGGCACTCGCTCAGCCGCAGCTCAGCTTTCCAGCCCCGCGTCGGCACGCCGAAACGGCTCACCGGAGTCTTTTCCCCGCGCGGCACCGCAAAGCCGATGGCCAGACCCATGCTGCTAGCCCACGAATCGGCTGCGCGCAGCCGCATCGCTGCCTTGTGCAGCAGTTTGTGCGCTACCGCCCAGGCCTTCTCCGGCGTGCGCATCTCCGGCGCCAGCACGTGCTGGTGGCTCAGCGACTTCAGGTGCTCCGTCTCGGCCGCGTCAAAGTCTTCGCCCTGCAGCCAGTGCCACAGACGCTCGCCCCACACCGATCCCCAAAGCTGGCCCGCCTGTTCGCAGTCCAGCGCCAGCAGGTCTTCCATGCTGCGGATGCCCTGCTCGTTCAGCCGCTTCTCCGTTCTTGCGCCGATACCCGGCAGGTCCCGCAGCGTGAGCTGGCTCAGCGCGTAAGGCAAAATGTCCTTGGGCAGCGCCACCAGCCCGTCGGGCTTTTCCATATCGCTGGCCACCTTGGCCAAATAGCGGTTGGTCGCGAGTCCCACCGAACTGCGGATCATCGGGCCCACCTGCTCCAGAATCCGCGCCTTCACCTTCCGGCCCAACTCCAAGGCTGCCAACAGAGGCCGCTCCCGGCCCATCAGCTGACAGGCCATCTCGTCGATCGACTGCACCGACGTCACCGGCAGGCAGCTCTCCACGGCCTCCACGATCCGGTGATGGTACTCGACGTACAGCTCGTGGTGCGCCTCTACCAGCATCAGGCCCGGGCACAACCGCTTGGCGTCGCCCACCAGGGTCCCAGTTTTCACGCCGCAGGCCTTTGCTTCGTAACTGGCTGCAAGGCAACAGGTTGTATCGGCCATCATGGGCACAATGCCCACCGGTCTGCCGCGCAGCTCGGGCCGCGCGTCCTGCTCCACCGAGGCAAAAAAGGAGTTCATGTCGACAAACAGCCAGTTCATCGCAGTCTTTTCTACAGGACTCTTTTCGGGGGTTTGCGGCGGGCGCGCTGCCTCTGCCTCCAGCGCCTGGAGCTCTTCCGGAGGCTCCTCGGGGGCGAGGTCCGGAACCGGATTGGGACCGGTTGCCATAGTGGAATTATTTTCGCTTTTTCTTCTCTTTAAAGCAAGAACAAAACAAGTAATGACGATCCTATTTCGGCGATGCTACACTGATGGCGCCGGAAGTCCGGCGCTCTGAAAACTCGCGCCCATGCAAGTCATTCGCATGAGTTTCGGAGGCGACGATATGGTGTCCCTGAATATGCATAATCTTGTTCATTGGTTTGCGACGAATGGAAGCCTCCTCGCCGTCTTGGTGACGGTGGGCGTGGCTGTTCTCCTTATCTGCTGCGTGGGCTGCACAAACTGTCCGTGCCGCAGCAAGGACGACCTCTTCCGCCACCATGAACTGTAGCGCCTGACGCGCTCCCGGGCAGACTGCGCACGTCGCAAAGACTACCGCCCAAAGTTCTTCCCGCAGATAGTTCGTTTTTGCGCCAGTCAGTAGCTCTGCGTCTAGGTCACTCTATATCTGGCTAAGGAAACCTCCGTCTGGATCGAAGCTTTGAAGGGCGTTGGCCTTTACAGGCTGCAAAAAACTTACCTGGCTGGTTCTTTTGTTCCATTGAAAAGGCACGGCTTGAGCCGCGCCGCTTAGCGGTAGTCAGGACTTTGGGCTTTAGCTCCTGCGGGAATGTCGGTCGGGTTTCCCCCGTTGCCGCGACGAAACGACGGCAAGGATGAGGCCCCCGGCCGGGATGATCACTATGCGGCAGATTTCTCAATTTCTTTTGACTATGGTCAGTGGGTATGCATAGCTTGATTCATTGGTTTGCGACGAATGGAAGCTTGCTGGCCGTCCTCGTTACAGCGGGCGTGGCGATTCTCCTGGTTTGCTGCGTGGGATGCACAAACTGCCCATGCCGCAGCAAGGACAACCTCTTCCGCCAGCATGAACGGTAGCGCCGGACGCTCTCCTCAGGCAGATGTGCATACGTCGCAACGGCTACCGCCCATCGCGCCCCTTCGGCATTGCAGAAGAGTCTTGCCGTAGGATCGGGGCGGCCTGGATTCGCGAACCCGTCCGGAATCGCTTCGAATCAGCGCCAAAATGCACGTAATTTGCATCGATAAGCCCCTTTATCGACGCTAAAAACGCCATTTTGTACCCATTTTCGCTGGAATACCTGTACTTGCAGATACACTTTCTGCCCCTGCAAAGGTCCATTCCGTGCGGGGAAGGTGCAGTGATCACTGCACCTTCCCCGCCAGCTATTCCACCGGCTTCAGATACTGCTCAAACTGCGCCAGGATGCGGTTGTACAGATGCGTCCGCACGTCTGGCCCGGCAATCGAGTGGGTTTTGCGCGGATAAAGCTGCAAATCGTAGGGAATCCCGGCCTCGATCAGTTTCTGCACAAACTGGATCGTGTTCTCCATGTGCACGTTGTCGTCGCCGGTTCCGTGTACCAGCAGCAGCCTCCCTTTCAGCTTGGCCGCCGTGTTTACCGCGGAAAAGTCCTTGTACCCCGCGGCAAACTCCGCCGGCAGGCTCATATACCGCTCGGTATAAACGGAGTCGTAGTTGCGCCAGTCCGTTACCGGAGCCACCGCCACCCCGGCGCGGAACCGGTCGGAGTGGGTCATCGCATACAGCGTGAAGCTGCCGCCCCAACTCCATCCCCACCAGCCTTGGCGCTTGGCATCCAGTTGCGGATACAGGGCCAGTGCCGCATCCACGACCGTCAACTGATCTTCAAACTGCACGGGCCCGAAATCATGGTACGCAGCCTGAGCAAACTCCCTCCCTCGTCCTCCCGACCCGCGATTGTCGGCGTGGAGCACCGCAAAGCCATGCTGGGCCAGTAGTTCATCGAATAGCAGGCCGTTGTCCCAGCGGTTGGCCACTGTTTCTGGGCCGGGGCCGCCGTAGGGATTCACGATGAGCGGTACGCTGGCCGGGCTTGTGGCTCCCTCGGGCAGCAGCAGCGTGCCGTAGAGTGTGGTGCCGTCGTGGCCCTTCACCGTCAGTTGCTCTGGCGCCCGCAGATGGTAGGGCTCCAGCGCGCGCGTCTGCCAAAACACATTGCACTTGCCGCCTGTCTGGCAAAGCCGGACAGTAGGGGGATCGAGCCGCGTCGATTGCTTGTCGACAAACCCGCCGCCCACGGGAGAGAAGTTCCCTGTATGATTTCCTGCGCCCGCGCTCAATTGCTTGCGTTCGCCGTCAAAGCTCACCCGCCAAAGCTGCTGCTCCAGAGGGTTGCCCTCGTTGGATGCGTAAAAGACCTGCTTGCCCGCGTGATCCACGCGCAGAACATCGCCCACTTCGAACTCGCCCTTGGTCAGTTGCCGTTCCAACTTGGCGAGCACGGCCAAGGGATTGCCTTGGTCGTAGCTGTAGAGGTAGAGATGGTTGTGCCCGTCGGCCCAGCTGGTCAGCACGATCATGCCGGCCCCCACGGAAACGTCGTACTTGTCGTCGAAAAACTTCTCGTCGGTCAGTTGCAGCACGGCATGCGCCTGACCGCTGGCGGCGTCGGCAAAATAAAGGTCACGGTGCTTCTGGTCGCGGCGAACGACTTCAATCCACAGCGTCTTGGGGTCCACCCAGCCAAAGCGAGGAAGGGTATCCTGACCCGATTTGATCGGCAGTTTCACCCACGCCGTCTTGCCACCCTTGGCGCCGACCACGCCCACGCGAACGCCTGGATTGGCATCGCCCGGTTGTGGATAGCGCTGCAGTTCAACCCCGGCGTGCGTCGGAATCCAGTCGGTGAGCGGATAGAGCGGCACTTCGGTCTCGTTCACCTGCAGATACGCCAGGTTTTTCGAGTCCGGCGACCAGAAATAGTTGCTCCGCACGTCCAGTTCTTCGAGGTAGATCCAATCCACCTCCCCATTCATCGTTACCGAGTTGGGCGCCGGCGCCACGACCGTGGTGGGCGTGCCGGGGTCCCTGAGCCGCACCACAGACAGGCCGTGGTCGCGCACAAACGAGATGGACTCGCCATTGGGCGAGAACTTGGGATCGTCGCCGGCAGCCGTGCCGGTAAAACCGATCTGCACCCCGGTGCCGTTGTGCAGGTCATACAGCCAGAGCCGGCCGCTGGAGTCGAATAGCAAATGTGTGGAGTCCGGAGCCCACAGGTAGTTGGCCATTTTGTAGCGGTCGTGATGGTCGCGGTCCGTCTCCGACCCTGTTGCTCCGGCGATCGCGGCCAGTTTGGCATGGCTCACCAGCACATGCGACTTCCCGGTGGCCGGGTCCAGGTCGATCAGTTCGCCTCCGTCCAGATAGGTCAGATGTTTCCCGTCCGGCGACCACGTGAGTCCTTCCGGCGGGGTCCCGATCAGTGGACCATGGGCAAAGATTTCTTCCACCGTGAGCGGTTTCGGCGGCGCTTGGGCGGCGAGAGAAGGTCCAGTGAAGGGAACAGCAATTACGGCTGAGAACACGAGAGCTGTGGCACGATGCAAAAGCAAGAGAAGTTCCTCCGGGAACGGAGCCCGTCCTGGCTATTCAGTCGCGGCTTGGAGGTGCGGGGCTTCCTGCCGAAAGTGTAACGCAAGGGCTTTTGGGCAGGCCCATATTGCGCCGCGCTGGCCCCAGCGAGTATCGTCCGGGCTATGCATTGGGCAACTCCTGAAGAACGCAGCAGTTTGGGACAGGCGCGGCGCAAGCAGGTGGGCCGCCAGCAACACAGCGATTTCAACCCCAAGGCGCGCAAGGCCTCTCCGCTCCAACTGCTCGAGCGCTCCATGCGCGACCGCGTGCCGGCGCTCATCCGGCTCAAGTACGAGTTGATGGCGGAGTCGCCCTTCGCCTACTTCCGAGGCGCCGTGCCGGTCATGGCGGCCGACCTGGCCGTACTACCCAACACCGGCATCCTTTCCCAACTGTGCGGCGACGCGCATGTGCGCAACCTGGGAGCCTATGCCGCCCCCGACGGACGCCTTGTCTTCGACATCAATGACTTCGACGAAACCATCAGCGGCCCCTTCGAGTGGGACCTGAAGCGTATGGCCGCGTCGATTGTTCTGGCTGGGCGAGGATCCGGCCACAAGGAAGCCTCTGCGCAACATGCCGCGGAGCAGTGTATCGCGCACTACAGTGCCCAGATGCGCGCGTTTGCCGTCATGTCCAGTTTGGAAGTAGTGCGCTTTCAAGTGCACCGGATGGGACTGATCGAACCGGTGCATGAGGCGCTGGTCAAAGCCGAGCGCGCCACCCCGCAGCACACACTGGAGCAGCTTACCGAACTCGTCCCGGCCCGTACCGCAGACAAGACAGGAGCATTGCGCCGCTTCAAGGAATCCAAGCCCATGCTCACGCGCGTCACGGGCGCGCAGGAGCGGGCTGTGCTGGCCTCGCTGGGACCGTACCAGGCGATGTTGGAGCCGCAGCGGCAGCACCTGCTTTCGCTCTACCGCCCGGTGGCCGTGGCCTTCAAGGTGGTGGGCACCGGCTCGGTGGGCCTGCGCGACTACTGCGTGTACTTCGAAGGCAATGGGCCTGCGGATCCATTGTTTTTGCAGATCAAGGAGGAGACGGCCTCAGCCTACGCGCCCTATCTGCCCGATGCGCACCCGGCCCGCCACAATGGCCAGCGCGTGGCCGAAGGGCAGCGGGCCATGCAACTACAGTCCGACCCATTTCTGGGCTGGACGCACATCGGCGGCCGCGAATTTTTGGTGCGTCAACTCAACGACCACAAGGGCACCATCGAAATCGAGGACCTGGCCGGCAGCGGCCTTGAGGCATACGCCGAGGTCTGCGGCGAGCTGCTGGCCCGCGGTCACGCCCGCTCCGGCGACCCGCTGGTGCTCGCAGGTTATCTCGGTTCGGGAGACGGCTTTGCCGAGGCGTGCGCCAAGTTCGGCTCTCTCTATGCCGACCAGACCGAGAAGGACTGGCGCGAACTGCGCCGCTCTCGCAAACTCGGAACAAAATCGTAGGAGGATCGTTTGAATCGCCGCACCTTTACGCAAGCATTGGCGACAGCCGCTTTGGCCGCCGCTACGCCCAAACTCCCGGCGGCCGCCGGACGCTCCGCTGCCCAGTCAACCGGAGCCGCGCCCTTTCCGCTCTCGGTGATGCTCTGGACCGTCTTCAGCGATCTGCCCTTTGAGCAGCGGCTGGCCAAGGTGGCCGAGGCGGGTTACAACCAGGTCGAACTGGTGGGCGAGTACCGTGACTGGACCCGGGAGGATTTTGCCGCCGCCAATGCTGCCCGCAAGCGACTCGGCATGAACATTGACGCGACAGCCGGAATGGCGCACGGTGTGGGCGATCCCGCTGCCCGCGATGCGTTTCTGGACGAACTGCGCCGGGCGCTCGTTCCCATGGAAACGCTCGCCTGCCCGGCCATGATCGTGCTCTCCGGCAACGTGGTTCCGGGGCTCACACGCCAAGTCCAGCATCAAAGCTGCGTCGAGACGCTCAAACGGGCCGCGGCACAGGTGGAGAGCTGCCAGATCGATGGCCAGCCGGTGCGCCTGCTGCTGGAGTGCATCCACCCCGAAGAGAATCCAAAGTACTTTCTCACTTCAGCGGCCGAAGCCCTCGACGTGGTACGCGAAGTGAATCATCCCCAGGTGCAGTTTCTCTACGACATCTTCCACGAGCAGATGGTGGAAGGCAACCTGATTGAAAAGCTGGAGAGGCACATCGATCTGATTGGCCTGATTCATGTGGCCGACGTGCCCGGCCGCCACGAGCCCGGTACGGGCGAAATCAATTACGCCAATATCTACCGCAAGCTGGCCCAACTCCACTATCACTACACGGTGGCCATGGAGTTCAATCCGACCGGCGACCCGGTCACGACGCTACGCGCCGCCAAAGCGTTCGTGGCGAGCGCGACTGCGATCTGAGGGGCACTAAGGAACCTCTGAACAAGTGCCAGATTCAAGAAGATCATCCCTCAGGGGCTGAAGCCGTGCCCTTTCAAAACAGGACTTATTCAGAGCTTCCCTATGGCCGCCGATATACGTCGTAACTCTGCAACTGCCGGTAAAGTTTGAAGTCCTGCATCAGCGCGTGCAGCGTTGCCTCGCGCTGTGGCGTGGGGTCCTCTTTGATTTGCAGTTCACGCTTCACGATCAGCCAGCGGATGGTGTGCGCACGGGCCTGTTCTACCAATTCCGCGGGGGAATACGGATCGGTCGCTGGGTCGAACAGCAGCACCGGAAACTGCGGCGCCCGGCCAGTGGCGAAGTAGAACGGATCCTCGCCGGGCAGCAGAATCAGCCCGTCGGTAGCGGAAATCTGCTCGTTGCTGAAGCGCAGCAACTCCTCAAAACCAGGCAGAAAATTGCCGGGTGCGGCCATACCCGCCAGCGGCTGCATTGTCGCGTGTAGCACGGGTCCGTCGGGCAGTTGCACGTAGGAAAGCCGCTCCTCGCTGACTGTATAGAAGGCCCCGCAAACCAGCAGCGTGGCCGCAATGACCGCAGCCATCGTGGGCGCCACGGCAAACCTGCGCGTTATGTCTCCCGGCAGCGCCGCGCCGGGCAGCTTCAAGGTGGCCAGGAACGCAATCATCTCCGCGATGAGCAGGATCAACAGCGGCCAGATCGCGTAGGTCGATCCCCACAGTTGTTGCGAGAGCAGCGTGCCATGGATGGCCACCAGCACAAGCGCGGGCAGCACCGTGCGCAGGCTCAAATTGCGCCACAAGTTAACGAGCGTAAGTGCGACGGCGAGAACAAGCAACAGCGGCCACAGGGCCAGCAGACTGTCACCGCGTTCGTCGGCATCGTCATACAGAAACAATGTGAACAGGGTCCACAGAAACGGCGCCGCCAGTAGCGCGAGTGCCAGCAGACGCGTCCACCGGACCTTGTTCAAAAAACTGTGCAAAAGCGCCAGCGCCACGGCCACACACATCAGCATCCACGGCAGCGACGGATTGGCATAGACGCCCAGCATGTCTTTGAAACCGGGCAGACGCCGCTGCGCCGCAAACCCGATCGTCCAATGCAGGTAGTTGCCTACGCCCGCTGTGAGATGGAGGAGCACTCCTGCGGCCAGCAGCGTTGTAAGCGCACCAACCAGAACAGTCAGCAAAGCCGGGATGCCAGGAGGGGAAGCCAGGGGGCGGCGAAGGAATCCAACCGCAATCAGCAGCAGGATTGCGGCCAGCGTGACTAGCAGTAGAGGAAGCCCGATGTTCTGCTTGAAGAAGAGCGGCAGCACCAGGGCCGCTCCTGCCAGGAGCGCATGCACAAAACTCCCGCCAGACCGCGAGGCGAAGCGAGCCGCTGCGTCTGGCGTCAGGCGCTGCAACAGCAGAACCGCGCAGAGGATGGAGAAGATGCAATCGCAATCGTAGGAAGGGTGCGGCAGGATGCAGTAAATGCCCAGCACGGTGAGCGGCGCGGCCAGTAGCAGTGAGACGGACCACGCGGCGGTTAGCCGTCCGCGCAGCGTGTGCAATGCAATGCGCCACGCCAGCACCGTGCTCAGACCGCCCACCGTGGCCGCATAGAGAACATGGTGGAAGAAGACGCGCCCGGTGAGGCGGATGATGGCTGCCTGAATCAGAAACGTCAGTGGTGCGTGGGCAAAAGGGAAGTCGCGATAGGGCATCTGCCCCAAGGCGATGCGGACCGCGCTGTCCAGAACGTAACTCAGGTCCCACAGGATAACGAGGTGTGCGTTTTGCCAGAGGATGACGCCTGCGGTGGCCAGAAACAGCGCGGCCGCGGCAATCGAATCGCGAAGGCGCCAGCAATCTGTGTGCTGAAAGGATGCGAGTTGGGGATGCGAGCGTTTTTGCATGGGGTAGGCAGATTCAGAATCGGGCCGGTGGGCTTTGCGGACCGGCATGTTACGGCACAGGCATCAGTTTATCGGACTGCTTGTAACTCCGCGCTTTTGTCGAAATACTCCGCGGCGCGCAGATAGCTTTCGAAGACCGGCCCGGGAATGTCCACATGCGGCAGAAAGTTGCGTCCGCGAGGGCCATAGCCGTTCTCATTGTCGTGTAGGCGTTCGATCTCGCCCAGGACCAGGCCGAGAAACCGTTCCAGCGCCCATGTGCCGTGGGCCTGGTTGCCGGCCAGCCGCAGCGTTCCATCCGGCCCCGGCTCAACCCGGGGAACAAAGGCCGCATGGCTCAAAGCGCGCGCCGTCGATCCGGCAAGCTCCGCCTCGCGGACCCAGGTAAGCAGCGAACGGCGCTGCATGGTGGGGTCCTGCAAAATCAGCACCGGCCCCTCCGGCTTTCTGCCTTTCAGAACTTCCAGGCTGAACCGGGCGTTCTCTCCCCCGTTCCTCGACTGGTTTTCGATGCGGATTCTGCCGGTTGGAATGCCGAAGGCCGCCTGCGCGACCACTGCGTACATCTCCGCTTCGGCCATCGTTTCCTGGATCAGCCGCCGGTGGACTAACTCGCCGTAAAGGGAGTTGCGCAGATTCTCATAGAGCAGTGGCGTGGAGTGACCTGTGCCGCCGGAGAGCAACATAATCGACTTGGGCGCTTGTTGCAGCAGGGTGCAGGCCGCGGTCAGCGTCGCGACCACCTGATTGCCCAGCAGCACTATCGCGTCCAAGCGGCTCTGGATATCCGGGGCCGGACCCCGCCCGTCAAAGTCGTCCAGCGCAAGATAAGCGCTGATGCGGTTCACGTCGCCGGAAAGCTGCTCAATGCTGTAGGCCATGGCTCAGCCTCCCACTCTACACCGGCCGCAACGCCCCGGCCCGGGACCAGAAAACGTCAGTGAGCAAACGTTGCGGCAGGTATCGGGGCCTCTTAGCCAATCGGCACCAGACGCGGCGGCGGAGGAGGCTCAAGCTTCGGCTGGTTGATCAGGCGTGTCGGGCTAGGCGGAACTTTCAGCGTAAAGTGCGTGCGGTCGGCGCTGAGCCGCATCAACAGGTTCTTCTGATCGAAGGTGATGGCAAAGCTCTGCATTGGCGACGATCCGAAGTTGACCAGCGGAAACGCGGGATGGACTTCCACGACCGGATGGGTGAAGGTGTACTTTCCTACCGTGACATTCGATGCGAGCTTGGCCGCCTTGATATCGAACCTTGTGGCCATGGTCTGGCCCGCGGCAAAGACGACCGGAGGAATCTCCCATTTCTGATGAGACGCCAGCCCCTCCGGAAGGGTCAGACCGCTCCCGCCGGAATCGAATTGGGCCTCCACGCTTTGCCCGCTGACGCGCAGCGAGGCGACCGGCACCCCATCGGGCATGCGGAAGGGCAGAACCGTCTTCCCTCCATCCGGCGTGAGGTCGCCTTCTGTCAGCAGAACCTGCTGGTGGGGGAAATCGAGCGTGAGCAGGTAGTCGCGGAAGAGGGTGAACCCCAGCAGGCCCTGGCAGGAACCGGCCTCCCCGGTGACTTCATGCCGGATGGCCTTCACCCAGTAGAAATCCACACCGGCAAGGCGAAGCGACGGCAGAAAAACTGTGGATACCCGATGCCCGCCCTGTCCGCTGGGGTCGTTCACTACGGCCTCCGCTACAGTGTCCAGGTGCAGTTCATCGGCCAGCTCCGGGGTCACAAAGGCGTCCGCGCCGGTCCCCGTATCGATGACAAACCTGTAGGGCCCCTTCCCGTCGATGGTGACCATGACGTAAGGCTTGCCGTAGCGCTCGATCATGGGCGCGGAGTGCAAAGGCACCTGGGCAGGCAGGGCGAGAGCGGTGGCCGCCAGCAATACCGCTATTGTGCCGCCCGATCTGACGCGCAAGGGCATAAGCCTCCTTTTGCGTGCTTCTCGATTTGTTTGCATCCGCAACCGTGGTACGCAAAGGATCCAGTAGGCGGTTCCCGGGTCCAAGCGATACTCAGGAAACGCACTCCCGGCTAGAACGCCGAACCTTGGACTCGCATTCTACGCTGCGGTTAGGTCCCTTTGGGCGGCAAAATTGGCGCGTAAGTGCCAGGGAAATCATCGGGGATGCCAAGCCCGGCCCGGCTCTACAATGAATCGGTATGTCTACCGCCGTCCGTTCGCACGCAAAGATCAACCTGGGCCTTGGCGTTGGTGCGCCTCGTGCCGATGGGTTTCATGCTCTGGCAACCGTCTACCAGACCCTCGAACTCTACGACGTGGTCACCGTAACCGCCCGTCCCGCGGCGGCAACCGCCCTTCGGCTCACCTCCAATGACAGCCGCGTGCCCGCCGACGCCCGCAATACCGCCTGGAAGATGGCAGCGCTAGCTCTCGAAACTCTGGGCCTCTCGGCGGAAGTCGAAATCCATATTGAAAAGCGGCTCCCGGTCCAGGGTGGTCTGGGCGCCGGATCAGCCAATGCCATCGCGGCCCTGGTGGGGTTGGAGGCAGAGCTGGGAATTGCGGATCAGCCAGTCAGCGCGTCGGCAAGTCAGCCCGGCACGACGCTTTGGCAGGCCCGCCGCCTGGAAATTGCCGCCAAAGTCGGCTCCGACGTGCCCTTGTTTCTGATCGGTGGCACCATCCTGGGCCTGGATCGTGGCCAGCAAGTCTATCCTTTGCCTGATTTTGAACCCGTCTGGTGCGTCGTCGCCACACCGGAGGTGGGCGTCTCTACCCCGCAGGCCTTTCGCGACTGGGACGCCCTCTGCGCCGCCGAAGGTTTGACCCCCGAGGCCAGTGCAGATAAACTAAATGAGTTGAGCCGCGCCTATGCCAGCGCCTTTGCGGGAGCAATCCCCGGAGGACGGCAGGGAGTTGGCTCCTCCGGTGTCCTTGCCGAAGGCGAGGACCTGGCCGGACCGCAAGAGTCCGCGCTTGTCCGCACCGGGATCAGTAGCTGGATCCGAAACGACTTTGAACGCGTCGTTTTCCCCCAGCATCCCCCCCTTGCGGAAATCAAGCGTCTTCTCGCGGCTTCGGGCACACCGGAGGCAGCCCTCCATGCTTCGCTGTCCGGGTCCGGTTCGGCTCTCTTCGGGTTGTATTTGACCCGCGGAGATGCGGAAGCGGCGCGAGCACGTTTGCGGCCGGCCGGAGTAGCGAGTTACCTTACCCGCACCCTGCCGCGTTCCGCCTACTGGCGCGAAATGCTGACGTAATCAGAATTATGGATTGACAGTCAGCTGTTGCGGGGGAGAAACTCGCCAACGGCTGTTTAGGGCGGTTTTCCAATTTCCGTGGTTGGGCTGGCACCGGGCAATGTGGAATCTTTTCATCAGGATTCCATTCAGGACCAGCGGCCGCGGGCAACAGAGATTGGAACTCCGCTGGAGTTGGGCGATCGTCTAATGGTAGGACAGTGCCCTTTGGAGGCACTTGTCCAGGTTCGAATCCTGGTCGCCCAGCCAATTTTTAGTGTGGACCCCGGAAAGCAGCCAAAGCCAACCAGCTTGGAGGTGCTCGGAAGTATGGAAGCGGAAGCATTGACGGTGACAGTGGAAAGTAAACAGCAGGAAAGCGCGCCAGTCGCGGCAAAAGAACCCGTGCAAGGCGTAGCCCCAGCGGCAGCGATCGCAGCAGCGGTCGCGGGTGGGGCCAAGCCAGCTGTGGAGCGCAAGCGGACCCGCAATCTCAGCGAAGACAAGCGGTTCAAACTCTTCAGCGGTTCGGCCAATAGGGCGTTGACTGAAGAGATTGGCCGCCACATCGGGGTTCCGGTAGGTGAAGCCAAGTTGCAGCGCTTTGCCGACGGCGAAGTTTATTTCCAACTGCTTGAGAATGTACGTGGAGTAGACGTTTTTGTGGTGCAGCCCACCTGCTATCCGGTGGACCAGAATCTGGTGGAACTGCTGGTCATGATCGATGCCCTTAAGCGGGCCTCGGCGGCCAGGATCACGGTGGTTGTGCCTTACTATGGCTACGCCCGCCAGGATCGCAAGGACCGCCCCCGTGTGGCCATCAGCGCCAAGCTGATTGCCGACCTGCTGACCACCGCCGGCGCCAACCGTGCTCTCTTTGTTGATTTGCACGCCGCTCAGATTCAGGGCTTCTTCAACATTCCCGTCGATCACCTCTTCGCCAGCCCGGTGCTGGTGAGCTACTTCCGCGAACTCAAACTGCCCAACCTCATTGTGGTTTCTCCGGATGCGGGTGGCGTGGAACGGGCTCGTTTCTTTGCACAAAAAATGGGAGCGCCGCTGGCCATCGTGGACAAGCGCCGCACCGACATGAACGTGACGGAAGTGATGCATGTGATCGGCGCTGTCGAAGGCAGAACCTGCCTCATCATCGACGACATCATCGACACCGCCGGCACCCTGGTAAAGACGGTTGACGCCCTCTACGCGAACGGCGCGTCGTCGGTTTATGCCTGCGCCAGCCACCCGGTCCTTTCCGGCCCGGCCATCGACCGCATCGCCGCATCGCGCTTGGAGCAGTTGGTTGTGACCAACACCATTCCGCTGCGCGAAGCGGCACAGAAGTTGCCCAAGATCAAGGTGCTCTCCATCGCCGGCCTTCTGGGCGCGGCCATTGAGAGCATTCACATGGAAACCAGCGTCAGTACGCTGTTTAGTTAGTGATCAGTGGTCAGTGATCAGTGATCAGATTCATCAACCAATAGCTGGTAGCAGGCGATAAGTGATCGGTAAGCGGGTTTTTGCTGACAACTGACAACTGACTGCTGGTTTTTACAAAGGGAGCGAACCCCTAACAGGCTCGTGCCCGAACCCAGAAACGAGAGACCGAATGTCTGAAGTAGTCGTAGCCAAGCCCCGCGTGGGCAAGTTCAACAAGAATGCCGCGCGCCGTGTGCGCGTTGCGGGCAAGATTCCTGCCGTCGTTTACGGTGCCGGATTTGATCCGGTCGCCATCGAGGTGGACCCCAAGCAGATCTCGAAGATTCTGTTCTCCGAATCCGGTCACAACTCGATCTTCGATGTCGAGATTGCCGGCCAGCCCACGGCCAAGGCCATGATTGTCGACTGGCAGCGCGAGCCGATCAACGACCTGCTGATCCACATCGACCTGAAGCGCATCGCCATGGACAAGACCATCCGCGTCAAGGTACGCGTCAAGCTGATTGGCATTCCGGTCGGCGTCAAGGCCTCCGGCGGCATTCTGGATCAGGTGTTGCGCGAAGTCGAAATCGAGTGCCTGCCCGCCGACATCCCCAGCCACATCGACCTGGATGTCAGCAAGCTGGAACTCTATGGGTCGTTGCGTGTCAGCGATCTGCCCCACGCCGGCTCCATCAAGTTCCTCAATGCCGAGGATGCGACCGTGGCCCACGTGGTTTCGATTCGTGAAGAAGCGCCGACCGCAGCCGAGACTGAAGCTGCCGGCATTGCTGCAGCGACTGCTGCAACCGCGGCTGAGCCGGAAGTTGCCAAGAAGGGCAAGCCCGAGGCTGAAGCTGGCGCCAAGAAGCCCGAGGCGAAGAAGTAATCCTTGGCCGAGGCAAGTGAGTCCGGTTTCCCCGGTGAGCCAACGTCGCTTGCTGGGGATCCCAAATCCGGCGGACGGCGCGGCCCCTTCCTGGTGGTGGGGCTGGGCAACCCGGGCCCGGAGTATTTGTGGACCCCGCATAACGCGGGGTTCATGGCCATCGACCGCATCGCCCAGCAAGAGGGCGTTGTGGTGCAGAACCGGCGCTGCCGGGCCGCTACCGCTACCTGCCGCATGGCAGGGCGCGAAGTGGTCCTGGCCAAGCCGGAGACCTTTATGAACCTGAGCGGGCTTGCAGTCGCCGCACTGGTTCGGGAGTTTGAGGCTGACCCGGCGCAAGACCTGCTGGTTCTTTACGACGAGCTGGATTTGACACTGGGAAGCATCAAGATCAGGGAACGAGGTTCGCCTGCAGGGCACAACGGAGCCCGCAGCATCATCGGAGCCCTGGGAAGTCAGGAGTGGTTGCGCCTCCGCATTGGAGTGGGGCTTGATCTGCCTCCTGCAGCCATTGCGGCCGGTGGCGGCAGACGTCCTGGAAAGGACTATCTGCTTTCGCCCATGCGCAAGGCGGAATTGACGATTCTCGACGAGGTGCTGGACCGAGTGGCAACGGCCACCCGCCGCATCCTCGAAGTGGGGCCGTCTGCCGCAATGAACGAGTTCAACCGTCGTGAGCGAAACGGCCCGGCGGTGGAGTAAGCAAAGCAAGAAGCCGCCAAGGCTTGAAACGCGCCGTCCAATTTGAAGATTGGAAAGCGCATCGAGCCGGCGGTGGAGGCTGGACCCTGAGGGCCCAGCGGAAAGAGAAACCGGATGCCCCGTTTGTATGAGGTTATGTTCATTGTTCGGCCCGATGCGGTCGAAGAAGATGTCGATAAGCTGATCGCCGGCTTTTCCACCACCGTGACGAATGGTGGTGGCGTGGTCAAGACTGTCGAGAAGATGGGCCGCCGCAAGCTTGCCTACATGGTGCGCAAGTTCAACGACGGCAACTATGTACTGCTCACCGTCGAGGCTGACGGCGCGGGCGTATTGGAACTGGAACGCCGCCTGCGGGTGACCGAGCCGGTCATCAAGTTCATTACCGTGCGCATCGACGAAGAAGAGAAGCGTCTGGCCAAGGTCAAGGCTCTGCGCGGTACCCGCCGCAAGGTGAGCGCGGATCCCGTGGCTCCCGTTACCCCGGCTCCCGTTGCCGCTGCCCCAGTTGCTGCTGCTCCGGCTCCCGTTGCTGTCGCTCCTGTTGCCGCAGCGCCTGCTGAAGTTGCCGCCCCGGCCGTAGTTGCCGAGTCGGCCCCGGCCGCCGTCTAGCAAGGTTGTCCCGCATTGCCGCCGCCGGCTTTTCATGGTTGCCGGCTCCGGCCCGATCCAGTGTCCCGCGGTCCGCTTGGACCCCTCCGGGACCGCAGAGAGTGAAGAGGAAATACTATGTCTGAAGAGACTCAAGCAAAGGCGCCTGAGACGGGCGCACCCGCAGCACCCCAGGCTACGTCTGGATCGGAATCCGGTTCGGGTGCAGCACCCGCCTCCAGTCCGAGCACCGGTTCCAGCTCTGGCCCCCGCCCCGGCGGACGGCCTGGTGGCCGGCCCTCCGGTGGTCCCGGCGGCCGCGGAAAGTTCTTCCGCCGCAAGAAGGTCTGCAAGTTCTGTACCGAGAAGATCGATGCGATCCCCTACCGTGACGTCCGCCTCCTTCAGGGGTTTGTGGCCGAGCGCGGCAAGATCGTGCCCCGGCGGCTTACTGGCGTCTGCACCAAGCATCAGCGCCGCCTGACCCGCGCCATCAAGCAGGCCCGCAATATCGCCCTGCTGCCGTTCGCGACGCGGCACTAGTCCTCCGATCGTCGCCCGTCCGGCCGGCGGTTGCTCTTTGGTAACAGAGAGTGACCGGCATGAAAGCGGCTTGGACTGGCGATCATCTCCCGGATGCCGATATAGAATCCTGCGCGGCCTGTGGTTGGTGAGATTGTCAAAATGACAAAAGCACCCATGGCGCCCGCCCGTAACACTGGAGAATTTCCATGGAAGTTATTCTGAAGGAAGACGTAGCCAACCTGGGTCACCGCGGCGATGTAGTCAAGGTGGCTGACGGCTACGGACGCAACTTCCTGCTGCCCCGCAAGCTGGCGCTGCAGGCTACCCTGGCCAACAAGGTCGTCATCGAGCAGATGAAGTCCGCCGCGGCCCGCCGTTTTGCCACCGAGAAGGCGCAGGCCGAAGAGTTGGCTGTGAAGCTGACCCCCATCGCGCTCAGCTTTGCCCGCAAGTCCGGCGAGGCCGGCCAGCTTTTTGGCTCCGTCACCTCGGCCGATGTTGCTGCCGAGCTCGAAACCAAGGGCATTGAGATCGACCGCCGCAAGATTCAGTTGGCGGAGCCGATCAAGACCGTGGGCGATTACGACGTGGCCATCAAGCTGCATCGCGAAGTCACCGCGCATGTCAAGGTCAAGGTCCTGGCCGAAGCTGTCGAGGAAGTCGCTGCCGAAGCACCGGCCGCCGAGCCCGCAGTGGAAGTTCCCGCAGCCGAGTAGTTCGGCCCCAACCGCATCTCACCCCGCCTCTCGGTTCGCCGAGGGGCGGTCGTGTCTGCCGCGCTTCCATGCGCTTCCACCGGTGCGATGAAAAGCGCGGAGGGAGCAGAGGGCTTCAACCCCCCCTGAACGCAGGCTTTTCGTCGAGCCTTAGTCCTTCCGCAGGTAAGTCCCCGATAGTCGGTCGTGCATGCTCAGGTGGTTCCGGTCGAAGAGTGCCCACAGAACCCCAAGTCCCGCCGGCATCAACGCCAGAAGCAGTGCGCCCAGCCTTCCCCAGCGCTGCGCGCGGGTGGTCTTCTCGCCCTCAAAGGTGCGCAGGGCAACATGGGCACACTTCATGCCCGGCGTGGCCTCGCCCAGTGTCAGGAAGAGAACCTGATAGAGCGCGCCGAGGACGACCAGCACCACTGCCGCGCCCAATGCCAGCTCCTTGGTCCCTGGCATACCCTTCAGATTGAGTGTGACCGCCAGGGTGGCCGCCACAACCGCTCCCAGCGTCAGCGCTCCATCCACCAAGACAGCCGTAAACCGCATGCGCGCGGGAGCGGGTTGCAGTTCTACAGGAAGCTGCCCGATCAGGAGCGGGATCCTTTTCGCGAGGTCATCGTCCGCCTGGATACCCGGCCAGTTGGCGCGGTGCCACTCCGGCGCGGCCTTCGCTGCCAGAGTTCCTGTCGCTCCTGTCGCTGCTCCCGAAACCGCATCCGCCGCCCAGGGTTGTACCCGGAGATTTCTGGAGTCCATTTCGTAGCCGCTCAACTGCCGTGCGGGCGCAGTCGCACCAGGGTCAAACCCTCCGTCCGACCACGCGCTGACTTTTGCGCTGGCCTGAGCGGCTTGAGTTGGTTGAGTTTGTTGGGCGGGCACAACAGGTTCAACGCGCGCAGCGCTGGGAGTCTCCTCCCTCGGCACCGACGACTCGAACCAGTCTTCCGGAGGCAGTGCGAGACTGCCTCTTCCATTTAGCGCACGCGTCGCAGTCACTGCCGCAGGAAGCGCCGCTGCGTCAGGCTGCCCGACCTGTACCGGCAGATGCTCCGCCCGCCCACCGAGATCAGCGCCGGACGCCTGGGCCGGGACGCCGCCAGGCACTGCATCCGAGCCAGTCAGAGCCGATTCGGAAGCGCCCAGAAGGGCAATATCGGCGGCACGCAGAGCAGCAAGGCGCAAATCCATTGCCTCGTTCAACAAGGGTAAGGGATCGGTCGGTCGGAACGATATATTCAAAGCCCCAGAGTCCCTTTCGGCGAGGCGCTTCAACCTGCTCGCAGACCTGACACCGCTGTTCCGAGGCTGCCTGCCTTTCAGGGCGGTGCCTGACGAACGTCGTACGTACTATATCGACCAATCCTCTGGACATTTCTCCCGGTTGGCATGGGGGAACCGCAATCGGGCTCATCTTCCCCTTTTTCGCCTACGAACCGCTCACCATCGCCAGCGGTTGGTTCCGGTCCGTTCGCAGCGTTGGCACGGCGGCCAGCAGGCTCTTGGTGTAGGGATGTTGCGGCGCGGTGAGCAGTTGTCTGCAAGACCCCGTCTCCACAATCTCCCCGGCGCGCATGACTGCCACCCGGCTGGCCACCTCGCCCACCACCGCCAGATCGTGCGAGATGAAAAGCATGGCTAACCCATGCTGCTTTTGCAGGTCGCGGAGCAACTCCAGCACCTGCGCCTGCACCGTCACGTCCAGCGCGGTTGTGGGTTCGTCCGCAATCAGCAGCCGCGGCCGATTAATCAGCGCCATGGCAATTAGAATTCTCTGCCTCTGCCCACCGGAGAACTGGTGCGGGTAGTCGCCGTAGCGCCGTGCGGCGTCGGGAATCGAGACCGACTCCAGCGCGGCAATGGCTTTTCGTTTTGATTCTCTACCTGTCCACGAAGGCGCGTGGGCCTCGGCGCTTTCGGCCACTTGGCGGCCAATCGGCATCACTGGATTCAGGGCTGTCATGGGTTCCTGAAAGATCATGGCGATCTCCTGGCCGCGCAGCCGCCGCAGAGCTTCCTCCGGCTGCTGCAACAAGTCCACAACGGCAGCGTCTTTGCCCTGGGAAATACTCTCCGCACCCTTGCGCCACAGAATCTGTCCCGCAACCTGCGCCGCCGGGCCAAGCAGGCCCATCACGGCCAAAGCCGTGGCGCTCTTGCCTGATCCCGACTCGCCCACCAGCCCCAGCACTTCGCCATCTTCCAGTTGGAGGCTGATGCCACGCACTGCCTCCGCCGCGCCAAAGCGAACCTGCAGATTCCGAATGTCGAGCAGCAGAGGCATGAGCTAATCGTAGCCCATCGCACACTTCATCTGGGCAGGCCTGGTTGGCATGTTCACTACTTCGTAGCCCTTGCGACACGCCTTGCGGAGAATCAGTCCACAATGAAGACCTTTTGCCGCTGCCGCAACCTTTGGAGCCCTGAGGGGTTCAACCAGAAAGAGCATGGTCTGGCTCATCCACGCCGTTCGCGTCCGAATCCGCAGGCGGGCGGCAAACGCCCACTCCGGCAATCCATTCCTTACTCAGCAAAGCTACTGTCTCGAAAAAATCACAACTCGCGAAAACCAAACCAAAAGGTATAATTCGTGGGTCTTTAACGCAAGAAAACGAGGACACACACAAATGAAACTGAAATACTTTGCGCTCTCTGCTCTCACAATTTTATTGGGAACAACAGGCTTGGTCGCGGCCAGGGCTTACGGCGCACCGGCTGCGCCTCCTCAAGGTTATGGGCAGGATAGGGGCGGCTGGGATGCGCCCCCGCGTGAGTTCCGCGACATCCAACGCCAGGGCTTTCGCGATGGCGTTGACGGTGCCCGCAAGGACGTCGACAACCACCGCCGCCCTGACGTGAACAATCGCGACGAGTACCGCCATCCGCGCTACTTCGGCAGAGAAGCGGAAGACTACCGCGCGGGTTTCCGCCGTGGCTATGACACCGCCATGTCGCACTTGATGAACGGCATGCCGCAGCAGGCGCCTCCTCCTCCACCTCAACCCCAGCCTTATGTCCAGAACCCTCAGGGCTATGGCCAGAACCGGGGCGGCTGGGACGATGCACCGCAGGAATTCCGCGAGATTCAGCGACAGGGGTTCCGCGACGGTATTGAAGGCTTCCACCACGACATGGACAATCACCGTCGTCCAGACGTGAATAATCGCGATGAGTACCGTCATCCTTCGGTGCCGTTCAGCGCGAGGGCAGACTACCGCGCAGCTTTCCGCCGCGGCTATGAAACCGCCATGTCCCACTTCAACTACCGCTAGGATTCGCGTCACGGGTCCAACGCATACACGGCAAAAATACCCGGCTTTCAGACCGGGTATTTTTTGCTCATCACAACGCAATCCAGCCGCAACGGATCAGCGCCAGCGACCCGGTGGCCACCACAATCCACAACACAATCCCTTGCACCAGCGGTCGCACGCCCACTTCCCGCACGGTCTTCATGGAGAGCCCGCTGCCGATCAAAAACAACGTGACGGTGAGACCGATGATCCCCAGATGCTTCAGCTCTGGGTAGGCAGACTGGAAGACCGGCATGTACGTGTTAGCCACCGCCGCCAGGCAAAAAAACAGGATGAACCAGGGCCAGTGAATCCGAGCCTTGCTCTTCCTCACCAGCGCCGTGCCCACCGACAGTGGCACAATCCACAACGCGCGCGCCAATTTAACAGTGGTTCCCACGCCCAGTGCCAGGGCGCCATACTTGGCCGCTGCGCCCACCACCGAACTGGTGTCGTGAATGGCCAGTGCCGCCCACAGGCCAAACTGCGTCTGCGTCAGGTGCAACGCGCTGCCGATGGCCGGGAAGGCGAGCAGAGCCACCGAATTGAGCAGAAAAACCGTGCCCAGCGAGACGGCAATCTCCTCTTCCGTGGCGTTGGTAATCGGCGCCACCGCGGCAATCGCGCTGCCGCCGCAGATGGCCGTTCCCGTGGCGATCAGGAACGAGACGCCCTTCTCCACGTGCAATAGCCGTCCCAGTCCCCATCCCAGCACCAGGGCGAAGCTGATGCTGCCCGCGGTGTAGAGAAACCCGGACCGGCCCACGCGCACAATCTGGTTCAGATCCATGCCGAATCCCAGGCCGACCACCGAAGCCTGCAGCAGCAGTTTCGACAATTTTTTCGCGTCGAGATGATAAGGATGAACGAAGGCGAAACCGTAGATAAGGCCCATGGCCAAGGCAAGAGGAGGCGAAAGCAGGCCGCTTGCGGCAAGGATCAATCCGGCAAAAAACAGGTTTTTGGACACACTTCAAGTCTCGCGGAATCAAGCGCCTGCGTCCAAGCAGAAGAACTGATGCCCTATTTGCGCAACTTATGAGGCCACGCGGTCAGGACAGCTTTGTCTTGGCCGCTGACGCTTTCCGGGCTCCGGCGCGAGAAAAGAGAAACCGCCGGAACTCCTGTGCGGGGCCTTGTAGTTCCTGGCTGGCCAGGCGCGTGATGAGGAATTTCCGCTCGATGCGCAGTCCGTCGATCTCGACGATCTTGAACGCGCTGCCCAGCCGCAGGTCCTTGGCGAGCGCCCAGCGCGAAACGAATCCAGCGCCCAGCCCGGCCTCCACGGCCGACTTGATCGCTTCGGTCGAATCCAGTTCCATCACGATATCGAGGGAGCCCAACTTCACGCCGTGCCGCTCCAGCGCCATCTCGATTTCCCGCCGCGTACCCGAGCCGCGTTCGCGCATCAGCAGCGGAATCGTCGCTATGTCCGCGCGCGAAACCGAGGCACGCTCGGCCCATTCGTGCGCTCCGGGCACAATCAGCACCAGCTCATCCACCAGGAACGGCTCGGCCTTCACGTCGCGGCTGCGCGCCGGCCCCTCGATCAGGCCCAGGTCAATCTTCTGTTTCTCCACCGCTTCCACAATGTGTTCGGTGTTGGCGCTGGTCAGGGTCAAATGGACGCGCGGATGGGCGCGGTGAAACTCGCCCAGCAGGCGCGGCAGCACATACTGCGCAATGGTGGTGGAAGCGCCCAGCGCAAGTTGTCCGGCATGCTCGCCGCTTAGCGCCGCTACCTCATGTTCGGCCAGGGCCAGCAGCGCGTGCCCCTGCTCTGCGTATCTCAGCAAAACCCGGCCAGCCTCGGTCAGCGAGATGTGCGCGCCGGTGCGATCGAAAAGCTGTACCCCGAGATCCTCTTCCAGCGCCTTGATCTGCAAACTCACCGCGGGTTGCGTCAGATACAACTCCTCCGCCGCCTTGCGAAAGCTGAGTTGATTTGCAACCGTTCTAAAAACGACCAGGCGAAAATTCTCCAAGTTGGCCATACAGGAATTAGAACACCGACAAGCCTGCCAGTCCGCGCAAACCCCAGCAAAATCGGGGTGCCGACTAGACGACTTGCATCTCGGTATCGAGCCGATAGCGTGTGCAGTTATGATCGAACACTTGGAATATTGTTCCGAGATCGCCTAACGGGAGTTTCTTGATGAAGTGTTTCAATCGTCGCAGCTTTTTGCGCACGACAGGAGTCGCAGCGGCTTCGCTCGCCTTGCGAAATCAGCCAATCGCGTGGGCTGAGGGCGCACCGCTGGCCACGACCACGGCGGGTAGAATCAGTGGCTTCGTCGAGGACGGCGTCAATGTTTTCAAGGGAATTCCCTACGGCGCGGACACCGCTACTACGCGCTTCAAAGCTCCCGTTTCTCCCGCCCCGTGGAAGGATGTGAAGGAGTGTGTGCGCTTCGCCCCGATGGCGCCGCAGTTGTTGCAGCCTGCCGCAACCGGAATGGGACACGCAGTCCGCGGCGAAGGTTCTCAAAGCGAGGACTGTCTGCACCTGAATGTGTGGACCTCGGCCCTGCGCGACAACCGCAAGCGCCCGGTACTGGTCTACTTTCACGGCGGCGCCTACAACAACGGCACCGTGAACAGCGATCTCTACGACGGCAAGCGCCTTGTGCATCGCGGCGATGTCGTTGTGGTGACAGTGAATCACCGCCTCAACGCCTTCGGTTATCTCTATCTGGGCGACCTTGCGCCGGAGTATGCGGAGTCGGGCAACACGGGACAGCTTGATCTGATCCTTGCGCTCAAATGGGTGCGCGACAATATCGCCGAGTTTGGCGGCGATCCCGCACGAGTGCTGATCTTCGGGCAGTCGGGCGGAGGTGCCAAGTGCGCGGCTCTGATGGCCACTCCCGCGGCCAAGGGGCTGTTCCACAGGGTGATGAGCATGAGTGGCCAGCAGATCAAGGGCGCATCGATCAAGATTGCCTCGGGCCGTGCTAAAACGGTGCTTGAAAAGATGGGCATTGCTCCGGGCAAGAATCTGGCGCAGCAACTGAATGCGCTGACCATGGAGCAGATCAAGATCGGAGCCGCGGCGGTTAGTGCCGACTGGCTTCCGGTGGTGGATCATGTGACCCTGTCTCGCAATCCTTTCGATCCCGATGCGCCGGCGCTCTCCGAGGAGGTGCCTATGATTCTCGGCAATGTCCACGATGAGACCAATGTGGCGGGCTATGGGCCCATCACTTGGGATACCGCTGCCACCGTGCTCAAGAGTGCGGTCAGCCAGTATCTGGGGCCGTACACGCCGGAGCAGGTTCTAGCTCGCTATCGCGAGATCTACCCAAGTTACACGCCGGACCAAGTTGTGACCGCAGCCGCTACAGCGTTCCGTGCTTGGCCGGGCCAGCGGTGGGAGGCGGAGCGAAGAGCCGCGAATCCCGCAAGTCAACCGCATACGTGGGTCTACCAGATGAACTTTCCCGGCGCCAACGGCAAGGCCATGCACACCATCGATATTCCCTTCATGTTCGACAACATCGCCAAGGCTCAGGAGCAGGTCGGTACAGCGCCAGAGCATCTTGCCCTGGCCAATGCTCTGGCCGCCACCATGTCTGGGATGCTCATCGCCTACGCGCGTACAGGGAATCCGAATTACCCCGGACTGCCCCATTGGCCGGCCTACGATCTGAAGAATCGCAGCACCATGATCTGGGAGCCAATGCCGCACATCGAGAACGATCCGCGCGGCGCGGAGCGCGTCTTCGCAGACAAGGCGCACTATCACCAGGCGGGAACGCCGATGCCGTAAGGAACAGAAGAGGAAACTGGCATGAAATCATCAATCGTCTATGCCCGCTTTGTGGTTATCGCGACCGTGTTTTTTCTGTCCGGAGCAAGCTTGGCCGCGCAGACAACAGAGAGCTATGCAGCCCAGTCGGCGCGTTGGCGCAAGCAGATCAAGCAGGCGCTCTATGTTCCGGACAAGCTGCCGCCGCTGGAAGCCAAGGGGTGGTCCAGTTTTTCTCCCGTGCCCGGTGTCGTTGCTGATCGCGTCACCTATCGCACTGCTGGTGGAATGCTGGTTCCGGCCATTGTTTACCGGCCAGAGCTTTGGGTGGATCAGGCCAAGGGAGCCAAGCTGCCGGGCATCGTGATCGTGAACGGCCATGGGGGCGACAAGTTCAGTTGGTACGCGTTCTATTCCGGCATGATGTTTGCGCAGGCCGGCGCAGAAGTCGTCACCTACGATCCGATCGGCGAAGGCGAACGCAATATCGAGAAGAAGTCCCGGTCCGGCGCGCATGACCGCATCGTGCAAACCCCGGAGGGTGTGCCCGCAGACGACTGGGGACAGCGGCTGGCGGGCCTCATGCAGGTCGACCTGATGCAGGCGGTCACGTACCTCACTCAGCGCTCTGAGGTCGATCCCCGCCGCATTGCTGTCTTCGGCTATTCCATGGGCGCATTCGTCAGCGGTATCTCCGGAGCCATTGATCCGCGCATTCACGCGGTGCTGTTGAGCGGCGGCGGAACCTACGACGACCTGAGTGATGGCGCGAAAACCTTCGATGGGGGCAGGCTGCCTTGCCAGACGTCGGCCTGGAAATCCTTGCGCGTGTTGGGCAGTGAGCCCCACCTGCGTGGAGCCGTCATGTATGCCCTGAACGTGGATCGCGGCCCGATGCTGGTGGAAAATGGCTCGGCGGATGAGGTCATGGACATTCCGCATCACACGCCGGAGTGGTTCGCTGCGATCCGGCAGCAGGCCATTGCCCTGCGCGGATCGGACCGCAACATATTTATCACGCATGTTGACGACGCAAAGGGCCATCGCACGGCCTGGGTGGAGCGACCCGCGGTTGAGTGGATCAACCAGCAGATTCACTTTGCCAACTGGAATGCCGCAACCATTGCGGTTTTGCCGGCGGTGCGCATCGGCGACTGGGCCAAGGTGAACGCCGTCGAGTTTTCAAAAAACTACGAGCGCGATGACCGCGAGGGCGGCCTGATGGCCCTGGGCGGTGCGCTTCCGGCCATTGCGCGTGATCAGTTGATGGTGTTGCCCGCTGCCGATTGGGAAAAGCTCCGCACCGAACTGACCTACGAAAGCTGGGCCGAAAAGACCCTGGCCGCGGAGCAGGCATCCCTGCGGAAGTAAGCGCCGCTTCAAACCAACGCTTCTCGTGTTTCCCGCCCTTACCGCGTGCATTTCGAAGAGAAATCCGCGGCCAGGGTGGGACGGACTTCATGGCTGTTCTCTATTCCCAATCCCTGTTCTCGATCTCCCCCGCATGTGCCCTCAGTCACAGGACGTTCACACTCTGGCTGTGATAGCATCCGCTTCTTAGTAAAAGACGCCTCGCGGATAGCCCTCCATGATCCGCTCGGCGTGGCCCGAGATCCTTCCAATGATGGACGAGGAAGACGGCAGACCGGGGTTTGTGGCCTTGCAATGTGGCCACCTTGACGCCCTTACGGACGTCCCCACGGCTTTCCTGCGCCCCGCTCGCCTTCGCCCTGCCAGTTTTCACATTCCGAGATTCCGCCGGAGAAGCACGACTCTCTCTTTGCCCGGGCGGAATCCTGCGCGCCCAAGTTCGCACCACCTGCAGCACCAAGGAGAAACACAATGAAAACGTACCAGGGAAGTGAGATCCGCAACGTAGCTGTAATGGGGCATGCACACAGCGGCAAGACCACCTTGATTGCCGCGCTGCTGCATGCCGCGAAGATGACCCCAACCCAGGGCCGCGTGGAAGACGGCTCGGCCGTGACCGCCTATGACGAGGAAGAAGTAGCCCGCGGCGTGACCATGCAGAACGCCGTCGCTTTTGCCGAATGGCAGGGCGTGAAGATCAATTTTGTCGATACTCCCGGCTTTCATATGTTCAGCCACGAAGCGCGCGCGGCCCTGCTGCCGGTGGAGACGGCGGTGGTGCTGGTTAACGCCCAGAATGGCGTCGAAGCGGTTACCGAGCGGGTGTGGAGGTTTGCCGAAGAGGCCAGTGTGCCGCGCATCGTGGTGGTGAACCAGATGGACCATCCCAAGGCGGGTGGCGGCGGCGGGCTGAGTGCGCTGATGGATGACTTGGTTGGCCGCTGGGGCCGGCAGTGCGTGCCGGTGCAGTTGCCCATTCAGGATGCCCAGGGCTTTCACGGCGTGGTGGACCTGGTGACCATGGAGTCCTACCATTACGCTCCCGGCGGCGACGGCCGCGGCAAGCTCGTAGAGCTGCCCAACAGCCTGGCCGCCCAAGCCAAGGCTGCCCATGAGGCGCTGGTGGAGTTGGTGGCCGAGGGCAAAGACGAGCTGATGGAGGAGTACTTCGAGAAAGGCACCATCCCCCAGGAACACCTGATCGCGGCTTTGCATGAGGCCATTCGCGAAGACCGCATCTTCCCCGTCCTGTTTTCCAGCGGCTTGGCCAACATGGCCAACGACCACCTGCTCGACTTCCTCAAGACCTACGCCCCCTCGCCCGTGGAGCGCGCGCCCATTGTCGGCCATGTTCCGGTTGTCGCGGGTGCCGAAGCCGACAGCGCCGCAGACGACGCCGGCATTGTCCGCAAGGTGGCTGATAGCGAGCCCGCCGGCCTTGTGGTCTTCAAGACCATGACCGATCCCTTCGCCGGGCGCGTCACTTTCTTCAAGGTCATCAGCGGCGTCATCAAGAACGACGTCACCTTGGAGAACTATACCCGCAACAGTCAGGAGAAGCTGGCCCACCTGAGCGTGATGCAGGGCCGCAAGGCTGTCGAGGTGCCCGAGCTTCATGCCGGCGACCTGGGCGCCGTGGCCAAGTTGCGCGACACCCTCACCGGCGACACGCTGGGACAGAAGGGCGCCGAGTTTCAGGTCGATCTCATCCCGTTCCCCGAACCGGCCATGACCTACGCCATCGAGCCCAAGACGCGCGCCGACGAAGACAAGCTGGCCCCCGCCATCCACAAACTCATGGAGGAGGACCGTCTCATCCGCTTCTTCCGCGATCCCATGACCAACGAGTTTCTCATCGCCGGCGCCGGCCAGCCGCACATTGAGACCATTGTCAGCCGGCTCAAGAAGCGCTACCACGCCGAAGTTATGCTCAAGGCGCCCAAGGTGCCCTATCGCGAAACCATCCGCGGCAAGGCCGAGGCGCAGGGCCGCCATAAGAAGCAGACCGGCGGCCACGGCCAGTTCGGCGATTGCAAAATCCGCATGGAACCCCTGCCCCGCGGCGGCGGCTTCGAATTTGGCAATGAAGTGTTCGGCGGCGCGGTTCCGCGGAACTTTATTCCGGCAATTGAGAAGGGCATTGTGGAATCGGCGGCGCGCGGCTACCTGGCGGGCTACCCGGTGGTGGACTTCAAGGCCACTGTCTACGATGGCAGCTACCACGACGTGGACTCCAACGAAATGTCGTTCAAGATGGCCGGCAGGCTGGCTTTCCGCAAGTGCATGGAAGCCTGCAAGCCCTGTCTGCTGGAACCGGTGATGAAGGTGGAGATCGAGGCTCCGGATGAGTTTGCCGGCGCCTTGATGGGCGACCTGAACGGACGCCGCGGCCGCGTGGGCGGGATGGAGTCCAAGGGTCGCACCACGGTCATCAACGCGCAGGTTCCCATGGCCGAGATGCTGACGTATGGGACCATCCTCACCTCCATGACGCAGGGCAAGGGCAGTTACCGCATGGAGATGGACCACTACGACATCGTTCCGCAACTGGTGGCCGACAAGATTTTGGCCAACGCCAAGCGGCCGGTGGAGGAAGAAGAAGAGTAGCACCTGCGGTGCGGCAGCCGCTCGCTGTTCGCTCGCAGGAGCTTCTGAGGGTACCCCAGGTCTCAAAATCGAGACCTGGGGTACCCGGAATCCGGCCAAAAACACGGTTTTTTGACGAAAACTGGCTCAAAACCGGCACAAATCGGGCTGAAATAGGGCCGTTTTGCGTGCCGATCCGCTTGTTTTACTCGCTTTTAACTGTTCATTCCTGACATTTTACGAATAAATGCAGGGATTTAACAGGGCTTGCAAATAGGGGGGAGGGGGTGGGGGTCAGGCAGTTTTTCTCCCCGATGCGGTGGTTAGCGCACCTCTCCCTATCTGCCAGTGTGCGCCAGGAGAGGGTAATTCTCTGTACGTGAGGTCGAAAGCGAGCCACTTCGGTGGAACTTGCACGGAGAGGTTCGTGCTATCCCATGTTCGAAAGTCCGGACCTGGAGCACCTAGCTATCAGTGATAGATTTGGGATCTGGGTCACCCGCCCACCTGCGGTGGGGCAGCCGCTCGCTGTTCGCTCGCACGGGGTTCGTGGTTTCCCAGGTCTCAAAATCGAGACCTGGGGCACCCGCCTATCGTCGAATTCCGCCGCTGTAATAGTGCTTCTCCATTTCGGTTAGCAGATAGATGGAGATTACCTCAACTTCATCCACTCTTTTTCTCATATCTTCGAAACTGTAGGCACTCCCTACGTCGTCGGCGGTTCTTCGCCCATGCGCAATCGCATTTCGATTCTCGACCAGTTCATTGATACGTCCAATAAACTTACTCTCTGGAAGGGGCGGGACAGTAAGTCCAAAAATGTCCCAGATAGTCTGGATCTGCCTTGGTCTGAAGTGCGATCCATCGGATGGGAACGCTGTGTCAACAAGTGAATGAAGTGGCTGGCTAGACTCCAGATCCGCGACCAATTCCAATCGCTTCTGCCATGTTTTCAATGGGCCAACACGGGATGCGGAATCGAAGGTTCCGTTCATCGCCAGAGTTAGCGCTCGGTGATGAATTTCTCTTGGGGAGAGTGTGTCCCGGCGGATAAATGAAAGGACCGTTTGAACCGTGGACTTGACGGAGTATTCATAAACCCCATAGAGCTGTATAAACATCAGCCCCTTGCAAGTCGTTGCCTCACGCTGGCTCGTATCCTTAATAGAATCTGCCATAGCAAGGAACTGCTTGCTTGTTAGGATGCGACGCTGGACTTCTCCCCTGCATATATCAAACACGGCCTTGAACCCCTAGAAATTTATCCCTACAGTGCTCAATACGTCCTTTGACTAATGCCAAGTTATTTGTAGCGCCTGTGGTCAGTGCTTTCAGCTTTTTGGAATCAACCCAAACTGCAGCACCTGATGTAACAAGTTGAGGTTTCTTTTGAAGTGCGAGTCCAGCTCCGACAGCGACTGCTTCGTAGAGATTAATTGGAGTAATCTTTCGGTTACCTCGAATAATTCCTTTCGGAAGGGCGGACGCGAGTTGCTTGAAGGTCCGCATAAACAGGTCCTCGTTAGAAACGTAATCAAATGATTTTGAAGCCTCTTCCATATAGCCATTAAGAAAGTCTACAACGCTATGAACGAAGGATTTGTAGGTATGTAGAAAAGCAAAAAAGCGCAAGACGCACTCCTCGCGTGTGCCATCATTCTCCTGCCTCTCTGTTAAGCGGACGACCTTGTGGAACTCTTTGCTTTTGGCCATGCGATCGAGAAACTCATTAAACGGCCCCCGGTAGATGCATGCGCGTATCTCTTGGTCTGTGAGCGCCTCACCGCCCGTATTGAGGCGTTCAAAAAGATCAAAGCGAACCGCGAGATCACTCTTGTCGCTCAAGGTGATTACCTTAATAGGGCGAAGAAGGAATTGCAGCTTGTGGCTGTCGGGTAATTCTGCAAACGTCGTATTGTCAAGTTCGCTAAGTTTCTTCAAATCCTTGAGAACGAGTGGGCGCTCGATGTTTAGTAGCTTTCGAGCTTTTTCGCTGCCCGCAAACTGGGTAAGCGTGCTCAGGCGCTGAACACCGTCCACGAGTTCCCACGTCCCGTCCTTGTTTGTTGCCATGAAAAGACTAGGTACAGGTACTCCAAGGAACACTGATTCCACAAGATCTGACCGCTTATTGATGTCCCATCTAAAGTGGCGCTGATACGCAGGGGCGACGTCGATGGCGCGACTTTCTACCATTGAGATCAACTGCTGGACAGTAATATCGTAAGTATCGAAATCCACTCGATGGCGTTGAGTTTCTAGTTGCGTCGCAAATGCCTGTGCATTCATCATTTTCCCCGCTCCGTAAAAGTATACTCACTGACCAAGGGGTAAAGAGGATTTTCCGCATTGAGGGCGCCGTATCCTATCGCGTTCTTAGCCGGGTTCCAGAAGTCCGGATTTTCGGACATGGGAGACCATGAAGCTCTACTGCTCTGTGCACCATTCGCGCGGATGTTCTCCGGCGCAATAAAAGATAAAAGCATGATAAAGTACCACCAGGTAACACCTTGGAGTGCTTTATATGCCGACATCCTCTACTACCAGCCTGAAGCTCGATCTTGAACTGAAAGAGCGTGTGCAGCGGCTTGCCTTGGCGCGGCGGCGGTCTCCGCATTGGATTATGCGGGAGGCCGTTGAGCAGTATGTGGGGCGCGAGGAGAAGCGGGAACAGTTGCGGCAGGACGCGCTTGCGGCCTGGAATCACTACCAGACGACCGGCCTGCATGCGACCGCCGAAGAAGCCGACGCCTGGCTTGCCAAACTCGAAGCGGGTGAGGACGCCGAGGCCCCTGCATGCCACGTCTGAAGTGGTCCCAAGCGGCTTTGCAGGATGTGTCCCGGCTGCATGATTTTCTGGCTCCCAAGAGCCGCGATGCGGCCCAACGCGCTATTCAGGCGATCCGGCAAGGCGTGAATCTACTGGGCAAGCATCCGGAGATGGGCCGCCCCGTGGAAGAGTTGCCGACTGAGTTTCGCGAGTGGGTGATTGAGTTCGGGAGCGGGGCGTATGTGGCCTTGTATCACTACGACGGGAAGGAAGTCGTGATCCTGGCGGTGCGGCATGGGCGTGAGGCCGGGTACTGAGAAGGGGCAGTCATGGCGCTGGCATGCATTGACGATGTAGAAACTGCGATCTTTTCCCTTAATTCTAGAGTTGTATTTGCGCAGGATCTCTCTGGTCCGGGCCTAAAGGCCCTGTTCTTTGCGCCCATTTTTCAGGGGGATGAATCCCCCTGCTCCCTCCGCAATTACGATCTGCAACTGTAGTATTAACAGCCTGCGGTAAAGGCACAAATTGCTTAAAAACGTCCCTCAGGGGCTAAAGCCCGTCGCTTTTCATCAAGCCTTTGCGGCACGGCTGAAGCCGTGCCCTTTCAAAGCCACTCTAAACCAACTGCGAATTTGCTCTACCGAAAGGGCGAGAGACCACGAAGCTTGGCCGTCCGATTTCCGATTCCCAACCTGACTTTTTTACGCGCCTTCAAAGTCTCGGCCACTTTCGAGCTGAGCCAGATACTCGGCAGGTGAAAGCACGGCGACTCCATGGCGGGCAGGCTCTGGGAAGTGCTTGAGGTTGCCGGTTATCAGCCAGGCTCCTGCGGCATGGGCCAGGGCGAGAAAGGGCGCATCTTTGGGGTCTGGGGCTGGATGCGGCCAAGGTCCTGGGTCGGGAAGGCGGAGGCTCTCCTCTATGAGGAACTCCAGCCAAAGCGGCGGAAATCCGTAACGGCTGAACTTGGCGCGCCGCACAACTTCCCGGTATTCGCCGATGATCCAGGGGCTGGTCACCACCTGGAGTTGTCCTTCAAGCACCCAGTCCATCACCAGAGTGGCGGGAGCGCCGCCGGGCGTGATGCCAGCCGAGACGAGGACGTTGGTGTCCAGAACGATCAGCCTCATTCGGGCTTCCGGCTCTGGCGGGCAGTGCGGACCTCCGCGATTTCCCGGTCAATCTCCTCGTTGTTGAGGTGGGCCAGTCCGGGCTCCTCGGCCAGACGCCAGCTCTTGCGCAAGCTGGCCTTGGCCATGGCGCGCCGCAGTTCGCGATCCTGCAGAACAACGTCTCCAAGGACGGGGACTAGGAAGTAGGCCGGCCCCTGCTGGCCAGCCAGCAGCACGGTTTCGCCCTGCGGAACATCTTGCAGGGCCTTCGAGCCGCGCGTTCGGAACTCCCGGAGCGAGAATTGACGCATGGGTTGTCTCCTGCATTAAGTGTAGCCATTTTGGCTACGCAGGACAAGCGTCCTATTTCCCCACAAACTGTGCAATCCGCTCCGCCACCAGCGCGGGCGCCAGGCGCATGGCCATGTGGCTTTGTCCGTGCAGAGTGGAAACCAGCACGTGGGGCAGGGTCTGCTGTAGGGCGCGGGTGGTGGTCTGGAACGGGTATTTCGGGCTCTCGCTGCCCCGCAGCAGCAAGGTGGGGGTGAGGAACTGGCGGAAGGCGGAAACATCGGTTCCCAGCGCGTCCATGACCTCCAACTCGCGGGTCCACGAGGTCACCATCCCGCGCATGTGCGCCCAGGCTCTGGAAGCGCGGGTTTCAGCCACCGCCGATGCCGGCATGCCAATGAACTTCTCCATGCCCACGGCCAGCGCCAAGTCCAGGTCTCCAGTGGCCAGCGCCTGTTTGAACGGAACCGCGTTGATTCCGGCCACCGGTTTGCCGATGGGGTAGGGCGGCTCATACAGCACCAGCCGCCGCACAGGGGCGAGCGTTGCGCCGCCGAGGGCGCAAGCAGCTCCGAAGGAGTGGCCCACCAGGCAGACGTCCGGTCCGGCAGTCTCCACCACAGCGGCAACGTCCTCGTACTCGTTTTGGATGGAATACACGGGAGTGATGTTGCGGCTGCGGCCCCGCCCGCGCCGGTCCATCAGGATGCAGGTGAAGCGCCCCGAAAGGATGCGGGCGACCTTTTTCCAGTCGCGGTGGTCCGAGATGCTGCCGTGGACAAATACGAGTGAGGGTCCGCTTCCGACCCTGAAGAATCCAATGGGAGTGCCGTCTTTCGACAGAACAGAACCCTCAACCACTGCGCTCTGCGGAATCTTGCTGGCTGAAGTTGTCATGATCTTTCTCTATGGTAATTACTTTCGGCCAGCGCAAGCGAACCGATTCAGTCGGTTAGGGCGGCAGTCCAAGTTCTCAAACCTGGCTGCGTCTGGGCTACCACGGCCTGAAAGCCCGCCAGACACACGGAGGGGAGGCCGACTCGCCTCCCCTCCGTGTGGATCGTTCGACGCCAGGTTAAGACCGGCGCAGATGGAGCGTGTTGGCTGAGATTTCAGGCATCGATGCCTTCAATACTCTCAATATGGATCAGCTTGGCTTCCGTGTCGAGTTGGCCGGTGACCCTGACCGCCTTGCCCTCAAAGGGCTTGGCGCGCTCCGGATTGTCCAGCCTGTACACCTGGCCGGACGCATCTCGCAGGACGTATAGATCACCGTCCCTGACTACGGTTCCAGTAAAGGTAGCCGACTTGTCCTGCTCTTGTTGCTGCCTGTCCTGGACGTGTGCAGGCATTGAGCCTGAGCCGGTTCCGACGAATGGACTTCCCCAAGCCAGGGCGCACGCGAAGACGAGCGCGCTGAGGGCGGCTCCGAAACACAGATCGCGCTTGATGGATTGCATGGGTTTACCTCCAGGGATGGAATCATCGTGCTCCTAGGCGCAAGCACTCGGCGAACCAAACCCTGGGCGACTGAAAACAAAGAGGCTCCGCAACGCGTTCGCGCATTGCAGGTAAGAATTACTTGGTCGGGAGGAAGTAAAAACTACAGACGGAGGGCGCCGAATCCCCAAGAAGCCACCAGCGCCAAATCGGAAGCCCAGAATCACCTGAGCGTGTCGAAAAGCGCCCGATTCCGGGACCTGGGACGGACCGCAGCTCTCCTCCACAGGGAAACATCTTCTGTGGAGGAGAAACTGCGCAGTGTCATGCAGATTGAAGCTGTAAGGCGCTCTGCTCTATTCTTCGGTAGGCCGCAGGTGCCGGGCGATGGCCCACTTCAGCTCATCGACGCCCTGGCCGGTGACGGCAGAGATGGCGTGAAACTCCAACTTGCGGCGCTTCACATGGGTCGTCAGCTTCTTTAGCTTGTCCGGATTGGCGGAGTCGATTTTGGTGGCCACCACGATCATGGTCTTGTTGGCCAGGGGGTGGTTGGGCATGGCCGGCACATCTTCGTCGCCGGGGAAGCTGTCGAACTCCCTCTGGATGGCGCCGCTGGAGAAGCTGGCCAGCTCCTTGTTGATCACCTTGAAGTCTTCCACGGGGTCCGGTCGCCCTGAAGCATCCGAAACATCCACCAGGTGGACCAGCAGCCGCGTGCGCTCAATGTGGCGCAGGAACTGCGTGCCCAGGCCGGAGCCTAGATGCGCTCCTTCGATGAGGCCGGGCATGTCGGCCACCACGAACGATTCCAGATCGGGCTCCTCGCCCACCGTGACCACGCCCAGGTTGGGCTCGAGGGTGGTGAAGGGGTAGTCGGCGATTTTGGGTTTGGCGGCGGAGATGCGCGAAATCAGGGTGGATTTGCCGGCATTGGGATAGCCAACCAGGCCCACATCGGCCAGCAGCTTCAGCTCCAGCCGGTAGTTGCGCTCCTCACCGGGGCGTCCCAACTCGTGCTCGCGCGGGGCTTGGTGCACAGGAGTGGCAAAGTGCTGGTTGCCGCGTCCGCCGCGTCCGCCCTTGCCGATAATGACCTGCTCGTCGGGCTCCTGGAAGTCGTGTACCAGCTCGCCCGTCTCCATGTCATAAACTGCTGTGCCCACAGGTACTTTCAGCACGATGGAGTGGCCGTCCAAGCCGTGGCAATTCGACCCCAGCCCGTGCTCTCCGCGCTGCGCCTTGTGCTCCGGGTTATAGCGGAAGTGGATCAGTGTATTGTGGCGTTGCGACGACACCATGATCACGTCGCCGCCGCGTCCACCGTCGCCGCCCGAAGGGCCGCCGCGGGGAACAAACTTTTCGCGCCGGAACGCCATGCAACCATTGCCGCCGTCGCCGGCCTTTACACGTATCTTTGCTTCATCGATAAACATACACAACCAGGGAAGAAGAAATAGGGTACGGAGCATCCGGCTTCAGCGCGTACAGGAGGGACCGGAAACAAAGTGCCGTCTCTTCAGTTTACTGGCAAAAACAAAAACTTGTTGACTTATCCGGGCTGGCCGTAGAATCGCTTGCAACGAATCGGCAGGGCAGCGTAGCGGCCCAAAACGAGAATTTCTCGTTTTGAGGGAACTGCGGGTGTGTGCCGGCGCTGGAATCATCCTCCGCCGGGAACGCAGAGTCTCCGCTCGTGACGCCCGGCGATTCACACCAGGTCCAGGCTCGCCGCCAGAGCGGGCAGGACGAAGTGGGCTGGTTTTTTCCAGGTCTGCCGCGAGCAGGTGTCTCGATGGCAGCAGGGGCAGGGCGAAGTTGGACGCTGTTGCTGGCCGCGCTGTTCGTGGGCGCGGGGGTGGTTGCCGCAGCGCAATCGGCTGGGACCGGCTCACTGACCGGCAAGCTCACCGACCTGCACTCGTTGCCTCTCCACGGCATAGTGCTGGTAGTACGCAACCAGGCTACCGGCGTTGAAATGCGCACCACAACTGCCAAAAATGGGGCTTACCGCTTCAACGGTTTGGACGCTGGAGAGTACACGCTGCAAGCGCTGAGCCCGACAGAGGGTCAGGGTCGCTTGGACGGTATTCTGGTAACGGCCGGACACGAGGCGCGCGTGCAGGCGGCCTTGCAGTTTGAGCCGCTTCTGCCCCACCCTTTCCAGATCGCCCTCCGCAACATCGCTCCCGATACGCAGGTGCTGGCTGTCGCGCTGCCAGCCGAGCCATTGCGGCAACTTCCGCTTGGACTACTTTCCGGCGGTTCCGCGTCGATGGCCACTGCCGCGACCGGCTTATCCCGAGCCATGGCCCAGGGAGGCGGCCAGGGGCTGACTGTGGCCGCAGCCCGCGCCGTGCAGGCGGCCCTGCAATTTGCCCAGGCTCAGCTCACCAAGCCCATGGTGGAAGCTGAGCAGGGCGCCGATCCAGTGGGCCCGGCAACGACCGGCAAGGTAACCGGGGAGCAGTTGCAGGCGCTTCCCGCCAGAGGGCGGCGCTGGCAGGATTTCGTGCTCGATACATCCGGCTCCCCGGCGGGCGCCGCGTCCTCGGCTTCTCTCAACAGTGGCCAGCAGCCGGCGGAAACCTCCATTGATGGCGCCAGCACCAGATCCGCTTTTGGCAGTCCCAGCGCGTCAGGGTTAAACGGTCTGGGCCAAGCCTGGGCG
>Ga0224530_1000028_pt1 | contig 109252 bp, 93 predicted proteins | sample CBST75metaG_FD_179873 | JGI IMG/M metagenome (GOLD analysis project Ga0224530, IMG submission 179873) | Peat soil microbial communities from Stordalen Mire, Sweden - C.B.S.T75 | ecosystem: Environmental > Terrestrial > Soil > Wetlands > Peat | place: Sweden: Norrbotten County, Stordalen Mire...
GCACAATCGAGGGTGGGGGTGGGGTCTTTGGGGGATCAAGCGGGCAAAATGCCGACATTGGGCGCCGCACACCTCTCTTCCTATCTAGCAGTGTGCGCCAGAGGAGAGGAATCATCGGCAGGCGAGGTCCTTCTGGCGGGTCCTGTCTTGCTGTCGATCTTCGGCCGCTGTGTCGCTTTGATTGCACGCCAAGGGCTGTGGACGACAAATTGGAATTCTGTCGGGTTTGGCGGTGAACCAAGCGCTATGGTTCGCTTGCCGGAGGGCGACATTCGGGGAGTAATCTGCGCGGGATGGAGCTTTTGAGCTTTCCCAGACCGAGGTCTGTGCTCTCCCAGGTGCCCAAAGGCGAGGCACCCTTCGGCAAGCTCAGGGCAGGCTCTGGGGCACCCATTTTCGCGGGCGATCTCGATTGCTGCGATGTGAGGCACCCCGCAGTTCGCCTATTTCAAGGTGCGGGACAAGAAATCGAGTGTCCGCTGATCGGCGTCTTCAAGCGCCTTCCCCATAAAGCCGTGGGCCTGGTCGGGGTAAAAATGGCTTTCGCAGGTGAAATGAGCGATTCCGCAGAGGCGCACCAGTTGCTGGGCGTTGATGATGGGGATGGTTTGATCTTGCATGCCGTGAAGAATCAGGAGCGGCGGCATGGCCTTGAGTTTCAAGAAAAACGCATCGGGCAGGCTCCCATACCATTCGGCAATTGCATCGACGGGGACCCGCTGCGATCCGGCGGCCAATGCCACGGATGCTCCCAACGAGAAACCGATTAACCCGATCTTGCGATTCGACCACTTGGAGCTTTGACGGCACTGCTGCACGAGGTCTTCCACAGCCTTGGCCCAGAGCGTGTAGTTTTCATTGGAAGGTGTGGACCAAACCGTTGCGTCGAAGTAATACGGCAGCAAGACCGTATAGCCTTTGGCCGCGAAGTATTGTGCCTGCTGGCGATACAGAGGTATGTCCGGACCGCTGGCCCCATGCAGCACGATGAGGATCGGCCCGTTGGACTCTTCTCCGAACACCTCATACGCAACCGACTTTTTGCCGCTGAAGAACTTTGCCTGCGCCGGAGAGCCAGCCCAGGCAATCAACGGATCGAGCCATATAAGAGAGAGGACGAACAGATAAAGCACCTTGCGCACTTTGCCAGGAACCTCCTCCCGTAAAAGGAGTCGCTGGCATTTTACCGCTTCGCAGCATGAGGCGCGGGCTCAGCTTTGCGGTTTTTCGGCGCGGGCGGGGATGAGGACAGGGATGCCCTCGACGAGGGGATAGGCGCGGGCGCAAGCGGCACAGATCAGTTGGGCCTCGCCTAGGCGCAGAACGCCCAGGCAGGCCGGACAGGCCAACTGGTCCAGGACCGCTGGATCAAATTCGGGAGCGTTATTGGAGCCGGCTGGCATGGGGGCGGGCTACTCGGCTACCGGAGCCGGGCTAGAGACCGCAACGGCAGGAGCGGCGGCAGCGGCTTCGGCACGGAGCTGGGCACGCTTGGCAAACTCGGCCTCGATGCGCTGGTTGGTGCCGGCCTTGGCAAACTCGTAGGCTACGCGGATGCCGTTGAAGATGGCCTTCTCGTTGGAGGAGCCGTGGCCGATGATGCAGACGCCGCGGACGCCCAACAGGGGCGCACCACCGTACTCGGTGTAGTCGAGACGGCGGCGGAAATCGTTGAAGGCGCGGCGGGAAAGCAGCGCTCCGACCTGGGCGGTGACGGTGCGGTTGAGCGACTCGCGCAGAGCGTCGCGTACAAAGCGGCCAATGCCTTCGCTGGTCTTCAGCGCCACGTTGCCAATAAATCCGTCGCAGACGATGACGTCGGCGTGGCCGTTGAAGATGTCGCGTCCTTCGACGTTGCCGATGAAGTGGATGGGCAGGGCCTTGAGCAGCGGGAAGGCTTCGCGGGTAAGTTCGTTGCCCTTGGATTCTTCTTCGCCAATGGAGAGCAGGCCCACGCGGGGCTCGGCGATCTTGAGCACGCTGCGGACATACATTTCGCCCATGATGGCGAACTGCTCGAGATTGTGCGCCTTGCAGTCCACGTTGGCGCCCACGTCGAGCAACACGCAGGGACTTCCCGAGGAGCTGGGCATGGGGGTGGCCAGGGCCGGGCGGTCGACGCCGGGCATGGCGCCGAGCACCATCTTGGCGGTCGCCATGGCAGCGCCCGTGTTGCCAGCAGTCACGAAACCGGCGGCCGTGCCTTCGCGCACGAGTTTGAGCCCCACGCGCATGGAACTATCGCGCTTGGTGCGAACGGCATGCGCCGCCTTCTCCTCCATGCCGATGCGTTCGGAGGCATGGTGGATGACGATGGGCAGGTCTTCGTTTTCGAGATGCTCGTCGAGCAGGTCGCGCAGTTCAGGCTCCGGGCCAATGAGATGCACCCGCACCGGGAGGGTGCGGCAGGCGAGGATAGCCCCGCGAATCTCTGGCTCCGGAGCTTTGTCTGATCCTACGGCGTCAAGAGCGATGTCTATGAGCATGGAGGCGCCAGCTACTTTGCCGCTTCCTTGACTTCGAGAACCGCGCGGCCCTTGTACTCGCCGCACTTGGCGCAGGCGCGATGGGGCAGCTTCTTCTCGTGGCAGTTGGGGCACTCGGAAACGCCGACGGCCGTGAGGAAATCGTGAGAGCGGCGGATTGCGGTACGGCGCGTAGAGTGGCGCCTCTTCGGATTAGGCATTGCAATTCCTTTCGTATCTCCACCCGCAGCAAAATACGCCAAAACACAAAATTCTGGCTGCCTTGCGGCATGGGTGGAGCACCCTTCATTCGTAAGGGGCTGATTTTTCAGGACTTGATCCGGCTGCTGAGCCCAGCCAGCGCTTGCCAGCGGGGGTCGCTCGGACCCACGTCGCAGGAACACGCTTGACTGTTACGGTTCACGCCGCAGCGCGGGCAAAGTCCTTTGCAGTCAGGCTTGCACAGGGTTCTGACTGGCAGGGACAAAAGCACCTGCTCACGCAGCACATCTTCAAGCGACAGACTGTCTTCTAGATAATACCCGATTTCCGTTTCCACTGCTGTAATGGACCGTTCCCCGGACTCGGCATCGGCACCGGCAGGGCGGAAGATGAGGTCGAACTCGGCCTCCAGCGGAATGGTGACGGGCTCGACGCAGCGGGCGCACGGGACCTGAAAATGGCCCGCAAAGCGGCCCACAAGCCGGATATCGGCCACGACGTCCTTGGGGCCGCGGTGTTCGTGGATCACCTCAACCCGGCCGGAAGTGGCCAGAGGGCCGATCTGCTCGGCTTCCTGGCCCAGCTCGACCGCTCCGGGTGCCAGTTCCAAGTCAAATTCAATCGGTTCTCGTTCCAGCTCGACAATTGTGAATTCCATGGTATGAGCCTACGGCGAGGACAGGTTGGCGTCAATGAAAAGGATGGGGGCGGGCATCGGCACAAGTGGCCCTAAAATAGGAGTTCGGGTTCTTGCGCCCGGTAACGCCATGAAGACAAACCTCGATTCTGCAATCGCGACTTCCCTGCACACCCGGCTGGCAACCGAGGCCGACCTGCCGCGGCTGGTTGAGATGGTCAACTCCGCCTACTCCGTCGAGACCTTTCTGGAGGGCACGCGGACCAACCGGGCGGAAGTGGCCGGCTCGCTCGCAAAGGGCAGCATTGTGGTGGTGGAGGCGGACGGCGAGGTGGTGGCGACCATTTATGCCGAACGGCGGGGCAAGCGCGGCTACCTGGGCATGCTGGCCGTCGATCCGGCCCACCAGGGCCAGGGGCTGTCCCGGCGGGTGATGGAAGCCGCCGAGAAACACCTGCGCGGGCTGGGATGCGTGGGAGTGGACATCCTGGTGCTGAGCCTGCGGACGGAGCTGCCGGGAATCTATCGCCGGTTTGGGTATGTGGAAACCGGCACCGAGGAGTTCTGCTACCGCACCTTCCGCGGGGGCGCCCAGGGCCATTCCATCGTGATGAGCAAGGAACTGTAGAGCCGGCTCATCGTCTCTGGCCTGCATAGGCTGAACGCGAAGTTGCACAATATCTTATGGTTGAAATCCGCAATGAAAACCCTGTCCGCAGCTGGACGAGGATCGATGGCGTGGACTGCCTGAGGGCGCTGGCCATCTTCTATGTGCTGCTGAACCACGTGAACATGCGCCTGCTGGGCGCTCATGTGCCGTATTTGAAGGGCCTGCCACACCAACTGGCGGTGTCGCTGGTATGGCAGGGACAGGTCGGCGTGCAAATCTTCTTTGCCGTCTCCGGGTTTCTGATTGCGTCGACGACGATCAGGCGGTGGGGAAAGCTTTCAAACGTCCGGCTGCGGGACTTCTACCTGATCCGCTTTGCGCGCATTGCTCCGCTGCTGCTGACGCTGCTGGCCGTTCTGAGCGTTCTGCACGCGGTTCAGTTGAAGGACTTTATCGTCCCGGATAAGGTGGGCGGGCTGGGCGGCGCACTGTTTGCGGCGTTGACGCTGCACGTGGGACTGCTGGAAGCCACCAAAGGCTACCTGCCGGCCAACTGGGACATCCTGTGGTCGCTCGGGGTGGAGGAGGTGTTCTATCTCGTCTTCCCGCTGGCCTGCTGGCTGCTGGGGCGGGGGCGATGGCTGGTGCTGTTTCTGGGAACGTTTGTGGCGCTGGGGCCCTTTGGACGCACCCTCTTCACCCATGGGAACGAGGTGTGGGAGGAGTATTCCTACCTGGGCGGGATGGACGCCATTGCACTCGGCTGCCTGACGGCGATTTTCATCTCCCAACGGCGGCTGGCGCGGCCCGTGGTGAGGACGTTCGTTGGGGTTGGCTCGGCCTTGCTGGTGTTCTGCCTGGCGTTTGCGCCACAGGCCGGGGCGCTGGGGCTGGGCAGGAGCGGCCTGAGCATGACGCTTCTGGCCGTGGGCGCGTGCATGCTGATTGCTGCCGCCGCGCAAACGGGATGGCGCGCCCCGCGCCTTTGCAGTCCCCTGCTGGCTTACGGGCGGCGCAGCTACGAGGTGTATCTCACCCACATGTTTGTCGTCTTCGCGTGCTTCAACCTGTTTGTGGGAGCTGGAAAGCCCATGGAGTTGGTCCCGCTGCTGTTCGTCGCGGCGATGGTTCTGGCCGGAATTCTGGGGGAACTGGTGGCCCGGTTCTACTCAGAGCCAGCAAACCGCTGGCTGCGGGCCCGCTTTGGCGATGGAGCCAGCGCGCTGGGCTCGGTTCTGCGGGCAGACTGAAAAGCAGTTGCGGTGGGGCCGGAAGCGGGTGAATCCCCGGCAAAATGCCACGGTACTCAAGTCATGCCGAATTGCGCCGATGAAACGGGCAGACCTGTTCAACAGAGGGCAATTGGCATGAATTGGGTGAAGAATCTTCCGATCTCCCACAAGTTCAACTACACCTTTGGCATCGTATGCGGTCTTTGCATTGTGCTGGGGACCTACACCTTTTGCATCTTCCGGAGCATTTCCGCGACGAGCCTTTCGGTGAGCGGCAACAGCTTGCCGTCGGTGATCTACCTGGCCGATACCCGCGGGGCGATGAACATGGTCCGTCAGGCAGATCTCGACATGCTGCTGTGCCAGACGCCGACCTGCGTAGCGGCGGGCAAGGAGCGGCGGAGCAAGGGCATTGCCCGGTATCAGGCGGCGATCCAGTCCTACGAGCCGTTTATCAACTCTCCCGGAGATCGCAGCATCCAGGAGAAGGTGACGTCGAACTTTGCGCAGTATCTGGAGGGTAGCAACCGCAGCGCCGCGCTGCTGGAGGCCGGCAAGACGGGCGATGCGCTGGACCAGCTGACCTCCGACGCGGAGAGGGGGTACCTGAACGGGGCTCTGGACGCCGCCAACGAAGGTCTCCAGATGAACACCAAGTCCGGCATGGAGAACGCCGAGGCAGCCACCGCCAGGAGCAACCGCTCGACGTGGATCAGCACCGTGGTGACATTGCTGATTGTGCTGTTGTGCGGGCTGACCGGCAGCCTGCTGACGCGGCTGATTGTACCGCCGCTGCAGGCGGCCACGGCCGCGTTGGAGCGGGTGGCGGAGAAGGATTTGACGGTGCGGGTGGAGGAATCCGGGAGCGACGAGATCGGCCGGCTCTCTGCCGCCCTGAACACCAGCGTGAAGTCAATGCGCGAGGTTTTGCAGTCGGTGGCACACGGAGCGGAGACGCTTTCCGCGGCGACGGCGGAGATCAGCGCCCGTTCCATCCAGAGCGCGGGCAACGCGCACACGCAGTCGAGCCAGACCAACCAGATTGCGGCGGCTGCGCAAGAGATGACGGCAACGATCAGCGAGATCAGCCACAACGCGGAGAGCGCCGCGGGGGCCAGCCGCCAGTCTGCGGAGACGGCCGACCAGGGAGGCGCGGTGATGCAGGCCGCAGCCGCCACGATGGAGCAGATTGCCGCAGCGACCAGTTCGGTGTCAGAGAAGATGGCTTCGCTGGCGCACCGCTCCGAGGAGATCGGCAAAGTGGTGAACGTGATTCAGGAGATCAGCGAGCAGACCAACCTGCTGGCGTTGAATGCGGCCATTGAAGCGGCGCGCGCGGGCGAACATGGGCGCGGGTTTGCGGTGGTGGCCGGCGAAGTGAGGCGGTTGGCCGAGCGGACCAAGGGCGCCACAGAAGAGATTGCCGGCACCATTCGCAGCATCCAGGAAGAGACGCAGGGAACGCTGCAGGTGATGCAGGACAGCCGCAAGGCTGTGGAAGAGGGGATGGGGAAAACCGCCCACGCCCGCAGGAGCCTGGAGGCTATCATTGAATCGTCCAAGCAGGTGGAACACCAGATTCACCTGATTGCCACGGCCGCTACGGAGCAGACCTCGGCTTCGGGGGAGATTTCGGAGTCGGCCGGCCAGATTTCGCAGTTGTCGGCCGAGACGGCGCAGGGGGCCGAGCAGGCCGTGGAGTCGACCAAGAACCTGGCCGCGCTGGCCGGCGATCTGGACGAAATCATCCACCAATTCAACCTGGAGAGCGAAAAGAAGCAGAGCCACGTCTTTACTATCCGGGGGCAACAGGCGGCCAAACCCGCTCTGCGGCCGGTGCATTCGTAGGGTGCGCGGGAAAGTGGCAGGTTGAATCGCGAATTGATGAGGGCCCGTGGTTTCCCGCTCCTGGCGCAAGTCCTTCCTCGAAAGGCACGCGCCAGGGGCGGGGTACCCGGCACTTTTTGAGAGCGTGCACTGTTTTTTCGAGATGGCGACGGACCGACCCCAGGTCTGCAACCCCAGCGGCGCGAAATCGCCGCTGGAGGCCCGGTCCGCCGCCTGCCCTTGCTCCCGCCTGGCCGGCTGCAATCGAGGCAGCCGGCAGCGACTCTGCCGTAATTCGTCTGGCTCTCCCTTCTTCAGGCCGCGCCGCGTTATGCTAGCCTCCGATTGAGGGCCATGGCGCTCCCGCTCCGGGCGCAGCCGTGTGCAGAAATCTACCTCGGGGAGAGACTGCCCAATGAGCGCCGTCCAGTATGACCTGATTGTGATCGGTTCCGGACCTTCCGGACAGCGCGCCGCCGTGGCCGCCGCCAAGATGAAGAAGCGCGTGGCCGTGGTGGAAGCCCGCTCGGTGGTGGGCGGGGTCTGCGTCAACACCGGCACCATCCCTTCGAAAACCATGCGCGAAGCCGTGCTGCATCTGTCGGGCTACAACTACCGCTCGATCTACGGCATGAGCTACCGGGTGAAGGAAAAGATCACCATGGCCGACCTGGCGTTCCGCGTGCAGGCGGTGATCAAGTCGGAGGTGGACGTAACCGAGGCGCAGCTTTCGCGCAACGGCATCGAGGTGATCCACGGCCTGGCCAGCTTTGTCGATCCGCACCAGGTACGGGTGGAAGGGCCACAGACCGACGCCACGCTGGAGGCCGAACGCATCATCATCGCCGTGGGCACCCGCCCGGCCGCCGCGCCCAATGTGCCGATCAACGGCCGCACCATTGTGAACAGCGACCAGATTCTGGACCTGCAAACCCTGCCCAAGGCGCTGGTCGTCGTGGGCGGTGGCGTGGTCGGCGTGGAATATGCCTGCATGTTCGCCACCCTGGGCGTGCGGGTAACGCTGATCGAGAAGCGCGACCGGCTGCTGGAGTTCGCCGACCGGGAGATCATTGAGGCGCTGAGCTACCACCTGCGCGACAGCCGCATGATTTTGCGGCTGGGCGAGGAAGTGAACAGCGTGGAAGAGCTGCAGCTGGGCACGGTCGTGGCCAACCTGGCGAGCCAGAAGCGGGTCTCCGGCGATGCGCTGCTCTATGCAGTAGGCAGGCAGGGCAACATCGACGGACTGAACCTGGCCGCCGCCGGCCTGGAAGCCGACTCGCGCGGACGCATTCCGGTGGACGAGAACTACCAGACCAAGGTGGAACATATTTTTGCCGTGGGCGACGTGGTGGGCTTTCCGGCGCTGGCCTCGGTGTCGATGGAGCAAGGGCGCATTGCCGCCGCGCGCGCCTTCGGCGACCACGACGCAACCTCGAACCCGGGCTTTTATCCTTACGGGATTTACACCATCCCGGAGATCAGCTTCATCGGCAAAACCGAGGAACAGCTGACCGCCGAGGATGTGCCGTACGAGGTGGGGCTGGCCTACTATCGCGAGACCGCGCGCGGGCAGATTCGGGGCGACACCACGGGGCGGATGAAACTGATCTTCCACCGCGACACGCTGAAGATTCTGGGCATCCACATCATCGGCGAAGAGGCCAGCGAACTGGTGCACATTGGCCAGGCGGTGATGGTGCTGGGCGGCACGATGGAGTACTTCATCGACAACGTGTTCAACTACCCGACGTTGGCCGAGTGCTACAAGGTGGCCGCGTTCAACGGGCTGGGACGGCTGCACCGGTATCAGGCGGAGTAGTGGAGTTAGCGGTGTTAGCGGTGCGGCTCGGGGCTTTTGTGCTTTCTCACACCAGGTCTCCGACCGGATGAAGAAATCCCATTGAGTTCGTGCTTTCCCTGGTCTCAAAATCGAGACCGGGGGCACCCGCGGAATAGTTAGCAAGTCAGCGGGTTCGCAGGTCAGCGAGTCAGCAGTGCGGGCCTGGAGCTTTTGTACTTTCCCACCCATTCCGCAAAAACGCGGAATGGATGGGACACCCTCGGTATTGCTCGTATCTGCAAAATGCACGATTGCGATTGGCGGCGCGATCTTCGCCTGATTCGCTTCGCGTCCCGCATTTTCTCTACTGCGCTTCCCTGCCTGCGAAATGGGCTTCGATCTCTTCCAGCGTCTTGCCCTTGGTTTCCGGCAGCAGGAAGGCAGAGACCAGGAAGTAAACCACCGTGAAACCGCTAAACAGGAAGAACATCGACGAGTAGCCATACCTGCCGACAAAGGGCAGAAAGATGCCCGCCAGCGTGGTGGAGACCAGTTGGTTGATGACCAACGCGATGCTCATGCCGTTGGAGCGAATTCTTGTCGGCATCAGTTCCGACAAAGCCAGCCAGACGCAGACTCCGGGGCCCATGGCATAGAAGGCCATGAAGACATAGATCCAAAAGGCAATACGCCAGCCGTGGGCCGCATCGGGCACCTGGCCGATCACGGCCCGCTGAATTTTGAGCGGCGCGGTGCGCGCAGCTTCGAGATCCGCAAACGGGTTCTTGAAGAAGGCTTCCACCCGGTTGGCGGGCACGCAGCGGTCGCGGCTGATGGCGAGCGGGGTGGCAGCGGGATCGTCGGAGCGGACGTAGCTGGTGGAGGCGGTGAAGTCGCCGTAGGAGTAGATGATGCCGAGGGAGGCGCGGTCGGCGCGGATTGCGCTGCCGGACTGGCCCTGGGCGGAGAGCAAACTGGTAGCGGCCGCCGGATCGAAGCGCAGATTCAGCTCCTGGTTGCCACCGGCCATGGCCTGAACGAGGCCGCGGCAATCCACGCTCTGATGCTCGGTGCGGAGGAACAGGACGCCGACAACGATCAGCGAGACGATGATGCCGCTGGTGCCCAGCACCAGCAGGAACTTGCGGCCCTTGCGATCGACCAGCACCATGCCCACCATGGTCATGACGAAGTTGACCACGGTGAAGATCACGTAGCCCCAGTGGGCGCTGAGATCGGACAAGCCGCTCTGCAAGAGGATGCCGGTGTTGTAGCCGATGATGGAGTTGACGCCGGTGGCCGTGTTGCAGAACAGGATGGTGCAGGCCAACAGAAACGGGATGACGTACCGGCGGCGCAGCAGCGAGTCGTGAACCTTTTCTCTGGAGTGGGAAGCGCCGCGGGCCGTCTCCTCCATTTCGCGCATCTCGAGGGCGGCTTCTTCGGCCGTGCGGGAACGCAGCAGGGCCGCAAGAGCGAGCTGCTTTTTTCCGCGGCGGAAGAGCCAGCGGGGCGACTCGGTGAGGAAGAAGCTGCCGACAACGAACAGCAATCCCGGCGGCAGGGAGACCCAGAAGATGCGACGCCAGGCCTGATCCTTGAAGCCGAACAGGGTGGATGCATTGCCCAGGCTGGCCACGGCTTCGACGCGATAGCTGAAGTACATGCCCACGGCTGCCGCTACGACGATGCCCAAGGTGAGCAGCCACTGGAAGGCGGCCGTTCCCTTGCCCCGGCTGGAAGCGCCCAGACACTCGGCCAGATAGAGCGGGACTACGACGCCGACCAGACCGCCGCTCATGCCTTGCAACAGACGTCCCAAGAACAGCGGCGCGAAGCCGTGGGAGAGGGCGATGACGGGGATGCTGACAATGAAGGCCGCGCCGCTGAGGACCATGAGCGGCTTGCGGCCCAGCCAGTCGGCCAACATACCGGCAAACAGGGTGGAGAAAACGCTGCCCAGCAGCACAGCCGCCACGATCACGGAAAGCTGAGAGGCGGTAAGGCCGGAAGTGGCTTCAAGGTAGGGCAAGGCGCCGCCGATGATGCCCAGATCGATGCCGTACAGCAGGCCCCCGAGGCCAGCCACCAACAGAAGAAACAGGTTATAACCGCGCTTGTCCTCAGTGTTGGGTGAGGCAAACGTCTGGGTCGGATGGAGGTCAGTCATGAAGGTTCGCGCTCCCCGATCGAGCGGCCTTTTCGCCGCGCTTCCGGTATGAAATAGGTAAAGAAGAACAGCATACGGCACCTCCCCGCAGGAGGGTCTTGCGGAAAGGGCTCGAGGGCTTGCTGTGTGCCGAACGCGTGCCCGGCCCGCGCGGCTCCGGTAGACTGAGAGGCGATGAATATGCCGCACAAGTTTGCAGGCGCGGCGCTGGCCGCGGCCGCGCTGACCGCCGGATTGCTCTTGGCCGGCTGCGGGACGCCGGGCGCGCCGCAGCCTCCTTCGCTGAACCTGCCGGGCCGCGTGACCGGCCTAAAGGCCACCCGCACCGGCAACCAGGTTTCACTGGCCTGGACCATGCCCAAAAAGAACACCGACAAGCTGCTGCTGAAAAGCAACGTGGCGGTGCGCGTGTGCCGCAAGGAAGCGGGCACCTGCGTTTTGGCCGTCGAACTGGCCCTGGCTCCGGGAGCGGAAGGCGCGTTCACCGAGACGCTGCCGGCGGCGCTGGCCACGGGCGCACCCCGCGCACTGACCTATTTTGTGGAGTTGAACAACCACAATGGCCGCTCGGCCGGGCTGTCGAACGGCGCCGTGGTGGTGGCCGGCGAAGCTCCCGCCACACTGAGCGGCGTGAAGGCCCAGGTGCGCAAGGACGGCATTGTGCTGCGCTGGACGGCGAGCGGCGGGACCGATGCCATCCGCCTGCACCGCAAGCTGCTGACGCCCGCGCCGGAGACAAAGCCCAAAGCGCAGCAAGGCCTCCTTGCCCCGCCACCGGAACCGGCGGAACAGAACCTGCTGGTGGAAGCCGGCGCGGCGGCTGGACGGGTTCTGGACAAGGACATCCGCTTTGGCCAGAGCTACGAGTACCGGCTGCAGCGCGTGGCCCGGCTGACCGTGGACGGCGAGAAGCTGGAGTTGGCCGGCCCGCTGACCGAGCCGGTGCGCGTGGCGGCCGAGGATATATTTCCGCCCGCCGCGCCCGATGGACTGGCCGCCGTGGCGAATGCGGGAGCAGAGCCTTCGATCGATCTGAGTTGGCAGCCCGGCACGGAAGCCGACCTGGCCGGCTACGCAGTTTACCGGCGCGAGAACGGCGGCGCGTGGCAGCGGATTTCCGGAGCACAGCCGCTGGTTCCACCGGCGTTCCACGATGCGCAAGTGCAGGCCGGGCACACGTACAGTTACGCCGTGAGCGCCATCGACCAGGGCGGGCATGAGAGCACGCAGTCGGCCGAGGCGGAAGAAACGGTGCCGAACCCGTAGAAACTTTGGCGGCGGAGTTCCTTGCGAAAGGATTGAAGATTGTGTTCTCCCAGGTCTCAAAGTCGAGACCTGGGGCACCTTGCGTTGGTGCAACCAAAAGCGGTCATCTCAACCCAGGACATCGCTGCATAAGGAGAGTTTTGCCATGAAATATTGCCGGTTTCTATTTGAGAATCAGGTTCACTACGGGGCAGTGGAAGAGCGTGGCGGAGAATTGTGGATCGTGGACCTGATCGCCGCGCCGGAAGAGGACCTGGCCTACCGGCTGGCGCACGGGCGGGCAACCTCCGAGAGCTTCGACTTTGAGCCCATGCCGCTCGGCGCTGCGGGGCTGCTGGCCCCGGTAACGCCCTCGAAGATCGTGTGCATTGGCCGGAACTATCGCGACCACGTGAAGGAACTGGGCCACGAACTGCCCGCCGAACCGCTGTTCTTCCTGAAGCCGCCTTCTTCGCTGCTGAAACCGGGCGGGGTGGTACGCATGCCCGCGCTTTCGAGCCGTGTGGACTACGAGGGCGAGCTGGCGCTGGTGATCGGGCGACGAATCCGCCACCTGAAGCCCGAGGACTGGCGCACGGCCCTTCGCGGGTTGACGCTGGCCAACGACGTGACCGCACGCGATTTGCAAAACAAGGACGGGCAGTGGACCCGCGCCAAGGGCTTCGACACGTTTTGCCCCGTTGGCCCGCTGGTGAGCGACGAGCTGGACCTGGAGGCTGGGTTGACGATCGAGACCCGGGTAAACGGCGAAGTGCGACAGCACGGCTCGACCCTGGACTTCATCTTTGCCGTTCCGGAGTTGCTGGCCCACATTACCGCGGCGTTTACCCTGGAGCCGGGCGACCTGGTGCTGACCGGAACTCCCGCCGGGGTGGGACCGCTGAAGGCTGGGGATTGCGTGGAAATCAGCATCCCCGGGCTGGGCGTACTGAGGAATACGGTGGAACCGGAAGCGGAGTAGGCGCAGCTTGCATCCTTGGCCAGACTGGTGAATCTCAATAGGTGTAGAGTGGCGCGGGGAGCGGTCTGAGGCCCGAGCCGCCCCAACCTGGAGGAATCATGCCGCAGAATCTGCTTGAGCAATTGCGCAACTACACCGTCGTCGTGGCCGATACCGGCGACATCGAGTCGATGGAAAAGTTCCATCCCCAGGACGCCACCACCAATCCTTCGCTGATTTCCGCCGCGGCACAAATGCCGCAGTATCAGCCCATTGTGGACAGCGTGCTGGTGAATGCGCGCAAAGAGCTGGGCGCAGGGGCCACCGGACAGGCCGTGGCGAATCTCGCTTTCCAGCGGTTGGCCGTCGCCTTTGGCCAGAAGATTCTGGCCATTGTTCCCGGCCGCGTGTCGACCGAGGTGGACGCGCGCCTGTCGTGGGACACCGAGGGCACCATTGCGCAGGCCCGCAGCATCATTGCGCAATATGACAAGCTGGGGATCGGCCGTGAGCGCATCCTGGTGAAGATCGCATCGACCTGGGAAGGCATCCGCGCCGCCGAAGTACTGGAGCGGGAAGGCATCCACTGCAACCTGACGCTGCTGTTTGGCTTGCACCAGGCGATTGCGGCGGCCGAGGCGGGCGTGACGCTGATTTCGCCGTTCGTGGGACGCATTCTGGACTGGTACAAGAAGGACACCGGCAAGGACTACAAGGGCACCGAAGACCCGGGCGTGATCTCGGTGACCACGGTCTACAACTACTACAAGAAATTCGGTTACAAGACGCAGGTGATGGGCGCGAGCTTCCGCAACATCGGCGAAATCACGGAGTTGGCCGGAAGCGACCTGCTGACCATTTCTCCCACGCTGCTGGCGGAGCTGGAAGCGACACAAGCCGAGTTGCCGCGCAAGCTGGACCCCAAGAACGCGCAGTCCCTGAACATCCAGAAGATCACGGTGGACAAGGCTACCTTCGACCGCATGCACGCGGAAGACCGCATGGCCACCGACAAGCTGAAAGAAGGCATCGAGGGCTTCTCGGCGGCGCTGGTGAAGTTGGAGACACTGCTGGCCAAGCGCCTGACCGAGTTGGAAGCAAAGGTTGCTGTCACGGCGTAACCGCGGCAAGCGACTCGGGAACAGAAGGGGCAGCTTTGACCGGCTGCCCTTTGTGTCTTTACGCAAGGAGCACACTTGCAATCGCCTGAGCGCTTTGCCAACAAAGACTAACTCCCTCTTTTCCAAAGACCGATAAGCTCGCCGCTAAGCAGCTCTGGACATAATTCTGCGTCCCTTGTTATGGCGCAAGGACTGGCCAGCCTTAGTGGACTTCAATGGACCCAATTCACAGGCGCCACCTGGACCCACTGCGAGTGGACTTTCTTCCCCAGATCACCGCTCGGCAGACCGATCTTGAGCAGGCAGCCTGTGAGGCCACAGGAGGTTAGTGTGCAGACTCAGACTCATCCACTCGAACCATTCTTTCTTCAGGCGGTTCGAAACTGCTATGAGGGCAAGCTGGGACTCGACGACCCGGACGTGACCGGCTATGTGGCCCACATGCTGTGCGAGTTCACAGAAGCCAACAGTCTTTACAAAGTTCGCGACCACGAGGGCCGCCCGATTCAAGACCTGTCGGCGATGATGCTTGCCGCGGATCCGATCTACGGCGCAACAGCTTCATTCGATGCGGAGCGGGCGGCGCGCAAGCACATCGGCGACTACGCACTGTTTGTGGCAGGCATGTACTCGGATGCCATTGATGCGGGGCGCCGGTCACTCGACCACCGGCCGACGCTGGCCGAGTTGATCCAGGCGGGCAAGGAGAGTTACTTCATCGTCAGCCAGTTCAATCTGTTCGAGTACGAACAGGAAGCTCCGCTGTTTGCGCGGCTCTCGGATCAGTTCGAGCGCTGCATTCTCGGCCTGAAGCTGGTGCGCGACGAACTGAGACCAAGCGAAGCGCGGATGCTGCCGCCGCACGTAAATTAGGAGCTACGCGCTTGCTGCAATACCAAGGCTGGGCTTTCCGCCTTGGCTGCTTCGTTGCCTCCGCGGCCAAGACGGGAATCCGCAAACCTCATCCTGCCTATTTCGACAACAGCACTTACTCTGACCAGACGCCGAGCAGGTTCCCCGCACCGTCGGAGAAGTGGAAACGGCGCCCACCGGGAAATTCGAAGACGGGGACTACGATGCGGCCGCCGGCGGCGACGATTGCGTCTTCCGTAGCTTTCAGGTCTGCCGAGTAAAGCACCACCAGCGGCGCGAACGTGGGCTGCTCCTGAGGGGGCGTGCCCTTGGTGAAACCGATGGCGATTCCGGAGTGGGGCGCGTTGCAGTCGATATAGTCCGGGCCCCAATCCTTGAAGCTCCAGCCGAAGACCGTCGCGTAGAACTGCTTGGTCCGTGCGATGTCGGTGGTGGTGAACTCGATGTAGGTGATCTTGTTGTGCAGTGCGGCGTTGCTCATGGCTTCTCTCCTTGGCGTTGAATACTCTGCATGGACACGCGAGGTACGCGCCTATGCTAGCAGGACCGTATGCAGTCTGCATTGAATTTTCGACGCAAGTTACCGGCCCAACCAGAGAGAGACGCCGCCACTGATGGAGCGGCCAGGCATGGCGACGCCGCCGATCTCCTGGTAGCCCGTGTTGCTCAGGTTTTTAAAGCGAAGATAAGGGCGAAGTCTTCCGGAGTCGTGCGTTAACGAAGTGTCCCATACCGGGTAAGCGGTCTGCTGGTAGCGCCGCGCAATCTCGACCGCGTTGGTCAGCGTGAGCGAGCGGCCCAGCGCCGCGGTCCAGGTGGCGTGCACATTGTCGACCGGGTAGTTGAAGACGTACTCCGATTGCAGGCCGTGCAGGGCATCCTGCGCGCCGGAGAGATGGGTCCATGCAATGCGTACGGACTGCCCCTTCGCCGGCAGCCAGGCAAGCGAAGACTCCACCCCGCGAAAATGCAGACCGCTCAAATTCGTGGCGCTCCACGGAGCCGTGGAAGAGGCGCGCACATAGTCGATGGCGTCGTGCTGGCGGGAGGTAAAGCCGGTGATGGAAAGCGAAAGATGCTGCGACGGAACCCAGTCCAAGCCACCGTCGCCCGACCAGGCAGACTCCGGCTTAAGATGCGGATTTCCGATGGTCGCCGGATCGGAGTAATAGAGATCGGTGTAAGTCGGAATCCGGAAGCCGTATCCGGCGCTGGCGCGCAGCTTGAGGTTGTCCGTCAGGCGCAAGCTCCCAGCAAGGTGCGGCGCAAAGGCCGATTGCGCGCCGCCGGAGAAGATCTCTTCCCGCAAACCGGCGGATACGTTCCAACGTTTTCTGGCCGGGCGCAAGTCCAGGTCCATATAGCCCGCGCCGCGGTTGCGCGCATGCAAGCCAAGGTTGTAGCTGTCGATGCTGTCGCCGTCCGCCTCGACGCCGAACAGGAGCAGCGAGGGCGAGGCAAGCGGAACCGTGCGGCGCAAGGAGGCTTGCCAGGAGCCATCCGCGTGGTTGTTTTCGTAGACGGATGGAGCCTGGCGCAGCAAAACATACTCGTCGGTGTGACGGCGGTAGCCGAAGGCCGCGACGCTGCGGCTGCCTAACTCCTGACGGGCAGAAGCAAACCACGCCTTCGTGCGCTCCCAGGAGTTATAAGGGCCGTAAAACTGCGCCGCGCCAAAGGAGCGGTCACTGGCGGCGAATAGCAAATCCGTTGCGCCCAAGCGGCTGCCGGTCCAGGTTTCGAGAGACGCGTCTTCATTGCGGTAATCGCGGTCGGCGATGAATCCTGTGGAGAAATTGCGATTGGCCGTGAGGCGGGCGCTCCAGCGCTGGCGCGCCAAGGCGGCCAATACGGATTCTTCGTTGCCGCCAAAGCTGCCACCGCCGGCACGGAAACGCAGCGACGACGCAGCCGGCGCGGCCGTGAGAAAGTCCGCAACGCCGCTCAGCGCATCGGTTCCGTGCAGCGTGGAACCTGCGCCGTGCAGAATCTGGATCGAGTCCATGGCATCGAGCGGAACGGGCAGATCGAGGTTGTGATGCGCCGTCTGGCTGTCGTTGATGCGGAAGCCGTTCAGGAGAACCAGCGTCTGCGCAAAGCTGCCGCCGCGCAGAGACAAGTCAGATTGTGCGCCGTCCGCACCGCGTTGCGAAAGGAAGACCGATGCGTCTTCGCGCAGCAGATCGAGGGGCGTTTCCAGCGAAAGGATTCTGCCTTCCACCGGCAGCACGACCACGGCGCGCGGCGACTCGACCAACGGCACGGGAACCGCCGATCCCAAAACCACCATGGTCTCGGCAACGGCGGGAAGCGACGCGGGTTGAGAAGCGGGAACGGCTTGCGCTGAAGCGAGCTGCGCACAGGCTGCCAACAACAGCCAGGTTGGAATCCACTGCACTTGCGAAAGGAGCATTGATTGCCTCAGTCTCAATCCTGAGCGCAGGCGGGCTGCTCCGCAACGATGATTTGATGTTGCTCTAAATAGTTGAGCGGCTCAACCAGTACAATGGGACGATGCGCATCGATGCGTTTCTCGAAGAGAGTCCCTTGTTTGCCGTCAACCGGGCGGCGCGGCGGTTTGAGTCACTGACCACGCAGGTTCTGGCGTCCGACAGTCTCGGTTTTCTTGAAGGGTTAGTGCTGGCGGCCATCTTCTTTGAGGCGCCGCGTCTGGTGAAACCGTCGCAACTGGCGGAAACGTTTGGAACCACGCGCGGCAATGTGAGCCACTGCATCTCGTCGCTGGAAGCCAAGGGCCTGCTGCAGAGAAAGATCGATCCCGAGGACGCGCGGGCCTACCAACTCACGTTGAAGCCGCAAGGGAAGAAGTGCGCGCTGCGCGTGATTGCCGCGTTCGACAAGCTGCAAAAGGGATTTGAAGACGAGGTGGGAAAGACGGCCTTAAGCAACATGCTCAAGGCCATCCGGAAGATTGAAGGGATGTTTGAGGCGAGATAGAGGTTCCCACCCTGGCCGCAAACACAAAGACGCGGCGAGGGTGGGGCTCCCAAACATTACAGGATGTAGCGCGACAGGTCCTGATCCTTTACGATCGACGCGACCATTTCCTTCACGTACTCGGGCGTGATGTGGAAGACCTTCTCAGCGCCCGCGGTCGTGACCCGCTCCAAATAAGGCAGGGGCGTGGAAGACTCGCTCTTGATGGCCTCTTGCAGCGCCGCGGCAGCTGCCTCATCGGGAGCGCGACGAACCACGTCGGGCGCGAGGAAGCTCACATCCTCCAGCACCCGCTCCATGATGGTGTGGAGACGGCGCGCGCCGATGTTCTCGGTCTGCTCATTGACCCGGAAAGCGAAATCGGCCATTTCGCGCAGGGCTTCGGGAGCGAACTCGAGAGTGACACCCTCGGTCTCAAGGAGCGCCGAGTACTGCTTGGTCAGCGAGGCCTTGGGCTCGGTGAGGATGCGCAGAAAGTCTTCTACGGTGAGCGACTGCAGCTCCACGCGAATGGGGAAGCGGCCCTGCAACTCGGGGATCAGATCGCTGGGCTTGGAGACGTGGAATGCGCCGGCGGCAATGAACAGGATGTGGTCGGTGCGCACCATGCCGTAGCGGGTGTTGACCGTAGTGCCTTCCACAATGGGCAGAATGTCGCGCTGCACGCCTTCGCGCGAAACGTCGGGCCCGTGGCCGCCTTCGCGGCCGGCAATCTTGTCGATCTCGTCGAGGAAGATGATGCCGTTGGACTCGACCCGCTCCACTGCCACGCGGTTGACCTGGTCCATGTCGATGAGGCGGCCTTCTTCCTCTTGAACGAGGTAATCGAAGGCGTCGGCGACTTTCATCTTCCGCTTCTTGCTGCTGCCGCCAAAGATGTTGGGCAGCATGTCCTTGAGGTTCATTTCCATGTCCTCAAGGTTTTGATTGCTGATGATGCCGAACTGCGGTGTGCCGCGGTCGCGGACGTCGAGCTCCACCTGGCGGTCGTCGAGTTTGCCCTCGCGGAACTGCAGGCGGAGCTTTTCGCGGGAGCGCTGGTAGCTGTCACTGCCGGGCAGCAAAAGCGGGTCTTCTGTAGCGGAGGGGACAACAGCGGGGGCACCCGGAGGGACAGCCTGCGAGGAGGGAGAGGACGGCGCGGGCGCGGTGGCCGGCGGCGGAGGAGGCAGCAGCACGTCCAGCAGCCGCTCTTCGGCGTTCATCTCGGCCTTGTCTTCCACTTCTTCGAGGCGCTCTTCGCGGACCATGTCGATGGAGATCTCGACCAGGTCGCGGATCATGGATTCGACATCGCGGCCCACGTAGCCCACCTCGGTGAACTTGGAGGCTTCGACCTTGAGGAAGGGCGAATTGGTGAGCTTGGCCAGGCGCCGCGCAATCTCGGTTTTGCCCACGCCCGTCGGCCCAATCATGATGATGTTCTTGGGCATGATGTCGTCGGCCAAGTCGGGAGGCAGCTTTTGGCGGCGCTGGCGATTCCTGAGGGCAATGGCAACGGCGCGCTTGGCGGCTCTCTGGCCGACAACGTGCTTGTCGAGTTCGGCGACGATCTCGCGCGGCGTCAGCTCGTCGAGCGCGAGGTCCTGTTCTTCAGCGGATGCGGGCAGGTAAATGGCCATGGATAAATGGGGCAGGCGGAAACTCGTCAGCCGGTCCTATAACTCCTCAATCGTTACGCGGTCGTTGGTGTAGATGCAGATTTCGCCGGCGATCTTCATGGCCTTTTCGGCGATTTCGCGGGCGCTCAGGTCGGTGTTCTCAAGCAGCGCGCGGGCCGCGGCGATGGCGTAGCTGCCGCCGGAACCGATCGCGGCAATGGACTCGTCGGGGTCGATGACGTCGCCGGAGCCGGAGATGAGAAAGGTCTGGCCCTTGTCGGCCACCAGCAGCAGGGCTTCCAGATTGCGCAGCATCTTGTCGGTGCGCCAATCCTTGGCCAGTTCAACCGCCGAGCGGTTCAGGTTGCCGGCAAACTGCTCCAGTTTGGTCTCAAAACGGGCAAACAGCGAGAAAGCGTCGGCCGTGGAACCGGCAAACCCGGCCAGGATCTTCTCCTGGTAGAGGCGGCGGATCTTTTTGGCCGTGTGCTTGAGGACGGTATCGCCCAGGGTGACCTGGCCATCGGCGGCCATGACCACCTGGCCGTTGCGCCGAACGCAGATCACGGTGGTGGAACGAACGCGCGGACGGTGTGCCGCTGCGGAATTTTTGTCCAAAGCCAAGAAAAACCTCCGGAAATGGGGCGTCCGGCTGGCCGGAACTCCTTCAAGATGCAGTCATGAGTATATCGCAGCGAGAAACGCCGGGCCGTGCGCACCTTAATGCGGATTGCACCGATTCCGATTGGGGTATCCTCATAATTGGGACCGAAAGGTGGAGTCCCACCTCGAATGACCCTCCTCAACGCAAGTGAACTGGAGATTGCTGGCGGCGTGCTCTGTGCGGCCGCGCTGGCCGGGCTGGTCGTGTGGCTGGTGCTGCGCAACCGCCCAACCGCCGAAGAACTGGAACGCGCGCGCCGTCGTTTTTTGACGCAATCGGGGCGCATCCTGGACGGAATGATGCTGGACGTGTGCGAGGTGGAAGGCGAGGATGGCCGTACCCTGACCATGCTGCTCTACAGCTATCGCATTGCCGGCGTGGACTACGAATGCGCTCAGGACATTACCGACATGCGCGAAGTGGTGAACGCGGCCGAGGTGCGGGCGGGCTTTCCGTGCTCGATCCGGTACCAGCCCGGCAGCCCGCAAAACAGCATTGTGGTGGCCGAAGGATGGACCGGGCTGCGCATGGGATTGCCGGTTCTGCCTCCGTTTGAAGACCCCGACCCGATCGATATCCAGCGGCTGCGGCGGGGCCGGGAATAAGCGGCATCTGCGCCCTGCGGTTGGCGGGCAATACACTCCCCCGGTTACACTTTCCCTATGCATGTCCATGCGGCGCCTAACTCGCCCGGCGCAAACCGGACCAAGTCTGTATTGCGCTTTTCTTTGGTGGCCACACTCGCGTATGTGGGGTTGACCTTTGTTGCCGGGCTGCGCGCCCACTCGCTGGCGCTGCTGTCGGAGGCAGGGCACAACGTCTCCGACTTTCTGGCCCTGTTGCTCAGCTTTGCCGCGGTCTATTTTCAGACGCGCCCGGCGGACCACTCGCGGACCTTCGGCTACCAGCGGGCGGGCGTGCTGGCCGCCTTTGTGAACGCCGGAACGCTGATCGTGATCGCCCTATGGATCGGCTTCGAAGCCGTGCACCGGCTTTCCAGCCCGGTGGCCGTGCAGTCCAAGCTGATGATTTATGTGGCCGTGGCCGGCGTGGTGATGAACGGCGTGATTGCCGCCCTGCTGTGGGGCGTGGCCCGCGACGTGAACCTGCGCAGTTCATTTCTGCACATGGCCGGAGACACCCTGTCGACCGCGGCGGTGATTGCCGGCGGCCTGGGCATCCTGTTTACCGGCCAGAACTGGATCGACCCGGTTCTGTCGCTGTTCATTGCCGCCTTCATTCTCTGGTCCAGCATTGGCATCGTCCGCGAAACCCTGAATATTCTGCTGGAAGGCACGCCCCGCGGCGTTTCGCTGACGGCCATCCGCACCAGCATGGAAGCGGTGGAGGGCGTGATCAACGTTCACGATCTGCACGTATGGAGCCTGGGCTCGCAGTCGCGCGCGCTGGCCTGCCACGTGACCATCGCCGACATTCCGCCGTCGGAGAGCGCCGCGATCCTGGACCATCTGAACCACCTGCTCCATGACCACTTCGACATTTGCCACACCACCTTCCAGTTCGAGCTTGCCGGCTGCCAGGTGCTGGAGGGCTGCGTGGTGCCCATCGAAGCGATGGCCAGCAGCGCCCCGGAACATCATCATGGGCACACGCATTGATTCATTCTGAGGAGGTTTCCCCCTTGATTCGCCGTTCTGTCCTGGCTGTACTCTGCCTTGCCCTGCTTTCCGCCGCCCCCGGTTCCGGATGGGCACAACCGGCACAGGCCGCGACCTCCGCGCAAACCGCCGTTTCGCCTGCCCAACTGGAAGCCCTGGCCGGCGAGTACACCGACGCTGCGGAGCCAGACACGCCGCTGAGCTTCTACGTGCGGGACGGCAAGCTGTTTGTGGAAACCGAGCGGAATGCTCCGATTGAACTGAAGCCCAACTCGGCCCTTGAGTTCAGCCACGCCGAGCCGAAGTCGACTTTCCGCTTCACGCTGGATGCGTCTGGACGCGGCGCCAGCCTGATTCAGTCCACCGAGCCGGAGACCGTCTATCGCCGCAGCGGCGAGCCGGTACGGCACCTGTTCCGCGACTACCAGCGCACGGAAGCCATGATTCCGATGCGCGACGGGGTCAAGCTGCACACCGTAATTCTGAAGCCGGCCGACCTGGCCGGGCCGCTGCCTTTTCTGATCCAGCGCACTCCCTACGGCGTGGAGGGCGTGAACAGCACCTCCTTTGCTTACAGCCGGCCGGAATTGGCGCGCGCGGGATACATCTATGTGGGCCAGGACATTCGCGGGCGCTACAAAAGCGAAGGTGAATTCGTGATGAGCCGGCCGCTCGCGGACCACAAGGATGGCAAGGCGGTGGATGAGAGCACCGACGCCTATGACACCGTGGAGTGGCTGCTCAAGAACGTCCAGGGCAACAACGGACGGGCTGGGTTCATCGGCACCAGCTATCCCGGCTTTCTGGCCATGATGGCGGGCATCGACCCGCACCCGGCGGTGAAGGCCATCTCCCCGCAGGCGCCCATGATCGACGTGTGGATGGGCGACGATTTCTTCCACAACGGCGCCTTCCGCCAGGGGTACGGCTACGACTACGTGCTCTCGATGGAGACCGGCAAGGAAGAGGTCAACGTCGACTACGGCAAGGACAAGGACGGCAAGCCGCGGGACGGCTTCGACTACTTTCTGGAGCGCGGCAGCTTTGCCGAGGACGTGAAGCGGTCGGGATCGAAGCTGCTGCCCACCTGGAAGCTCTTCCTGGAGCACCCGGCCTATGACAGCTACTGGAGTGCGCGCGGCGTGGAGCACAGCCTGAACGCGGTGGCCGTGCCGACGCTGAGCGTGGGCGGATATTACGACCAGGAAGATATGTACGGCCCGCAGGAGGAGTACGCCCGATTGGAGCCGCACGACGCCAACCACCAAAACTTTCTGGCGCTCGGCCCCTGGCGGCACGGCTCGTGGAACTCATCCTCACGCCACCTGGGCAACCTGGACTACACCGCGTCGATCGGCAAGGAGTACCGCGCCGAAATCGAGGCCAAGTTCTTTGGCCACTATCTGAAGGACGAGGCTGGTTTTGACCTGGAAGACACAGCCAGCTTCCAGACTGGCTCCAACACCTGGAAGCGCTACGCGCACTTTCCGCCGACGGAGTCCGCGCCCACCAGCCTGCACTTGCAGGGCGGCGGTCTGCTGAGTTGGAGCGACTCGACCACCCCAGCAAAAACCAGCTACGTGAGCGATCCGGCCAACCCGGTTCCCTACCGCCAGCGGCCCATCCAGCCCACCTATAGCGAGGGCTCGAAGTGGGGTCCGTGGCTAACCGAGGACCAGCGCTTTGTGGCCGACCGCAAGGATGTGGCGCTGTGGAAGCTGCCGGTGCTGAAGAAAGACCTGGTGCTGACCGGCGAGGTGGTGGCCGATATTTTTGCCGCGACCACTGGCACGGACAACGATCTGGTGGTGAAGCTTATCGACCAGTATCCGGACAGCGATGCCGACCCGAAGATGCGCGGCTACCAGCTGATGACCAATGCGGAGATCTTCCGCGGCCGCTATCTCGATTCGTTTGAGAAGCCTGCGGCGCTCAGGGCCGGATCTGTCCGCGAGTACCGGTTCAGCCTGCACGACGTGGACCACGTCTTCAAGGCGGGGCACACGGTGGTGGTGGAGGTCGAGAGCACGTGGTTTCCGCTCTACGACCGCAACCCGCAGACTTTTGTGGCGAACATCATGACGGCGCGGCCGGAGGACTACAAGCCGGCGACGATCACCATCTACTCCGACGCGGAGCACGATTCTTCGCTGCAAGTGCCGCTAATGAACGCCTGCGAGCATATTGAGTGCTTTTGAAGGACGAACTTTTTCAATTGACACAGGATATGTGCGCACATATCCTGTGCTCATGAACATCACCCTGTCCATTGACGAGCAGATTGTCGAGCGCGCTCGAAAGCGAGCCAGTGCGATGGGCAAGAGTCTGAATCAGGAGATTCGCGACCACCTCCAGCATTTGGCCGGCGACGACGACCTCCAGCACGACCTGGATTATCTGGAACGTTATTCCGGGCTTGGCGATTCAAATGGCTGGAAGTTCAACCGGGACGAGATTCATGAGCGCAAATAGGTTGCCGCGCACGTTTCTGGACACCAACATCCTGGTTTATGCAGAAGATCGTAGAGATCCTGTCAAACAGAGGAAAGCTCTGGATCTGATCAAGAAACAGTTGGAGCAGCGAACCGGAGTGGTTTCGCTCCAGGTCCTCCAGGAATACTTCGTCTCGGTGACGAAGAAGCTGAAACTGGATGCCGGCATTGCCCGGAACAAGGTCGAAATTTTTTCCAGGTTCAATGTCGCTGAACCCGCGGCCACCGACATTCTGGCGGCCATCGATATGTACCGGCTCCACGGATTCTCGTTCTGGGATGCCCTGGTATTGCGGATGGCGAGTCAGGCGGGCTGCAGTGTTCTGCTTTCGGAAGATTTGCAGCATGGCCAGGAAATTGACGGAGTGCGGATCGTGAACCCGTTCCTGTAGAGTCCCCGGATTCGCGCTAAAATAGATGAAGCCGATGATTTTGCACCAGCCCATCCCGGCACTTCTCTAGCGGCGCCCGCCGCCGATACCTGTTTTCCGCCCATTTTTGCCTTCCCCCTAAAAACCAGAGAAACGCGCCTGCGCACGCGCCCTTGAATTTTTGCCGCGCACATGAGGTTTTGCCGTGATCGATCGTTTGGAACAGATGGAACAACGCTACGACGAGCTTTCCGCCCAGATGGGCCTGCCCGAGGTCATCAACGACCGCGAGAAATATCAGGCGACGGGCAAGGCGCACCGCGACCTGGAAGAGCCGGTGATGAAGTTCCGCGAGCTGAGGGAGGTTCTGCAAGGGCTGGAAGAAGCGCGGGCCATGCTGGCCGATCCCGACATGAAAGAAATGGCCGAAGAGGAGATCGCCTCACTGGAGCCCCGCGAGAAGACCTTGCAGGAAGAGATCAAGGTGCTGCTGCTGCCCAAGGACCCCAACGACGAGAAGAACGTGATTCTGGAAATCCGCGCCGGCACGGGCGGCGACGAGGCTTCGCTGTTTGCCGCCGAGGTTTTCCGCATGTACCAGCGCTTTGCCGAGCAGCACCGCTGGAAGATCGAGGTGCTGTCGATGTCCGAGTCGGGCGTGGGCGGCTACAAGGAAGTCATCGCCATCATTGAAGGCGACCACGTCTACTCGCAGATGAAGTGGGAGAGCGGCGTTCACCGCGTGCAGCGGGTTCCTGCGACGGAAACCCAAGGGCGCGTGCACACCTCCGCCATCACGGTGGCCGTGCTGCCGGAAGCCGAGGAAGTGGACGTAAAGATCGAAGCCAAGGACATCCGCATCGATACCTTCTGCTCGTCGGGCCCGGGCGGCCAGTCGGTGAACACCACCTACTCGGCGGTGCGTATCACCCATCTGCCCACCAACACCGTGGTGAGCTGCCAGGACGAGAAGTCGCAAATCAAGAACCGCGACAAGGGCATGCGTGTTTTGCGCTCGCGTCTCTATGAGATGGAGATGGAAAAGCAGCACAACGCGCTGGCCAAGGAGCGCAAGTCGCAGGTGGGCACGGGCGACCGCAGCGAGAAGGTCCGCACCTACAACTTCCCGCAGAACCGGATGACCGACCACCGCATCGGCTTGACGCTGCACCAGCTCGATCTGGTGATGGAAGGCCGGCTGCAGCCCATTGTGGATGCGCTGATCAGCCACTACCAGGCCGAGCAGTTGAAGGCCGACTCGAGCCAGGCGGCCTGAGCCGTGCCCCTTCGGCAGTGGATTCATCAAGGCGGGGCGCGCCTCAGCGCCGGCCCGCACCCGGACCGCGCCCGCCGCGACGCCGAGTTGCTGCTGCTCCACGTCATCCGGCGCGACCGCGCCTACCTGCTGGCGAATCCGCATGAGATTCTGTCTGCCGAAGACGCTGTCCGCTATTACGCCCTGGTGGACCGCCGTCTGGCCGGCGAGCCCATCCAGTACATTACCGGCGGAACCGAGTTCTACGGGCTGCCCTTCCAGGTCAACCACGATGTGCTGATTCCACGGCCTGAAACCGAGCACCTGGTGGAAAAGGTCATCGAGCTGGCAGGCGGCTTTCATCGGGCGCTCATTCCGCAGCCTCGGGTCGTGGATGTTGGCACCGGTTCCGGCGCAATCGCCGTCGCCCTGGCAGCCAAGCTGGCCTACGCCGAAATCACCGCCACCGACCTCTCCGCGTCCGCCCTTGCCGTGGCTCGCCGCAACGCCGAGTCGAACGGTGTTTCCGGGCAAATCCGCTTTCTGCACGGCGACTTGCTGGCTCCGGTTGCGAAAGAACGCTTTGAGATAGTGGTTTCCAACCCGCCTTACGTGCCCCAGACCGACCGGGCCTCGCTGAGCGTGGAAGTACGCGACTACGAGCCGGAACTGGCCTTGTTTGCCGGGAACGATGGGCTGGGGATTTATCGGCGGCTGATTCCGGCGGCTTTCGCCGTCCTGGTTCCGGGCGGGTTTGTGGCGCTGGAGATCGGCTATGGGCAGTCGGAAGCGATTGAGGATTTGCTGGCGAAGACCGGATTCGAGCAGATCGAGTTTGTGCCCGATTTGCAGAGAATTCCGCGAGTGGCTTGTGGGCGGCGGCAGTAAGGCTGTCGCGTGGGGAGCGAGTTTCATGCGATCCCACCCTAGTGTGGTGTCCCAGAAGTACTTTGAAAAACAACCGCAGATCCTTAGGCTCACCACCCCCCAAGCTGAGAAGCGCTTGGGGCCCCGTTCGCTCAGGATGACAACCCTTGTTTTGTTGCGAACTTTAGGGATGGGACCCTAGCCGCAAAAACAAATACGCGGCGAGGGTGGGGCACCCGGCAGCGGCAGTAATTCCTTCGCCCGAGCCGCGATTTTGAAACTCGGGGGCGCAAAACCTCATCAGACAAGACGGCCCCACCGCAAGTGGCACCAAATCTGTGTGATAACCCGTCTTCGAAAGGACCTTCTTCATGCCTCATTCCAAAGGTTATGCCGCGCTCGATGCGCACACCCCCCTGGCTCCGTTCGCCTTTGACCGCCGCGAACCCGGCGCTCAAGAAATCACTGTGGAGATTCTTTATTGCGGCGTCTGTCACTCGGACCTGCACCAGGCGCGCAACGAGTGGGGCGCCTCGCGCTTCCCCATCGTTCCCGGCCACGAGATTGTGGGCCGTGTCACGGCCGCCGGTAGCGCCGTCAAACGCTTCAAGGTGGGCGACATTGCCGCCGTGGGCGTGATTGTGGACTCCTGCCGGGAGTGCGCACCGTGCAAGAACGGCGAAGAGCACTACTGCGAAGAGGGCGCGGTCGAAACCTACAACAGCATTGACCGCGTGGACGGCTCAGTGACCCGGGGCGGCTATTCCAACAATTACGTGGTGGACGAGCGCTTTGCCCACACCGTGCCCGCAAACCTGGACCTGGCCGCGGTGGCTCCGCTGCTCTGCGCCGGGATTACGACCTACTCGCCGCTGCGCCACTGGAAGGTGGGTCCGGGCATGAAGGTGGGCATTGTGGGCCTGGGCGGACTGGGCCACATGGCTTTGAAGTTCGCGCATTCGTTCGGCGCACACGTTGTCCAGTTCACCACCAACCTGCGCAAGAAGGAAGACGCCCTGCGACTGGGCGCCGATGAGGTCGTGCTCTCCAAGGACCCCGAAGCCATGAAGGCCCACACGCGGTCCTTCGACTTCATCCTGGACTGCGCTGCCGCGCCGCACTCGCTGGACATCTACACCGCGCTGCTGAAGCAGGACGCCACGATGACGCTGGTGGGCCTGCCGGATGTTCCCCCGACGATCAGCATCTTCAACCTGATCGGCCGCCGCGCCGCCATTGCCGGCTCCATGATCGGCGGCATGCCCGAAACGCAGGAGATGCTGGACTACTGCGGGGCGCACAACATCGTCTCCGACGTGGAAGTGATTCCCATCCAAAAGATCAACGAAGCCTACGAGCGCATGCTGAAGCAAGACGTGAAGTACCGGTTTGTGATCGACATGAGTTCGTTGAAGTAAGTAACTTCTTTCAAGAAATAGAACGGGCGTCCATATCACTCATGCGGACGCCCGTTTTTCTTGGAGCGCAGGTTTTTACCAGGCCGAAGGCCCCTTGATCCGCACGTGGTAGTTATAGACCAGCAGCGTCAACGTGCCGAACACCATGGCCACCAGCGCCAGCGGCGCACCAAAAGGATAGCCCTCCGTCAGCGAGAAGCGAATCAGGATAATCGACACAATGAACGCGGCGTTGCGAAACACCAACTCGTACTTTCCCGAGACCACCAGCGACAGAATCAGGACTAGCACATCGGTGAAAATCATCACCGTGAAAAGGTCGTTATAGAACGTGGTTGCGGACTCGATGGCGCCTTGCCCGGTCATCACAGTCTGCCAGATTGCCTTCGCCAAGAGAGCGATATTGTAGACGGCCATCACCAGCAGCAACACGGTCAAACCGGCAGCAATCACCTTCTTCTGCGCGATGAACCGCAGCTTCCCTCGCGAAAGCTTCTCTGTCGAGGAAGCATCCGTGCGCTTCTGCGCCACATGCTGGAACACGGCCACCAGGAAGAACATCAGGAACCCCGCACCCATATCCATAAACATGGGCAGCGTCTCCAGCGTCAACCGGTGTTCCGTCACCAGGTCGCCGGCCTTGCCGATATCCCGGAAAACATCGCGAATGTAGATCAGCGACACGATCTCAAACTGATTGGCGATGGAGCGCGTTGTCGATTCAGGCAGCGCCGAAATAAGGGTCAAAACTTCGTAAAACAAAATGAAGTTGAACGGAGTGGAGATCGCGGTCAGATAGTTTTGACCCGCTTCCGCGATCAGCAGCGGCGGGTGTGCCAGCGACCGCGCCAGAAAGATCAACCCCAGGTGAATCGTGAAACCCGCGATGCTCAGATTGATGGCCAGGTTCTTGAGAATCGTCCTGCTCGCATCGGAAAACATCAGCTCGTGAACGGAATCGAGCCATGCCATCAGGCGGGCCGATACCGTCTGGTTGCCACGCTCGGGTTTGTTCCGCACAAGTGTCATGGTCTCTGAGATCGATTCGAGCTTAGACTACCGTACTCGGCTTGTAAGTACGGACATAATTTTCCCCGGGCGCCCAAGCCGGCGATAACATTCATGAAGCCCGGCCCGTCTTACTCAACTCCTTATGAAACCCCAAATCCTTGCCGCATAAATTCTTGGTGATATAGAGAATCTGCCCGTAATGCATGGCGAAGTGCTCCACCACCTGATAGACCGCATACAGGCCGGTGACGTGGTAGCCCTGAATGTCGTACTCCGCCAGCAAGTCCGCCGCGGTCAGCCGCGCCAGCACCTTCGATGCTTCCTGCAGGGTGGCGCCGAGTTTTTCCACCAGCGCCGCGGCCGGAAGTAACTCCTGCGCGTCGAATTCGGCAGGCCGGTCGCGGTTGTCTTCCAGCTTGTTGAACGACCCCACCAGCCACTGCCGCATATTGCCATTCATATGCAGCATCAGATTCCCGATGCTGTTGCTGGCCTCGTTGGGACGCCACCACACCTGACTCTCGGTGAGCGATTCGACACAGCCGCGCAGCCGCGGCCAATCCTGCTCCAGCAGCTTGCGCCGGGAAAACTCAAGAAAAAGCGTCGTCACATCCGCATCCGTGCCGGTCATGAGAAAACAGACCTCCTTCGCATTGAATTCCTCAAAATAGCTTACGCTCGACCAAGAGGTGGCTTCTCCGCCCGAACCGTGGATGAAGCCGGAGGCGGTCTCGCCCAGCCACAAAAGATTCGGCAGCCCCATTGCGGAAAGCCTGATGAGCAGCATAAAATTCCGCTGTAATCGTTTTCATGAGGATCGACTATGCGAATTTTTGCTCCACTCTCCCTTGCCGTACTGGCCTTGGCTACCGTCTCTGCAACCGCACAAACTCCCGCCGCGCCGAAGGCGCAGGTGGCCCTTACTCCGCCCATGGGCTGGAACAGCTGGAACTACTTTGCCGGCAAGGTGGACGACAAGGGCATCCGCGCCGCCGCCGACCAGCTTGTATCCAGCGGCATGAAGGACGCCGGCTACGTCTATGTCAACATCGATGACACGTGGGAGGGCCAGCGCGACGCCAGCGGCGTTCTCCACACCAACGACAAGTTCCCCGACATGAAGGCTCTGGCCGACTACGTCCACTCCAAGGGCTTGAAGATCGGCATCTACTCGTCGCCCGGGCCGCAGACTTGCGCGCGCTTCGAGGGCTCGTATGGCCACGAAGAGCAGGACGCGAAGATGTACGCCGAGTGGGGCTTCGACTACCTCAAGTACGACCTGTGCAGCTTCCGCAAGGACGTGATGTACAAGCAGGCGCCGAACGACAAGGCCGCGCAGATGCGGCTGATGCAGACGGCCTACGAAAAGATGGACAAAGCGTTGAAGGCCACCGGACGGCCGATCGTTTACTCGTTCTGCCAGTACGGCTGGGACGCAGTGTGGGAGTGGGCTCCCAAGGCGGGCGGCAACCTGTGGCGCACGACCGAAGACATTGACCCCACCTGGGACCGCATCGCGCTGCTCGGCTTCGGCCAGGCGGGTCTGGAGAGCTATGCCGGGCCCGGCCACTGGAACGATCCCGACATGCTGGAAGTGGGCAACGGCAAGTTGACTCCTGCCGAAAACCGCGCGCACTTTTCGCTGTGGGCGCTGTTGGCCGCACCTTTGCTGGCCGGCAACGACCTGCCCAACATGACACCTGAAGTGAAGGCCGTCCTGACCAACAAGGACGTGATTGCCATCGACCAGGACAAGCTGGGCAAGCAGGGCACGCGCGCCTATGCCGAGGGCGAAGTGGAAGTCTGGACGCGGCCTTTGGCCGGCGGCGGACTGGCCGTGGGTATCTTCAACGTGTCGGAACAGGACCGCGTCAGCACCCATCCCTTCCACCTGAACCTGGCCAAGCTGGGCCTGCGCGGCCAGCAAACGGGCAAGGACTTGTGGACCGGCAAGACGGTTACCCTGACCGACGGCCAGGCTCTGGAAATCGTCAAGCACGACGTGCTGATGGTTCGCATCGACGCACCGAAGAAGTAGAGGCACAAGGACCAGCAATCAGGGTCTCGGGGTCTCCCATCCTCGCCGCGCAAACAAGAACGCGGCCAGGGTGGGAGGCCCCTTCGTTTTGATGGATGGGATTTCCCGAAAATTGCCCAACCCGGTTCTCTGCCCTACTCTGCTTTTCCCAAACAGACTGCGAACCAGCCACGCGCATCCGTCCAAGTGCCCACCGGCGTGAAGCCCGCCTCTGCCAGCATCGCTTGCGGCGCGCCGGGAGCGTATTTGTAGCTGTTTTCGGTATGGATGGTCTCGCCCGCGGCGAAGTCCACTTCCAGATCGAGCGCAGCCAGACGGACCCGCTGCGCCACGCGGCTCTCCAGATGCATTTCGATGCGGGATTCCGCGCCATTCCAGACTGCACGGTGGGCGAATGCTTCGGGGTCGAAGTTGGCGTCGAGTTCGCGGTTCAGGCGAATAAGAACATTCCGGTTGAAGGCTGCCGTCACACCGGCCGCATCGTTATAGGCCGCCAGCAGGGTTGCTTCATTCTTGGTGAGGTCCACACCCAGCAACAGGCCGTCTCCCGGTTCCAGTCCCGCGTGGAGCCGCTGCAATAGCTGCTCTGCCTGGTGAGGTTCAAAATTGCCGATGCTGGAGCCGATGTAGAGCACCAGCCGCCGCTCGCCGGAAGCGTCCGGCTCCAGGCCATCAAGCCCTTGCGCGTAGTCCATGACCCGCGGAGCCACGCGGACGCCGGGAATCTCCCGCTCGATGCGCGCTTTGGCCTCCGCGAGAGCACTGGAGGAGACGTCGAGCGGTTCGTAGAGAACGGAACCTTGCAGCTTGACGGCGGCCGCCAGCAGCAGACGGGTCTTGTCGGCCGATCCGGCGCCAAGTTCGACCAGACGCAGACGCTGGCCGCCGGACGCACGGGCCATCATCTCCCCGGCATGGGCGGTGAGCAGGCCGCGCTCGGTGCGGGTGAGATAGTACTCGGGCAGCTCAGTGATCTGCTCGAAGAGGCGCGAACCGGCCTCATCGTAGAAGAGCCACGGGGGGAGGCGTTTGGGTTGAGCGGCGAGGCCCTCGCGGACCGCCGTAGACACGGCCTCCTCCGGTTGAGTGGGGGCAGTGGACAGTGCGATAGCCGAGTCAGTCATACAGTCCCTTGAATGCAATTTCTGCATGGGTTATGAAGCCAGCCGGATGCCGGAAAACTGCCAGCGCGTCTCTGGAGCGAAGAAGTTGCGGTAACTCGCGCGAATGTGGGCCGCGGGCGTGACGCAGGAGCCGCCACGGAGCACCATGGTACCGCTCATAAATTTGCCGTTGTACTCGCCCAAAGTCCCAGGCAGCGCCTTGTAGCCGGGATAGCCCAGATAAGCGCTCGAGGCCCACTCCCAACAGTCCCCGATCAACTGCGTGGGCCGTTCCGCAGGCAGCGCGGAGCTTTCGTCCGAGCCGGTTTGCGCAGCTGGAACGGGCAGCAACCGGCCTGAATCCAGCAGGTTGCCGGATAGAGGCTGGGACTGGGCCACCGCCTCCCACTCGAACTCAGTGGCCAAACGGCGGCCAGCCCAGCGGGCATAGGCGTCCGCCTCGAAAAAGCTGACGTGGCTGACGGGCGCAGAGGCCATCCGGGCCAGCGGCTGCTCGCCGCGCAGGGTAAACAGGCTCCAGTTGCCGCTGTCGCTGGTCCAGTAAAGAGGGGCGTGCCAACTATTGCGCGCGACCGCGGCCCAGCCGTCGGAAAGCCACAGATCGTGACGCCGGTAGCCGCCGTCGGCGATGAACTCGGCATACTCGCCGCAGGTGACCATCCGCGAAGCCAGCGCGTAAGGCTCCAGCCAGACACGGTGGCGGGGCAGTTCGTTGTCGTAGCAGAAACCGGGGCCGCTATGGCCGATTTCCTGCAACCCGCCCGGAAAGTTCTGAAAACGCAGCGCACCCGCAGCCGCGCCGCGGATTCCAGCCGGAGGATCGGCGCTCTCATCGCGGTAGACAGGACGAACCGGGTTGGTGAAGAACGCGTTGAGGATGTCGGTCAGCAGCAGTTCCTGGTGCTGCTCCTCGTGGTTCAAGCCAAGCTCGATCCGCTGGAGGGCCTCGGGGTCGGGGTTGCGCTCCAGCAGGCGCTCAATCGCCTCGTCCACGTGCTGCCGGTAGCGCAGGACCTCAGCCAGTCCGGGGCGCGAAAAGGAGGAGCGCAGACGCTTCTCAGGGAAGGAGGCAAAGCTGAGGTAATAGCTGTTGAAGAGCCAGGGAAAGTCCGGATTGAAAAGCCGGTAGCCGGGCAGAAACTCGCCCAGCACAAAGGACTCAAAGAACCAGGCGGTATGGGCCAGATGCCACTTGGCCGGGGAAGCCTCCGGCGTGGACTGCACCATCATGTCCTCTGGCGTCAGCGGCTCGCATAACTGCAGCGTCCGGCCGCGCACGGTGCGAAACCGGACGGCGGTATCCTGGGGCAACTTCAGTAAGACGGTCGTAGTCACAGATACACCTTCCTGCATGGGGAAGAGTTTACTCCCACAGCGGCCGTGCCCCTTGCCGGGGCAAAAGTCAAAAGGGGCGCCAGCGGCAACAGATACATTCGTTGCCGGTACTCAACGTCTGGTGCTTTAATCGCATCGTATGATGTGTAGTGTTTTTCTCGCAACCCTTCGAGAGGAGGGAGTATGCGCAACCTGATTCAACACCGCCTGCTGCCGATATGCGCGATCCTCGCAGCCCTCTCCGCTTCATCCCCCGCAGCGCTCGCACAGGCCGCCGCTTCCGCTCCGGCCGGGCCGCCAACACCCCCGGCTCCGGCTGCCGCCCCCCTGGTCCAAGCCACCCCCCTGGAATTGGGCGACGCGCTGATGTCGCACCAGCGCTACCAAGCGGCGATCGAGGCCTACAAGAAGGCTCCCAGCACCGCCTATGTGTGGAACATGATGGGCATTGCCTACCAGATGATGTTCAACGTGCAGGACGCGATGCGCTGCTACCAGGCGTCGCTGAAGCTGGCGCCGCACAATGTGCATGTGATCAACAACCTGGGCACGCTCTACGACTCGACGAAGCAGTTTCGCGCCGCCGAGCGGATGTATGAAAAGGCGCTCAAGGTGGAACCGCGGTCGGCCCTGATCCGCAAGAATCTCGGGACCAATTTGCTGGCTCAGCACAAGTACAAGAAGGGCTGGGAGGCCTACAAGACGGCCCTGTCCATTGACCCACAAGTGTTTGAGCGCAACGACAGTCCGCGCGCGCAAAACCCGGCCTCCACCCAGGATCGGGGCGCCATGAACTTCTACATGGCCAAAACCTGCGTGCGCGCCGGCCAGACCGAGCAGGCCATCGACTACCTGCGCATGGCGCTGAACGAGGGATTCACGACGCCCAAAAAGATCGTGGCAGACAACGAGTTCGCCATCCTGAGGGGAATTCCGGCGTTCGAGCAGCTTTTGGCCGCGCAGCAGGCGCGGTAGACGCAAGTTCTGTCGCTCCTGGGGTGTTTCCGCCGTCTATGCTGTTGAGGGCTACCGGTTGGCCCGAGGGAGTTGCCATGAATATCCGTGTGTTTTCCGCAATTGTATTGGGACTGGCGCTGGGCGCCGCTTCCGCTCAGGATGCACCCACCGCTCCGGCTGCTGGCCAAGGCGCGCACAGCGGCCGCGGCGGATGGGGCGGCGGCATGATGGGCCGCGGCCTGGGCGGAACCGTCACCGCAGTCACCGCCGATCACTACACCATCAAGACAGAAAACGGCGAGACCTACACCGTCCACTTCAGCGTGAATACCCGCATCATGAAGCAGATGGGCGGACGGCGCGGCCCTGGACAGGGCAGACAGAGTGAGGGCGCACTGGTCGACAGCGCTGGACGGCCCGTTCCCCCTCAGGCGCTGCAACCCGCCGACATCAAGGTGGGCGACGTCATTGTCGCCATGGGCGAAGTGGATGCGGCGGCCAAGTCAGTGGGCGCGGTGGCTGTTCTGCAGGTGGACCCGGAGCGCGCCAGGCAGATGCGCGCGATGCAGGCCAACTATGGCAAGACCTGGCTGATGGGTACGGTAACTAGCGTGGACGGCGTGAAAGTGACGCTGATGGGTTCGGTGGACAATGCCGCGCACAGCTTTGTGGCCGACGAGAACACGACCTTCCGCAAGCGCCGCGAACCGATCACCCTGGGCGACATTCAAGTGGGCGACACCGTGCGCGTGGAGGGTGCGGTGAAGGATGGCGGCTTTGTGGCCAATTCGGTGACGGCGATGGGCGTGCCCGCCGACGGAACGCCGCGGGTTCCGCGCGGGGACCAGCCGAAATAGCGAGCGCCGGGAATCTTCCTGTTTTGGAATACTGGCAGCGTGCTCTCCCACCCTGGCGACAAAGCAAGAACGTCGCGAGGGTGGGATGCCCCGTTTTTGAGAGCTGAGCCCCCAGTCCACCCTCGACACTGATCGCTACCCACTCGCCCCACCCGGTTCATCCCCTATTTCCTCCCCTTCATCCGCTATTTCCGCCTTTCGTCCAGAAACGCGCGCAGCTTCGCCCGGCCCGAGCTATCTTCCAATGCGAGAGAGAAACTCTGGAAAGGGACGGCCTCCATGAATGAACTCCATGCACTCGTCCAGGTGGAATCGGTCAGCCGACGGTTTCCGTTGGACCACAGCTACGTGAGCGCGCTGGACGACGCCAGCCTGCGGGTGGCCGCGGGCGAGTTCCTGGCCATCGCTGGCCCCAGCGGAAGCGGCAAATCGACGCTGCTGAACCTGATCGGCTGCATCGACAAGCCGACCAGCGGACGCATCCTGGTGGAAGGCGTGGACACCTCCACGCTGAACCCCAAGCGCATGGCCGCGCTACGCCGCGAAAAGATCGGCTTCGTCTTTCAGACCTTCAACCTGATCCCGGTTTTCACGGCTGCGGAGAATGTGGAGTTTCCGCTGCTGGTGCAGGGCATAAGCGCCCGCGAACGCAAGACGCGCGTGGCCGCCGCTCTGGAAAGCGTTGGCCTGGCCTCGCGCGCCAATCACCGGCCCGATCTGATGTCGGGCGGAGAACGCCAGCGGGTGGCCGTGGCGCGGGCCATTGTGCACCACCCCGCGCTGGTGCTGGCCGACGAGCCCACCGCCAACCTGGACACCCACAACGCCACGCAGTTGATCGACCTGATGCACGACCTGAACCGCAGGCTGGGCCTGACGTTCCTCTTTTCGACGCACGACGCGCGACTGCTGGAACACACTGACCGCATCGTCCGCTTGTGCGACGGCCAAGTCGAATCCGACAGCCAAGCCGAAGGAGGCAGCCGTGGATAAATTTTTGCTTCTCGCCTTGCGAAACATTTTTCGCAACCGCCGCCGCACGCTGATGACGCTGATGATGGTCGGCGGAGGCGTGGTGTGCCTTCTTCTCGCCGGCGGATACTTCGGCTTCATGACGCGCGGCCTGAGGGAAAGCACCATCAACGACGGGCTGGGCCACATTCAGATTTTTACCGCCGACCACTTCCGCCGCGACGAGGTCCGCGTTCTCGACACCGGCATTGAGAACTGGCGCCAAGTTGCCGCAAACGTCTCCACCGGTGGTCACGTGCGCGGTGTTGCGCCTCGCATTGAGTTCTACGGCATGGTTTCAAACGGAACCAAGGCGGCCGGATTCATGGGCAGCGGCGTCGATCCCGCAGCCGAAAAGAGCCTCGGCTTCGTGTCGCGCATTGTCTCGGGACGGGATCTCGACGTGAAGCCCACGGGCGAAGTGGAAGCGCTCATCGGGGTCGGTTTGGCCAAATCGATGAACGTGAACGTGGGCGACGGATTGACGCTGCTGGCCATGACTTCAGACGGCGCGCTGAACGGCGTCGATGTGCAGATTGTAGGTCTGACAAACTCAGGCGTCGCGGCCATGGATGCGCGTTCGCTGCGCGTGACGCTGCCCGCGGCGCAACGCCTGCTGCAAAGCGATCGCGTGACCAATTTGGTGGTCGGCCTGGATGCCACCGAGAACACCGACAAGGTTGCGGCAGAGCTGGCTCCCCGCCTGCGCGGCCTGCCCCAGCAGATGGAACTGAAGAAGTGGATCGACCTGGCCACGTATTACAAGCAGGTATCCACCATGTTCAACGGCATCTTTCTCTTCATGGGTGTCATTGTGTTTTTCATGGTTCTCATGTCGAGCGTCAGCACGCTGCTGATGTCGATGTTTGAGCGCACCCGTGAGATCGGGACGATGCTCGCCATGGGCACGCCCCGCGGCTGGATCGTGGCCCTGTTTGTGCTGGAGGCTACGCTGCTGGGCGTGATGGGCGCAGTGGCCGGCGTGGTGGGAGGCAATCTGATCGGCATGCTGCTGAACGCTTCCGGCCTGCACATGCCGCCACCGCCGGGATACACCGTGCCTATTCCATTCAAGGTTCTTCACCTGCCCGCGCAAATGATCGGCTCGTCGATTCTTGTGATCGTCTCGCTGGCGATTGCATCCATCCTGCCCGCGGTCCGCGCATCGCGGCTGCAAATTGCGGAGGCCTTGGCTCATGTCTAGATGCTTGGTACGCACACTGCTGCTGATTCTTTTGATCGTGCTCGCTTTCGCCTGCTGTAGGCCAAGCCGCGCGGCAACACCCGACGCCGAAGCACTGCTGAAGCGGTCTGACACGTTCCGCAACGGCTGGCCCGCGTATGCGGTGCGGGTCAAGATCACCAATTACGAGCAAGGCAAGTCGGACGAAGAGAAGCTCTACCAGGTTTCGCAGAAGGGCACCGACAAGACCTATGTCGAGTTCATGAGCCCGCGCGACAAGGGACGCCATCTGCTGATGCTGGGCGACGACATGTGGATCTATCTGCCCGACACCAGCCGGCCGGTGCGCATTACGCCGCTGGAACGGCTCTCGGGCGACGCCTCCAACGGCGACATCGCCCGCACCAACTACGCGGTGGATTACTCCCCCGTCTATCTGCGCACCGAGAAGGTGGGCGCGGAAGAGTGCAACGTGCTGCAACTTACTGCGAAACGGAAGGGCTCGACTTACCAGAAGATCGAGTACTGGCTGCGAGCCCAGGATGCGCGGCCGGTGAAGGCCGAGTTCTATTTGACCTCGGGCAAGCACATTAAATCCGCCACGTTCGACGAGTATCAGCAAACTGGAGGCAAAAGCCTGCTGCATCGGCTTACACTGGTTGACCAGATCCGGCATAACTCGCACAGCGTGCTGGAATACTCCGGAGCCGCTCCGCGCGAACTGCCCGACAAGCTGTTTTACCAGGGTCGGACGGACCGGTTCTAATTGTCGTTTTGGAATTGATCACGAAAGGAACTGAATTGATGAGATCCAGACTCACACTCAATCGGCTTGCTGCTTTGCCTTTGCTTTGCGGCGCGCTGTTGCTCTTCTCTGCCGGACGGCTGGAGGCACAAACACCGGCTGCGCCCGCCGCCGTTCCAGGGACATCCACGCTCACGGTGCATGTGACGGGGCTGCGCAATGCAACCGGGAAGATCTACGCCTTTCTCTTTCGGGATGGGAACGGATTCCCGCAGGAATTTACCAGCGCCGTCGCGGTAAAACAGGTGGAGATTGACGCGCAGACGATGAGCGCCAAGATTGTCTTCGACAAGATTCCGCAAGGAACCTATGCCATCTCGGTCCTGCACGACGAGAACATGAATGGACAGATGGATTTTGACTCGCAGGGAATTCCGCAGGAAGGCTACGGCATCTCAAACAATCCTCCGCGGAGAGAAGCTGCGCCAACTACCGAGGAGTCGCTCTTCAAAGTGAATCAGGCGGAAGCTGCAATGGAAATCAAGCTGATCTATTGGTAGTAAATGCCGGTTGCTCCATCCTTGCCGCACCCCATGTTTTTGCGGCAAGGATGGAGAGTCCAATCACACCACAGCGCTCTTCCCGAATATCCGACAGACTCTCCTCATGAAGCTCCTCCTTACAGTACCGGCGTTTCTCCTGCTCGCGGCCGCATCCTTGGCCGCGGCGCAGGAAGCTACGCCCCAGGACGCCGCCGCGCAGGATCCGCCCGCCGAGAGCCGTTACAGCATTCGTTACTCCGTCGCCGTCATCAACGATGCAACGTTTTATAGCAACCTGAAGGCACCGCTTCCGTCTTCTGCAGGCCAATTGCTGAAGGATCCTTCCGTCACACTGTTGCAGAATCAGTTGCTGCTTGAGCCTTCGTTCGCCCTGCGCTACCGGTCCCGGTGGAGTGTCGCATCCAGTGTGGTGGGCCTCGCGGAAAGCTTTCACGGACTCGATATGGCGGAGTTCGATGTGCCTGCCGGCGACACCGGCGCGGCTGCCGCGCTGAGCGCCGCGCTGGAACCTTACACCGGCACACGCACCCAATTCCGCGTGAAGGAAGCGTACGGCGGACTCTCCGCAGGGGACTTCGATTTCATGCTGGGGCGGCGCATTGTGCGCTGGGGAACGGGCTATGCGTTTACCGCGGCAGGCGTGCTGGACCCGCCGCGCATTCCCACCAATCCGACCGACCGGTTGAACCTGAACGAAGGCCGCGACATGATCAAAGCCGACTGGGTGCACGGGCCCCACGCGCTGACGCTGGCGTGGTCCTCGGCGGCTCTGGCCCCCAGCGCGGCCAGCCTGCACGACACCACCGCCTTCCGGTATAACGTTCTGGTGCATGGATTCGACACGGCGCTGATTGCCGGCGACGACCGCGGCGGAGATGCCTTTGGCGCACTGGCGTTTACGCGCGTGGTGGGGCAGGCTTGGGAACTGCACGGCGAGGCGGCATGGCGCGAGCACGAAGCGATTCTCGTGGGCGCGAAATACACCATGACCAATGGCATCACGTTCATCGGCGAGTTCTATACCCCGCCCAACATCCCGTACTATCGGAGCATGTCGATCTCCGCGCTGGCCGGGCGGCAACACTACGGCTTTCTGCACGCAGGCAAATCAAGGCTGCGCGAGCTGCCGGGATGGAAGCAATGGGACCTGAGCGGGTCGGTTGTGACGAACTTCGACGACAAGAGTTACACCGGTATCTTCGATGTTGAGCGACGGTTCGGCAATCGCTTCTCTTCGTATCTTCACCTTGAAATTCCGGGCGGCAAAAAAGCATCGGAGTACGGCGCCACGCCTTACTCGGCAGCCACCTCGGCGGGAGTGCGTTTTCAGCTATGACCTGCGAGACCATCCAACCCGTATCCCATCCGCCGGATAGTCCGCGGAAGAAGCTCAACTACGCCACGTACTTCTTCAGGGTGCTGTGGATTACGGTGGGCGTCACACTGCTGATTGTCTTGCTCTTTCTCTCCCTGGGAAGAATTCAACTGTCTGACACGGGCCGCCAGTTTTTGATTGCGTATACCTATTGCGTCCTGATCTCCCTGCCTTCCATCGCGATTGTGACTGTGATTTCGATGCGCTATACAGACAGGTTTCCGCGGCTGATCCTGCTCATGCAGGCCACCGTCATGGTCTGCACGGCGGTGGCGGGCTCTCTGGCGGCAGGACTGGTCTTCCGGGTAACCGGACTTGTTCCCCCTGGGAGATATTGGCCGGAATTCCAGTCGTCCGTTCCTTTCTGCATCGTGATCTCATTGGCGGTGGGCCTGAGCATTACGACCTTCGAGACCTTGCGCTACAAGTTCCAGGCGGCGCAACTGGAACTGCGCACCCGGCAGGTGGAGCAGGAACGCGCCTACAAGCTGCTGGCCGAGGCGCAGCTCTCTTCGCTGGAGTCGCGCATCCGTCCGCACTTTCTGTTCAACACACTGAACTCCATTGCCGCGCTGATTCCCTCGGACCCGGTGCGCGCCGAGGATACGGTGGGCAAGCTGGCCTCGCTGCTGCGCTTCTCACTGAACGCCAATCACAACAGCCTAGTGCTGCTGAGCCAGGAACTGAAGATTGTGCGCGACTATCTGGAGATTGAGAAGACGCGCTATGGGCAGCGGCTGCGTTATGAGATTGCGGTCCCGGATGCGCTGGCGGACGTGAAGGTGCCGCCGCTGGCGCTGCAATCGCTGGTGGAGAATGTAGTGAAGCACGTGGTCTCGGAGCGGCAGCAGGGCGCCACGATTCAGATTGCCGGGTCACTCGCGGGAGAGAGCAATTCACGGGTCGTTCTGGACGTGTGCGACGATGGGCCGGGCTTCTCGCTCAACGCCATCACGCCGCAGCACGGGCTGGGCAATCTGGTGGCGCGGCTCGATCTGCTGTTCGGCAGTGCCGGCCAACTGGAAGTGACTCATGAGAACGAAAAGACCGTGGTGCGGCTATCGTTCCCGGCTGCGTCGTAAGATGGAATGCTGATGGAAACCGCTGCGCTGCGCGCCTATCTCGTGGATGACGAACCGCTGGCCATCGAGCGTCTGAAAAGATTGCTGGCCGGCTTCGAAGAGCTCCGTATCGCCGGAAGCAGCACCGATCCCGCGACAGCGCTCGACTTTCTGCTGCGCGAGCCCGTGGACGTGCTCTTCCTCGATATCCAGATGCCGGGCATGAATGGCTTTGAGCTGCTGGCGCGACTGCCGGAACAGCCTTTTGTCATCTTCACAACGGCCTACGACGAGTACGCGCTGCGGGCCTTCCAGGTGAACTCCATCGACTACCTGCTCAAGCCGATCGAAGCCGAGCCGCTGGCGCGCGCGATCAAAAAGCTGGACCGGCTGCGCCCCATTGCAAAACCGGACTGGCAGCAAAGCCCGCAGTTACCAGCGCTGCTCCAGGAGTTAGCCGCATCGTTACGTGGCCAGCGACCCGACTATCCGCGTCGCATTGCCACGCGGGTGGGCGAGCGGATCTCGTTTCTGGAGCTGGACGCGGTGACGCATTTTGTGGCGCAGGACAAGCTGACGTATGCGGTAGTGAACGGACACCTTCACTGCGTGGATCAGACCATTGCCGAACTGGAGCAGCGGCTCGATCCAGCCCGATTCCTGCGCATCCACCGCTCAGTACTGGTGAATGTGGATTGGATTGAGGAGGTAAACTCCTGGTTTGCCGGCAAGGTGGTGGTGTCGCTGAAGGACGCCGCGCAGACACGGCTCACGGTGGCGCGAGACCGCGTGCGCAGCCTCAAATCGCGGTTGGAAATTTAGAGCGGCTCGATTGTATTTGTAATCTTGGCTTTGTGCGATCCCACCCTAGTGTGGTATCTCCGAAGTTCTTTGAAGAACAACCGCAGATCCTTCGACTCACCACCCCCAAGCTGAAAAACGCTTGGGGCCCCGTTCGCTCAGGATGACAACCCTTGTTTTGTTGTGAACTTCAGAGACAGGACACTAGAGCGAAACCAGAGTCACTGTGTCCTGTCGGAGATTGTGCAAGGTGGCTTTTTCTTGAGGAAAAGCCACCTTGGCGCAGTGCCTTCGGTGTACACCCATTGGAGAACCGCTATAGCTGAACAACTACGAGGCGAGGGTGGGGCACCCTATTTTCATTCACAGTGAAAAGCTCGCCCTCAGGCGCCCATAAACATGCCACCGTTCACGTCGAGGACGTGGCCGGTGATGTAAGACGCGGAATCCGACGCCAGGAAAGCCACGGCATTGGCAATGTCCTGGTCGGTTCCGGGCCGTCCCAGCGGAATGACGGTCATCATCGACTCGCGCTGCTTGTCGTCGAGCACGGCGGTCATGGGCGTCTCAATGTAGCCCGGAGCCACGGCGTTCACGGTGATTCCGCGCGAGGCGAACTCCCGCGCCATGGAACGCGTGAGACCGATGAGGCCGGCCTTGGAGGCAGCATAATTTGCCTGGCCGGCCTGGCCCGTGCGGCCCACCACGCTGGAGATATTGACGATCCGGCCCCAGCGGTTCTTGAGCATGGGGCTGAGCAGCGCTTGGGTCAGCAGGAACGCCCCGGTCAGGTTGGTGCCCAGCACGTCGTCCCAGTCGGCGCGCTTCATGCGCAGCATCAGGCCGTCGCGGGTAATGCCGGCGTTGTTGACCAGAATCTCGACCTTGCCAAACTGCGCGAGGATGGCCTTGGCGCCTGCCTTGATGGACTCTTCGCTGGACACATCCAGCGCAAAGGCAGCGGCCTGCCCGCCAGCCGCCTCAATCTCCGCGGCTACCGCGGCCAGCTTGGCGTGGTTCCGGGCCGCCAACGCTACTGTGGCCCCGGCGCGCGCCAGTTCCAGCGCACATGCCCGACCGATTCCCTGCGAAGCTCCCGTGACCAGCGCGATCCTACCCTGCAAATTCGCCATCATTCTCTTTCGTCAACCCGCGCACACAACTCCGCGCCCTTTCGTTCCTCATTATATTGGGACGAAGCGTGACGCCTTGGTATCCCACCTGGCTCCGAGTTGCTCATCGAGAAGCACGGGGCGAGATTTGGAGCAAACAGGACATTCCACCCACTTTGAAAATGGCCTAGAATGGGCACGACCTTTTCGGAAAGCGTTTACCACTATGAGAGCTGACAGACATCCCCTTTTTCGCGGCGGAGCGAGCCTCGTCTCCGCATTGCAGAGTTGGACTACACTTCCCCTGGCAGGTACGCTGCTCCTGATCCTGGCTGCCAGTGCGGCTGCCGAAAGCTACCGCAACCCTGTGCTGAGTGGCATGAACCCCGATCCTTCCGTTGTCCGGGTCGGCGAACGCTACTACCTGACCACCAGCACGTTCGAGTACTTTCCGGGCTGCGCGCTCTACAGCAGCGACGACCTGACGCACTGGAAGAGGGTCGGCTACGCCCTGGAGCGCCCGGAGCAGTTCGCGGTTCTGAAGAGTGAGCATCCGGCTCTTTATGCCTGCACGCTGCGCTATCACGATGGCACGTTCTATGTGCTGACCACCGACGTGAACGCCGACCATGTGAATTTTCTTGTTACGGCCACGAATCCCGCAGGGCCGTGGTCCGATCCCGTGCCCATCGACCACGGCATGTTCGACCCAAGCCTGTTTTTCGACGACGACGGCAAGGTCTACTACCAGCGCCGGGGCCCCGGGGACGGGGAGAACATTGTGCAGGCCGAAATCGACGTCCGCACCGGCAAGCTGCTGACCCCGCTGCGCACCATCTCCACCGGCTTTGTGACCGCGGATGCGGAGGGGCCGCATGTGTACAAGATCGGCGGATGGTACTACCTGAGCGAGGCGGAAGGCGGCACGGAAGCCCTGCACCAACAAGCGATCGGGCGGGCGCATTCCCCGTGGGGGCCGTTCGAGCCCGACCCGGCGAATCCGTGGGCCACACAGCACACCGACTGGGGCTACCCGGTGCACGGCGTGGGACATTGCGACCTGGTGGAAACGTCCGGCAGCACGTGGTGGACGGTCTGCCTGGGCACGCGCAATGCCTTCAGCCTGGGGCGGGAGACCTTTCTGTTTCCGGTGCACTGGCAAGACGGCTGGCCGGCAATCAACCTGAAAGACTTGAAGACGCTGACGGTGGAAGGCGGGCCGGCATCCAAGACTCCACCACCGGAAGAGCCCGCACGGGACGACTTCAACGGTCCGAAACTCGGATTGAGCTGGAACACGATCGGCCCCCTGGGCCCGGCCAACATATCCCTCGCGGCGCGTCCTGGTTATCTGCGGCTCTACGGCAAGCCGGACGAGCTTTCGTTCCAAAAGCCAACGACTTTTGTGGGCAGGCGGCAGACAGAGCACAAGATGACAGCCACGGCACGGCTGGAGTTCGATCCGAAGGCCGACGGGGAACGGGCCGGCCTGACCGTGTTCATGTCGCCAAGCTACCACTACGACCTGGTAAAGGTGCGGCGCGATGAGCGGGACTTCATTCAACTCGTCAAGCAGGTTTCGGACATACGGACAGTAGCTGCCGAGGCGCCAGTGGGCAAGAGCTCCCTGCTGCTGCGCGTCGAGGCGGACGAGCGGCGCTACAGCTTTTCGTTCGCGGCCGCAGACGGAGACTGGGCTCCGCTGGGAACCGCGGATGCCCACTTGATCGCAAGCGAAGTTGCCGAAGTATGGACCGGGACCTACGTCGGCCTGTTCAGTGTCATCCCCGATCCGGTGCACAGCACACCGGCCGATTTCGATTGGTTCGAGTATCGCGCCGGGGAGTGAGCCGAAATGCGGTTGCGATCGAGGAAAACAGAGGCATTGGAAGCCGAAAATTCGCGTTCAGGCCGACGGTGAAACGGCCACCGTGACCGGCCGGGCAGCCAGCGCGGGACGCACCAGCTCCGCCGGCCACACGTAAACCGCCAGGCGCCGCAGGTAGTGAAGCACCGGCGCTTGGTTGGGAAGATCAATTCCGATGGCGGCGACCAAGTCGTTCTGTTCGATCTCCGCCTCCGCCTCTTCCAGAACCCACGGAACATAGTGGATGCTGGCCCGGGTGGTCTGCCCTGCACGATTGCGGGTAAACAGGCAGGTGCGGTCCATGAGGAAACACTCCAGCGACCCGATGCGGTGCTCCGCCAGCCTGGCGCTGGGCCCGAGGCCGCGGTAGCTGGCACTGAAGATCACCGAACGGCGGCTGAGCAGGCGGCGGCAAAAGAACGAAAACTCGCGCTGCGATCTCTGCTCAAGACGCATCTGCGCCCAGTGGAACGGCAAGTGATAGAAGGCGCGCCCCGCTCCCACAGCGAGCAGATTGCTGGCATCGAGCGAGAAGAAGTAAATGCCCGGCACGCCCGTGCGTTCGTCGCGGACATAGGTGCGCAGGCTCAGCTCTGGGAAGCTGCGCGCTCCGGGGATGGGCGGAACGCCGCGGATCTTGATGCGATCCATCCAGAAAGGCACGATACCCAACCACGCCGTTCCTTGGCAGGTATCCACCTGGAGTCCTTCGGGCACAAGAGGCGCCAGCGCGGATGCGGGGACCGGCCAGTGAGCAAACAACAGGTCGTTCCAGCGCTGGGTCATCTCCCAGTGGCCGGAAGGCAAGGGCCGCGGTTTGTGCGACGTGCGTACCAAATACTCCAACATCTTCTGGCCCTGCCTGTTTTTCTGCTCCCGGGTGACCGACACCACAACACGCGCGAGAGTACGGCTGGCGGAAGGGTTCCCCCCTGCACCCGCCCCTTGTGCAGTATTCTGTTCGCGAGCCCTAACCTATGTCCAGCGAATCTTTTGTTGCCCCCAGCGCCCGCAATCAAACCGATGTCTTTGCCGTATACGGCGCAGACCCTGAGGTCCTGGCCTATGCCATGGCCAAGTACTCGCGCTCCTCTTTGTCCATGCGCGAGTCCCTCACCGAGATCAACGCGCAGCGCGCCGAACAGTTCCTGAATACATTTTATTTCCAGTACGGCCACCACTCCATCGCCGATCTGGCCCACAGCGCCTTTGCCGTGGAACGGCTGAGCCTGCTGGCGGCCATCGTGCTGGTGGATGAGCAGCGATGGGACGGGCAGGAGCGCTCCACCCGTTACCAGAATTTTCGCAAGTCCGGCTGGTACCTGCCCGATTTCGGACCCGATGCAGCCTCGGCCCAGCTATTTACCGAGACAGCAGAGAACCTGTTCGCTGCCTACGAGCGCACCACCGCCGCCGTTTTGGAGGCCCTGCGCCAGCGCGTGGCCCAGCCCGAAGCGATGAAGCCCGAGGCCTACGAGCGCACCTTGAAGGCGCGCGCCTTCGACGTGGGACGCTACCTGCTGCCCTTGGCCACCAACACCTCGCTGGGCCAGATTGTGAGCGCCCGGACACTTGAGGGACAGGTCTCGCGGCTGCTCTCGCACCCCGCATCTGAGGTGCGCGACTTGGGAGTCAAGCTGCGCGAAGCGGCCACCGGCCCAGCCTGGAACGTGAACGCACAAGCCGGTGCAAATCTTGTGGAAAAGATTGCTGCACTCAGTGGGGATCCCGCTTCAGAACTGGCCGCAGAAGCCGCCGCCGTGTTGACCCGCGAGGTGCACACCGCTCCGACACTGGTGAAATATGCCCAGCCCAACGAGTACCAGCTGCGCACCGGCGCCGAACTGACGAAGGCGGCGAGCGAGATTCTGAGCCATCTGCCGATTGCCGGCGCGCCGGTGGTGGACCTAGTGGAGCGCACCGAAAGCCTGGAAGTGGAACTGGCGGCCACACTGCTCTACTCCGTCAGCCATCACTCCTACCGTCAGATTCGCGACCTGGTGGCCGGGTTCCCGGAAGCCCGCGTCACCGAGATTGTGGACCTGGGACTGCGCCATCGCGGCCGTCACGACGAGGCGCTGCGCGCATATCACGCCGGAGCAGCGTTGCGGTTCGACATCCTGATGGACGTGGGCGGGTTCCGCGACATGCACCGCCATCGCCGCTGCACCCAGATCATCCAGCCCTTCACGACGCTGCACGGCTACGAGACGCCGGTTTCAGGCGACGCCGCCGGGCTGGCCGAAGCGGGCGTTTTGGCAGACTACCAAGCCGCCGTGGAACAGGCGCACGCCGCCAGCGCCCAGGTCGCGCTCAGCACCGCTCCAGAAGCCGCCCAATCCGCGCTGTACCTGCTGCCACTGGGCACGCGGGTACGGAGCCTCTTCAAGATGGACTTTGCCGAGGCGCAGTATATTTCCGAGCTGCGCTCGGGGCCGGCCGGGCACTTCAGCTACCGGCGGGTAGCCTGGGAAATGTTCGTGGCCCTGAAGCGCCAACATCCAACCTTGGCCAAGCATCTGCGCGTCACCGACTTCACCCAGCCGATTGACTTGCTGCAGCGCTAACTTCCGCACCCGCAACTGCGGGCCAGGACTTCGGCAAAGTGCAGGGCCTCGCGGTGGCCGAGCTGATCAATCTGCTCGCGGCAACTGAAGCCGTCGGCGATGATAAGGGTCATGGGACCGGCGGACTCGACCGCGGACAGCAATCCGTCGTTGGCGATGGCCCTGGAGACCTCGAACTTGTCGGCCTCGAAGCCGAAGGGGCCGGCCATGCCGCAGCAGCCGGCCTGGATGGGCTCCACTGTAGCTCCGGCCCGCTGGAGCAGGGCAATCTCATTGGCCGGACCGCCGAAAACTGCCTTGTGGTGACAGTGGCCGTGGAGCAGGATGTGCGCCCCTTGCAGGCGGTTTGTGGCCCACTCCGGAGCCTTGGCCGCCAGCCAGTCGGCCAGCAGCCACACCTGCTGGCTCAAGTGTTGGGCGCGCGGAACATCGGGAAACAGCTCCAGCAGCTCGTCCTTGAAGACGCTGGCGCAACTCGGCTCCAGGAAGATGAAGGGCAGTCCGGCATCGATCTGCGGGGCCATGCGGTCCAGCACTTTGGCCAGGTAGGCGCGGGCAGCGTCGAGCAGGCCGAAGTCGTACAGCGGACGACCGCAGCAGATGTGGCCCTGAGGCACTTCGACGCGGAAGCCGGCCTGGGTGAGAACCGATTCGGCAGCGGCCAGAGTCTGCGGATGGTAGTAGTTGTTCCACGTGTCCGGCCAGAGGACCACCTGCGCCACCTGCGGTGGGGGCACCTGCGGTGCGGCCAACCGCGCTTCGCGCCTTGAGGTGTCCTGCTTGCTGGAGGAACGCGGGACGTTGGAGGTTTCGGAGGCTGCCGCTCTGCTCTTCTGAAAACTTTGCCGGGCCAGGCGAGGGAGCTGACGTTGCTGGGCGACTCCGGCGATGCGCTTGATGAGCGGGCTGGTGAGCGGTCCGGTCAGGAGGGCATTGGTGAGGGCCGGGGTGAGCGAACCAAAGCGGGCCAACTGGTCGGCAAAGCCGAAGATGTAGTGGTGCAGCGGATGCACGCGACCTTTGTAGCGCTGGGCCAGGTACTCCGATTTGTAAGCGGCCATATCGACCTGGGCCGGGCACTCGGATTTGCAGGCCTTGCAACTGAGGCAGAGGTCGAGAGCCTCGTGCACGGCCTGGCTCTGGAAGCCTTCTTCCTGAAGCGCTCCGGCCAGCATTTCCCAGAGCAGGCGGGCGCGGCCACGGGTGGAGTGCTGCTCCTCGCCGGTGGCGCGGTAGCTGGGGCACATGACGCCGCCGGCGGTGTTGCGGCAGGCGCCGACGCAGCGCTCAGTGGCGCGTTCGAAGGAGCCGCCATCCTTGGCAAAGACAAAGTGGGTCTCAAGATCGGCCTTCTTGTGCTGCGGCTCGGGCGTGGTTGGATGGTAGTGCAGATTTTCCAGCGGATCGTAGACCCGGACGGCATCGACGAGCTTGCCGGGATTCATGCGGTTGTCCGGGTCCCACAATATCTTGAAGTCGCGGAAGGCCTGCATGAGTTCGGGGCCGAACATTTTGGGCAGCAGGGCGGCGCGGGCCTGGCCGTCGCCGTGCTCGCCCGAGAGCGAACCGCCGAAGCGGATGACCAGATCGGCGGCGCGCTCAATGAACGCGCGGAAAGCGCGCAGGCCCGGCTCGGTGCGGAAGTCGAAGTTGATGCGGGTGTGGACGCAGCCCTGGCCATAGTGGCCGTAGAGGGGGCTGCGGTAGCCGTACTCGGCCATCAGGGAGGTGATGGCGCGCAGGTAATTGCCCAGTTGTGCGGGCGGAACGGCCGCGTCTTCCCAGCCCTCCCAGCGGTCGGGCTCGCCGGGAACAAAGACCATGGCGCCGAGGGCGGAATCGCGGACGCGCCAGATGCTAGCGGCTTCAGACGCGTTGCAAATGCGGGCCACCGGCGGTACCGGCCAGGACTGCGCGGCGCGGGCCAGGGTTTCCGCCTTGGACTGGGCCTCTTCGGCACTCCAGCCGCCCATCTCGACCAGCAGAAAACTGGTACCCGGGGGGAGTTGCGAAAGATCGTTGAGGCCGAGTCCCTTGCGGCGCATGAAGTCAACTAGCAAGTGGTCAAAACCTTCAAGGCCAATGGGCCCGTGCTCCAGGGCCAGCGGCACTGCATCGGCGGCCAGGAAGGGGTCGGAAAAGCCCAGCACGGTGAGCAGGCGGAAGGGCGGGCTGGCGGCCAGGTTGAGGGTAGCGGAGACCACGGTGGCGCAAGTACCTTCGGACCCGACCAGCGCACGGGCCACGTGGAAACCGTTCTCGTCGAGCAGTTCGTCGAGATTGAAACCGGAGACGCGGCGGGGAATGCGGGGGAAACGCTCGCGGATGAGATTGGCGTACCTGTCGCGGATGCGGGCCAGGCCGGAGTAAATCTGGCCGGTGCGGCCTCCGGCGCGGATAGCGGCTTCGAACTGTTCCGGGCTGGTGCGGCCCACGGTCATGCGGGTGCCGTCGTAGAGCACGATATCGAGCGATTCAACGTTATCGGCCACCTTGCCGCCCAGCAGGCCGTGCACGCCGCAACTGTTGTTGCCGATCATGCCGCCCAGGGTGCAGCGGCTGTGGGTGGCGGGATCGGGGGCGTAGGTGAGGTGGTGGAGTTCGGCGGCCTCGCGCAGCCTGTCTAGAACAATGCCCGGCTCCACGCGCGCCAGCTTGGCGGCGGGGTCGATGGAGTTGAGGGCGTGCATGTACCGGGAGAAGTCGAAGACCACGGCCACGTTGGTGCATTGGCCGGCCAGACTGGTGCCCGCACCACGGGGCAGGACAGCGGCTCCCGTAGCCCGGCACGCGGCCAGGGCGGCCTCCACGTCGGCTGCGTCGCGGGGCAGAATGACGCCGATGGGCAACTGGCGGTAGTTGGAGGCGTCGGCGGCATAGAGTGCGCGGGAGCCGAGGTCGAAGCGCACATCGCCGCGGAGGCTCGCTTGGAGCAGAGCTTCCAACTCACGATGGGCGGCGAAGCGCTCGTGGTCCAGTGGGGGCAGAGGGGGAAAAGGTGATGTGCTCACCGGGGAATGGTAGCGCGTTGAGCGAGCCGTGCGGAAGATGCGAATTTAGCGCGCGGGCCACTCTTCGACAACGATGCCCAGGTCGTTCAGCTTCTGAATGGCGGCTTCCACGTTGCGGCGAACCTTGGGGCGATCCTTGGGATTGGCTAGCGGCGACTCGCCCACGGCAACCACACGGCCATAGCGCCAAGCGCCGGCGGGCAGGGCAACGAGGGCATCAGCCAAGTCGGCGGGACGCACCTGGATCTCCTGGCGACGGGCGGCTTCCGGCCGGAGCAGGGTTCCCTTGCCCACGGAGCTGGGATTGGCGTCGGTCATGGTCACGCGCAGGGTGAGCATGTCCGTGCCAGCCGAAATAAAGGGATTGGCCCACGCGCCTGCCTCGTGCACGTCGACATACATGCTCTTTGTGGGCAAGGGGATGATCGCGAGCGCGGTGCGCTGCCGGTCACTCTGCTGGGCAGAGGCCTGCGCGGCAGCCTGAGCCTTCTGTTCGGCGTTGACCGCGGTTTTGGCCACACCGACAACGGCCTGTTCCTGCTTGCGGCAGGCTACCGGAAACAGCCCCAACAGCAGGGCCAAGGCCGTACATCCCAAGGCTTTCGTGCGGAAATTCACTTTTTAAGCATAGCAGCACAGATGATGCACATTTCCCCCATCCTGAGGTGTTGCAGAGGAGGAAGTTGTTTTTCTGTGCAAAGGCGGGAGAATTTCCGAAACGAACATGCCAGGCGAAACCAGGCAGCACCGGCGCCTTCGAGTTTTCCCGGCACGCCGTCACACATGCCGCGCCCGCGACCTGTAGTAAGCTGGCGGCACATGGGATCGGGGGGTCTGCATGATTACCAAGATTGTGGCCATTGTCGGCAGCTACCGCACGGGCGGAACCATCGACAGCGCGGTGGATGCCGTACTGCAAGGGGCCAGGGAGCGGGGCGCGCTCACCCACACCATCCACCTGACCGACCAGCACCTGGAGTACTGCAAAAACTGCCGGCAGTGCACCCAGACGCCGGGAGAGGAGCGCGGCCAGTGCTGCCAAGAGGACAGCCTGGAACCGATCCTGGCGGAGATTGAGGCGGCCGACGCCCTGGTGCTGGGCAGCCCGGTGAACTACGGCAACGTGACGGCCGCCTTCAGGACCTTCATGGAGCGGCTGATCGGGTATACCTACTGGCCGTGGGGCCAGGCAGCGCCCAAGCCGCGCAGAAAAGTGCCCACCCGGAAGGCTGTGCTGGTGGCTTCCTCGGCTATGCCGGGCTTCCTGATCCCGCTGCTCACCGGAGCCGCGAACGCCCTGCGCATGACAGCCAAGATGCTGGGCGCCAAGCCTGTGGGAAAGCTGTGGATCGGTCTTTCTGCCCAGGAGTTGGACCATCCGCTCTCGGCAAAAGACCGGGAGCGGGCGCGGCGCATGGGCTGGAAGCTGGCATAGTTCGACAGAACTTTCCCGGTCTGCACTTGCCCGGTTTCCGGGTCCCAGAGAAGGATCCCGGCGGGAGTCTCTGCGCTTCGACCTCTTAGGGCATTTTTCCTGATGGTATAGAGGAAGAAGCATTTCCTCAGTGGCTAAAGCCCTGCTGATTTTGCGGTCTTTGCGGCACCCTTCGACAGGCTCAGGGCAGGCTTTGAAGCCGCGCCCTTTCAAAGCCACCCTACACCAACTGCGAATTTGCCCTAATACAGGCGCGGGAAGGCCTTATTGCGCCAGGTCAAACTGCGGCGCGCTGGGCTCTGTTCAAATTGCGCTTGCAATGGGAGTTGCGGGACGGAAACACGTTGCTCCAAACCGCAACGGCAGATCACATCTGCGCGTCCTGGCGTCCTGGCGTTCAAAGAATCGTGGAGGCATGTGATGGGGCAGGCCATTGAAAGCAGGAAGTTTTCGTCTTCTCCAGGCGTTGGGCAAGGAAACGGCCACAAGAAGCCTCCAGTTTCCCCCGGCGCGGAACCCGCGCTCAGCCGGAGGACGTCCCTTGCGTCTTCTGGCGTGGTTGCCCTGGGGTTTGCCTTTGCCGGAGGCTGCGGAACAAACAACGCCCGCCGTTTCATGGCCAGTGTTGCGCCGGAAGACTATCCCTATCTCTTCATCCTTGTCGCCAACACAGACGGTCCGCAGCTGAAAGAGTTCTTTGACCCGGCGGCTGCGAATTCCGATCTGGATGAGACAGAAAGCGCCAACCTGGGCAAGTGGATTGACTCGATGGAGGGGACCAAGCAACTGACCATTATCGAGTTGGGAGAATCGGGGAGCGGTGCGGGAGGCGATCCTGAAATCGGCCGGATCGCCGCGGAAGCCAAGCGGGAAGAATTTGAGCAGTGGATGAAACCGCTGCGGGCCGTGGTGATTTCAGGAGGCGCCGGCAAAGGCACTGGCGGCGGCGCTTTGCCGGTGATCCAGAGGCTGGCGAACGGCCTGGATAAAAGTCCGCTGACGATTGTCACCATGCCCTTTGCCTATGAAGGCGGCGGGCGGATGAAAAAGGCGATTGCGACCTTGAAAGCCCTCTACGAACAGGGGCCGACCATGCCCATCTATAACGAGAACGCCCCGCGGGACATAACAGATGGCAAAGGCTTCAGAGAGATCTTCAACGACATCAACAACGCATCCATTCAGCCGGTCTTCCTGGGCATCCGGGAAGTGACGCAGGTGGTGGGCGATATGCAGAATGTCGATATCGCCGATTGGAGACGGGTTCTGAGCGTCGGCAATTACGTCAATTGCGATTACACCCGGCTGAACGTTGTGAATGAAGGAACAGAAAGCGCCCAAGATGAGGAGCTGAAGGCCTTCACGCAGCGTCTGTTCCGGCAGGATCCCTATCAGGATCACCGGACACGGAGAAATGCGTCGGGCATGCTGGCCTGGGCGCATGGCGCATGGAAGCCCGAGGAAGTGAAGGCGGTGGTCAAGACCGCCACCGATGAACTGAACCCAGGCATTGCGGCGGACCTGGAAGTCTTCCCGGGCATCCACATCGGGGACGATGGGAAGAAGTGGATGATGATCCTGTCGGTGGCGGCGCAAGGACCCGATCCCGCTTCGCTGCGCATCGGGAACGGTGAGTTCCATGTCGAGGGCAAGTCCAGCGTGATTTACGTCCCGGTTGAAGGGCAGAACACGCCAGCCGAAGTGGTGGTAAATCTCGATATCGCCAAGCGCTGGAAGATGCTCTATTACAAGCGCAATGAAGAGCTGACGCCGGTGGAGCGCGAAGAGTTCAACTTGCTGATGGAAGCGATCAGCGAGCGCGCCGGAAAGTCGGTGTTTTGCCCGCGATGACGACCGGCGCAACCTGCCGTTGAGCGAGGGTTGCGCCGGTGAGGAGAGACCGCTCCCGAAATATGCCTGGATCGTTGCAGCGGTGCGGAGGTGTGTCTACTTGCCGATGAGGCTGCGGGCAATGGCGTCGAGCATGCCGTTAAGGAAGTTGATCGACTCGGGCGCGGAGTAGCGGCGGCCAATCTCCAGAGCCTCGTTGATGACGATGGGGAAGGGCGTTCCCTTGAAGCCGATCATCTCGCCCACGGCCATGCGCAGCAGGTTGCGATCGACGGCCGGCATACGCTCCAGCCGCCAATGCTTGGAGTTAGCGACGATCATCTCGTCAATCTGTTCCTGCTTGACCATGGCCACGCGGAACAAGTCCTCTGCGAAGTCGCGGACTTCGGGCTCCACTTCGTCGCCGGCCTTCCAGAAGGTGGATTTCACCTGTTCCGAGGTCTGCTTGCCGATGTCTGCCTGAAACAGCATCTGCATGGCCAATTCGCGCGATTTGCGTCTGTTTCCGGCGCTCAAGCGGTACCGCCTTCCACACCGCGGACCAGGGCCTGTCCGTGGGGAGCCTGACCTTGCTGAAGCTTGCGGCGCAAGCTGACCATCTCAATGGCTGCCGTGGCAGCTTCGAATCCCTTGTTTCCGGCCTTGATGCCGGCGCGGTTGAGCGCCTGCTCCAGGGTCTCGCATGTAAGTACGCCAAAGGTGTGGGGAATACCGGTCTCCTGTTGCGACTGGCCAATGCCGCGGGCTACTTCGTTGTAGATGGCCTCGTAGTGGGCGGTTTCGCCGCGCAGCAGACAGCCGAGAGTAATGATGGCGTCGACGTTGCCCAAGTTGGCCAAGGTGCGCGCCGCGGCGGGAATTTCCCACGCGCCGGGGACGCGAACCAATTCAATATCGGCCCGTTTTGCGCCGCTGCGCAACAATGCGTCGAGCGCTGCGTCAAGCAGGCGATCGGTGATAACGGCATTCCAGCGCGCCGCCACAATAGCAAACTTCATGCCCTCGGCCGACAGGTCGCCTTCGACAGCCACCGGCTTGCCCTTCGCGGGATCGGTCCAGGCCCAGAAGCTGAACGGGAAACCCGGCTCTGGCTCAACGGTGAAGATGCGCGACTTCCAGTGCGTGTCCGTAACCGGCGAGAGGCGGGCAATAGCCTCGTCGCCGCCCTGCGCCCGCAGCCAAACCTCGGCGGCCTGATACACGGCGTCCAGAGCAGTCACTTCCACCAGCACATCGGCGGTCGCGGGGAATTGGCCATCCACAAATTCCAGGTTGCCCAGAGGAGCCAGAAACGCGGCGCCTCGGCTGGCCTCTTCGTGCCACCCCGCGCCAGTGGCAAATCCCAAGGCAGAAAAGAAGCTTGCCAGCCGGTCATAGACCGCTGCGCTGCCGGCAGGACGAAGAAAGGAAATCCCCTTGATCATGTCTTGATTCTATCGTGCTGCGGGGCGAGGTTGAGGGTTCCCCTGCTTTTCGGGTAAACCACAAAAAAGAGGGGGCAGGAATTTGCCGCTTGAGCGACAAAAAAGGCCGGCGCTAGGCCGGCCTTTCAGGGTGGGTCGCGGTGCTCCGCAGACTAGGTGGTCGTCGTACGCGGCTTGACGGCAACGGCCGTGGCAGGTACGTACGTGGTGGCCGCCGGAAGCGTACAACCGGCATCTGTGCCAGGCGCGCAACCGGGCAGGTTGGGGCTGATCTGCTGGGTGTCTTTCCGCGTCTTCACGTCGATGTAATGAACCAGATTGTCGCCCGCCGTGGAGACAAAGAACAACGTGTCGTCGGGACTGAAAGTGCCTACCAGGGGGGCTGTAATGGACGAGCTTCCTGTCAGCGTCACATAGCCGACCGCACCGGTACCCGGCACGTAGTAGGGCAACGAAGCACCTACGGTGGATCCGGTGTAAGTGATGAAGGCAAGGTCGGATGCAGGCGACGGCACTACCTGATTGACAGCAGTTGCGTTAGCTGTGATCTGCGCCTGACTCAGCGTGTTTGTTAGCGCCAGCGGCAAGAGTGGATCACCGGCGGCCAGCGGGTTGTTGTCGGCCACCGGAGGCAAACAGTTGTAGGCAGGAATAGTGACCGCAATGTCAGACAGATTAATGGCGCTGCCGGAGACCGATGCACCGAGGATGTGTTTGCCATCTGTAGTTGCAGCCAGGACATCGGTCTCCACATCAACCGAATTGTCCGGGGACGGCCCCTGCGGATAGAAAATCATGTTCGCGGAGTTTCCAACCGTACCAGAGGGGCACCAAGTGTGGGCCACGGTCGGATAGCCGCTGAAGTACGCGCCAACACTTGGAATGGCAATCGCGACGCTCTGTGCACCATGCGAACTGTTGGAGCAGGCGGAACCTGTGGAACAGGGCAACGAGTAGGAGGTCCAGCCACTCTCGTCGTTGTAGACGTAGAGTGTGTCGGTATGGCTGCCGCCCAGCGATGCGCTGTCGGTGACATACAGCGTTTTGGAATCGGGGGTCCAGGCCGCGGCGTTGCCCAAACCGCCGTAGGTGGCGGTAGCAGTGCCGGCCGGAGAGTAGAGATAGAAGACCTGCCGCAGCGGATCATTGATGAGAACCTTCGAGTTGTTCGGGGCAACCGCCAGCACCACTCCCTGCACACTCGTGTCTTCCTTGGAGAGCGTGGGTGTGGTGGTGAGGTTGCTGTAGATCATCAACTCGTGGGAGGAACCGAAGTACAGGTTCGTTCCAGTGCGGTCCATCAGCATTGAGTTCGGCACATAAGGCAGGCGCACCGTGGAGCCGCTCGATCCGGTGAGGAGTTCGATCGGGACAAGGTACTGCGACTGGCCGGGAGACGAGAAAAAGGCGTAGTTGCTGGCCGTGCCGGGCGTGACGACATTGACCGGATTGCTGCTGACCGACAGGCCCGTGCCGTACAAGCCGACCTGATTGATCGGAGACGGATTGCAACTGGGAGGCTGGCAGGTGGCATAGATGGCAGCCTGGCCGGGAAAGCTGGGAGATACGGCGCCGGTGCTACCCACGGAGATGTCGATCGGGTCGGTCGACTGGTAGTCGAGCGCGAGGCCGGAGATCGTCTGGTTGTTGGTATCGATAACCGTGGTGGTCAGGTTCTGAGTCACGCCCTTGGTCACGGTGATCGGGGTCGTGCCACCGGTGGAGCCGTTCAGCGTAACGGAGATCGATTTGGGCGGGCAGGTGGAAAAATAGCCTGCCGACGATCCGGAGCCCGCCACGGAAGCAGTGATGACGGTGGTGCCGGGCTGCTCAGCGGTAATCTGGTTGGTCTCGCTGTTGATCTCGGCCACTGCGGAAGTTCCTACCGTAAAGGCCAGAGTGCCAATCGCCGAGGAGCAAGTGGGGACCGAAGTCACGCCAGCAGGCAGCGAGCAGGCATAGTTGGTGACGCCTGAGGGGGCGCACAGCTGGACCTGTGAGGTGCCGTTGCTGTAGCAGGCCTGCGCGTCCAACTGCGCCAGGGCGCCTTGGGAGTAGCACTGCTGTGTCCCGGAAAGAGCCAGCGTGACCGAACTGACCTCCGCGTGGACATAGACCGCGACAGGATTGGAGGTCACCGAATCAGCGGCAGCGGTGACGTACGCGACGCTGTAGGGCAACCCACCCGTCGTGGGCAGCGAACTCGGCTTGTTGCAGGTGGTGTAATCGGCAATGCCGCCACCCGAGTTCCGGTTCCACGTACCCGCGCAGATATTCCCCGACGGCGAGACGTCCACCAACTGATTGTTGGTGGTGCCGTAGGTGTAGGTCCCAACGCTGGCCGAGTCACCCTTGCAGGTCTTGGCCGTGGGCGTACCCACCTGCCGCGTCTGTCCGAAGGCAAGGGAGATCCCTGTGGTCCGCGGCTCCAGATCGATGGAAGCCGGATCCGTGAGTTTCGCGCCGTAACCCAAACCATTGCAGTAGTTCGCGCCCGGGTTGCGTGTGCAGCCGGAGATCGAAATCCCGGCTGGTATGGCCAGGCACAACAAGCAAACAAGCGTAAAAAACCGCCGCATGAATCCTCCCCGCCCCGCCTCTTTGAACCGCGGAACGGTCTCTCCGAATTACGTCAGAAAAATGGGTTATAGCACTTCCGGAAAATGACGTGCGTCCGGAACCACTGTCCTTAAGCCGGCGCGACTTCAACCAGCGGCGGCCCTGCACATGGATCCGACAAGCACGCCTTCTCAGCAAATGCTCTACAACGGCCCGTCAACCTGCCGGTGGTTAGCCTGCACCTGTTGAAACCGCTCAAAAGACCGGCTCCCGGCGGTACGCTCTTCCCTGCAGCCGGTCGGCGAAACACGCATTGAAACTTCAATGAAAAGTGTATCAGGACAGGGGGCCCCTTCCGGCAAGCCGAACCGGGCAATTCCCCGCCTCTTTTCCATAGACTCCGTCTGACCCGGTTGGAGAGCAGCCTCAGGGCTGCGGCGGCATGTAGCGCGCAAACCACTCCACGGCCCGTTCCAGCACGTCGTGGCGGTGCGCCGGGTCCACAAAACCGTGCCCCTCGTTGGGGTACACCACCAGCTGGGTGGGTACATGCTGGCTCCTCAAGCCGTGCCAGAACTCGTAGGATTGCGGCGCCGGGCACTCGCCGTCCCGATCGCCGACCACCACCAGCGTGGGCGTATGCGCCTGTTTGATGAAGTTGATGGCCGAGCTTTTGGCGTAAACCGCGGGATCGTCGTACACCGATGCGCCAAAGAAAGGCTTCATCCACTCGCCGATGGCGTTCTGGCCGTAGTAGCTCTGCCAGTTGGAGATCCCGGCGCCGGCCACGGCCGCCTTGAAGCGGTTGGTCTGCGTAACGGCGAACATGGTCATGAAGCCGCCATAGCTCCAGCCGGTAATGCCGACGCGATCGGGATCGACGGGCGAATGGGCCAGCACGGAGTCCACCCCGGCCAGGATGTCGCGCAGGTCGCCGTAGCCGAAATCCTGACGGTTGGCCTGGGTGAAGGCCTCGCCCTGTCCAAAGCTGCCGCGCGGGTTGGGCAGGAGCACGAAATAGCCCAGCGCAGAAAAGGCTGTGGCGCTGAGGCTGCCATTGCCGCCCCAGTGCGACCACTCCGCCGAGGACGGACCGCCATGCACGATCACGATCAGCGGATACTTTTTGGCCGGATCGAAGTCCTTGGGCGCCATGAGCCAGCCCTGGGCGCGAAACGAGTCGCTCTTCCAGCTGATCGAGGTCGATTTGCCCCAGGCCCGCTCCAGGCCGTCGTTCAAATGCGAGAGCTGGATGACGCCCTCCAGGCCGGAGGTCATCACCGTGCCCGGCTTGGCTGCATAAATCTCTGTCGGGCGGTCAAAGCTGCTGGCGCGAAAGACGAACATCGAGTGGTCGGCCGTGGACGACAGGCTCAGTTCCATCCGGCCGTCGCCCACGCTGCCGGGAATGCTGAAGATCGGCGAGCCGAAGCTGATTTCCCCACCCGGGCTGGTGCGGTCGCCTTGCAGACGGAAGCGGATGAGCTGAATATTGCCGCCTGCCAGCTCGTTGACGAACAAATGATCGTCGCCGGCCCACTCGATCCAGGCCGGCGAGGTGGGCCGTCCCTGGCTCAGGTTGCGCGGTGCGCCGCCAGTTGAGGAGATAATCCACACGTCGCCGCCCGTGGCGCCCTGGTCGCTCATCAGGCCGCCGATGAAAGCGATGGCCTTGCCGTCCGGCGACCAGCGGGGCACCGCAATCTGCAAACCATGCAGCGGACCCGCCACTTCAGCCGGCGCCAGACGAACCGCTGGCTCACTACCCAGCGCTTGCGTGTAGAGCTTGGCCACCCACCAGCTGTTTTCTCCCGGAGGATCGGCGGCCACGTAGGCCAGCGATTTGGAGTCGGGCGACCAATCGAACTCGTAGATGTGCAGATTGGCCGGCGTGGCCAACTGCGGTACAGACGGCTTGGCGGCGTCCAGCGGAGCGATGGCCACCCGTTCGATCTCGATTCCGTCCTCGCCAATGACCCCGGCAGGCGGTTTCATGGCCGCCAAGGCGCCGGCCGGTCGGGTTGCGCCCTCTACATATAGGAACGCGACGCGGGTTCCGTCGGGCGAAAAAGCGGGCGCATCCGCATAGCCCTTCAGCTCGGTGAGCCGCCGCGCTGGTTTGCCGTCGAACCGGAAAAGGTACAGATCGGCCTGCTCGCCCTGCGCGGCGCAGTCGGAGAAGAAAGCCAAGCCGCGGGCATCCGGGGACCAGACGATTTCGCTCTCATGGCAGTGCTGGCCCGTTTTGGCCGCCGTCACCCGCTCGCTCTTCTCCAGTTCATTGAGCGGGGCCACGCGGATCTCCGCGCCCTGCTTCTCTTCCTCAATCCACGCCAACCGCTTGCCGTCGGGCGATACCGCCACCTGGCCCACGACGCGGCCCCGGTTCAGACCTTGCAGCACCTCTTCCACGTGCGCTGCCTGGGCTGAGGCGGCCTGTTGCGCTGTGGCAACAGGAAGGGACCATGCAGCGCATAGAAGCAGGCCGACACCAAGGACGATTGCATTGCGGAACGATGAGCGAAGCGGCTGGAAATCCATAGGGAAAATGCTATCAGGCAAAGCGGAAGGTCTGTTCGAGCTATCGTGCGAGGCAGGACATCTTTTGTTGGGGTTACGGCCGCGGGCCGGGTCTGTTATGTTCGGTCACAAAAGAACCCAGAGGCTCCGCACCAGGGGCCATGAATGAGGCGAGCAATGCCCTGCGATCCCGATGAACTGCGACATGTACCCCTGTTCGAGTTGTTGGACGACGATGAAGCCCGCGTGCTGGCGGCACAAGTGGAGATCCGGCGATTCCGGCCGCGCGAGCGCATCTTCAAGGCTGGCGATCCCGCGGAGCACGGCTACGTGGTGATGTCGGGCAAAGTCTGCGTGGTGACGACGGACGAAGATCAGCAGGAAGTGGTGGTGGACGAGCCAACCCACGGCGTCTTCTTCGGCTTTGCGTCGATGCTGCAGCAGACACCGCACCAGACCACCGCCACGGCGCTGGAAGAGACGTCCTGCCTGGAGGTGGGCCGCGACGACATTGCCGAGTTGGTGGCGCGCAGGCCGGATGCGGGCATGGACATGCTGACCGTGCAGGCACGGCAATTCCACGCTTCGCAGAAGCTGGTGCAGAATCGGATGAGCCGCAACCCCAACGAAGTGATCGAAGAGCGGGAGACCTTCGGCGAGCGCATTGCCGACGGCGTGGCGCGCTTTGGCGGCTCGTGGACGTTCATCATCGCTTTTGCGATTGTGCTGGTGACATATACGTGGATGAATTCAACGCTCAGGAACCGGGCGTGGGACCCGTATCCATTCATCCTGCTGAACCTGTTTCTGTCGATGCTGGCCGCGATTCAGGCGCCGGTCATCATGATGAGCCAGAATCGCCAGGACATCAAAGACCGCGTGCGCAGCGAGCTGGATTTCGATGTGAACCGGAGAGCGGAGACCGAGATTCAATCGCTCGCGCAGCGGATGAGCGTGCTGGTGGACAAGATGGAAGATGTGGAAGGCCTGGTGCGGCAGGCAGTGCATGCAGAAGGCGGAAAGGAACCGCACTGCGAAGGGTAAGGAACTGGGGCGTGACCGAGCACGCGCCCCACCTTCAACTTCTGTTGAGACTTCGACTCCGGTCCGCGCCAAATTGCCAATGCACTCATCGAAGAGCGGAGTAGCAAGAGCTATTTCTTGTCTGCGCAGCCGACTTACTTCGACTCGCCCTTCACGTACCCGCTATCCCACTCGCCGCGGGCGCGTAACTCGTCGATCTCCTCGCGGGCCATTTCCTGGGCGCGTAGATAGTCCGGCTTGCCGATGCGGTTCAACGGCATCTGGCCGGGATCGAGCAGGATCCAGTGGCGCGGGCGCATGTACGTCGGCAAGGAGCGCGCGTGGCGGTCCAACTCCGTGAGGCTCAGTTCGATGGCGGGCTTCTTTTCCACGATGCCCACGGGCGCTTCGGAAACCAGTTCATGGGCTACGCCGACCACGACGCAGTTGGCCACTTTTTCCGTCAGAGTACAAACATGCTGCTCCACATCGCCCGGGTAGATCTGGTAGCCGAAGGACTTGATGACCCACTTGTCGCGGCCGGTCAGGCGCAGGCCCGCCGCATCCTTGCAGCCCAGGTCGCCCGTATATAAGTAGCCGTCGCCGGAGAGGGTGCGCGCAGTGGCGGCGGGGTCGTTGACATAGCCGAGAAAGGTTTGCGGGCCGCGAAAACAGACGTGGCCAATATCGCCGGCGGGCAGTTCGTCGCCGGCCAGTCCGTCCTCGCGCATGGGCTGGCGAATGGTGCAGGGATAGATGGGCATGTCCTGGCCGAGGCCGGTCAGGATCGCTTCCCTGCCCGCCGCGTCCTCCTGAATGTACGTGCAGAAGCCGGCGGTCTCGGTAAGTCCCAGGCCCGTGCCGATAACCGGCGACATGGTGGCCAACTGATCGACGAACGGGCGCGACACCGCGTTGCCTCCGTAGGCGGCAAACTTCAGGGTCGAGAGATCGTATTGGCCATAATCCTTCTGCATCCACTCCAGGCTGAACATGACCGGGATCTGGCCGAGGATTTCGACCCGATGGCGAGGAATGGCGCGCAGGGAGCGGCCAGCGTCAAAAACCTCTTGCAGGATGGCCGTGCCGCCGCCGAACAGAGAGCTCATCATGGCCTCCGTTTGGCCGCCGACGTGAGACCCCGGCAGATTGACCAGCGTACGGGGACCGCGGTCGCCGCCAAAAAACGTGCCGCAGAGGCACATGTTCTGGACCGTGATGTTGCGGTGCGAAAGCAGCGCCGGCTTGGGCGATCCGGTGGAGCCGGTGGTGAAGATGACCAGCGCGCCATCGTCGGGCGTGAGGGAAGTGTCAACGACGGATGCAGGCTCGGCGGCATCGGCCGCAGCGGCAATCGACGCAAAGCTGAGCGTGCCGGGGATGGGCTCGTCAGAGTCCATCGCGATGCCGTGCGGGAGCCAGGGACAGGCGGCCTGGACGGCGCTCCATAGCGGACGGAAATCGAAGGGCGCCTTCACTCCCAGGCAGGCAAACCCGCGCGGGCGGAGGACTTCCATCGCGCGGAGAACTTCGGTGGCGGTCAAGCGCAGATCGAGCGGGGCGACAATGACGCCAATCTTGAAGCAGGCATATTCGAGCAGGACGTGATCGACGGTGAAGGGCAGCACGGTGACCAGGAAGTCGCCCTTGGCAAAGCCCAGCCGCAACAGTTCGCCGGCCAGCACCGTGGTGAGGCGGTCGAACTCTGCCCATGGGACGGAGCGGCCATTCTCGACGCCGATGAGGGCAGGAGCGTTGGGCCGGGCCTTGGCCCACTTGGCCACTACGGCGTGCAACAGGTGGCGGTCGGCAAATTGATTTTCGTAGTCGTCGAGGGTAAATGGGTGCGGAAGGCCGGAATCACTCATGCTGGGTTCAGTCGATCACCTGCGACATGGCGCGGTCAAATGGAGGCGGCGGGGGAAAACGGAGACCAGAGAGGCGGTTGGAGAGAAGCGCGTTCCCACCCTTTGTGCACACAACGCGGAAAGGGTGGGCATCCAGCTTTGTGGCGAAGCAAAGATGTACGAACTCAGGTGGCCCGCCCTCATCCCACGAAACCAGGTTTTTAACAGCATGATTTCGTGCCTTTCAGATTTGTGCTGTCCCACCCATTCGCCAGCAGCCACCCCGCGGAGGAAGACCTGTCCGTGAGGACCCCGGTCGGCGAATGGATGGGGCACGGAGTTGGTACCAATTCACGCTGTCAAAGACCAGTACGCTAATTCTGATGTTCCGCATGAACGTCGTGGAGGATCGCTTGCCCAATGGCACTTCCGAGGGAGTTATCTCCATCAAGTGACAGGTGACTCGGATTGTGCCAAAGCCGACTCCCTGGGGAGTATCTGCCAATCGCTTGATCTGGATCCACAAGGATCGCATTGCGCGCCTCGGGCTGGCTTAGAAACTCTCGCCTGTATCGATCTATGGTGTCACTTTCCGCCTTGTCCATCGCCAACTCAAAAAGCGCATGCTTTGCACTTCGATACCACAGTTCGCTTCGGATTGCGTCTTTTGTTGTTCCAACTCGAGGCAACAGGACAATCACAGGTTGAACATGGCGAGCCCGGAGACCCGTGACAAGCAACGCCAGGTGGTGAGAGTAAAAATCAGCGCCCCTGTGTCCCACTGCGTCGTTCACGCCCACGACGAGCACTGCATAACGAACATCGGATAGAGGAGCCCGAGGATTCTTGCAGCCGTTCTCCCCGAAAGAATCGATAAACACATCCTTGGTCGTTTCCCCGGGGAATGCATCACGTCGAACCGTTGCCCCCGCTCCCAGTTCGGAGCGCAGGCTTTCGGCGAGTTGAGCATGGGCCGCCCAACTGTCGCCGAGAATCACAACGTTAAGACCGGTGGGATGTGAGGCGGGAAAATCCCCGCACTGCAGAGCGGGATGAAGGAGTCTGCAATCAAGATGGACTGCAGTTCCTGCTGCCAAACAAAGACACACGGGGATTGTAATTGAAAGATAACTTGCTGTAATTCTTTTCATTGGCTCTCGGCAGCAATGATAGATCAGTCCAGAGAGTCAGAGAGCAGGCAGTAAGATTTCGGCGAGTTACTTGGGTATCACATTACGAGACTTAAGTAACTGCAGACGATATCAGTCACTCGCTGCCTTGTGAATGGCCAGCAGCTTTTCCAGCAGAGGCTTGAGCAGCTTCAGATCCAGGGCATTGGCGCCGTCGGACTTGGCGTTGGCCGGGTCGTCGTGGACTTCGAGGAAGAGACCGTCGATGCCCGCCGCCACCGCGGCCCGCGCCAGCAGCGGAATGAACTCCGGCTGGCCGCCGCTGACGCCGTTGGCCGCCGAGGGCTGCTGCACAGAGTGGGTGCCGTCGAAAACCACCGGCGCCATCCGCCGCATCACCGGCAGGGAGCGGAAATCGACCACCAGCGTGTTGTAGCCGAAGCTGGCTCCGCGCTCGGTCAGGAAGACACGCTCGTTGCCTGTGGAGCGGACTTTGTCGACCGGGTAGGTCATGTCCCAGGGAGCGACGAACTGGCCCTTCTTGATGTTGACGGCGCGGCCGGTTTTGCCGGCGGCCACCAGCAGGTCGGTCTGGCGGCACAGGAAGGCCGGAATCTGCAGCACGTCAACGAACTCGGCGGCGATTTCGCAGTGGCCGGGCTCATGCACGTCGGTCAGGACGGGCAGGCCGGTATCCTTGGCCAGGCGGCCCAGGATGCGCGTGCCCTCGACGAGCCCCGGCCCGCGGAAACTGTTGACGCTGGTGCGGTTGGCCTTGTCGTAGCTGGCCTTGAAGATGTAGGGGATGCCCAGGTCGGAGGTGATGCGCTGGATGGCTTCAGCCATGGTGCGCACATGGGCCTCGGACTCGATGACGCAGGGCCCGGCAATGAGGAAGAGTTGGCCCGCGCCCACCTGGACCGGACCGATTTCAAATGAGTTGCTCACGAAGTTGATTGTAGCGGCTCTTCGGTTGGCCGGACGGGCGGGATTTGCGGCTGCCAGAAGGAAAGATTTAGCCCCGGCTAAATCCCAGGGCGGTGACCGGTGACCTTCTCTGCCGACGGAAGGAAATGAAAGAATCAGGAGAACGGAGCAGCGCGTCTTAAAAGGCAGCGGAACTGCATGAGATATTTTGGATCTTGGAAGGGAAATTGAAGATGGAAGTGACGATCAAGCACCTGGGAGAAGTGAAGTTCGAGGTGACCGCTGGCAAGCACACCGTGTTGTGCGATCAGCCTGAGTCCAATGGCGGCAGCAACGAGGGCATGACGCCGCCGGAGTTGTTTCTGGCTTCGCTCGGCTCCTGCGCCGCGTTTTATGCGGTGGCCTATCTGAAGAAGAAAGGGCTGTCGCGCGAGGGAGTCACGGTGCGCATTACCGCAGGCAAGGCGTCAGCTCCGGCGCGGCTCGACAACTTCAAGATCGAGGTACAGATTCCCTTTGCGCTGAGCGAGGCGGACCGGATCGGTGTGGACCAGGCCGTACATCACTGCATGATTCACAACACACTGCTGCATCCGCCGACGGTGGAGATTGAGTTGCAGACGCCGGTTTCAGCGTAAAGAAGAACTTGCAGAAGCGTTTTTTGGCGTAAAGAAAGAAATGCAGAAACGGTTTTTTGCTTAAAAAAGGTCTGGGCCGGGCTTGATCATCCAAGCCCGGCCCAAGCTGTCTTTCCGCTCATTCGGATATCGCGAGGTCCCCCTTGCCGAGAAGACGCCTTAATCTCCGTGGAGCTTCGACCACTCCCAGAGCGCCCGTTCCATCGAGTGGAGCGGGGTCGGCGCGGGAAGATCGGTTTGCGGCTTGACCAGCCCGCTGGCGGCCAGCCCGTTGCAGAAGCCGTTGTACTCGGCGTAGAAGTGGACATCGTGGCGGGCGTGGCCGAGCGCTTCCAGTGCCCGGTAATCGAGCACGGCATAGCGATCCGGGAAAATGGTGGCCAGAATGGCGGAGGCAATGGAGATATCCACGCCGCGCAGGCCGGTCAGAGCGTTCACCGCATCCGGAAGAGAGGCGTCCGGCGAAGCAGCCACATCCAGGGCGCCTTTGATGTTCTCATTGCTGTTGGCAATCAAGTAATGAACCACCCGTTCGGATTTCCAACGGACGATCGTTTCCAGATTCGACAGCGTGCGGTCGCCGTTGCGAATCGCTTCTCCGGCTTCGAATGCAGCCTTCTCCAATTCCTGTTCCCTCTCGCCAGCTTCCTGCCAATACTGCGCTGCCAACTGCTGAAGCTCGGATTCTGTGGGTTGAAGCTCAAACTTGGCCATGATTTCGAACCCTCCATTTACGAAAAACGAACCAAACAATAGGCCCGCCATAAATCTTTGTCAACAGAGGATTGAACACTGCCTATGAAGGGTGAATTGAAGACAGGAGAATCCGATCCGGAGGGGGGTAAAGCGGCGGAAAGTGAAGCAGGTTTGAAAGTGAACAGGCCACCCAGGGCTGGGTGGCCTGCTTGATTCCGGACTACAGTGTGCTGGTCAATTGAGGTTTTTGGACTGTTTCCGCACCCAGCCGCGCCTGCCGGTTCTTGTAACTGGCAGACACAAAGTCGCGGAACAGCGGATGCGGCTCCAGCGGCTTCGACTTGAACTCGGGGTGGAACTGGCAACCCAGGAAGAACGGGTGGTTGGGCAGCTCCACGATCTCCACATAGGTCGCGTCGGGGGTGGTGCCAGAGAGCCGCAGTCCGCCGCCGGTGAGCAGTGCTTCGTACTCGCGGTTGAACTCGTAGCGATGGCGGTGGCGCTCGCTGATCTCTGTGGATCCATAGGCCTTGTAGGCCAACGAACCCTCCTGGAGGATGCAGGTCCAGGCGCCCAGACGCATGGTGCCGCCCATCTCTTCCACGCCCAGCAACTCGCGCAGCTTGTAGATGATGCGGTGCGGGCTGGCGGGATCAAACTCGCTGGAGTTGGCTTCCTTCAAACCGCAAACGTTGCGGGCAAACTCGATGCAGGCGGTTTGCATGCCGAGGCAAATGCCGAAGTACGGCACCTTCTTTTCGCGGGCGTAGCGAATGGCGTTCAGCATGCCCTCGATGCCGCGCTTGCCGAATCCGCCCGGAACCAGGATGCCGTCAAACCCTTCCAACTGCGCTTCGTAACCGCGGTCGTCGGGAGTTTTGGACTCCAACCCCTCAGCTTCGATCCAGGTGATGTCGAGCTTGAGGTTGTGGTCGATGGCGCCGTGGGTCAAGGCTTCCTTGAGCGACTTGTAGCTGTCCTCGTACTCCACATACTTGCCCACAATGGCGATGGAGACGTGATCCTTGGGGTGGTAGGCCCGGTCGACCAGTTCCTTCCACTTCGACAAGTCGGCCGGCGGCGCGTCCTTGTGCAGATACTTGAGGATCAGCTCGTCCACGCCCTCCTTGGCAAAGCCAAGCGGGCACTCGTAGATGGAGGGCACGTCGACCGAGTTGATGACGGCGCGCTCCTCGACATTGCAGAAAGCGGCAATCTTCTGCTTCATCTCGTGGCCGATGCCCCGTTCGGAGCGGCAAAGCAGAATGTCGGCCTGGATGCCGATGCCGAGCAGTTCCTTCACGGAGTGCTGTGTGGGCTTGGTCTTCAGTTCCTGGGCGGCGTTGATCCAGGGCACCAGGGTGAGATGGACAAACACGGTGTTTTCCCGGCCCAGTTCCTGGCGCATCTGGCGGATGGCCTCCAGAAACGGCAGCGACTCAATGTCGCCCACCGTGCCGCCGATTTCGATGATGGTCACGTCCGCGCCGTTGGCCGAAACCTTGCGCATGGCGTTCTTGATTTCATTGGTGACGTGGGGAATGACCTGGACGGTTTTGCCCAGGTAGTCGCCCCTCCGCTCCTTGAGAATGATCTGCTCGTAGATGCGGCCGGTGGTCAGATTGTTGTCGCGGGACAGAGGCGCATGGGTAAAGCGCTCGTAGTGGCCCAGGTCAAGGTCGGTTTCGGCGCCGTCGTCGGTGACAAAGACTTCCCCGTGCTGAAAGGGCGACATGGTGCCCGGATCCACGTTCAGATAGGGGTCGAACTTCATCATATTGACGCGCAGACCGCGGCTTTCAAGCAAGCAGCCGATGGAAGCCGCCGCCAGCCCTTTACCTAAACTGGACACAACTCCGCCCGTCACAAAGACATACTTTGCCGACATCGATGCAACCTCACTATTTAGTTGTTTGGATTGGACGTACCAGGTGGGCACAATCAAGTATGTCAGAATTCGGTACCGGAAGGAAACATAAAATTCCCCGACAGGCCCCGAAGGTCGCGGACACGTTCTTGCATCTCATTTTGAATAAGCGACTTACTGTTTTTCACTTTCTTGGGCAAACGCAGCGTCCGGGATGTGCCGATCTCTTGCGGTCGTAGGCTTCGGGCACGCGGAAAGTCGCCCTTGCCGCCAGCAGCCGCGGGGCCTAGGATGCTCGGTGGAAGGAGCCAAGCGATGACGACAGCAGCAAGACCGGTGCGCAAACTGGGCGCCACAGGCCCCGAAGTCTTCCCCATCGCCCTGGGTTGCATGGGCATGAGCGGCATGTACGGCTCGACCGACAACTCCGAGAGCACGGCCACCCTCTACGCGGCCATCGACGCCGGGGTCAACCTGATCGATACCGGCGATTTCTACGGTATGGGCCACAATGAGATGCTGATCGGCCGGGCCTTGCGGATTGAGCGCGACGAAGTGCTGCTCTCGGTCAAGTTCGGCGCGCAGAGGGCTCCGAACGGGGCCTGGCTCGGCTACGACGCGCGGCCCGCCGCCGTAAAAACCGCGCTGGCCTATTCGCTACGGCGGCTGGACGTAGACCACATCGACATTTATCGCCCCGCCCGCCTCGATCCCCATGTGCCGATTGAAGACACCATCGGGGCCATTGCAGAGATGGTGCAGGCCGGCTACGTGCGCTACATCGGCCTGTCGGAAGTGGGCCCGGAGACCATCCGCCGCGCCGCCGCCGTGCATCCCATCGTGGACTTGCAGATCGAGTACGCCCTGGTGAGCCGCGGGCCGGAAGAGAAAATCTTCCCGGTGCTGAAAGAGCTGGGCATCGGCATCACCGCCTATGCGGTGCTGTCGCGGGGCCTGCTTTCCGCCTCGCAGCCGGCACAAAAAGGCGACTTCCGCGCCAACATGCCGCGCTTCAGCGGAGAGAATCTGGCCCGCAACCAGCAACTGGTGGAACGGCTCCGGGAGATTGCTTCTGCCAGAGGGATTACCCAGGTGCAGTTGGCCCTGGCCTGGGCGCTGGCCAAGAATCCCTCGCTTGTGCCGGTGGTCGGCGCGCGCACCCGCGTCCAACTGGCCGAGAGCCTGGGCGCGTTGAACGTGAACCTGACCGCCGAGGAGGTAGCCGAACTGGAAGCGGCGGTTCCGCCGGATGCCGTGGCCGGTTCGCGCTACGACCCCGAACAGATGAAAGTGCTGGACAGCGAGAAATAGCGATGAACAGCAAAATCACCATTCTCAGGACGGACATTACCAAGCTGGCTGTGGATGCCATTGTGAACGCGGCCAACACGTCCCTGCTGGGCGGAGGAGGCGTGGACGGGGCCATCCATCGCGCGGCGGGGCCGGAGCTGCTGGCCGAGTGCCGCCGGCTCAACGGCTGCCCCACCGGCCAGGCCAAGCTGACCAAAGGCTACCGTCTGCCGGCCAGGTATGTGATTCACACGGTCGGCCCAGTGTGGCACGGCGGCCAGAGCGGCGAGCCGGATTTGCTGGCCAGTTGCTACCGCTCCTGTTATGCATTGGCTCGCGAGCACAGTCTGCACACACTTGCCTTCCCGGCGATTAGCTGCGGCGTCTACGGCTACCCGATCGACGAGGCTGTGGAGATCGCGGTGCGGGAGACGGCGGCGGAGTTGAAGCAGAACGAGGCGCTGGAGGAAGTGATCTTCGCCTGCTTCGGCGAAGACGTCTATGCGGCGTATGAGCAGGCGGTACAACTGATTGAGTAGGGCGTGTTTCAAGACTGCTTTGTAATAGGGCACGACTTCAGTCGTGCCGAAAGAGCAACAAAAACATGTTGGGCTTTAGCCCCTGCGGTTCTTGTTTTCAACTATTCGCAATTCCGTAGCCGCTAAAGCCGGAATCCAGATCGTTGATCTTCTTTATCTCCGGGTACGAGCCTCATGCTTTTCCACCCATAGCGCAAGAACAAAGACGCGCCATGGATGGGGGCACCAGGCTGTAGTTCGCAGCTTTCTAGCGCGTAATCCACCAGAGATGAACCACGCAGATGAAGACGAGCGTGTAGGCGAGTAGAAACGATGCAACCGCGACCCACCCGAGTAACATCACCCTGTTCACTGAAGTGCTCCTACGAGTCGCGAGCATAGAACTCGCTTGAATTCTTTCAGTGAGTGTGTCAAAAATGTGCTAATCAACGAGCTCTGCACTCTTTGGCGATCCCTTCGCATGCGCTAACGAACTAGCACTCATCAGAACACGAAATTTAGACGAAGCCAGAGCCTGCTCAGCTTCCAAACGTGCGATTTTAACGTAAATGGAATTGTGACCAATCGCGCAGATAAGGGATACCCAAAGGAAGAAGGCAATCACAGCCACCCAACTGAGGTTCGAGTGCATGGAGCTGATACGAGATTCGGGCCTCCCAAGTAGGGCGATTCCCACGGACACAGCAACCGCAATAGAGCCTGCGTCCAAAGCGGATAATTTATCGAAGAAGCTCGCCCTGACCTCAAGGCTTCGCCGATGCTCCTTCTCGAACTTTTCCTTCGCATCGTCCGCAGACGCCTTCAATTCATCGACGCGGGCCTTCTTGAGATCGTCGTTCTCGTCTGTCATGCCTTTCCTCGTTGGCAGTTACCCCGACTACCCCAACCGCCATATAGCCGCACGAAATATGATATTTCATGTAGCCGAAAAGACCTTCAGCAATGCATGAATGGAATCGTCGAGTACTCGATTTTTCATCTCACTGGCTGCTGTAGAGCGAAGCCTTCCTCCGCTCTACAGCAGTCCGTTTCATTTCTCTCAATAAGTTAGAAGTTGAACGTAACCTTCGCTGTCAACGCGCGGGGGGTGACAAAGTGCGTGCCGCTGAACGTCGACAGGAAGTTATAGAGCGCGTACTTGTTGGTGATGTTGACGGCGGTCAGGTTCAGGTTCACCTTGTAGCGATCCTTGTGGAAGATGTTGTCCTGGCCGAGGCTCACGTCAAACAGGCTGCGCGGCGCAATGCGCGGCGGGTTGTGGTCGTCGTTCTCCGTGCCCGCGGCGGGAATCCTGATCAGCGACGACGTGTACTGCGAGGCCGAGCAGGACTGGAAGCCCGAGGTCGGCGTAGCCCTCACTCCGTTGCAGGCGATGCCCGACTGCGCTTGCTGATCGTAGGAAAGTCCGCTCAGGTCCACCGGCGCACCGGCGCTGGCGGCAAAGGGCATGGCCCCGGCCACCTGTCCGGAGTCGTAGCGCCAGTTCCCTCCGCCCCATGCGCCGTTGAGCAGGCCGTGCTTGGCAAACTGGTACTGCGCGTGGGTGGTCTGGTTGAACTTTTCGTCGTGGTCGATGCGGAAGGCCTGACCGGCGGTGGTGGCGGGCACGGTGCCCAGTCCGCCCACCTGCGGCGAAAAGAAGCGAGCCGCCACGCCGGACATGACCAGCTCCGCCGAAAAGCCGTGGAAGTTGGGCACGGTGGCGTTGGCCACAAAGCCGGGAATCTTGGAGTTATGCCAGTCAATGGGGAAGGTGATGGGCGTATTGCCCAGCACGCTGAAGTCGAAGCTGTTGTGGGTGTACTTCCAGATGTATTCGCCGCCCACCACCAGGTGACGGCCTACGGCCTGCTGCAATCCGGTATGGAACTCGTTGCGGTAGCCGGGCGGCAGGGAGGCCGTTTCGCAGGGCACCAGTCCCTGAATCACCACGGAGTTGCAGCCCTGGCTGGAGAGGACCAGATTCTCGTTGAAGGGCGTCTCCAGCGTGCGGGCGTACGAGGCGCGCAGAACGGTGTTGGACGCCTTGACGTGGTAGCTCATGCCGATGCGCGGCTCGGCCTGGCGGGCGATGGTGAGGCCGTTATACATATCGCCGCGGATGCCGATGTTGAACAGCCAGTTTCCGGCCGTGATGGAGTCCTGAATGTACATGGACAGTTCCTTCACGTCGGCGCGGCCGTGGAAATAGTAGAGGCCCGTGCTCTGCACAGGATGCGTGTAGTCGTAGAGAGCCAGCGCGGGCAGATAGTCCGGGTTGGGCGCGTAGAAATGGCGCATGCACTGGCTGGGAGAGGTGAGCAGCATGCTGACCACCGGGTCGCCATTGGCATCGACGCAGGGCGCATTGAATGTGGGATCGACAATGGCCAGCCCGTCGCTTTCGCGCAGCAGGGTTTGCGTATAACTCGCGCCGCCCTTCACGTTGTTGCGTCCGCGGCTCCAGGAAAGGTCGGAGTGGATGCCGAAGTTAGTCAGGCTGCGGGTCTGGGTGACGGTTTCGCGCTGCAGGTTGGCCGGGCCCAGATCGCTGAGCGGATTGTGGCTGGGATAGTAGTTGAACTGATCCTTGCGCAGAAACACGCCGGTGTTCAGCACGGCATCCTTGCTCACAACGTGGGTCCAGGTGGGCGAAATGTTGAAGGTGCTGATCTTGGAGTGCTGATCTGTGGCGGGCATGGAGCCCGAAGACAGCGCCGCGTCGAACAGGGCGGGGTTCAGATTGTCAAAGCTGTTGGGCGTCTGAAACCAGGAACGCGTATAGCCCAGGTTCAACTGCACGGTATCGGTCCCGCTGAAGCGGTAGTCGGCGCGGTTGAAGACGTTGGTCTCGTTGCCGCGGTCGTGGATGGCCTTGAACTCGGGAGGGTCAAGAAAGCGGCTGGAGTTGAGAAAGTTGCCCGCGATAAAGTCGCCCGCCTTGCTGCTGCCCGCGGCCAGGTTGAAGCCGCCGTTGACCGAACCAAAGGAGCCATACGACGCGTTGACGTTACCGGTGGGTTTGGGCGTATCGAGACCCGAGCGGGTGGTGACCTTGATAACCACGCTCGTCTTATCGCCAAACTCGGCCGGCGGCGCGCCGCTGATGACCTCCAGCGATTGCACGGAGTCGAGCGGAATCTGGTTGGAGAAGACCTTGCTCTGCTGGTCGGTAATCGACTGGCCGTCCACGGAAAAGGAGTTTTGCGCGTGGTCGCCCAGGCCGTGCATTTGCCCGTCGGAGTCGGCGGAGATGCCGGGAGTGGAAAGCGTCACCAGCGAGCTGATGCCGGAGGAGTCGCTGTCCATGGGCAGCCGATTCATCAGTTCGCGGTCCACATCGGTGTGGTACGTGGAGTCGTTCTCGATCTGGTCGCCGCTGGCCTCGACGGTCACGGTGGAGTCGGCGGTGGCGATCTGGAGAACCAGCTTGAGATTGATGGCCACGACAGAGCGGACATCGACGGCCTGCACCAACGGCGCAAAGCCGGGGGCGGTGACGCTGAGCCGGTACGGATGGATGAGGACGTTGGAAAACTCGAACTGCCCGGTGGCGTCGGTGGTAGCGGCGCGGCTGAGGCCGCTGGCTGCGTTGACCAAATTGACCGTCGCGTTGGCGATGACGGCGCCAGTGGGATCGGTGACCGTGCCGCGGACTGCGCCTGCATTGGCGCTCTGGCCAAGCGGGTCAATCGGGCTGATCGAGGCAATCGGGGCAACGGGATTCCGCGCCGCCAGAAGCAGGATGAAAAGGGGAAGAGTAAAGAAAAATGCGCCGCGTTTGAACGGCATATAAGGCCTCCGAAGGATAGTTGATGGCTGCTGGAAGCGGGCTGCGTGGGATATTCGCGGAGCCTGAGGATTCCTGCCGCATCGTTTCCGCCTCTGGAAGTGCCGCTTGTCGGTTGCACCGGAGCCTCCGCTGGATGGAGGATGGGGGACAACTTCAAGGGAGAAGCCGGAAGGATGCTTTAACAGCCAACTGGAGGAGGCCGGGTAAACAGCTTGGGATGCCGGTGCCGAACTACGACAACGGTTTCAACGAGCGGCGCGGAGGCGCCAAAATCGACCAGGATGATCAAGGCAGCCGTCACCGCTACTGGGGCGGCTGTGTGCATGACGATGCACAGCGGGCAACGGTCGGCGTCGCTCTCGACCGGATGGATGTGCGCCACCTGCACCACGGTCAACAGCGCCAGCAGGGCAAGACACACCACAGTGGCCAAGGTCAAAGCGCCAGGCTTTGAGTTGCTTCCCCTGCGGAACTGTGTCGGCAATCCGGTCAATCCATTACCCCTGTATTCAGGATACACAGAATTGGATGCGCGAGGAGCCGGAACGTTTGCAGCTCCCCCATAGGCCCAGATACCGCTGTTGCTTTCGACCCCAGGTCTTTAAGCGCGCGATTTGGCGTTTTGCGAGGAAGGAACGCGCTTCCCCATGTTCCAAAAGGCGGAACCCGGGGCATCCGGCGGAAGTCAGCGAGTTGCGGAAGTGCTTCCTGAGCAAGTGCCCTCGGGGCTGAAGTCAGTTTGATTTTGCGAGGCTTAGGTGCGAGGTGAAACCCGTCCCCTTCGTCCGAATGGCTCTTTTCCGGGAACTGCGGCCGGGATTCCGGCAGCGAGCCAACGTTGGCAGGCTCCATTCGTCTACACTGTGGGGCGATGATCCATATTTCCGATTTACGGCGGTTGTTGATCGCTTCAGTGGCGGTCCTGCTGCTGGCGGCAACTGCAACAGCGCAGACCCCCAAGCCTCTTCCCCTCAAGCCCGACCTGCCAGGCATGGCCACCAACCATCGCCTCATCCTGAAGGACGGCAACTACCAGATCGTGCGCAAGTACGAGATTGTGGGCGACCGCGTGCGCTACATCTCGCTGGAGCGCGGCGGCGACTGGGAGGAGCTGCCCGTGGACCTGGTGGATTGGGAGGCCACCCGCAAGTGGGAGCGGGACCACGCCAACCTGTCCGACGAAGCCGCCTCCCCGGCCATGAAGGAGGCCAAGGAGATCGACAAGGAAGAGGCCGACGAACGCGCCGAGCAAATGAACCGCAGACCCGAGGTGGCCAAGGGGCTGGAACTGCCCGACGAGGACGGCGTATTTGCCCTGGACACCTTTCAGGGCATGCCCGAGTTGGTGGAGCTGCTGCCCGCCGACCTGAACATGAACACGAAGAGCAAGCACGGGCTCAACACGCTCAATCCTCTGGCCGGCGCCAAGGCCAGCCTGGAGTTGCAGGGAGCGCACGCCAAGGTGCATCTGCATGTGAACGACCCGGCGATTTATCTGTCGCTCGACGCCCGCGACGACGCCGAGAAGGTCATCTCGCACGCTCTGACGGTCGAGACCGGCGGCGCCAAGGATGTTGCCAACCGCAAACATGGCGCGCACTCTCCGACATCGGGATTCGCAATTGTCCGCGTGGACGAGCGCAAGGCCCTGCGCATCGTGGGCGCCATCCACATGAGTATCACCGGAACGGCCACCCAGGACGAGGACGTGATTCCCGCCAAGGTGGAAGTGGTGGCCGGCAAGCACTGGCTGCGCATCCAGCCGCAAAAGCCGCTGCTGATCGGTGAGTATGCGTTGGTGGAGATCGTTTCCGCCTCGGAGATGAACCAGTCGGTGTGGGACTTCCGCGTGGACCCGCAACTGGGCGACAACCCGGGATCGCTGGGACCGATTCAGAGGTGACGCATTCAAATGTGAGCAATCATGCATTGTATAGCGTGACGTTACGCAGTACACTTCTTACAGAATGATTCGCAGCTTTCGGCATAAAGGGATCGAGAAGTTTTTCCTGACCGGCTCGAAGGCCGGAATCCGGCCCAGCCATGCCACCAAGCTGAACGATCAGCTTACCGTTTTGAACGCCGCCACGAAGCCAGGGCAAATGAAGATTCCAGGATGGCAATTTCACGCGCTAAGTGCAGATCTTGTAGGTCATTGGGCAGTCAGAGTGAATGGGAACTGGCGGCTCACGTTTACCTTCGACGGCGAAGATGCCATCCTCGTCGACTATCAGGATTATCACTGAAGGAAGGAGTCCTCGCCATGCGTATGCACAACCCCGCACACCCCGGAAGAATCCTCGCCTATTACATGGAAGGCCGGTCGGTAACCGAAGTCGCCCGCCATCTGGGAGTCACCCGGCCCGCCTTGTCGCGCGTCTTGAATGGCAAGGCGGGAATCTCGGCGGACATGGCCCTGCGCCTCTCCGAAGCTTTCAACACAGAAGCCGATATGTGGCTCCGCCTTCAGTCGCAGCGCGATCTTTGGGTTGCTTCCAGAAAGAAACGCGCAAAAGTTGAACCGCTTCCGGAAAGCGCTGCTGCATAAGGTGCCGCCGCTGTCGGATTCTCCTACTCTGCCCGGCTTCCAGATTCGCTTCCCAGGCTGCGTGGGCCGACGGCGGAGAGTGTCTCGACAGGCGTGTGATGCGGCGCTATGATGCTCTCGGCCAAGCCAGGAGAGCGTTCTTCCCTCTGAATTTCTGCCTGCTTCCTGCTGGCTGACCGGGAGGCCCCTCAATGGCGCATCAGGAAACAACTCTCGATTTCTGGTCCCTCAAAGCCGTTCAGCTGGCCAGGGAATGCCGTTCGATTGCCAATGGCGAGCCGGGGGATGTGGACCCAAAATTACGATCGGAAGCCGCCCAGTTGGCGATGGAGTTCCAGGAAGCTCTGCAACTGTCCCAGGATGAATTCGAAGATCAGGCGCGCAGGGCGGCTCTGCTGGCCGCGCTGCGCAAGCGAGCCATCGAAATTCTCGTCAAGGTGAACCCGGACGCATAAACGGGAGCTTCGTCCGTCTCAAAGTCGCTCTAAACATTGTCTGGCGCTTTGGAGTGCGCGAACCGCTGGCGGCGTTTCTCCCACTCCTCGGACGAGAAGAAACGGGGACCGACCTCGATCAGGCGCGGAATCATGTTGAAGACCGCGATCCGGCTCCACGGGCGGCCATCGCGCATGCGAAAGCCCTTCTCATTCAGGTCGCTGACGATGCTGGAATACGAGAAGTCCTGCACCAGCAACTCCATCATGAGCAGGAGCGCCTGATGCTCTGTGGGCTCCACCTCCAGCCGCTTGCAGTCTTCTGAGATCCGCAAGCCGTAGGGAATGTCTTCGTTGAATGCGCCTTCTGTCGGGGCTTCCGCATCGGGCAGCTCGCGCCGCCATTCGATCGAAGCCATCTGCCACCCAGCCGACGTCCGCGCCCGAATGACCTCGGCGCTTAGCGGCTCTGAAATCACATCGCGAATCCGTTCAAAATAAGCCATGGAAAGCCTCCGCGCAGGATTCCTGCTGGCAGAAGTAAGAGCAATTTTCCTGCCAAAGCAAAGGTCGGTCGCGCGCCGCGCAAGAGGCTCACCGGCAAGACGATAGCGTCAGAGCCTGCACCCGGGCGGAGGCCGCGGCTGTTCGCTTTCGCAAAAACGTGTTCGCTTGTGGACAGCGAGGCAATGAGTCCCAGATCCCCACATCGGGACCTGAGTACCCGAGTTGCCCCCCTATTCCCTCACGGCGATTCCCAGCGCCTTCATCTTGCGATAGAGGTGGCTGCGTTCCAGGCCCAGCAACTCGGCGGCGTGGCTGATGTTGTTGCGGGCTTCCTCAATCTTTTTCAGAATGTACTCGCGCTCATAGGCGTCGCGCGCTTGTTGCAGCGTGGAGAACTCTTCCGCAGAGCGCGTGGCGGCCTTGTGGGTCAAGGGCGGCAGATGCTTGCGCTCGATGCGCAGGGTGCGGGGATTGAGGATCAACATGCGCTCGATGACGTTCTTCAGTTCGCGCACGTTGCCCGGCCAGCGGTACTGGGCCAGCACTTCCAACGCGTCTTCGGCGATCTCCATGCGCGGGCGGCCGTACTGGCGGCCGAAGTGGGCCAGGAATTCGCGCGCCAGCAACGGAATGTCCTGCTTGCGCTCGCGCAGCGCCGGAACGAAGAACGGAACCACGTTGAGGCGGTAGAACAGGTCCTCGCGGAAGTTGCCCTTGGCGATCTCCTCTTCGAGATCCTTGTTGGTAGAGGCGATGAGGCGCGCATCCACGTGCAGCGGCTGCGTGCCCCCGACCGGCGTAAACATCTGCTCGTCCAGAGCGCTGAGCACCTTGGACTGCGTCTTCAGGCTCATGTCGCCCACTTCATCCAGGAAGAGCGTTCCTCCGTCGGCGCGCTCCAGGGTGCCGCGCTGCTCCACAGGTCCGCCGGGCTGGGCGCCGTGGCGATAGCCGAACAGCTCAGCCTCAATGTGGGCCTCGGGAATGGCGGCGCAGTTCAGCTCGACAAAGACGCGGTCGTGGCGCAGGCTCTCGGCATGAATGGCACGGGCAATCAGTTCCTTGCCGGTGCCCGACTCGCCGTAGATGAGCACGCGTCCGTTGGTCGGCGCCATCAGCTTGATCTGCTGGCGCAGGGCCTTTACCGGCACGCTTTCTCCGGTAAGCACCGCGCCCACATTGAACTGACGCTTGAACTCAATATTTTCGGTGCGCAGCCGGCGCGCCTCCACCGCGTTCTTGATCACAATCAGGGTGCGATCGAGCGAGAGCGGCTTCTCAAGAAAATCGTAGGCGCCGAGCTTGGTCGCCTTGACCGCGGTCTCAATGGTGCCGTGGCCGCTGATAATGACCACCTCGGGCCGCATCTCCATAGCCAGTTGGTGCATATCCGCCAGCACGTCGAGCCCGTCGCGGTCGGGCAGCCAGATGTCGAGCAGGACCACGTCATAGGGCGCGTCCTCAATCAGCACCAGGGCCTCGGCGGCAGTGGCAGCGGTGGCCACCGCATATCCCTCTTCGCGCAGAATCTCTTCCAACGAGTTGCGAATCTCCACCTCGTCGTCTACCACCAAAATATGTTTCATGCGTTCGATTCCCTCGTCGGTGTGGCGGAGTGGGTTTCCTGCACGGGCTGCACGCCCGGCTCCATCAAAGGCAGACGCAGCAGGAAGCGTGCGCCCTTGGGACTGTTAGCCTCGGCGCGAAGTGAGCCGCCATGCTCCTGCACAATCTTGGCCGCGATGGAGAGGCCTAGCCCGGTGCCACGCTGTTTGGTGGAGTAGAAGGGCAGGAACAGCCGTTCGCGAATTTCGTCGGTGAGGCCGTGGCCGGTGTCGGAAACCTCGACCTCGACCGCCGCGCCATCTTCGCTGAGGCAACTGCGCACGCCGAGAATCCGCAGCAGGCTGCCCTGCATGGCCTCAGCGGCGTTGTCGATGAGATTGGCCAGCGCCCGGCGAATGGCTTCAGGATCGGCCAGCACCGTGGGCAAACCCGGTTCCAGGTCGAGTTGCAAGGTAATGCCTTCAAGCCGCCCGGCAAACAGGGCCAGAGCCGCTTCGGCCACCTGGTTCATGTCGCAGGCGCGCGGCTGCGGAGCCGGGAACTGGGCCAGCGCAGAGAACTGATCCACCAGGGTGCGCAGGGTCCCCACACAGCCCAGAATCACTTCGCTGCACTTGCGGATCACCGCGGGCGAGTCCGGCAGAGGGCGATCCAGATGGCGGGCAATGCGCTCGGCGGAAAGCGAGATCGGCGTCAGCGGGTTCTTGATCTCGTGCGCCACGCGCTGCGCCACTTCCTTCCATGCCAACTGCCGCTGGGCGCGCAGAAGCTCGGTGGTGTCTTCCACCACCAGAACGGTGCCGTACTGGCCGCGGGACAGATCGAGCCGCGCACTGGTGACGGCCAGGTGGATGGTGCGGCCCTTGGAATGGAACTCAACCTCGGTGGAGGCCGCTCCCATGCGATGGCCGCGCCGGATCAGGCCGGCCAGATCGTCGGCACAATCGGCAGGAAACAGCGTGTCGATCTTTTCTCCGCCCAGGCCGCTATCCTCGCGGCAGCCCATCAGCGCGGCAAAGGCGCGATTGGATTGGAGCACGACTCCCGCACCATCCAGCGTGACCACGCCGCTGGGGATGGTTTCCACAATGGTCTCCAGTTCGCGGCGGCGCTCCTCAATGGACTGATTGGCGGCGGTGAGCTGCGCCGAAGAACTTTCAGCCAACTGCCGGCTGGCATCCAGATCGGCGGCCATGTGGTTGAAGCTTCGCACCAGGTCGCCCATCTCGCTGGTGGCAATCAGCGCCACGCGGTAGTCGTATTTGCCCGCGGCAATTTCGTCCATGGCGTCGGCCAGCGCCTCGACCGGGCGGGTGATCTGCTTGGACAGAAACAGCGCCAACCATACGCTGGCGAAGAAGACGAAGACGGTAATCAGCAGCAACAGCAGGAAGAAGATGGTGCGGAGGCGGTTGCGTGAGCGGAAGAGCTGCCAGTAGGCCGAAGCACCGGAGCGGATGCGCGCGACAGTCTGACTGAGCCCCTGGGGCATGGGTAGTGCCGTAACCACCACCTTGCCGGAGGTAGCGGCCGCTGTACCGAGCGCATACTCCTGGCTCCCCAGCTTGATCACCGGCTCATCGCCGCGCTGTGCCGAGGTCAGCAGGCTTGCCGAAAGCGGCGCCTTGAGGGGAACGGCGGCTCCCCGCTCGCCCTCGTCCAGCCAAGGCACCAGTGTGGCTTGAGTCAACTCTGGAGGCGCTTGAAAGCTGGCCATCACCCGCAAGCTCTTGTCGTAAACGATGACAAACCCGCCGTCCAGCGTGATGCGATGGGAAGCCAGCACATCCTGAAGCGCATGCATGTCGCGGTCCGCTGCGCCCGAGGCCACAATGGACTCCGCCTCCCCTCGCGCATTGCTGGTGACGTATTGCGACAGCTCCAGAACCACGCGGGTGGAGTCCTCGCGCAACTCCGAAGTGTTCGGCGAGAACCAGCGGTCGATGGACCGGTTCATCAAGCCGAAGCTGAACATGAACATGAAAATCGCCGGGATCAGCGCGATCATCGCCGCGCCGAGCACCATGCGGGTGCGCAGCCGCGCGCCCAGGGCGCTGCTGCTCTGGTCGGCATAGAGCTTGAGGATGTTCCTCAGCAGAAGCATCGACAGCAACATCAGCAGCAGAAACACCAGGACGATCAGGCCGGTAAAGGCCAGCGTTTCCCCGGAGGTTTCTGGATTGAGAAAGCCGACGTTGGAGGTGTTGAAGGCCTGCAGGGCAATCAGCAAGGCAATAAACAGCAGAACCCCGCCTGCAAGCAGGGCCACTGTGCGGCGCCGGGGATCGCCAAGGATCGGCATGGGGCGATTATAGAGCCGGAAGCTATCCGTGGTCAGCGAACAAAGCCGGGGGCCCCAGGTCCTGTTTTTGGGACCTGGGAAAGCACGAACCTCACCCCAACAACATTGTCCCCACCGCAGGTGGTCAGATCTGGGAACAGGCCAGCGGGCTCAGGATCAGGTTGGTGATGTTATCCACAATGTTGTCGAAGCTGTAGCGCGGGCTACCGGAAAGCTTCTTCCAGGCCGGATCGCTGCGGAAGACGTCCCATTGCGCTTCCAACTCGGCCGTGCTGCTGAACGCCAGCATGTAATGCAGGTTGGGCAGGCGCGGCCCGATCTGCGCATCGCCGAAGAAGACGGGGTGAAAGCCGGAGTTCTTGAAGATCTCGAACTCGCCGGAGTGGAACATCTCCACCTTGCGAACGTGGTCCTGGTTGCTGGGGCTTTCGTAGATGCGCAGTTGGAAGATGCGCTTGGCATTGGCCGGGGAGGAAGCCGGGGGAGTGAGCTTTGGCCAGCCCTCAAAGGCCGACAGCAGGGTGCTCTCAATGCGCTTGAAGGCAGGCGCGGCGGCGGTCGCGTTCCAGAAAGGCGCGGCGGCTTTCATGAAGGCGGCGTCCTTGGCCAGGCGCAGGTCCAACTCCACCTGCGCTTCCAGCGAGGAGCCGGGAATCAGCAGGTAATAGGCCGGCGTGTCCGGCCCGATGTCGATTTTGAATGCACCGACGGGGTTCATGCCCATGCGGTTCAGAGCCGGGATGAGCGCGTCGCCGAAGTAGCTCTCGGTCAGTTTGAGCTGCGGCCCGCTTTGCAGGCTGTAGCGGCGCAACTGGTAGTACTCGCGCGCTGAAATAGCGGGAGTGGATCCTGCTGTGGTTTGCGCCGCAGCGCCATGGGCAAGGGCGACGGCGGAAGTGGCAAGCGAAGCGGCGAGAAATTGGCGGCGTTCCATGATGTCCTCCGGATGAAGGGCAATTCTAATTCAGGAAGCAAGGGAGCCGGATCGACAGCTCGCCTAAACAAGAAACGCCCCAGGGTGAACAGCCTCTGCTTTGATGAATCTTTCGCCTGGTGCACGGATTGCAGCTTACAGTAACTTGCAGAGCCGGTCTGTACCCGGTCTGGGCAGAAAAGCCGAAGCGCCTGCAAACGCCGGTTCATCATAAGAGGAGTTGGAGGAAGCAATGAAGAAAGTGCTCTTTGCGTTGATCCTGCTAGCCCCAGCGCTCGCCTGGACGCAGCAGCCGAAACCAAACCCCGCGGACTACGACCTCGCCGTCCATGTGCAGTCCTCGCAATTGGTCACCGTGTGCCACGACGTCTTCACCCGGCCCGACTGCGAAATAAAACAACACCTCGGTGTCGTCATCGACGGAAAGAAATACGAGATCAACAGCAAGGAAAATTATTACGCCGTGCTAAAGACGGGCGACTACAAAGCCAGGTTGCTCGGCAGTCATGCGCGCTTCCCTGTCGTCTCTCCCGACTACGAAACTTCCTACGCCAGCACCTCGTATGAGTTCCTGTTTCCAGATGGAAAAACGCGCAAGTATATGGTTGTCGGCGTCTCGGAATAGAACTTCCTCTGAAGACAGAAATTCCCATCCTGCGCGCGTGATTCGGCGCAGGATGGGAATCCATCAACCCGCTTTTGGATGCGGGCTTCGTGCCAGCCCCCCTATGCCGCAAGATGTGCTCCTCGAAAAGCACGCGGCAAGGGTGGGCACCGGTCCAAGGTCGGCACGAATCTCTTTCCCCGGCTCCTACGCGAGAACGGCGGCAACCGGAGTCCAGATCCGCTGCTGACTTTCGGCCACGCCCTGATAGGTAAGCACGCCCATCCAGGTGTTGAGCCCCTCAGCCAGACCCGGATCCAGCAGCAATGCCTCGCGCGCCCCCAGGTTGGCCAGTCGCAGCAGGTAAGGGAAGGTGGAGTTGGTCAGCGCCAGCGTGGAGGTGTTGGGCACCGCGCCCGGCATGTTGGTCACGCAGTAATGCACCACGCCATCCACTAAATAACTGGGATCGGAGTGCGAAGTGGGCCGTGCCGTCTCCACGCATCCACCCTGATCGATGGCCACATCCACAATCACCGCGCCTTTTTTCATCTGCGAAACCATGGCGCGGGTCACGATTTTGGGAGCCGTGGCGCCGGGAATCAGCACGCCGCCGATCACCAGATCCGCTTCCTTCGTCGCCTGCGCCACGTTGTAGCTGTTTGAGGCCAGGGTGTAGAGGCGGCCGTTGAAGATGTCGTCCAGTTCTCTGAGCCGGCTCAGGTTCACGTCAACCAGCGTCACCTTGGCGCCAAAACCCAGGGCGATGCGGGCCGCGTTGGTGCCCACAATGCCGCCGCCGAGGATGCAGACATGGGCCGGCGGAACGCCCGGCACGCCGCCCAGCAGAATGCCGCGGCCGCCGCGCTCCTTCTCAAGATAGGACGCGCCCACCTGCACGCTCATCCTGCCCGCCACTTCGCTCATCGGAGTCAGCAGCGGCAGCGTGCGCTGGCGATCGCGCACCGTCTCGTAGGCGATGCCGATCATCTTGGATTTCAGCAGCTTGTCGGTCAGGTCGCGCACCGGCGCCAGGTGCAGATAGGTGAACAGCACCAGTCCCTCGCGAAAAAAGACGTACTCCTGCTCAATGGGCTCTTTGACCTTGACGATCATCTCCGACTTGCCCCAAACGTGGCCGGCTTCGCCGACGATCTCCGCGCCGGCATCCTGGTACTCCGCATCCGGAAAACCGGACAGCGCGCCGGCCTGCGTCTCCACCAATACGGTGTGGCCGGCTTCCGTAAGGGCCTTGACGCCCGCCGGAGTTACGCCTACACGAGCCTCATTATCTTTAATCTCTTTGGGTACGCCGATGATCATGATTCGCTCCTGTTCTTCTGCTAAGGGTTTGGATGCCGTCTGCCAGGGATGGTTCCCCGTTAAGTTCCGGCGTCGTGCAGGTTCAAGAGGGGGAAAGCCGACGCCGAACAGGCATGCCAGCCCAACTCCATGAATCCTACGGCGCAATGCACTTCCAATGTGTGCAAAGTTTGTGATAAAAGTTCTCCATGGGAACGAAGCGTGAGCAAAAGGACTTTGTAGCGCAAGATCCGAGCGACACCTGGAGCGAGAACGCTCCAGAAAACGAAGCGGGCACCGGACTGGACGATTTGGATGTGGCGATTTTGCGCCACTTGGAGCGCAACGGCCGGGCCACCAATTACGAAGTGGGCGAAGCAGTGGGGCTTTCCGCCTCGGCGGCCTCGCGGCGCATTCAGGCGCTGGAAGCCTCGGGCGCCATCCGCGGCTACCATGCCGAAATCAACGACAGGCTGCTGGGCAAGCGCATGACGATCAGCATCCGCGTGACTCTGGACCGGCAAACGGCCGCCACGCTGGACGACTTTGAAACCGCCATCCGCCGCTGCAGAGGCATTGTTAAGTGCTACCTGATGGCGGGCCAGTACGACTATCTGCTGATTGCGCGCGTGGCCGACATCGACGACTATGGCCGCCTGCACCACAACGAGTTATCGCGCCTGCCCGGTGTGGCGCGGCTGGAAACCAGCTTTGCGCTCAGGGAAGTGCTGGAGAGCGGCAAGCGCTGAGAGAATTCTCGACGCCGTGACAATAACTGTCCTGCCCCGGATGCGATCGAACCGCACCGCATGCGGGTTACCGGCCCTTCGACTCACCCTTTCTTCTTCTATTCCGCAATCTGCTCTTCATCCTGCAGCGCGCGGAACAAGCGAGGCATGCATCGCGGTGCTAGAATTTTTAGTCCCGCAGTTTCGGGCTGGATAGAGAGGAATCGTAGATGAAAGGGAACGACAAAGTCATTGCCGCGCTGAATCAGTCTCTGCACGAAGAACTGACGGCGCTGAGCCAGTATTTTGTTCATGCCGAGATGTGCGAAAACTGGCAGTATGAGAAGCTCGCCAAGCACACCAAGAAAGTCTCGATCATGGAGATGAAGCACGCGGAAAGACTGATTGAGCGCATCCTCTTTCTGGATGGCACGCCGAACCTTGCTTATCCCGCGCAGTTCAAGATTGGCAAGACGGTGAAGGAACAGCTGGCGAACGATCTGGAAGCCGAACTCGACGCGGTGAAGTCCTACAACAACGCCGTGATACTGGCGCGGGCCGAGGGCGACAGCGGCAGCGCCGACCTGTTTGCCGCGACTCTGAAGGACGAAGAAGGACACGCCGACTGGCTCGAAGCGCAACTGAACCTGATCAAGGAAATCGGGTACGAGCGCTATCTGAGCCAGTTAACGGAGACGGAGTAGTTCGACCCGCTGTATGCGGGGAGTGATTGCAGATTCAGATAGGAAAGCCCACGCGGTCTGATCGTTACAGAAACCGCGTGGGCTTTTTATTGCGCGAGTAACAAAGCAAAACAACAGGTCCTTCGACTTTGCAGGCGCGAGATACACCTGCCTTGTTCAAGAGGACAGCGTTATAGCGATCTCAGCACTGCCTTACTCCGCGTTATCGATCTGCGCCCTCTGCAACTTGTCGGAGTAATCCACATACACCGCCTTCCACGTACTGAAGAAGTCGATCGCGCCCAACCCCTCCCGATGTCCATTGCCGGTATGTTTCACGCCGCCGAAGGGTAAGTGCACCTCCGCGCCAATCGTCGGCGCATTGATGTATGTGATGCCTGCCTCCAGGTCGCGCATGGCGGTGAAGGCACGGTTCACGTCCTTGGTATAGAGCGAGGCGGAAAGCCCGTACTCGATGGAGTTGGCGATCTCAATGGCCTGCTCGAATGTGTCGAACTCGATCAGGCTGACCACCGGTCCGAAGACCTCTTCGCGGGCAATGCGCATATCGGGCGTGACGCCGCCCAAAACCGTCGGCTCAAAGTAGCTGCCGTGGGCGTAGATACCTTCCGTGAGCGGATGGCCGCCGGTCAACAGGCGGGCACCCTCGGCCAGGGCAATGGCTACATACTTCTTTGAGGTTTCCACCTGCCACACGTTCACCTGTGGGCCCACGTCCACCGCCTCTTCCAGGCCGTTGCCCACTTTCAATCGTTTGGCCCGGGCCACGAACTCCTCGGTGAACTTGCCGGCAATGCCCTTCTGCAGCAGGATGCGGCTGGTGGCCGTGCAGCGCTGCCCGGTGGTTCCGAACGCGCCCCATAATGCGCCATCCAAGGCTAGTTCCAGGTTGGAGTCGTCCATCACGATCTGGGCATTTTTGCCGCCCATCTCCAGTGAAACCGGCTTGAAGCTGGCAGCGGAGCGCTGGGCCACCAGCGAGCCCACCTCGCTGGAGCCGGTAAAGCTGATGGCGCGCACGTCCGGGTGCTCCACCAGCGCCATGCCCACTCCCTCGCCGCTGCCACTCACAAGATTGACCACGCCCGGCGGCAGGCCAGCATCCATCAGGGTCTGGACCAGGTTGTAGGTCGAGAGTGGCGTATCGCTGGCCGGCTTGATGACGCAGGTGTTGCCGCAAACCAGAGCCGGAAACAGCTTCCAACTGGGAATGGCCATGGGGAAGTTCCACGGGGTAATCAGGCCCACCACGCCCACCGGAACCCGCACGCACATGGCGAATTTGTCCTGCAATTCGCTCGGCGTGGTCTGGCCGAACAGCCGCCTTCCCTCGCCTGCCGCGTAGAATGCCTCGTCAATGGCCTCCTGCACGTCGCCGCGGGTCTCGGTCAGCACTTTGCCCATCTCCCGGGTCATGTCGTGGGCATACTGCTCCTTGCGCTCCTTGAGCAACAGACCGGCGCGGACCAGGATCTCCGCCCGTTTGGGGGCAGGAACCAAACGCCAGGTGGCGAAAGCCTTTTTGGCGGCAGACACGGCCAGGTCCACGTCCTCCGTGTGCGAGGAGGGGAAGGCGCCCACCACGTCGGCGCGATTGGCGGGGTTCAGGTTTAGAACGGTTTTGCCGCTGGCGGCCGGCAACCACTGGCCGCCGATCAAGTTGTGGAACGTGGGGTAGGTCATGGAAACCTCGTGGCTGACTTTTGTTCGCAGCTCAACACACAACATAAATCGTTCTGTCCTGGATTTCAGAACCAATTGCGCGGCATAGGCGACAATTCATCGGCTTTGCGATCTGCACCAGACCGCAAACGAACCACGCTCCGGGAACGTCGCCTTGCGGGCATACTGCTTTTAGATTTTATGGGGAGAATCCTGCGTGTTCAGTCCGGCGCGCGCTGGCCCTCGTGGTTGGTTCCTTTCCGGATGAAGATCAGGTTGTGATAAAAGGCAATCGACTTGATATTCAGATCGAAGTACGTCGGATGATAAGTCCCCCGGAACTGCTCCCAATTCAGGCCGTCCACAAGCGATTTGAAATATCCCATCGACGTGCTGCAATCGTTCCGGTCCACTTCATTGCCGCCCGCTTCCTGCCAGTACGATGTCTCGGTATCTTCCACCACATAGATTCCGCCATCGGCCAGGTGCGGAAACAAATGTTGAAACGAGAAAAGAACGTGTTCGTTTTGGTGGCTGCCGTCATCCACGATGATATCGATCTTTCCTATCTCGTGAACTACGCGATCCAGAAACTCGGGATCCGCCTGACTTCCCTGAAATATTGTGATTCGTTTTTCACTGTGAGGCGACTTATCCCAGATATCTACTCCATAGACGTGGCCATGCGGAAAGTAGGTACGCCACATCCGCAGTGACCCTCCCCCCTTCCGCGGGGCTTTGTATCCGCCGATCCCGATCTCAAGGATGTTGATCTTCCGGCGGCGCAAGTTCCGGAATGCGTCCTCATAGTGCTGCGCATACCAGTGCCCATTCCACTTGTCCGTAAAATAGATCGTTGCCAGCATCTTCAGGTTGGCTCCGAAGATGAGCGACGCAGGAAGATCGACAAGCCAGCGGTAAGGGCTCATCTGAAGCGCCGAGGCTCGCGCCATGAATCGATCTTTTTCTTCGCGCGAATGCGCTTTGAACCTGCGAACCAACCAAGGCCTGAGACTGTCAAGCATGGCATCTCCCTCGCAGCCAAGATAGTAGAGAGTGTATAATGCGCTAAAAAATGTCAGCGCGTCAAACTCCCTCCTACTCCTGCCAGCTTCCAGATCCGAGGTGCCCGCTGGCGTGGGATAGGTCTGATCTGTTGGACATTACAATGAAAGTGTGAGTATCGGTGTCCGCGCAGTCATGCCAGTCACAGTGGAATACGGACCGGCGCAGGGCAGTTGAGTTGCCGTTTCATCCGCAGGTGAACCCTTGTTGGCAGGATTTTCGCCCATGCTGCCGGGCCTGCGGTACGTGTTTGGCCCCGTGGCCGTACAATAACCCTTGAGGTAGGATTCGTTTCCCAATGTCATTGAATGGTTACCCTTCGCGCTCCTCGCGGTCGCATGGTCTGCGCTCGCTCTTCAGCATGTTTTCGAGCGATCTGGCCATCGATCTCGGCACTGCCAACACACTGGTCTACGCGGCCGGCAAGGGCATCGTTGTCAACGAACCCTCCATCGTAGCCATTAATAAGAACACCGGAGAGGTGGAAGCCGTCGGTAAAGAGGCCAAGGATATGCTGGGCCGCACGCCCGGTAACATCGTTGCCATCAAGCCGATGAAGGATGGCGTCATTGCCGACTTCAAGGTCACCGAAAAAATGCTCAACTACTTCATCCAGAAGGCCCACAACCGCAAGATGCTGGTGCATCCGCGGATCGTGATCGGCGTGCCTTCTGAGATCACGCAGGTGGAAAAGCGGGCCGTCGAGGATTCGGCCTACCGCGCCAAAGCCAGCGAGGTCTATTTGGTAGAGCAGGCCATGGTGGCTGCCATCGGCGCCGGGCTGCCCATTACCGAGCCGGGCGGCAACATGGTCGTCGACATCGGCGGCGGCACCACGGACATCGCGGTCATCTCCCTGTCGGGCATCGTTTATTCGCGCTCCGTGCGCATGGCCGGCAACCAGATGGACGAAGCCATCACCAACTATCTCAAGCGCAAGTACAACCTCCTGATTGGAGAGCGCACCGCCGAGCACGTCAAAATCGAGATCGGCTCCGCCTTCCCGCTGGAAAAGCCGCTGACGATGGAAATCAAGGGCCGCAACCTGATTGAAGGCGTGCCCAAGACCATCACCATCGACGACAGCGAGATTCGGGAAGCGCTGGGCGAGTGTATCGCGGTGATTATGAACGCGATCCGCGTGGCCCTGGAACGCACTCCGCCCGAGCTTTCGGCCGACATCAGCGACCGCGGCATTGTGCTCACCGGCGGCGGCGCGCTGATCAAGAACCTGGACAAGCGCATCCGCGAAGAAACCGGCCTGCCGGTTTCGGTGGCGGACGATCCGCTGGCCTCCGTGGTACTGGGCACAGGCAAAATGCTTTCCGACTTCCGCCTGCTGCGCAAGATTAAAATCGACTAGTTGGGCGCCGGGGCCAAAGCCCCGGCTTCCGCATCGGCCCGATATCCGGCAACTGGTTCTCAAGCTGTATATGTACTGCAGTCCCTGTTTTGATTTCCCCCTGCCCGAACTATAGCCATGGATTCATTCTTCATCCGTTATCGGAACCTTCTGGTGCTACTGGTGATCCTGGTAGCGCAGATCATCGGTTTGGCCGTCCAGGTGCGACGAACCGACGCCGGGCACGTCAGTCTTGACCCCCAAGACGGGCCGGGCGTGCGCCTCATCCGCCTATGGGCCAATGCGGTGGTCACGCCTCCCGAACGAATGATGCACTCGTCCAAACTGGGCCTGGGCAACCTGTGGCAGAACTACCTTGACCTGCGCCACGTGAGCGAACAAAACCAGGACCTGCAGAAGACCGTCGACCGGCTGCGGCTGGAGCAGGCCGAGATGCTTGAGGATGCCCGTCAGGGCCAGCGCCTCCAGGCGCTTCTCGACTTCCAGCAGAAATACGTCTATAAAACGCTGGCCGCACAAGCCATCGGCTCCAGCGGCAGCGACCAGTCGCGGGTCTTCTATTTGGACAAGGGCTCCGCAGAGGGACTGCAGCGCGACATGGCCGTCATCACCCCCGACGGCATCGTGGGAAAGGTGCGCGAAGTGTTTCCCCACACCGCCCAGGTACTGGTCATCAACGACCAGACCAGCGGCGCGGGCGTGATCCTTGAAACCACGCGCATTCGCGGCATTTTGCGCGGCAACGCCGCCGGACAGCCGCAAATTGTGGGCCTCATGGCCGACCAGCGCATCCAGCCCGGCGAAAAAGTGTTCACCGCAGGCGGTGACCAGATCTTCCCCCGTGGCCTGCCCGTGGGCGTGGTAGAAAAGGTGGTTCGCGATCCCGAGCGCGACTCCTTTGTCGATGTAATCATCAAGCCGGCAGCCCATATCGACCGCCTCGACGAGGTCCTGGTCATCACGCAGGCACTGCCCACCATGCCGCCTCAGCAGCAGCAGGATCTGGCCACCAGCGAAGCCCTCAAGGGCGGCGAAGCGGCGACCATCAAGGACCAGAAGAAGGCCTCCGAAATCATGGCCGAACGATTGCCGGGCCTGACCGAGCCCAACGCTCCGGCGGCTCAGCCGGCGGCAGCAGCAGGCACGCAACCAGGGCAGGCACAGGGCCAGGCCGCGCCCGCCGCTCCGGCCACGCCAGCCACTCCCAAGCTGCTGCACGCGCAGCATGCCGATCGCTTCTCTCCTGGAAGCGCCCAGGAGGCTCCGCCTGAAACCAGGACGACAGAGCCCAAGTCCCGGTTCGACGCCAAGCCCCTGCCAGGGCCCAGGGAACTGCCGGGGCCCCGGATGCCGCAGAAGCGGGAACAGACCGCGCCGGCCGGCACAACCAAAGGACAGCCCGCACCCAAGGCCGGTCATCCCGCCGGCCAGACCGCCACTCCGCGGAGGAACCCGTAGCCATGGAAGTATTTGGCCCTAACCCTCGCCGCGAACTGGAAATCCGCCGCTATCCGTTTCTGGTCTATGCCCTGGTGCCGCTGGTGGCCCTGGTGCTGCAGGCCTGGCTGCCGCGCGTGCTGGGCCGCTATGCCTGGTTTGACCTGCCGCTGGTCATCACCGTCTACTTCGCGCTGGGACGGCGCAGCCCCATCCAGGGAACGTTGATGGGCTCGGCCATGGGCCTGTTTGAGGATGCGCTCAGCAATCACGCTATCGGCGTCAACGGAATCGCCAAGACCATCGTCGGCTTTCTGGCCGCATCGGTGGGCGTGCGCATCGACGTGGAAAACCACACCATTCGCCTGATTCTCAACTTCCTGCTCTCCCTGCTTTCAGGTGCGATTTATGTCTTTATCTACCGCATTCTGCTGGGCCTGGACCTGGAATGGAGATGGTTCACCGAGTTGTTCAAGGCGGTGGGCAACTCCATCATCGCCCTGGTGCTGTTTCCCCTGCTCGACCGTCTGCAGATACGGGATTAAGAAACACGGAGAGATTTCCCGGGCGATCGCGCCACTCCGCATTTACGGCAATGAAGTCCAATTAAGGTCAAGAAAACGGCTGTATTCTAAGGCATAGAGTGATGGATTTCAGCAGGGCCAACCGCGACGAAAAGCTACCCTTCCTCAAGTTGGCGGTGGTGCAATACGGGATTCTGTTCATGATGCTGGGCTTGGCGGCCGGGCTATGGCGTCTGCAGGTGCTCGGCGTGGACCAGTACCGCTTGCTGGCCGAGCAGAACCGCATCCGCAAGGTCCCCGTTATGGCCGCCCGCGGCAAGCTCTTCGACCGCGATAACCGGCTGCTGGTAGACAACTACCCCTCGGTCTCCTGTTTCCTGGTCCGCGAGATGGGCCATGATGTGGACGCCGACCTGCCACTGATCGCACGCGGGCTTAACCTGGACCTGGAACAGCTGCGCGCCACCCTGCACCGCTACCGGGCTGCCCCCGGCTACCAGCCCATCCCCATCAAGCAGGACATCTCCTCCGACGAAGTGGCCTTTATCGAGTCACACCGCAACGAACTGCCCGAACTGGAAACCATTGACGAGGAGCGGCGCCTTTATCCCCGCGAAGGCTTTGCCTCCCACCTGATCGGTTATGTGGGCGAGGTCAGCGAATACATGCTCGACAATCCCCGCTATGCCGCCTATGAACCCGGCGACGTAGTGGGCAAGGCGGGAGTGGAAGAAACCTACGACGAGATTCTGCGCGGCCAGGACGGCTCCCGCGACGTAATTGTGGACAGCCACGGCCGCGAAGTCGGCTACCTGCGGACCCAGCACGCCATTCCCGGCCAGGACCTGAAGCTCACCATCGACATCGATCTGCAGCGCACCGCGGAACTGGCACTGGGCGACGCCAATGGCGCCGTGGTGGCCATGGATCCGCGCAACGGCGAGATTCTGGCCATGGTCTCGCACCCCAGCTACGATCCCAACGCCTTCGCCGTACGCATCAATCGCGACGATTGGAACAAGCTCATCACCAACCCCAACCATCCGCTGATGAACAAGGCCATCCAGGACCAGCTTGCTCCCGGATCGACCTTCAAGATCATCATGTCCGCGGCCGGCCTGCAGGAAGGCGTGGCCCAGGACATGCGCGTGAACTGCGTGGGCGGCGGCAGCTACTACGGCCGCTTCTTCCACTGCGACAAGCACCATGGCGTGCTGAGCATCCACGAGGCCATTCCCCTCTCCTGCGACACCTTCTTCTACTCGCTGGCGCAGCGGTTGGGCATCGACACCATTGCCAAGTACGCCACCTCGCTCGGCCTGGGTTCCAAAACCGGCATCGACCTCCCCGAAGAGAAGGCCGGCATCATGCCTTCCACCCAGTGGGAGATGAAGAACTACCACCAGAAGTACTACCCCGGCAACACGATCTCCGTGGGCATCGGCCAGGGTGAAACCCAGGTCACGCCACTCCAGTTGGCCAGGGCACTGGGCGGCATCGCTTCCAACGGGCATTTGGTGCGGCCCCATGTGGTTGCGCCCGAGCAGCTTCCCGCGCAGTTCCACCAGGCCGTTCTCGACACTTTCTCCGGCTCTGGAGAGGTGAACGTCCCGCTCAGTTCCGACACGTGGATGACCATCACCGAAGGGATGGCCGCAGCCACCACCACCGGCACGGCCGCCGCGGCGCACCTGGACGGAGTGGACTTTGCCGGCAAGACCGGCACCGCGCAGGTGACAGGCTCGGGCGATACGCACGTCAAAGGTGGCGCCAAAACCCCAAACTCCTGGTTTGTCGGCATGGCGCCCCGCCGCAATCCCGAGATTGTGATCACGGTTCTGCAGGAGCACGGCGACTGGGGCGCGAACTCGGCCAAGATCGCCGCCCAGGTCATCACGACCTATGTGAACAAGCAGCGGATGAAGGAGCACAACGTGCTCGACCAGGCTGGAACCCAGAAGCCGGTTGAGGTGGGCGCCGTCTGGTCCGACCCTGCTCCGGTCCGCCGCAAAGGGAACTCTGCCGGCAGACAGACGGTCGCGGCGTCGGATTTTCATGGCGGACACTTCTTTGTCGATCCCCCACGGCCTGCCCCCACGTCGACGGCCAGCGGCCTGTTTCACCTTCCAGCCTGGTTCATGGCCAGCCCTCTCCGGTTTCGGGAAAGGCACCCCTGATGCGCCGCTTTCTCAGCTTTCGCGACTTCGACTGGGCCTTGCTGGGCATGGTGCTGTTGTTGTGCCTTCTCTCGGTCTTTGAGATCTACTCCGCCACCCTGCACACCAAATATGCCGGGTTCCATACCAAGCAGATCTTCTGGATCGCCGCCGGCCTGGCAGCCATGTTCGTGTTTGCCAAGATCGACTACCACCGGTTGCTGGACTGGGCACCCTGGGCCTACGGAATCTTCCTGCTGGCGCTGGTTGCCGTCCGGCTGGTCGGACACAAGGTCCTCGGCGCAAGGCGATGGATCAGTATTGGCCCCATGCACTTCCAGCCTTCGGAATGGGTCAAACTCATCCTGATTCTGGTCGTTGCCCGCTACTTTGCCAATCTGGGCGGGCGAAGCCTCACCTGGAAAGACATCTTCAAAGCCTTTGCGCTGGTCGGCGTTCCCATGATGCTGGTTCTGATCCAGCCCGACTTGGGAACCTCGCTCACCTACACACCCATCCTGGCTGCCGGCCTGTTCCTGGGCGGAATCAACCTCCGCCAGGCACTGATTCTGATCACCTGCGGGACGTTGCTGATTGCCGGCATCTGGACCAGTGGCAGGATTTTGAAGCCCTACCAGAAGGCCCGTCTCACCAGCTTTATCAACCCCGACAACGACCCCAAGGGCACCGGCTACCAGATCCGCCAGTCGCTCATCGCGGTCGGTTCCGGCGGCGTGTGGGGCAAGGGCGCGGCCAAAGGCACGCAGACCCAGGGAGATTTTCTGCCCATTCCCCATGCCGACTTCATCTTTGCGGCATTTGGCGAGGAGCACGGCTTCGTCGGCGCGCTTTTCGTGCTGCTGCTATACTTTTCCATATTGATGCGTTTGATTCAAAACGCTCAAACAGCCTCAGATCTGTCCGGCTCCCTGGTTATTATGGGTGTCGTGGCTGTGTTGACCTTTCAGATTGCGGTCAACGTGGGCATGGTCATCGGGTTTATGCCCGTCACCGGAATTCCTTTACCGTTAATGAGTTACGGCGGGTCTTCGGTGTTGTTTACGTTCCTGGCGCTGGGCGCTGCGATGAATGTGCGCATGCGCAGGTTCGTCAACTGAGCGAGTTCACCTCTTGCGTACCTCCGGAACTGTCCGGATCGCAAGATTAAGTATTTTCAAGCATTTAGCCGGCCAGGTCCGGATGGATCTCGAGCCCGGCAGGATTGGGTTCATGAGCACGCAGAGACGGGAAAACCGTTGGCAGCGTACAAGTTGCACGGAACGCGCGGATACATGGAAGCAGGCATGCCTCCTTCCGGTCGCGCAGCAGAGCCGTGCACGAGCCAATGGTGGAACGGCCCCGCCGGCAGTATCGGCATGGTTGGCCACAAACTCTTTGCAATTGGATCACCGTATTGGACAGCTCGTTCGGCAGAGTCACCGTCGCGGCTCGCCGCCCCCCGGGGCAGGTAGCAACGCGGCAACCGCCACACCAGCCACTCTCAGGTCATCCCTTCCGCTCATCCCCTTCCCTTCCGGTTTTGCGCGTATCCATCCATCCTTGCCGCAGGTCCCAGCAGGCGACAGCCGCTGGACGGAAAGGTACGATGGCAAAGGAAATTTGCATCTCCAGTACGCCGCATGAGACGCGGCTTGCAATTCTAGAAGACGATCAGCTCGCGGAAATTTATTACGAGCGCGAAAACGAGTACACCCTGGCAGGGTCCATTTACAACGGACGCGTCACCCGCGTTCTGCCCGGCATGCAGTCCGCTTTTGTGGACGTGGGCCTGGAACGGGACGCCTTCCTTTATGTAACTGACTTCATGGAGCTTGAAGACTCCGAAGACACCGATGAAGTCGAGAAGGCTGCGGCCAGCGGCGCCAACCAGCCGCCGCGCGAGGTGCGTCATGCCGCCGCGCAGGAAAAGCCTGCCGCGCGCAGCGATGACCGCCCTGCACGCACCGCCCCCAAGCCGGAGCAGAAGCAGGAGCCGCGCCCCGAGCGTCCGGCCCGCGAACGCCGTCCGGCAGTCGAGGTGGTTCCCGAAGTGGAAGAAGTGGCCGTGGCCGCTCCGGAATACACGAGCGTTGCCGAGTTCGAAGAAAAGAACCTTGAAGATTCCGGCGAGCCCGGTGCGCGCCGCTGGCGCGGACGCCGTCGCCGCCGTGGCACCCGTGGCCAGGTGGATGCGCCTCAGCAGAACGAAGGCCAGGCGGAAGCCCAGGAACAGGAAGAAGTAACCCCCGAGCCGGTTGCGGAACAGGAAGTGGCGCCCGCCATTCAAGCCGCCGCTGCCCCCGTGGCCCACACCGAGCATGCTCCGGCGCCCTTTGTTCTGCCCGGCGAGTCGCTCTCCAAGTACGGCGGCGGATCCGATGAGGAACCAGCCGCAGCCGCGGCCGCACCAGCGCGCCCGGCCAGCAGCTTCAAGCCTTCCACATTGATTGAGGTGCCCCTGGAGTGGGACGGCAGCGGACTGCTGCCGGGTGAGTCGATCTCCAAGCACCGCGGCGCCGAGCAGCCTGCCGTTGAAGTAACCCCCGAGCCGCAGGCGGTTCTTTCCGATGCCTCCGATGCCGATTTCGAAGAGGCGGAAGAACTTGCCCCCGAGCCGGAGGAAGAGCAGCAGTTCGGGGAGTCGGTGGAAACGGCTCCCGAGCAGCCCAAGAACGAAGACTACGCAGTTGAGACGGTGATTGAAGAGGCATCGGCGGAAGAGCCGGTCGCCGCTGCGGTCACAAGGCAGGATGAGGTTGTCGCCGAGCCTGTGGCAGAAGAGCCAGTCCCCGCTGAAGCCGAGAATGCCGAGCCCGATGCCGCCGCCTCGCACAACGTGGATCCCTTGCCCCCGACCGGCTTTCGCCTGTTCGGTCTGGGCGGCAAAAAGAAGCCGGACGAAGCCGAGCCCAAGAAGCCCGCGGCTTCGACCTATGCCCCCGGCAGCGGCCCCCTCGAAGAAGAAATTCTGGAAGAGGAGGAGTTCGAGGCCAAGCCCCATCATCACGGCAAGGCGGAAGAGCACGACTTCGACTTTGAAGAAGAGACCCTGCCCTCCCAGGCCCGCAACGGTGCGCTGGGCGAGATGTTCCAGGAAGCCCACCTCGACCACCGCATCCAGTTGAACCTGGAAGAAAAGAACGGCGAAGACGAAGGATTCGACGAAGAGAACGGTGAGGATGAGTCGGCCGGCGCGCAGCCAGCAGCCAGCGAAGGCCAGGGCCAGCAGCGCCGCGACCGTGGTGGCCGCGGACGTCGTGGCCGTGGCGCTCAGGCAGTTCCTGCAGCCCAGGCGGGCAACCGCCGTGGCCCCTCGCGCCGCTCCATGCAGACCTCCGACCTGCCCATCATCAGCGACCTGCTGAAGCCGGGCCAGGAAATCCTGGTGCAGATTGCCAAGGAACCGATCGCGCTGAAGGGTGCCCGCATCACCAGCCACATTGCCCTTCCTGGTCGCTTCCTGGTCTTCATGCCGACAGTGACCCACGTCGGCGTGAGCCGCAAGATTGCCTCCGACGAGGAGCGTAACCGCCTCAAGCGGATTCTGGTCAGCGAGCGCGGCGACGCCCAGGGCGGATTCATTGTCCGCACCGCGGCCGAAGGCGCTTCGGAAGAGGAATTGCGCGCCGACCTACGCTTCCTCATCCACCTCTGGAACGAGATCAAGCAGCGCTCCGACAGCTCCAAGTCTCCGGCCCTGATCTATCACGATCTGTCCCTGATCGAGCGCATTCTGCGCGACCAGGTCAGCTCCAACTTCTCCAACATCTGGGTGGATTCGGAAGCCAACTACGAGCGCATCGTGCGCTTTCTCAACCACTTCTCGCCCGCCCTCACGCGCCGCGTCAAGCTCTACACCAAAGAGACCCCACTGTTTGAGCACTTCGGCATTCAGGACGAGATCTCCAAGGCCTTGCGCTCCAAGGTGTGGCTCAAGTCGGGCGGTTCCATCGTCATCAACCAGACTGAAGCCCTGGTGGCCATCGACATCAACACCGGCAAGTACGTCGGCAAGTCGGCGCGGCTCGAAGACACCATCGTCAAGACCAACCTGGACGCGGTTCCCGAAATTGTCCGCCAGATTCGCCTGCGCGATCTGGGCGGCATCATCGTCATCGACTTCATCGACATGGACGACCGCAAGAACCGCTACAAGGTCATGGCCGCCCTGGAAGAAGCCCTCAAAAGCGATCGCGCCCCGACCAAGGTCCTGCAGTTCAACGACTTCGGCCTGGTCGCCATCACCCGCAAGCGCGTCAAGCAATCCCTGGAGCGGACCCTCTCGGTCCCTTGCCCCACCTGCCAGGCCACCGGCATGGTCAAGAGCCCGACCACGGTCTGCAACGAGATCTACACCGAACTGCGCAAGATGAAGAAGCACTTCGAAGGCGAAGACGTTCTGCTCCGCGTCAACCCCGAGACGGTCAAGGTCCTCAAGGCCAACAACGCCAGCTGGATCACCGAATTCGAGGAGATGATCGGCAAGAACATCCTCATCAAGAGCGATCCGGCTCTGCATCCCGAGCAGTTCGACATCCAGGGCTAAGCCCGCAACCCATTACAAACAGGAAAGGCCGGAGCGATGCTCCGGCCTTTCCTGTTTCTGCCTGCCGTAGACCAGCGTGCCACGATCTGCGACTACGGAAGATGCAGACCGCAACCCACGGACCAAATCGGTGTCTACACATTTGCCCGGAGCAGTTTGGCCGGGCAACCAAGACAATTCGATTGATGAGGTTCCGACATGTCATCTCCCCGTCCGATGTCGCTCATGCGGCATGTCTGTTTCCTTTCGGCTGCGACGCTGATCGCAGTAACATTCGCGAGCGCTCAGTCCGCGCCTTCCCCCCGCGAATCCAGTTCCATCGCGTTTCTGAGTGCTGATTCCAGCTCGGGTGCGTTCCCGCTTTTGCCCGATGGCGATCTGAGCGGCAGTGCCGCATTGCCTGCGGCTCCCGCTGCCGGCGGATCGAGCGCAGACCAGCGCCAGGGCAGTTGGAAGCATGGACTCAGCAACAACATCGCCTTCGAGGCGGGTGGCGGCTTCAACGCCCCCATCGGCAACGACGGCCCCTTCATCACCTGGGGCGGCAATTTTACCGTAGGCGCCGGACTGCACTTTTCCAAACGGCTTTCGCTGCTGGCCGAGTATCAGTTCATGGACAATAAGCTCCCTGGCTCGCTGATCGCCGATGCCGGCGCGCAGGGCGGTCACGCGCATATCTGGTCACTGACGCTGGATCCGGTCATCGACCTGTTTCCCAACCGGAACAACAGCGTCTATGTAACCGGCGGCGGCGGCTTCTATCGCAAGGTCACCAGCTTCACCGATCCGGAAGAAGTGGTGGAGTGCTACTACTTCTGTGGAATTGGTGTGGAAAACGTGGTGGTGAGCCACTTTTCGTCCAACCAAGGAGGAGTGAACTTCGGTTTCGGCCTGACCCACCGGCTGGGCGGCACCTACAACGACAGCAAGATGAAACTGTACGCCGAAGCACGTTACGTCTATCTGAATACGCCGTCCATCGGCCAGACCGACGGCTTGGGAACCACGGAGCTGCTGCCCGTGACCATCGGCTTGCGCTGGTAAGCAGCGAGCCTCGGATGTCCCGGGTCTCGAATCTGAGACCCGCGGGCACCCCAAAAGGCGGGTTCCCCGGACCGGTTAGAGAATCCCCAACACCCGCAGCCACAGCAGCCCGCCGGCCAGTACGCCCAGCGGCGAAATGGCCACCTGCGACAGTTGATACCAGATGGGCTGCTCTCCCTTTGCCTGCAAGGCGCTGAGCGCCGCCAGCAGCAGCACCACCAGCGCCAGCGCCAGCACGTGAACCAGCGGATTGCCGGAGGCGATCGACGCCGTCACGTAGCCGCCGGCCGCGGCCGTCAGGAACGAGGCTCCCATATTGACCAGGACAACCCCCGGCCCTGGACGGCCCTCCACTTCCGCCCAACTGGGCGCAATCCGCTTGAGCGCGGCCGTCAGAATCATCACCAGCAGAACCGTCGTGGCCAGGCCCGCCAACAGGGCCAGAAATGCGTGCAGAATTACCAAGGTCTTGCCTCCGGTTCAGGCTGCTTTCCCACGTCGCCCTTTGCAATCCGGGCGAGAAATGACCGCGCCAGCCTGCGTTCGCCGGGGTTGCTCTCGCCGTGAATGGAGCACAGGTCGAGGAACTCCTCGCACAGCGCGTTCGGCTTTTCCTGTTGGGCAAAAAGCGCCTGCAGTCCCAACGCCAGTTCGCGCAGCCGCGCCGCTTCCGGCCAGTCGCGTTCGGCTTCATCGCCCACGTAGGTCAGGTCGGAAAACAGCCCGCGACGGCCCTGGGCGCACTCTTCCAGGCAGGCCATGAGTTGTTCCTCAAAAGCGCGGGCCAGCAGATCCAACTGATCGGGTTCTATTTCGTCGCGCGGGTCCAAATCATCTCCTCTGTCTCTCAAAACACCTGCCCCAAAGTGTCACAACAGCTCTGGGTGCCCCCACCCTCGCCGCGTCTTTGCTTTTGCGGCTAGGGTGAGCGAACACGATCTACTCGTCAAGGCCCTGCCTTACTTCCCCTGCATAGCCGCTTCGACTTCATCGGCGGTGTGGGGCAATGCGGCCGTCAGGTCAATCAGCTTGCCATCCGCACCCACCAGGAAGGTGCACTCGATGCGCACACCGATCTTCTCTTCAGGAATGTAGACGCCCGGCTCGATGGTAAAGACCATTCCCGGCTTCAGCACCGCCGGATACTCGGCCGGATCGTGAACATTGATGCCCACCATGTGCCCCAGTCCGTGCAGCCAGTACTGGCCCAGCGGCTTGCCGTCCAGGCTTTTCCCGTGGGTGTTGATGTAGTTGTAAGCCGCGTTGTCCAGCGAATCGGGATCCTTGCGGTCGCGGTCGTTGATCTTGGACTTGCCAGCCACAAACGCGTTGACTGCGGCCAAGTGCGCACCCAGCACGATGTTGTAGATTTCGCGTTGACGGGCGGTGAAGTGGCCGTTCGCCGGTACAGTGCGGGTGATGTCCGAGGCGTACATCGAGTACTCGCACGCAGCATCCACCACCACCACGTCGCCATCCTCGATGGTGCGTGAGTTCTCGGCGTAGTGCAGCGTGGTGGAGTTGATGCCGGAGCCCACAATCGGCGCGTACGACGGCCGCTCGCAGCCCGCTTCCATCCACGCCGCCGTCATTTTGCCGGCCACAGCCCGCTCGGTCGCGCCCGGCTTCACTGCCTTCATCATGGCCCGTTGCCCCGCCATCGAGGCATCGCTCGCCTGGTGCAGAAGTTCGATTTCACCCGCGTCCTTGACCACCCGCAACGGCTGGATCCGATCCGCCACATCGTGCATCGTGGCCGGAGCTTCCACGCCCAGAGTGGCTGCCGTAAACTCCACCAGCGCCTTGGCCTGCGGGGCTTCCGGCTGCGTCCACACATTGCGCAGCAACCGCCGGTTGGCGTCGATCAGCCCATTCAGCACCGTGGGCAGCGCCGTCATCGGCTGCACTGCGTCCACGCCCGCCGCCTGCGCCGCTCCCGGCGTAACTGCGTCCAGTTTGACTCCGGTGTACTTCTCCATGCGCAGATCGCGCGTGGGCAGAAACAGAATCTCCTGGTAGCCGCGCAGAGCCGCCGCACCCTGGCCCGCGTCCCCGATGATCAATAGCGCGGCACCCGGCTCATTCCAGCCGGTCAGGTAGTAGAAGTTCTCATCCTGGCGGTACGGCATAAAGTCCAGCAGCGGTTCCTGGGCCGCAAACAGCACGGCCACGCCGCCATTGAGCCGGGCGGCCAGCGCCACGCGCCGCGCGTGATACACCGCGGCGGGCTGTTTTTCAAGGGAATGAGCCAGTGGAACGAGCGCAAAAAGTGCGAGAGCGAGAGCAGCTATTGTGGTGAAACGCGGCATACGGGACATGCAACAAGCCTCGTAGACACTGCCCCGGCTGTCAAGCGGCTGCGACCCAGACGAAGCCTTGGCAGATCAAAGCTGCCCGGGGGGAACCTGCGCCTTTTCCGTATCTTCAGCCAGTCTCCGGTAGAACTCACTGGCCGGAGCCGGGCGTCCAAAGAGCCATCCCTGAGCGAATATGGGCTGCTCCGCAGATGCAAAATAACTTGCTTGCTCGTCGGTTTCCACCCCTTCGACAATGACCTGCAAGCTGAGCGCCTTGGCCATGGCCAGGATTTGCGGCACGATGCCCACAATCGCCGACCCAGTACTAATTGCCTGCGTAAATGCTTTGTCGATCTTGATGGCATCCACCGAAAGATCGTGCAGATAGGACAAGCTGGAATAGCCGGTGCCGAAATCGTCGATATGAACGCTGTGGCCTCGCGCGCGCAGGCAGCGGATCGTCTCGATCGCCTCCTTGCGCATCACGGTAGAGCGCTCGGTGATCTCGATGGCCATGTTCCGCGCCGGAATCGCCGCCTCATCGACAGCACGATTCAACATGGGCAAAAATCCCGGATCGGCCAAATCGGCGGCGGCCGCGTTGATGCTGAGCCGAAACCCGGGATGGCTGCGCAGTGTCTCTCCGAAATCGCGCAAAGCGTGCCGCACCACCAGTCTTGTGATCTCTCCCACAAAACCATGCTCCTCGGCAATTTTGATGAACACCTCGGGGCCGACTTCCACCCCTCGCTTGTTGGTCCAGCGCACCAGAGCCTCGGCCCCTGCCAGCCGCCTGCTTGGCAGTTCCACGATGGGTTGATAAACCAGGCATAGCTCATCCCTGCGAATCGCGCGGCGCAGTTGCTGCTCGACACTCCTGTAGCGGTAGAACAGAAGCGCTAAACCAAGGCCGGCGAGCCCGCCCAGCAACCTGAACAGGGCGATGAGGCCGATGAATTTGCCGCGATTGGCCTGCATGACCTCCGATAGGGAGGTATAGGCCGTTACGCAGTTGAAGAAGCGGCTGGAACATCGGGTCGCGTAGAGGTCGTCTCCGAAACGTGCACTGCCCTCCGAAGTAAGAACCGACGCGTTCACCTGGGCCGATTCACCGAGCAATCTGCCGTGTGTCTGTGTGGGGGCATCGGTAACCGTCTCGGTAAAGTGCATCGGCCCCCGCACCAGGGGCATCCGGGTCAGCGGGGTGAACACAACAAACAAGTCGCCCGATTGCAAAGTGAGGGTGGTCAGGCCGTTGCTCTGATACGGAGCCAGATCCTTGTAAAGAATCGACCCATCCTGCTGGGTGAAATCCGGCCTCGATTGCGCGCCCGGTTGAGCCGGCCGGCCCAGAGCTGCTGAGCACTCGATTCTGCCATTCCGCATGCGCCCGGCGTCCTTCAGGTATTCCGGCGCGAAAATCAGCGTGCGGAAGTAATCGATCTCAGCATCGGAGCACGTGCGATATGGTGAGGCGCCCGCCGCGGCCAGCACCTTCCGCAATTCGACGGACGCTGCATCCTCCTCCGCCAGAATGGCGCTCGCATACTGCTTGAGTCCGCTTTCGGTTCTCCTCACTGCAATCGAGCGGGCCACCCCATAGCCGACGAGTGTTCCGAAAGCGGCCATGATGATCATGGCGACCAACGTCGTAAGGAAGTTCCGCCTGGGGATTGCCATAGGCTTGTTAGCCGATCAGTGAACTTGAATTGGATGCAGTCAGAAGGGAAATTCGACTATATTGGCATGTTATCTTGATCGGAGCTGCTGGAATTAACACAAAAGTGTCAGAAACCTGCGCAGCCCCGAGAGTCTGGCTTCCGCCGGAATGGCTTATTCTTTCGCTGCCTTCAGCATGGCCGCCAGGCTGCGGTCCACATCTTCTTTGGTGGTGGCCCAGGACGACACGCTGATGCGCATGGCGGTCTTTCCCTGCCACTCCGTCGGACCGCACCAGCAGGTTCCGTCCTCTTGCAGGCGGGCGATGGTGGCCAGTGTCTTCTCGGGCGTGCCGAAAGAGACCATCACCTGGTTGATGACCACGTCGTTCAGAATCTGGTAGCCGGCAGCGCTGAGTCCGGCGGCAAAGCGGCGGGCATGGCCGCAAGTGCGCTCCACAATCTCCGCCATGCCGGAGCGGCCCAGCGAGCGCAGTCCAGCCCACAGTTCCACGCCGCGCGCCCGGCGCGATAGCTCCGGATTGTAGTGCGAAGGCTCGCGATGGTCGCCCTGTACCAGGTAAGCCGCCTCCATGGACATGGTGTCCCGCAGCGTGGCCGGATCGCGCACCAGGGCAATACCGCAGTCGTAGCCGATGTTGGGCCATTTGTGGGCATCGGTGGCCCAGGAGTCGGCTTGCTCAAATCCCTTGGTCCACCGATGGTATTCCGGCGAAACTGCGGCCCACAGCCCGAAGGCTCCGTCCACATGAATCCACGCCCCGGCCGCCCGCGCCGCGGGACAGATCACTGCTGCCGGATCGAAAGCGCCGGTATTCACATTGCCAGCCTGCAGGCAGAGGATCGTGCGGTCATCCAAAGGTGGCAGAGCATCGGCCCGCATGCGTCCCTGGCCGTCCACCGGCACACGCACGACGCGGTTGCGGCCCAGTCCCAGCATCCCCAGCGCCTTGCCCACCGAGGCATGCGCCTCTTCGCCCACCACGACAGTAATCGGCGGCGCGCCAAACAGCCCGTCGGCCTCCACGTTCCATCCCGCGCGGGTGAGCAACGCGTGCCGGGCGGCAGCCAAGGCGGAAAAGTTGGCCATGGTGGCGCCGGTGACCAACGCGCCGCCGGTTCCCGCAGGAAGCCCGAGCAGATCCCGAACCCACTCAATCGCAACCTCCTCCAGTGTGACGGCGACCGGAGATTGCACAAAAAACGCTGCATTCTGGTCCCAGGTACTGACCAGCCACGACGCCGCCAGCGAGGCCGGCAAACACCCGCCATTCACAAAGCCAAAGTTGCGGCCTCCCGTCTTGGCCACCGTGGCCGGGGAGCCGTAGGTATCCAGCAGGTGCAGCACCGCCTCGGCACGGGTAGGCCCCGGAGGCAGCGGGCCGCGGAGTGCGCTGAGCGCGGCAACGGCCTGCGGGCTGGGCGCAACCGAGCGCTCATCTTCGGTTTCCAGATAATCCATGGCATCGCGCGCGGCGCGCTTCAGCAGGGCGATACGGGCTTCGGAGGCAGAAACGGACGAGGAATGGGATGGATGGGGAATAGCCATAGATAGTGCTGAGTCTAGCACCGGGGCTGGCTGGTTGACCGGGCCTCGATCCAGTGAACAGGGAAACCCGGCAGCCCTCGTCGCGCCCCTGCCAAACCCACCGCAAATAGCGCCCCTCCACCCCATTTGCACATTGAATTTCCTGCCGTTTTGGCCTATGCTGAGGATGCAGACGAATTTGTCCGCCTGAGTTGCCGTGGGTCGCCGGCTGGCGGAGAGATGAGTGGGCTTACAGCCCACTTTTTATTTGGGCTAATTTTTCAGGAACGTGGCGCCTTGGGGCGCATGGCAAACATGGCGGTAAAGCTCGACCAAATTCGGTTGGCGGCGGCAAGAGTGGCCGCCTCACATGGGCTGGACTTGGTAAACATCGAGTTCCTGGGCCCGGCCAAGGAGCGCGTACTCCGCGTTTACCTGGAAAAGAATGCCGAGGGGCGGGCAAAGATCAAAGCCGCCGTCGAAGCAGGGGCAGAAGAACTTCCGGAACGGCTCAGCGAGGGCACCTTGAGCGTCGAGCAGCTTTCCGGCATGACCCACGAGGATTGCGCAGCGTTCAGCCGGGATTTCGGCGTGCTGCTGGATGTGGAAGACCTGGTTCCCGGCGCGGAATACACGCTGGAGGCCAGTTCTCCAGGGCTGGATCGCAAGCTGTCCAAGCTGGAAGAGTTTGTGCGGTTTGCCGGCAGCCTCGTGAAAGTGCAGACCTACGAGCCGATCCGGAACAACCGGCACTGGCAAGGACGGCTGGCGGCGGGCGCGGGCGAAACCATCACCCTCGACCTGAACGCCGTGAAGCAGAACAGCAAGAGCCGGAAGACCGGCGTGAGTACGGTAGAAATCGCGCTCGACAATATCGAGAAAGCGCAGTTGGTGCCGGAGATCTAAAGGTTTGTGGTTTCTCCAAGCTTGCCGCAAAAGGGCGAAACGCAGGATGTTCCACTCCGCTGCGCTCCACCCGGAATGACAACAAAGACAGGGCGCTTGGCGAGACCTGAAAAGACCCATTTTTCGTGCGAGTGCAAGAGCTCGTACCCTTCAACGAAACCATCTTAACCGGTCAGGAACCGCAAAAGTTCCCGCCGAACACAGCACCTGAGAGAGCAAGCAGAGTATGGCCAGCGTTTTGTACCAGAGTATCGAGCTCCTGAGCCAGGAAAAAGGCATTGATCCCGGCGTCGTGGTTGGCGCCGTCGAAGAGGCCATTGCCCTGGCCACGCGCAAGTTCTACAAAACCCAGGAAAACATGCGCGGCGAGCTGAACAAGGAATCCGGTGAAATCACCGCCTACATCTACAAGACGGTGGTGGCCGACGCCGAGCAGGTGGAAGATCCGCTGAACGAAATCACGCTCGAGGAAGCCGAAGCACTGGCGCCCGGCGCGGAAGTCGGCAGCGAGATCCGGATCTACAAAGACACCCGCCCGCTGGGCCGCATCGCCGCCCAGTTGGCCAAGCAGGTCATCTTCCAGAAGGTGCGCGAGGCCGAGCGCGACACGGTTTTCAACGAGTACGCCCACCGCGAAAAGGAAGTCCTCACCGCCACCGTCAAGCGGATCGAAGGCCAGGACGTCATTTACGATCTGGGTAAAGCCGAAGCACGCTGCCCCAAGCGCGAGCAGTCGCGGCTGGAGCAGTTCAGCCTGGGCGAGCGCGTCCGCGTTGTGCTGCTCAAGGTGGACCGCGCCGCCAAGGGACCGCAAGTCATCGTCTCCCGCGCCGCCCCTGAGCTGGTATCGAACCTGTTCCAGTCCGAAGTGCCCGAGATCTACGACAACACGGTCACCATCAAGGCCATTGCCCGCGAAGCTGGCGAGCGCACCAAGATTGCCGTCCAGAGCCGCGACAAGGATGTTGACCCGGTCGGCGCCTGCGTCGGCATGAAGGGCATGCGCGTGCAGTCCATCATTCGCGAGCTGCGCGGCGAAAAGATCGACATCATCGAGTACTCGGACGAGATCACCACATTTGCCGAGAAGGCGTTGCAGCCGGCCAAGGTCAGCCGCGTGTCCATCTCCGATCTGACCGACAAACAGCTCGAAGTCATCGTGGACGACACCCAGCTTTCGCTGGCCATCGGCAAGAAGGGCCAGAACGTTCGTCTGGCCGCCAAGCTCCTGGGTTGGAAGATCGACATCAAGAGCGAAGAGGAAAAGCGCCAGGAAGTGGAGCAGCAGATGCAGGCTCTCTCCGGCGGCCCCTCGACGCCCATCGAACAGGTTTCCGAACTCGGCGACGGCATCATTCAGAAGTTGGTTGCCGCCGGCATCACCACCGTCGAGGGCCTGGCCGACATGACCCCCGAGCAGCTCGAAGAGATTCCCGGCATCGGCGAAAAGACGCTGGAACGCATCAGCGTTGCCGTACGCCACTACTTCGGCCACTTTGAAGAAGGCGAAGAAGGCCACGTGCCGGAAACCGCCGAGGGCGACAATGCCGCGACGGAAGAAGAGAGCGAAGCCGTTCTCGACACGGACGAGGCAGAAGCCGAGAACGATGCTTCCGTCCTGACCGAAGCGGAGAACGTCCGCTCGGCCGAAGAAGACGAAAGCGACAGCACGGCCAACGAAGAGTCCGAAGACGAGCCGGAATTCCGCACCGAAGCCGAAGATGCGGTCGAAGACATTCCTCCTGCCGATGAGGCGGAAGTGGAAACCCTGGAAGACGAACCGGCCGAAGCGCTTGAGGAAGATGCTCAAAGCGCCGAGGAGCCGCTTCTGGAAGAGATTGAAACAGAAAGTGCAACATCGGAAGAGAAGGCGGCCAAAGGGGACGGCGCTTAGTATGCGCCGCACCCTTCAAGGCCAATCGGGCAATCAAGCAAGTTTGAAGAGCAGCCAAAACCATGAGGTAGCTATGAGCGACTAGTGGGCTTTGGGTAGCACATTTTGAAAAGAGGCGGATGAGTAAGGTTCGTATCAACGATCTCGCGCGCGAGATGGAAGTCAAGAGTCGCCGGATTCTGGACGTATTGGCGGAACTCGGCCTGGCCGAAGGAAAGACCCACTCCAGTTCGCTGGAGGAGTTTGAAGCAGAGAAGGTTCGTGCTCATTTTGAGCACAATAACCGCACCATGAACCAGAGCAGCTCTGCTCAATCGCACGGCCCACAGGCCATTACGCCCAAAATTGATCTGTCGCATATCTCCAAGCCCGGCGATGTGCTCAAGGCTATCCAGGCCAAGCAGCGGGAAGAGGAAGAAAGCGCGCGGCGGAGCCATGCTCCGGTGCGCCCTCCCGCGGTGGTTCCGCCCCCGGCGAACGCACCCGTACGGACTGCGCCGCCGGTTGTGGCCGTTGCCGCGCCGCCTGCGCCGCCCGCCCGGCCCGAGCCGCGCAGAATTGTTCCTCTGCCCCGGCAAGCTCCGCCCATCATTGTCACCCCACCTGCCATCGCCTCCCATCCGCCGGCCAAGCCGGTCGTGGCCAAGGCTCCGGCAGGCGCCGTGGTTGCGCCGCGTCCCGCGGTCGCCGTTGCGCCGCCCGCCGTTGCCGTGGTGGTCAAGCCTCCCGTGGCAGCTCAGCCGCCCGCGGCCGAGCTGCCCGTTGCCGCTCCCGTCGCCGCTGTGACGCCCGTTGCTCCTGCTGCACCCCCAGTTCCCGCCGCTCCCGCTGCCCCAGTGGCTCCGGTGGCGGCAGTGTCCACATCGGTCGTTGCAGCGCCGGCAGCGCCCGCCGTGGTCGCAGTTGAGACTCCCGCGGTTGCCGCCCCTGCTGCGGTTTCTGAAGCGCCCGCAGCGAGTTCGGAAACCGCCGCCCCCGCTGCAACTGCCACGGCA
>Ga0224530_1000030_pt1 | contig 104238 bp, 73 predicted proteins | sample CBST75metaG_FD_179873 | JGI IMG/M metagenome (GOLD analysis project Ga0224530, IMG submission 179873) | Peat soil microbial communities from Stordalen Mire, Sweden - C.B.S.T75 | ecosystem: Environmental > Terrestrial > Soil > Wetlands > Peat | place: Sweden: Norrbotten County, Stordalen Mire...
CACGCGGCATGAAATCAAATCGCGCCACAAGGCCCATAGCGCGATCGGCGGCATCTCGATGATGGTTTTGGTATCACGATTTTTGCCGTATTCCGGGACTCGTAAGTGTTTTTCAACAAGTTCTTAGATGTTTCCCAAGTCCCTGCTGCAGTCTCCCGTCTGACCCCTTCCATGACAAGTTGTGGCTAATGAACTAATATCCGTTCATGCGGCTGCTGCTCGTTGAAGACGAACTCGATATACAAAGTTTCCTGCGTCGCTCGCTCGAAGAGGCTGGGTACCAGGTGGACGCGGCGGCGGACGGAAAGACAGCCCAACGGCTTGCTATCGAGAACGTCTATGACATCCTGATCGTCGATCTGGGGTTGCCGGACCAAGATGGCATCAGTCTGATCCTGACCTTGCGCCAACTCGGGGTGAAGGCGCCCGTGCTGATCCTGTCGGCGCGGCGATCTGTCGATGACAGAGTGCGCGGCCTGGAACAAGGCGGCGATGACTATCTGACCAAGCCATTTGCGCTTGCCGAATTGCTGGCGAGACTGCGCAATCTGCTGAAACGAAACAGTCCTCCGGGGAATGAATCGACCCGCTTGCGGGTACTCGATCTGGAATTGGATCTGCTTCGCCGTGAAGCCACCCGCTCCGGGCAGATTCTGCAGTTAACGCCACAGGAGTTTGTCCTCCTGGAGTATCTGTGCCGCAATGCCGGCCGTGTTGTGACTCGTTCCATGATTCTGGACCAGGTTTGGGGAATGCGCATTCAGCCCGACACCAACGTTGTGGATGTACACATTTATCGTTTGCGAGGCAAGGTCGATGGCAAAGGACAGCAGCCGCTTATCCGGACGCTGCGGGGGGTGGGATATGTCCTCAAGGACCGGTAAGCCGATGATGCGCAGCGCAGCCTGGCGCATCTCGCTGTGGGCCGCTCTGGCCTTTGCGTGCGGCACCTTGCTTGCATTTGTCTTTCTCCACCGGTTTGTTGCCCAGGATATTCAGCGGCGCAGCGACGCATGGTTGACGGGAGAGGTTGAGGTTCTGGGAGACGTAGCCGAGCGGACCCCAAAGGACGCTCTGTACGGACGAGTGGTAGGGGAAGTTGCCGAACTTGCAGCGAAGGAAGTTCCCAACAGACTGCCTTCGGACAGCAGTTCGAATGACTCTGTATTTTTTCTTCAAGCCGGATCTGACGGTTCTCTCAAATTATGGGTCGGCGCGGGAAGTGGCGCTGCGGACCTGGAAGCCATCCAGGCCAAGAAGATCCTCCCCGACCGGCCGATGGATCTGCGCGTGAACGGATTTGCGATTCCCTTTCGAGTAGCATCTCTTCCCGTGGGCGATGGCAGCCGCATTTATCTCGGACTCTCCGAGCGAGATGAATTACGGGTACTCAATAAGCTCCGTCTGCGACTTATCCTCTTGTGGCTTCTGCTGGTTCTTTTGGGATTTGCCATTGTTTTTTTCACCACCCGCCGCATGTTAAGGCTGGTGCGCGACATTACCGAGGCTGCTTCAAGGATCGGCCATTCCGACTTGATCACCAGGGTGCCGACGACGGAGCGAAACGACGAAGTCGGTCATCTGGCTCGGACGTTGAACCGCATGCTGGACCGCATCGAGAGCTCGATGCATCAGCTGCACACCATCACCGATTCACTCGCGCACGATCTGCGGAGCCCTCTGACAGCAATCCGCGGAAAGCTGGAGATGTCACTTTCAGCAGCGCAAGGCGAGCAGGGCGAGCCAATCGTCTCAGCAATCGAGGAACTGGATCGCCTCACGGAGTTTCTGAACCAATCGCTGGACGTTGCCGAAGCCAAGGCGGATGCCTTGCGGCTCACTCGAACTGTGATCGACCTGGACGAATTGCTCGGCATCATGATCGATCTGTACGAACCTTCGATGTCTGAAAGAGGGTTACAAATCAAGCTTCGCAGTGGCGGTCCGCTAAGAGTCACTGCCGACGCCGCACTTGTCCATCGCATGATTGCCAATCTCTTCGACAATGAACTCAAGCATCTGCCTGCCTCGTGCACCGTGACCATACACCTGAAGGAAGAGCACGACACGGCATCGATCGTTCTGGAAGACGATGGACCCGGCTTCGCTCTGGACGTCATCCAGCATGTATTCGAACGCCGCGTGAAGGGGCGCGAGTCGAATGGGCACGGACTTGGCTTGGCGTTTGTCGATGCCGTCGTGCGTGCCCACGGCGGAACCATTGCGGCCTGCAATCGCGAAGGCGGCGGAGCGCGAATCGCGGTAATGCTGCCACTCGCGCCTGGAACATCCATCGCTTCCGGAGTTTGACTGCGTTTCCCCAGGTACTCCGCTCCGTTATTTTCCATTCCCACGAGGGTTAAGCGTTTGTGTGGGGCTTGATTGCGTAGACCCTCACGCTTGCCGCAGCCGCATTGATGTCATACTTCGAGAGAAGTTCCTTCAATTCCTCGTGCAACGAGTCGGATGCGACGGGCGCTGGAGTGCAGCAGGACGGCTCAATGACTTGGAGTGGACCGGAATTGTCCATCGTCGGCGAGCAGCAGCCTGACTGGTTTTCCACCTTGGCGTAAGCGTTCAGGTCTTTGCCACTGTCCACGATCTCAACATGCTCGAATCCTGCAGCAAGGAGTCCCGCTCGATAGTCGTCGATCTGGATCGCGCCCGCAATACAGCCGACATAGGCGGCGATGCTCTGCGCCACGGCCTCGGGAAGTTCACGCTTCAGGGCGATGTCGCTCACGGCCACGCGGCCGCCCGGCTTCAGAACGCGGGCAATCTCACGGAAAACGGCTGGCTTGTCGGGCGCCAGGTTCAGAACACAATTTGAGATGACGCAATCGACCGAACCGTCCGGCAACGGAATCCGGTCAATCGTCGACTGATAGAACTCAACGTTGGTGTAGCCACCCGCCTTGGCGTTGACGCGCGCCCGCTCGATCATGGCTGGGGTCATATCGATGCCAATGGCGCGACCTTCTGGCCCAACCATCTTTGCAGCAAGGAAAACGTCAAGACCTCCGCCGGAACCGAGATCGACCACAACCTCACCTGACTTAATGTGCGCCGTTGCCGTGGGATTGCCACAGGAAAGGCCCATATTGGCCCCCGCAGGGATCGACGTAAGTTCCTCTGCCGTATAGCCAAAGGCTTCCGCCACAGCCTTCACTCCGGCGTTGTCGCTGGACAATGAACTCTCGGCCACCGCGCCGTACTTGGACTTCACCGACTCCAAAATCTGATCTGTCATGGTGCACTCCCTTACAACATATTCGCTTAAACAACTATATATCTTGCCATCATATTCGTCAATGCGTATAAATAATATATGGCAGGAAAACCGTCAACATTCAGCATGGAGCTCTTCTTTCAAGCTTTAGGAGACAATACACGTCTCCGCCTGCTCAACCTGATGGGAGATCGGGAGATTTGTGTCTGTTACTTTGTGGAGATTCTGGCGCAGGGCCAGCCCAAGATATCCCGGCATTTGGCGTATCTTCGCCGCGCCGGAATCGTCGAGGCCCGCCGCGAAGGCAAGTGGATGCACTACCGCATTGTCATGCCACCGGATGCGGGTGCAGCCAAAGTATTGCGGCAGACGCTTGCCTGGTTAGCAGAAGACCGAGCCATGCAGGCTGACCGTGCGCGCTTGTCGAAAGCCTGCTGTAGCCCCGCCAAGTTCGTTGCTCTGCAGGGCGCGCCCCTGCCTGTTCCGGTTGATCGCTCGATCGCGCCTGAGAACGGATAGAAATTCCCGGCGAGCCATGTAACCAATATCCAGACAGCACACCCTGGCCCGGCGCGTTGCGGGGAGCAGGCCGGAAAACGACCTGCTCCCCGCAACATCAGCACTTCTCGCGGATTGACAGAAGCACTGTTCCTGCGGCGCTGTAGCTGTCCATTGATCCGCGATCACCATCTTCCGCTGCGGTTCACTTATCACCGTGGATGGCGGCTGCGGTCGATTGCACGCTGGGTGCCTCGGTACCCCAAAGCACACTCGTTCCCCAAAGGACGCTGGTACCCCAGAGAACGCTGTCTGCCTGGTCTGCGCTCGTGCCCCAGAGTACGCTTTCGCCTTGCAATCCGCTGGTGCCCCAAAGCACTGAATTGCCGCTGACATTTGTTCCCCAGAGGACCGAAGTTCCCCACAATACGGAGGTACCCCACAGGACTGAGTGGCTTCCGAGTACGGAAGTGCCGTTCACCAGGACGACGTTTCCATCGATGTCGACGGTTGCGGTCGGCGACTTGGCGCTGCCCACCGTGAAGGGAACCAGGTCGGTGTTCGCCAGCGCGGCCTGGATGTCCAGATAGCCTGCGCCAACCGTAAAGATGTCTGCCTGCTCTCGGAAGGTTTGACCGGTAACCGCATCTGTAGCAATGCTGGCCTGTACGAGGTTCTTGAAGGCGGTTTTCATCAGCCGCGCTTTGACCTGATCAGGGGTCAGACTTGGGCTTTTCTGCAGCATGAGAGCAGCGGCTCCACTGACCATAGGCGCGGCCATGCTCGTGCCGCTGAGGATGAAGTAGGAACTGGAAGCCGCGCTGTTGCCATTAACCTTGTACAGAGAAGTGGGAATCTCATTGCCCGGGTTCTGCTGGTTCAGAGTCTCTGCCGGTGTGTACAAGGAGATGACGAGGTTGCCCGGAGCCACGATGTCGGGTTTCACCACTTGGTCGAACAAGGACGGCCCCTTGGAGCTGTAACTGGCGATCACATCGTCCGTACGATCTGCCGTGGACTTGGTATTCATCGCGCCCACGGTGATCACATACGGGTCGTTGCCCGGAGCGGTAATGGTGCCATAGCCATTTGTGCCCGCGGCGTTGTCGCGTCCGTAGTTGCCTGCCGCTACCACGACGACGATGCCTGCCCTCCATGCTTGTTCCACGGCTTGGCAAAGCGGGTCGAACTGATAGCTTTCAAATACCGGTCTGCCCACTGAAAGATTGATGACACGGATGTTATAGATCGGCTTCAAAGCGATGGCCCACTGGATGGCCGCGATCACCTGGCTATCGAAACCTGCTCCATTCTGGTCGAGGACTCGAAGATCGATCAGGTTCGCATTACTGGCAATCCCCTTGAATGTATAGCGTTTGCCCCATCCGTTGGACTGACTGCCGCTTCCAGCGATGATGCCGCCGACATGCGTGCCGTGGCCGTACTGGTCGCTGGGGCTGCCCGAAGAGGCTCCCGTAAAGTCCTGCCTGTACACGACGCGGCTGCTGTTCAAATCTGAGACATTGGCGATACCGCTGTCGATCACGGCCACTCCGATGCCGGAGCCATCCAGGCCTTGCGCCCAAGCGGCGGGAGCGTTGATCGTGTCGGTGTGATAGTCGAGCGCCGGAGCCAGAGAACCATTACTCGCGCTATGGACCGGACGATCGGGCGCGATAAAGACCACGTCGGGGTCGGCTGCCAGATCGGCCAGCGCTGAAGCGGGGAGCGAGTAAGCACCGCCATTGACCAGGCCGATCTCAAGTTTCAGCTGGCCCCCTCTGCTCGTCACCTTCCCATGGTGATAAGCCGTAGGAGGGCGCGTAAACCGCACGATAACATCGACCCGGCCTGTTGTCTTTCCCTCCAGATCCCTGGATATCTTCGGTGGGGCAGCAAAGGCCAGGATGGCGCTCAGGACCAGCGCGCACACCGTCAAGAATGTTCTCCCCCACATAGCGCTCTTGCATTGTCTCTTTGTCATCGCTCGATTTCCTTTCCCTTCTTCCCATTCCCCAAGATTGAGTTCTTCGGAATGATCCACGACTTGCATGAGAGATTTCTTATGCCGTCAATGCGGTAATCGGCCCAAGATTGGAAACCCCTTAAACTCGGAAGTAACCAAGGACCGATTCGTTCCTGAATGGGTTTCAGTTCCCCTCCCGTCCTTGCTGGGAGCGATTGGATGCCAGCCTCTTGCACAGACCGGCTCGATTCACCCGCCTCAAATCGTTCATCGACATTTGAGGAGTCTGCTTCTGGACTCTGTGCTTGCTTTCGAGGTCTCGACTACATCTCTGCCTTGGCTCTAATGGGTCGAGCGCGCCTTGCCGATGAAACCCTTGAGAACAGTCAAAGCTTCTTCTGCGCACACGAGATGAGGTTGACGCGCTCAACCGGAAATACAAGGAGCGTGCGTCGAGCAACAACCAGGAGAATCCCGTCGATGGAGTCTTCTATGCCAATACGGGCCACGGCATTTGTCGCCATTACGGCCGCATCTGGAGCCGTGCTGCTTGGCACAGCCTGCCTGCACTGGCACTCCAACGATCTGCTGAAGTTTGTGTGCTACCTTTCCATCGCGGTTCTGGCCTCTACGATGAAGGTCAGGTTGCCCGGCATGGAGAGCACCATGTCGGTCCACTTCCTCTTCGTGCTGATGGGAGTTATGGAACTCTCGCTGGCAGAGACACTGGTCATTGGTTGCACTTCGGCATTGGTACAGAGTTTGTGGAAGACAAAGCAACGGCCTGAAGCGATCAAAGTGATCTTCAATGTCCTCAGCAATACCTCCAACGCCATCTGCCTGACTTACCTCGCCTATCACTTTGCGGCGGGGCCTCTCAATAACAGCGGGCCACTGTTGCTGCTGGTGGCTGGCTGCGCCTACTTCTTGAGCAACACCGTGCCCGTCTCTATCGTGATCGCGCTGAGCGAAGGAATCTCATTGCGCAAGATGTGGGCGGAAACATACTTCTGGTCACTTCCGTATTATCTGGTCGGCGCAGCCCTGGTTGGTTTTGTCAGCTTCTCCAACCGCTATATTGGTTGGCAGAGCGCGCTTCTGTTCGTACCCATCATGTATTGGATCTACCGCTCCTATCAGCTGTACCTGGGCCGATTGGAAGACGAAAGGAAGCGCGCCGCGATCGAAGCGCTGCAGGTAGAGGCCGAAAAGCGCCACGTGGAACAGGTCTGTGCGCTTCACCTGCGTACGATTGAAGGCCTGGCCTTGGCCATCGACGCGAAAGATCACACCACCCATGAGCATCTGCATCGCGTGCGCACCTATGCGATTGAGATTGCCACAGAACTCGGACTGAGTGAACGGGACACGGACGCTCTTCGCGCCGCCGCCCTGCTCCACGACATCGGCAAGCTGGCTGTGCCCGATCACATCATTAACAAGCCCGGGCGCCTCACCCCCGAAGAGTTCGAAAAGATGAAGATTCATCCGATCGTCGGCGCCGATATCCTGGAGAAAGTCGCCTTCCCTTATCCGGTGGCTCCGATTGTCCGATCGCATCACGAGAAATGGGATGGCAGAGGCTATCCGGATGGGCTCAAAGGAGAAGAAATCCCCATTGGCGCACGTATCCTGGCAGCGGTGGATTGCCTCGACGCGCTGGCCTCGGATCGCCAGTATCGCAAGGCCCTGCCCCTCGAGGAGGCGATGGAGGAGGTCGCGGCAGAGGCCGGAACCTCCTTTGATCCGAAGGTCATCGATATTCTTCAACGCCGCTACCTTGAGTTGGAGAGCCATGCGGTCCGTAGCCTGGAAGAGGTGAGAAATGACTCGCACAGTTTCGGCTACAAGGTGGAGCGCGGCGAGCGGCCGGCTGCCGGATTTGAACCGGACATCAACCGCCGCCGCTGCAGCCAGCCGGATTTTCTCTCCTCGATCGCATCCGCCCGGCAAGAGGCGCACACGCTTTTTGAACTGAGTCAGGACCTGGGAAACTCACTCAGCCTGGACGAGTCTCTCTCCCTGGTTGCGATGAGACTTCGCAAGCTGGTTCCTTACGATTCCATCGTGGCCTTTATCCGAAAAGGCGATCTCCTGGTGCCCGAGTTCGTCAGCGGCGAAAATTTTCGGCTTCTCTCATCCCTTACAATTCCGGTAGGGAAAGGTCTCTGCGGCTGGGTTGCCCAAAACGCGAGACCCATCATCAATGGGAACCCCGCGGTAGAGCCAGGCTTTGCGAAGGACCCGAAGAATACGGCTGAGCCTCGCTCCGCTCTGGCTGTGCCCTTGGAGGGCGTCACCGGACTGGTCGGTGTCCTGGCTCTCTATCAAGCCGACGCGGATGCGTTTACCGGCGACCATCTGCGCGTGCTGCAGGTAATCACTTCCAGGGTCGCGATCTTCATCGAGAACGCTTTGAAATATCGCGAAGCGGAGAGCTCGGCCACCATCGATTATCTGACCGGAATGGCGAATGCGAGGGACCTGTCCATGCATTTGGAGCAGGAACTCACGCGCTGCAGCCGTGAACACGCAACCGTTGCCATCATGGTGTGCGATTTGAACGGATTCAAACAAATCAACGATCGTTACGGCCACCTGGCGGGAGACAAGGTGCTCAAGATCTTTGGCAATTTGATTCGCGAGGTTTGTCGCGAGTACGACTACGCGGCACGTATGGGCGGCGACGAATTTGTCATCGTCGCGCCCAACATGCCGCCGGAGTCGGTCAGAGAGCGATCCATCCTGCTGAGTGATTTGGCACAACAGGCCGGCCGCGAGGTGTGCAATACCGACCTGCTGTCTCTGAGCCTGGGAGCCGCTTTCTACCCTCAGGATGGACAAGACACGGAACAGCTTTTGGCGGAAGCCGACAAAAGAATGTATGCGGCCAAGCAACTCCACTATGAAGAATCGCAGATGCACGTCGCATAGCGAGGCGCACACTGCGCGTCGAACCTCATGGGTTCGAGGCCGTCAAGATCAAGTCATGAATGACTCATGCGATTGCGATTTGCTTCACTTCCGCGAACCGCGGAGCGACCGGCAGAGCCGCAATCAGCTTGCGAGTGTAAGGGTGTTCCGGGCTGGAGAATAGGTCTACTGTCTTGCGACATTCGACGATCGTCCCCTGATCCATCACCGCCACACGCTGGCTGATGGTAGCAACGGAAAGAAGGTCGTGAGAGATATACAAAATACTCATTCCCAGCTTGCGGTTTAGGGTCGAAAACAGCTGCAAGACTTCGGCCTGGGTGATGATGTCCAGGGCGCTGGTGGGCTCATCCGCAATCAGGAGTGGAGGCCGATGCAACACAGCCATCCCAATGAGTACACGCTGAGCCTGACCGACGCTGAGCTCCGCGGGATAGCGCCGCAGGAAGGCGTTGTCGAATGGGAGGCTTACGTTTTCCAAGGTTTCGCGCAATGCCCGGGAACTTTCTTCGCGGCCGGATCGTTCGTGAATCTTCCACGCTTCTTCCAGTTGAACGCCAACCCGCAGAGCTGGATTGAGAGCCGACATCGGACTTTGCAGGACCAGTGCGATCTCCTTGCCACGCAGCGCACGCATCTCGTGCTCCTTCAGCGCCATTAGATCGTGGCCGTTGAACAGGATCGCCCCTTCCGCACTTCCCCGCTTCAGACGCAGCAGCCTCAGAATGGCCAGCGCCAGCGTGCTCTTGCCGCAACCGCTCTGCCCAACCAGCCCTAGCACTTCTCCCCGGCGCAGTTCGAGCGAAATATTCCGCAGCACACCGCTTCTGCCCGGATAACTTGCCGAAAGCCGAAGCTGCAAAAGGGGGGGTGTCTCGCTCATCGGCCTTTTGCACCCCCGCTGCCGAGTGTAAGTTGGTCGATATTCCAGTACACCTGCGGCCGCAGCACCGACGGTTGGGCGTTACGCAGGTGGGTGGACACCGCCGACATGGCATCCTTGTTTACCAGATAGATGAAAGGTTCCTGCTGCCAGACAATCTCCTGCGCCCGGTCAGTCGCCTGCTTGCGCTTCTTCTGGTCCAAGGTGGAAGCCTGCGTGTGCATCAGTGCGTCCAACTCTGCTTCCCAGGCGGTCGCCGGCGTCTTCTGATTTGGATTCCATTGGTGATTCTCCGACGAACTGAGCCAGACATTCATCTGTGCATTCGGGTCAAGATCGTCGTTGACCAAGCCCAACAAGCATGCCTCGTAATTGAAACTGCGCGTGATGCGCTCAATGAGAGAAGGGAAATCGAGAGTCACCACATTCAAGCGGATGCCAATGCCGGTCAGATCCTGCTGAATCATGGTCGCCATGCGCTCGCGTCCCTTGTTGCCGGCGTTGGTGATGACGGAAAACTCGACGGCATGCCCGTCGCGGTCGCGAAGCGTGCCGTTTTGCAGGCGAAATCCATCGCGCGCCAAGAACTGCAAAGCCGCTTTCTGGTCGAATGGATGAGGCTGCAGTTTTGCGTTGAACCAAAATTTGTTGGCCGGAGAGATCCAACTGACAGCAGGCCGAGCATGGCCGCGGAAGACCACGCGCGCCAAATCCTGGCGATTGATGGATGCGGAGATGGCTCGCCGAAAATTCATGGAAGTGAACCACGCCTTCTTGTACGCCGGCAGGGGCGCACCCGGGACCTGATTGAACCATATCTGTTCAGAGTCTAGTGACACGCCAGCATCAAATGCCATCTTCGGAGCTTGAGTTGCCAGTTTGTCGTAGTACTCCGCACTGAGCGAGTTGATGAAGTCGATCTCTCCCCGCGTCAGGCGCAGCATCTCGATGTCCTTGTTCTGCTGAATGTCGAGCCGGACGGAGTCGATATAAGGCAACTGGCGGCCGGTTGCGTCGCGCTTCCAGTAATTCGGATTGCGCTTTAGCAGAACGTAGGAGCCGGCTTTGTTTTCCGCAACATAGTAGGGTCCAAGCACCGCCATTTCTTTCCGGGGCGACCTAGACGACAGGATCGCCACTTGGTCAAACAGTTTGTCCAGGCCAACGATCGGTTTGGGAAACGTGATTGTGATCTGATTTTTTCCTGCGACCTGCGTGACGACTTTTCCTTCGCCGGAGCGAAATGAGTCACCGGTGGGCGAGTGCAGCGCGGGATCCATCAGCCGCTGCATGGTGTAGGCAACGTCCTCGGCGGAAAACGGGGTGCCATCGGAGAAACGCACGTTCTGTCGCAGCGTCAGGTGGATGGCGTTGCCGCTCGGGCTGATCTTCCATGCCGTAGCCAGTTCGGGCCCCAGTTGCTGCGTCACGCGGTTCATGCGCACAAGGACGCCGCCGGTAAGATAGCGCACGGTATCCGAAGCATCGTCGTCCACCAGAAGGGGGTTGAACGTCTTGGGCTCTGCACCCAGACAGAATCGCAACTGGCCTCCGGATTGGGCGCACGCGGTTGCGGCGCACAGAAAGACGTTCAGCAGAAGTACGAAAAAGTGCAGGCGTTGTCTCATGCGCAAAGCTCCTCTTTTCGCAGAGCAAGGTGGAAGCAACTGACGGTCACAATAAGCAGGAACAGCGGCGCAAACTGCCAGGGCTGTGCAGAGAAGCTTGAGAAGCTCTCCAACTCACGCAGTAAGCTGCCCCAGGATGGAAGCGGCTCTGCCACCCCCAAGCCCAGCATGCCCAGGTTTGCCTCCGTCAGGATGAAGACCGGAACCGAGATCCAGAACTGCGCGTAGAGTACCGGCTTCAGATTGGGAACGACGTGGCGCCAGAGCAGGCGGAAGCCGCTGCTTCCGGAAGCGCGCGCCAGCAGGACGATGTCGGAGCCGCACAGGGTGCGGGCATCCGCGCAGATCACGCGCGCCGCGCCTGCCCACCCCAGGCACCCCAATAGGGCAAACGTAATGGCCACCGAAACGATCGGTGAAACGTTCAGGGGCAGAAACGCCCGCACGGTGATGAGCAGAAACAGCCACGGCAGCGAAAGGAACAAATCGGTCGCGGCCATCACGCAGGTTTCCATCCAGCCTCCGACAAACCCGGCGGCGCCACCGATCAGCGCGGCCAACACGCTGGAAAGCAAGGCCGCCGCGGGCGCCAGCAAAAGCGAGACGCGCGTGCCGTAAAGCAGGCGCGAGAGACGATCTCGCCCCAGGGCATCGGTGCCGAGCAGATGCTGCGGAGAAGACGCGGCATCGGGCACGTCACGAAACTGATGAGCGTAGTCCGCCGGGGTCACGTAATCCGCCAGTACGCAGGCAGCCGCGACCGCCAACAGAAACGCGATAGCCGACCTGCGCACCCACTTCATGCCTCACCTTCTTCGCACCGATGCACGGCCATGTCGGCGGCGGAGTTGGCCAGCAGCGTGACCAGTGTGACCAGCATCGTCAGGTTCACCAGCAACTCCAGATCGCGCCCCATTGCCGCCTCCCACGCAAGCTGGCCGATGCCAGGCAGATCGCAGAGAACCTCCACCGGGATGGCAGCCGCAAACGCCAGGCTGAAGGAGATCCCCGTCAGGGCCAGCAACTGCGGGGCGGCAATCGGCAGAATGTGCCACAGCAAAACCCTTATGCCACCCAGCCCTTTCGCTCTCGCTGTCAGTACGTGAGGCAACGACGCGCTACGGACCAGCAGATTGCGCGCGTAGTGGAAGATCTTGGGAAAGACGATCAAGCCGACCACCAGTCGTCCCGGCGCCTGCGCAAGGACAAACAAAAGCGCCATCACTGCAGCCGGAAAGCACAACAGAACGCTGGCCAGCAAACTGGCAATCAGATCGGCCAATCCCGTACGCGACATGACCGCCACCATGGCCAGCGCCAATCCGGCACTCCAACCCAGTGCCAAGCCCAGCCCCACCGATTTCAGTGTTTCCGGCAGCCGTTCGGCCAGCAATTGCCGCACCGGCTGGTGAAGCGTCCGCGACACTCCAAGGTCGCCGTGCGCTAGCTGACTCAGATAATGCACGTAATATCCTGCCAGACTGCCCTGCGCGGCATTCGATTGCCGCACGGCTTCAATGCTTTCCTGACTCAGGCGGCTATCCAGTTCTTCCTCGTCAACGCCGAATCCGGGCGCCAGGCGCACCAGCGTAGCGCCTAGAAACCCGCCAATCACCAGGACAATGAGAAGCCGGACCACGTGTTTGCGTAGTTTCCGCATGATGGGGGCAGCTCCAAAAACAGGCTGCCCACAGAATAGAGAGGAGTCCGTGGAGAGAGCGCGTTGAAGAGAAGTCCATTAGAGGATGGAGTTCCAAATTGCTGCGAAGCCGCGCGCGGTTTCAAAATGGGAACGTCGAAGTGGAGAGAGGTCTTCGCAGATTTCGATCCAGAGGGCACACAGTAGCCCCCGGCGCGGGCTGACGCGCGTACCTCCGCTGCGAAAATTGAGATGGGAATCGGACGCATTCGCAGCGAACAACACGCTGAGCAAAATCAAGAAAACAAGCCACCGAACTCGCATCGCAGTGCTCCCTTATTTCGCGGAGCTGCCGGACTTCTTCGACAAGGACATAACGGATCGTAGGCGCGTTCCGCAGCGGCGGAGCAGAACGATAGTGGATCTTCTGCCCAGAACTGGTGGTGCGATTCACGCTGCGGAGCCGGCATGGTGGAACCAATCCTGCCATGCTGCCCGAACGGAGCGATCGCATAGTATAGATTCAAAGGGACAAGTTCGATCTTCCTCGTTCTGATTCCTGTGACGCAGGAATCACGGAACTTCTGAATTCGTCTTCGCTTGAAGACCAAAGGGCCGGAGCCCTAGTTTACTTCCCCGCACCACGTGGAGTGTTCAGCCCCTGCGGGATGGAGGGCTCTGCAAACTGATTTTGCATGGCCCGCACTTCCGTGTACGCGGGGACTTGGCAGTCTCGGAGGAGAATCAACGCATGCCTATAGTTAAACTACATCGCACACCGGCACAGGCCGGACTTGCTCTTTGGATGGCAGCAGCGCTGTTCTGTGCCGCGCAGGTTTCCGCCCAACAGCCAGCGACTTCTTCTACGGAGCCAGCCCCGACCGCGATGTGGCAACCGCGGATTCACTTTCAGGCCTCGCCCAATTGGATCAACGACCCTAACGGCCCTGTTTTCCTCAATGGCCAGTACCACCTCTTCTTCCAGTTGAACCCCTTTGGAGACGAGTGGGGCCACATGAGCTGGGGCCATGCCGTCTCGCCCGATCTGATCCATTGGAAACAACTCCCCGTCGCACTGGCCGAAGAAAACGGCGTAGCCATCTTCAGCGGCTCTACCGTCGAGGACAGCGACAACACAAGCGGCCTCTGCGGCGACCCGAGCCTGAAGACTCCGGGGTGCCTTGTCGCCATCTACACCGGGTCCTCGCAGGACAAGCAAAACCAAAACCTCGCCTTCAGCCGCGACGCCGGCGCCACCTGGACGAAATACTCCTCGAACCCAGTCATTGACCTCGGCCTCAAGGATTTCCGCGACCCCAAGGTCTTCTGGCATGGTCCTACGCACAGCTGGGTCATGGTCGTCTCGCTCGCCGATCAGCACAAACTCCGCATCTACCGCTCAAAGAATCTTCGCCAATGGGAAATGGCCAGCGAATTCGGCCCCGCCGGCGCCGTCTCCGGCGTGTGGGAGTGCCCTGACCTGTTTGAAATCCCGGTGCGCGACACATCAGGGAGGCCTGTCTCCAGCCGCTGGCTCCTCAGCGTCAACCTGAACCCCGGCGGACCCGCCAAAGGTTCAGGCAACCAGTACTTCGTCGGCCAGTTCGACGGCATTCGCTTCATACAAGACCATCCCGGCTCCGGAGCCCACTGGGCCGACTGGGGCAAGGACTTCTACGCCTCCACGTCGTTCTCGAACATTCCCACCGGTGAAGACCGCCTCTGGATTGCCTGGATGAACAACTGGCAGTATGCCGACAAGCTGCCTTCGCTACCTGGCCGCGGTCAAATGACCCTGGCCCGCCGCATCTACCTTCGCCAGCCGCCCGCCCATCCTGCCCCAACCCCGGCGCAGGAGCCACTCCTGCTGGTGCAGGAACCCGTTCTGGAGATCCCCGCGCGCAAGCCCTACGCAGCCATGTTCGGCGCTCCCGGCTTTCAGACCATTGCCCAGGCCAACGCCCGCATTGCCGCTCAAAAGGAGCCGGGCAGCGTCTATTTGTTACGCTTCACCCTCGACCCAGGCGAAGCCTCTGAAGCCGGCGTCCGGCTGCGCTGCAGCACCGCCAATCCCAGCGAGCACGCCACGGAAGAAACCGTAGTCGGCATTGACACATCCACCGGCCACATCTTTGTCGATCGCACCCACTCGGGCAAAACGGATTGGTCCCCCGACTTTCCCGCCCGTGTGTCGGCCCCGCTCAAACACTCGCAAACCAATGCAATCCCGATCGAGATCGTGGTGGACAACAACTCCATCGAAGTCTTTGCCGAAGATGGAGAAACCGTCCTGACCAACCTCTTCTACCCCGCCCTCTCCAGTCAGGGACTGTCTTTTTACGCCACAGCCACTCCGCCCGGATCCGTGCCATCCGGAATTCGCGACGTGGAATTGTTCCCTCTTGAACGGACGCCTGCCGCAAAGTAGGCCGCCAAAGACAGCCGCCAAATCCGCCTGAAAACCACGCGGCAATCTAACAGGCAGGAAATCGGCATCGGGCCAGCTGGCCGAATCGGTGTTGTTTTTCTAAGCAAAAGAACGAGGCCGGGGAATCTTCCCCGGCCTCGTTCTTTTGGCGACGTATGCATTGTCGTTCGGAGTGAAAGTGTTGTCCACTTTAAAGCAATAACATATGCATCTTCAATGGTCTGTAGAGCCGCTGACGCCCGCGCGAAATGGCATGGTTGAAGTTGCAATGAAGAAGCCCCTATCGCAACACCTTTCGGAGCGCCGCTTGGGCGCGCAGATTCTCTTCAGGCAGACCAATAGTGACCCGAGCCCAGTTCGTATAAGGCGGATGAGGACGGCCGATATCGATGCCCTGCGCGCGCAACGCGGCCGCAAGTTTAGCCTGCGGCTGGCCCGCGTCGAAAAAGATAAAGTTGGTGTGGGTGTCAGTATGTGGCAGGTTGAGATCGTGCAGGACAGAGAGCCACTTGGACCGTTCACGGGCAACTGCTGTGCGGGTACGAACAACCTGTGCTGTGTCGTCCAATGCGGCCGAGGCAGCAGCGATGTTAAGGCGTCCCAACGCTTCCGCATCGCCCGCACCCTGCTTCCGGAGTGCTTCCGCAAGTGCACGTGGAGCCAGCACGTAGCCGATGGGCAACCCGGCTAATCCATGAATTTTATCGAAGGTGCGGAAAACGATCACATTTTCACCTTCGCGCACGAGCGACACCGCAGAGCGCGCAGCGAAATCGTCGGTATATTCCAGATACGCTTCGTCCACAATGGCGACGGCGTGCTTGGAGCTTGCGCGCAGGAACTGCCTGAAGGCCTGAGTCTCGTTAACCGTGCCGGTTGGATTGTGCGGATTGACCAGATAAATGGCGCGGGTCTTTGCCGTTATCTTTTCGGAGAGCGCGGCAAGATCGTTTTCATAGTGCGCGTTCAGCGGTACTGGTACGCCGATGCCTCCGAGGCGCGCGGCCGCGTCGATGAGCGCCAGATAGCCGGGCGTCGAGTAGAGGAACTCCGAACCCGGACCGCCTTCGCTGGCAAGAACGATGCCAAGAAGACCGAGGATCTCTCCCAACACTACCTGTTCCGCCGGCACCCGTTCGTGCGCGGCGATCTGTTCCGCAAGCTGTTGTGCGGCGTCCGTGTCGGCGTAGCGGTTGAGACGGGCGAACTCCCGATGGATTGCTTCGGTAACATGCGGCGAAGGACCATATGGGTTTTCGTTCAACGAAAGACGGAGTAGCGGCACCGTGCTTGTTGCAGGAGTGGCAGGTGCTTCCTCAGGAAACGCCGGTAGGGGTGACAGGATGCTTGCTCCGAACGCGAGTCCAGAGACCTTCAATAAACTGCGGCGGTTGAGATGGATTGGCATGCAGACGCATCCTCTGTTGGCTGGGCTGTGACTCGAAAGAAGGGAACGCTGTTGTGCGCCGTTCATGGCAAGAGCGGCGCGACAGCGTGACGAGATGTGGAATTAGTAGGCTACGCGCAAGCCCAGCTGCAGATAGCGCGGAAAGTTAGCCTGCGAGGAGATTGTGCCGAAACTTGAACTGCCAAAAGAGGTGTTCGGTCCGCTAAACTGCGGCGTGTTGAAGGCGTTGAAACTCTCTGCGCGGAGCTGCACGTTGACGCGTTCGCGAACCAGGACGCTCTTGAAGAGTGCGATGTCCCAGTTTTCGTAGCCCGGTCCACGCAGCGAAAGCGTACGCGGCGCATTGCCGAAAGTGAGCGCTGTGGAGGTGGTGAAGGCGGCAGGGTTGATAAAGCCGTTGAGGCGGTTATACAAGCTCCCCTTGGTTCCTAGAGAAGTGCCAGAGACCAAGTTGGGCCGCTGCGCGGCATTGCCGACAATCGCGCTGTTCGGATTGCTGCTTTGTTTGATGGTGACAGGGAACCCTGCCTGGAATGTCGGAACCACACTCAACTGCCAGTTGCCGACGATCTGGTCCGCAACGCGCGAACCTGTGGAGAAACGCTCGCCGTGTCCCACAGGCAAATCGTATGTAACGCCAGCCGAGAAGCGATAGGGCACATCGTTGACAGCGCGACCATACTCCGCGCCCAGGTTATAGATGTTTTGCGGCGCGCTCGTGGCGGCGCTCTGAATGCTGTTCGAAGTGGCGAACGATGCATCGCGGTTGCGCGACCAAGTGAAGGAAGAAAGCAGGTTCAGTCCGTGCCCGATGCGACGCTCGGCTTTCACGAGCAAAGCGTTGTAGTCGGCGTGGCTCGACGAGGTAAGAAGGTTGACAGAACTGAACTGCGGGAAGGGACGCAGCAACTGGGACTGGGCAACGGTCGCGCTCCCGATAACGCCGGTGCCGCCGTTGCCGTAGTATGGGTTGGCCACCGAACTGCTCAACGCAGCATAGCCCAGGTTGAAGTTCGAAGGATTGAGTTGGTTGTAGTTGACCGCCGTGCTGCCCGTGGGCCCCGGCGAGAGATTGGTGGAACGAGAGCCGATGTAATCTGCCTCCAGGGCAATGCGGCCCGGCAGTTCGCGCTCCACACCCGCGGAGAACTGCTGCACGCGGGGCGCCTGCAGATGCTGATCATAGCTGGTAACGGAACTTCCGATGCCGGTAAGCAATCCTGCAGAGTTACCGGCAGGCTTCTGGATCCCGCTGGGGAATGGATTGTCGAGCACGTTGGCTGAGGTTTGATTGTTGTTGTTGCTGGCAACGTAAGGAGTGTACTGCGTGTAACCAGGAGCCAGAGCGGCGCTGGGGTCGTAGCGCAGCGGCGCATACAGAATGCCGTAGCCACCGCGCAGCACGGTCTTCGAGTCCAAAGCGAAGGATGCGCCCACGCGCGGAGCAAACTTGAGGCGCGACAAATTTCCAATATCACGAGGATTCCCGTTGACGCCCGCGAACAGGATTCCGCCTGTCACCGTGGTATTGCTGGCCAGTTGCGCAGTAGCCGTGCGGTCGAATCCGACGGCCAGTTGATTGTGGTCTTCCTTGAGACCGGTCTCGCTTTCGTAGCGCAGACCAAGGTTAAGCGTCAGCCGCCGCGTCAGGCGCAAATCATCCTGAGCGAAGAACGCGTAGTAGTCGGCATAGGTGTTCAGTTGCGTGGAGGTTTCTACATCTCCACTGACCGGATAGCCGAGCAACAGATCGGCGAGATCGGACCCCGTGCCATCGTTCGAGACGCTAGGGAAGGCCTGCGTGAAAGCTCCACTGAAGGTGTAAGTTCCCGGCGAATCGCCCAGGTCCTTGAAGTCCATGCGGATACGCCGATATTCCGCGCCGAAGGTGAGGTTGTGCTTACCCGCGCTCTTGGCCAGCGTCCCGTTGGCCACCTGCGATTTCCAATTGTCCAGCGAACTGGTGTTTTGGCCCAGCTGCGAGAAGTTGCGCAGGAAGATGGTCGGAAAGAAATTTGCCTGCAACTGACTGGTCAAAGAAGTCGGGAAGCCAAGGGTGGATGGATTAAATCCCTTGCTGACTTCAGCGATCAGGTTTGGGAAGCGATTGATGCCGTATCGTGCGGTGATCACGGTCGTCGGGTTCAGAATCCATGTACTGTTCAGCTGTGTCGCATCCACCTGACGGTGATAGGTGTAGGAATAACTTCCCGGCAGCGTCCCCAGCGGATTGCCCAGCGGCTGCAGCGCCTCGTAGAAGATGTACGATCCGCTCACGTTCCACCACGGACGAATCTGCTGGTCGAGCTTGACCGTTACCTCTTGCGCATGGTCGCGCACGTTATCCGTTCCGGTGAAGTTGTTTTGCCCGGTGGGGGCAGTCACTTGCGGAAGCGGGTAGTAGGAGGCAATGTTTTTGCCAACAGTGCTCAGGCGGTTGTTGGGGATCACATTGTCCGCGAAGGGGGTGCGGTGGATGACACCATTTATATCGGTGTAGGTCTTGGTTGGGTCATAGATTACGTTGAGCGTGCCGTCGGCGTTGTAGCTGTTCGAGAAATCTCCCTTGCGCTCCAGCGCCGTGGGCACGGCAAAGGTCTCTGTGTAGGGCGAGGTCTGGATATAACCTTCCGAGCCAATAAAGAAGAAGGTCTTGTTGCGTCCGTCATAGACGTGAGGGAGGGAGACAAATCCACCGAGCGAGGCGCCCCAGTTGTAATACGGACTATCCGGCCGCGCAATCCCTTCGCGGTTGGCAAAGAAATCGTTGGCCAGCCAATCGGTCTGGCGCGTGGCGCCGAAGGCAGAGCCGTGGTAGGTATTCGTGCCCGAACGCAGCAAGGTGTTGAAAACTGCGCCGCCGGTGCGGCCTACCTGCGCATCGTAGGTATTCGCCTGCACCTTCACGTCCTGAATCGACTCGATGGTGGGGATGGCGATGGGGCGATTGTTGGTATCCGTGATCGGCACGCCATCGATGAGATATTGGTTCGAGCCAACCGGACCGCCCGCCACCGAGGTTTGGGTGGTTCCATTCTGATCGGCAAAGCGGACAAATTGCGGATTGCCGGTATTGACGAAGAGCCCAGATACCTTGACCGTCATGTACGGATTGCGGCCGAGGATGGGAAGCTTTACAAGCTGCTCCTCATTCAGGTCCGTGCTGACCGAAGCCGTCGATGGATCGACGAGCGCAGCCTCCGCACGCACTTGCACCACATCCGGTGTGGAGCCCACCGCCAGGGAGACATCGAGCGTGAGAAAGTCCTGCGTAGCGAGCAGGATGTGCGTTCGGTCGGTGGCCCTGAACCCGGCAGACTCAATATGCAACGTATACGTGGAAGGGCGGAGTTCGTTGAATGCGTATGCACCGATGAGATCTGTAATCACCGAACGGGTCTGGTGCGTTGCTTCATCGGTCAACGTCACCGCGGCGCCACGCACAGCGGCGCCGCTTGTGTCGGTCACTGCTCCACGCAGTCCGCCGTTGAAGGTTTGTGCGCACAGAGGCGGAAAACCGCTCACGAGCAGAAGCAATGTAGCGAGGATCGGGCCGAAGGCTGCGGATCGCAAAGATAAGGGAATCGTTAAGTGGAAAGGTATGAGTCGGGTCACATGATCTCCTGAGTGGTGCAGTTAAAAATGTGCTTGGAACAGCCTGCGTGTGCACGAATACGCTGCAGCAGTCAGAATCCTATGGAGGTTGAACTCTGTGCACGTCTTCAGGCCGCGGATGCAATGGGCACGATACAAACCCTCACCAGACGGTGAGTTCGTGCTTATCCGGATAAAAAGGAATGAGCCTAAATGACTAGCGACAAGGATGCGTCTGCACCATATCGCTCGACTCAACAGGACAGACCTGCGAGGAGCAACAACAACATTGGCGAGTCAAACGCATGGCGTTATAGTAGCGAAGCATTGGTTCTGAGTCAACCCCACACTTGGACGATGGGCTCCAAAAGGGGCGTGACCAGCAGGGCGCGGAAAGCCAGAAGCCTCCACCAGATTCGACAAGGCCATGCGTTGTGATCCCGAAGAGCTAATGGAGGAACAACGTTGCAGATGTCAATCGCTCATCGAAAACAAGTGTGGCCGCCGCATTAGGGCACCGATTGAGATCTGCGTATTGTCCAAGTGAAATAGGACGACGATTGCTCCGTTTTCGCTCCGAAGTGAGTGACTGGGCACATGCTCCCAGTCACTCTGAATGATTTGTCGCCCGCCCACATTCAAAGCCTCATAGATTCTGAGGCCGCGGAGAGCCTGACACTGGAGTACAGGCGGCAATTGCCAAGCAATAAGAGCGCGGACAAAAAATAATTCCTCGATGACGTTTCGGCCATGGCCAACGTAGCGGGCGGAGACATTGTTTTTGGCATAGTGGATCGCAAGGGAGAGAATAATCAATCTTCAGGGATAGCAGGAAGCATTTCTGGCTTAATGCTTGTCAACGAACAAGGGGAGATTACTACGCTCTCCAACTTGATAAGGGACGGCATCGAACCACGGCTGACCGGAATCGTTATGCAGACGGTCAATTGCCCTCAAGGTGACGTGCTAGTGATCCGTATTCCCAAGAGTTGGAGCGAGCCCCACATGGTGACAGTTGACGGTGCTAATAAGTTCTTCGGACGCGTCCCCACGGGAAAATGCCCCATGAGTGTAGATGAAATTGGCCGGAATACCGAATTCCCGGAGTCCATCCAAAGCTGTGCCCTGTTCGGAGAATTCTGCACGGCTTTGGATAACAGCTTGACTCTTGCGAACTCAGACCAGGGACCTAGAGCGGAACTCGGCAAGCAAGGGGCGTTTCCTTATTTGCTTGCGACGCCGGGATTCAGGGCCGGCTTGGCATCTCGCGCTGCGACAGCAATCAGCAGGCCCGAGCCGATGATTAGCGATCCGCCAGCCAGCATGGACAGGCTGGGCTTGTCGTGCCAGACAAGATAAGAGATCAAAGCTCCGGTGAGCAGCTGGGTGTAGTGGAACTGCGAAACGTTGCTGGCCGACGTGTGCTTGACGGCGAAATAGAAGCTGAGTGTGCCAGCCGCGCAGAATACGCCCATCATTCCCAGCGCCAGCAACAGCGTGGGCGTCAGCGGATGGGGATGGAAACTGGTGAGCGCCAGGCCAACCATGGCCGTGACAAGACCGGAGCAGAAGGCAAGGCTTTCGGGTGGCTCGGTGCGCGTGAGCACGCGCGACCAGACCATGTTGACCGAGAAGCAGGCGACGCACACCAAGCAGCTGGCAAGACCGATGAGATCGATGTGCTGTGCGTGGCTGAAAGGATCAACCGCAACGACCACCCCGCCAAAGCCGACGAGCAGGGCCAGAGCCTTCTTCCGGGTGATGCGCTCGCCGAGAAAGACGGCCGATAGCATGGAGATGACCATCGGCGAGGTGAAGACCAGGATGTAGAACATGGTCAGCGAGAGATGGCGGAGGGCGATCACGACGCAGACGTTGTTCGTCATGTCGAGCATGGCGCGCAGCACCTGGCGGACCACCGAGCGCGGGCGCAGATTGCCTATCCTGCGACGCACTGCGCCTTGCAGCGCCAGCGTGATCGCCATGAAGAAACCCATGAAGGCAACGATCTCTTCTGGCGGCAGGCCGTATTGCCCGATCCACTTGATGCAACTGTCGCCGAGCACCCAGCAGGTGAAGCCGAAGACCGCAAAGAAGATGGCGGTGAGGTCGGAGACGCGGGCTTTCATTGGGGCCTGTCGCATCGAGCGGCGCGGGATGGGGATAATATCCAAGAAAACATGACCTGGTTTCAGAATAGTCGATCAGGCGAGGGGGAAAGGAGGATAAGAGAACGACGGAGAAATGATGGCGAAAATGCGCATCAGTCGGCTGAACAATCCCGATACTCAGTGGAATTCATGAGGAGACATAACAGCGTTCGTGATGTCGAGCCGAGAGAATGCCTTCACTCCGCAACAGTGCGCGGCGGTAGGCCATGGGATGCGGGCCGGTGGTGAGTCCTGTGCCGGAGTAGTCGGCGTAGAGTCGTTCGTCGGTCGTCATCGAGTGAACCGGCATCGGCGGGTGAGGCTCGTCGATCAGATGGCCTGTGTCGCGCAACAAGGGACCAACAGGACGGCCAGCCTCTTCCACCTGCCAGAGCGCATCGCGTCGATGTTCGACGCGGTCCAACACATTCAGCGCGCCGATGCGAGCCAGAGAGACAAGCTCTTTGCGGTTGCGCGTGGAGACGCGAAGAGAGAGATCTTCGACGGATGTGAACAGTCCATGGCCGTGCGCGCTTCGAGAAGGGATTCGACCGATACGCTACGGAGTCCTTTCGCGTAATTCAGACCGATGCGAAGAGAAAGTGAGCCATCCGCTCAAGCGTGCAGAGACCTTCAGACCAATGCACGTCGACGGGGGCGCACGCGCAAGCCGTGGCGTTGCGCATCTTTTATCAATACAGCCGGAAAGTAATGGGTTTAATTACCAGAGTTGAAAGCGTACTACTGATCCGCTCACACCGAATGCGCCCTGGATTTGCCACGATGCTGGTTGGAGTGCAACGCCTCTTCGGAGCGCTGGGTTGCCTCAAATAGCTGATGAATCCAGATTCCAACGATAAAAGGTACGAGTTCCTGCACGTTCAACTTAGCATAGAGCGCCGCAACGGCGGCCGTGACAGTAAAGGCTACCACCAATCCCACGCCGGTCGTCACCAGCGCCGGCCAAGGTCTGAGATAGTGATACTGCAAGAGCACGCACAGCGCAAGCACCAGTTCGATCAGTTTGGTCAGTAACTCGGTATGGTGTTCGGGAGGGTGTTCCAGACGCAGCGCAATAGCTTGAGCCAGCAGCATACCGCCATACTGCGACCCTCCCTCGGTCCGATGTAGATCGTACGATGAGTACTCGCCCTCGAGCACAACCACCTTGTCCTTGTAGTCCGAGTCAGCTATCTCTCCAGCCTGTCCAGCAGATTCCAGATCCATGAGTTTGCCAGATCGGATATAGACGCCCGGGAAAAGAGGATTCACCTCAACGGGAGGACGCAACGGCTGGCATCCAGTCCAGGATTTTGGTTCATAATTCTGCGCCGCCACATACATCAAAGTCGGAATGTAGCTTCCATTTTCCGAACGGACGCAGGAAGGGAAACTGACGACCAATCCATCCATCTTCGCAACCGGCGGACCGGCCTCCAGTGCAATCTGCTCCCGCAACGGAGGGCGCGTCACAACGCCGCTCTCGGAATTGTGATTCATGAGATCTTCAAGCGGGCTAGCCCATACAAACTGGGTAGAGCTTCCTGCGGCGCACAACTTTGCGGGAACGATTTGTTCCCCTGACAGATCAAGATCGACGACAACTACGCGCGCGCCCAGCCGGCAAAGGCTCTCGAAGTAGGGCACAAGGTCTGCGCCAGCCAGGTGGCCTTTGAAGCGGTGTTCGAAATCGTCGCGGCTGATGGCGACCACGCGTACGTGTGGATTGGGATTATCCTGCTCTTTTCCTCGGGCAAGGCGCGCAATCTCAGCTTCCACCCGTTGCTCGGGAATGCGCAGCGGGCCGAAGGTCGCTAGCCAGGAGGCAACCGAGCTGACAAGAATCAGGATGAGGACGGAGCGTACCACCGCCGTACGGTTGTGAAAGATCGGACCCGGTTTGGGCAAAAAAATGTAGTGGTCGAGGAAGCGCTTTAATTTCATGGGATCAGTTGTTCTTTCATCTGGATCAGGCCTGCGACCAAATAACGCTCACGCTCGATTTGATCGCTGATATCCGCAGCCATATTCTTCAACTCCGCCCACCGGGGCTCCGCAGTAGATTTCTTTTCGAGTGGCAGAATCAGTACCGGCATGCGATAGCCGCTTCGGACAGCTCCTCCCTCGCCATCGCCGAAATCAAGCAGCACAAAATAGAGCCCGGGCCCTGAGGCGGGCGCCGACAACGTTGTGGGCACAGCCTCACTGCCCGTCATGACCGGCGCCTTGATCGGCTCGGCAGACAAATGGACCTCACCGGTCTCCGACAGAGACGTCCACTCCAGTTGCCAAGCATCCCGGACAGCCCACTCCGAACTCAGTCCCTGTTTCTGCCACAGATCGAAGAGTTCAGCAGCATTCACCTGTCGCCCATCCGTGTACAGCACAGCCATGGAGCGCTGCTGCGCGCGTCCTTTGGTCAACGGCGAGAGGGTCTGGAAGTATCCCTGCGAGCTTGGCTCGACAAAGCCGAGTACGATCCGTTTGAGCCCATCCCACAGGCTTTTGCGGTTCAATTCATCGACGTGCTGTTTGTATATGTCGTTTGGGCAGATCGGCTGGCGGCAGGTGGTTCCGTCCGAACAACGATAGGTTCCTCTTTCGCCTTGGTCGTCGAAGTGGTCGAAGCGAATCCGCAGGATATCTCCCGAATGATGGCTGAGGTTTTTGATAACCGTATTGCTGTAGACCTGACTACTTGGTTTCAAATCGCGGGTCCGTGTGGTATCGCGCCACTGCCCCTTCGCACTCTCTACGACGCCGATGCTGTTCTGTGCGAAAGCACGGCCCGAAGCCACCGTAAGAAGACAGAGGCCAAGCGCCGTCCCTGCCGTACGGGCGTTCATTGCAAACAAAGAGTTCAGATGATTCATAAGGTCCTTTTTCGTCGGTCTACTTTCCTAACGGCCCAGGATCGCCATAAGCCACAAACGAGGCCCAAAAATACGGATCCGTACCGATCTGGATCTGACGCAGTTTCACTTGGCGAAGCGACTCCGCGTGGCCGTCGCCGTTGCTCAACGCATCATAGTAATCAGCCATCAGACGGGCGGTCGACGCATCGCTCACATCCCAAAGCGAGAATAATTGCGCTCGCGCTCCGGCGATGGCAAAGGCGCGGCGCAGCCCCATCACGCCTTCGCCGGACTCGTAGGCGCCCAGGCCTGTCTCGCAGGCTGAGAGTACGGCCAGTTGCGTGCCTCGCAAATCCATCAGCGCGATCTCGGCAGCGGTCAGAATCCCAGCGCTGCCACGATTCGCCCCTGCCATTGCTACCCCAGACTTGTACATTTGCGAGAGCGAGCGATAGTCACTGCTTCCTGCTTTGTCTGCTACCGCATTGCAGACAAAACCATGCGTGGAAAGATGCAGAACTCGGGGCCCCTTCAGCTGCTTCAGAAGTTCCGCCGTAGCCGCTGCACCATTGTAGACTTGGGCACCACTGAACGACCGGCTTACAATCTGTCCCTCTAACTTCGCTCCGGTAAGCGGACTGAAGCTGCCCGGACAGGCGGAACGTGAGTTTTGCGCCTGCTGGGGTACGGCACTGGGAACGCCCTGCGCCACAAGTGTCGACTGCCCCTGCCCGGTTTCTCTCTTGTCGAAATCCGGAGCGACAAAGGCCACAGCTGGCTGGCGGCTGGGCTCGCGGTTAGCCAGAGACAGCAGGTCGCGCCCGGTGCCCAGGTAGCTGAGGCTGAGACGCTGGACAAGATAGCTATTGTCGGTCGGCCGCAACACCTCGAAGGGAATCATGTTCAGCAGGCCGTCGGGCGAGACGTAGAGATGGGTAATGCCATCGAAGGAGAACTCGCCGAAGAGCTTATCGTAGAGCTTGCGTCCCCAACGGTTAACTTGCGATGCGTTGCCGCTGTGCGCCAGCGCATCGCGCAGGTGAGCGCCAAGAGCATCGATTACCCGTGCAGGGCCAATGTCTAAACCCAGCACAGGATTTCCGGACTGCAGATAAAACAGTGCGTAGTGCCTTTCATCTGTTCCGATAGGTGCATACTCTAGAAACTCAAGCAATGCCGATCCAGGAGGCAGTTGTTCCAAAACCTGTTTTGGATTCGGCAAATCGGCTCGAACAAAGGGGCCGTAAGTGGCCTCTGCAACGTTGTTATCGAGTTCTCGATATTCCTGATGCTTTGCAGCCAGAACAGCCGAATCGGTTGCCGGCGAACGCTCCATCACAGCAATCTCCCGCGCCATGGTCTGCAGTCTGCTCCGCAGTTGGACAGTCTCTCCGCTTTGTGCGAATTGCGCGCGCTGCGCTTCCTGCACCAGAGCCTTGCTTCGCAGCACAACCTGATAGGCCTCCTCCGGCGAATGCCCCTTTTGCAAATAGAGCGATACCGTAAACTCCATGGATTCCGCTGCTTTTTTCATCACATCAATCTTCCGCTCTTCGCTTCCCTTAGCCAAAAGCCGGCGTTCATAGCGGTCAAAATTGTCCTGATTGTCGCGGTTTCGCTTCAGGGACGACTTCCAGTCACCTCGTTCTGAATCGAGTAGTTGCTGCTCCGAGCTTAAAAATAGTGTAACGGCGGCATCGACTCCAGACGCCCGTTTGCGAATTCTATCCAGCAACTCCGCCGCATCGCTGGAACGATTATCCATTCTGTAAGCAAAAGTAAGTGCCGATGCAGTCTGAAGCGTCATTTCATTGGTCAAACCAAGCGCACTTTCAAGATCTTTAAGCGAACGGACCAACACGGGTTGGGACTCGCGATAGTGCGCATGATCGCTCAATGCCTTGCCGTAGGAGTACAGTACTTGCCCTATATTCATGGACCACTGTTTTTCGGCTGTCGGCATCCAAGGGAGGGCTGCCTGAAAATGTTGAGTGGCCTCATCGAGTTTTTCAGCATTGGCAAGCCATCCAGCGAGCAATATTTGCCAGAACACTGCTTCTGGAGAGTGTTCGCCAGCCTGCGCCATGACCAGCGCCAGAATTCTGCGTGAAGAGGCGATCGATCCCTCACCATCTCCATTATTGGCCTGTTCCTGCTGATAGGCCCTCAGGTACGGAAGCGTGGCCGGCGAAGAGGCCCCATACACCTGGGAGGCCTTTTCATAGCCAATCGCCGCCCACTTCAATGCATTTTCCACATCCATAGTACTTTGATAAAAGGCCAGAATCGCCTCGAAGTTATTGAGCAGAGCTTGCGGGTCCTTCGCAGACTCCTCCAAATCATCGAGTTTTGCGTCTTTGCGCAACTGGCGCGCTTCCTCTACTCTGTTCTTCGCCGTATAGAACCCCAGCAAAGCAACTGCAGCATTGCGCGCGATCGAGTCATTGACCCCGGAGTCGGGCTGTCTGGATGCAATCGACCAAGCTTGCTTCAGAAATTTTTCCTGTTCTTCCGGTTTTACCAGCACTCCCTCAGCCGCCGCCAGATCGATCAATCCCATGACTGACCACCGCCATCCAACCTTGTCAGATGCGCGCGCGGTTGCAACCATCGACTGCAGCAAAGTCTCAGCTTCTCGATACTCTCCTTTCTGCACAGATGCCCGGGCCATCTCATAGATCAACCGCAAAGACGCTGGCGAATCAGGAGAGAAATCGCGATCGGCAATTTCCTTGGCCTTTCTGAAATAGCGATCAGCGTCCTTCTTTCGCTTCTGCACCGCATAGAACCTAGCCAATTCCGTCGGCACCAGAACGCGTGCAGGTGCTTCGCGATAGCTTCCTTTTTCGGATACCTGTTCCATTCGCAGGAGGGTCTTTTCTACGTTGGCCGGATCATTAAAGCTGTCGTAGAGTTTTTCCAGCTTTTCCAGCGAACTCAACAGATCCGGCGCGTGTCCCCCTCCCTGCAGACTCTGGATTCTGGTCACTTCTTCCAGATCCTTGACGGCCTCGGCTCCGTTACGACGCTGGATATTGTAGTCCGACCTGGTTCGCAGCGAATCCAGTAAATTCTGGCTGTCCGGTCCAAATGCCTGCCGGGCATCGCTGATTGCACGATCCAGATATCCTGAAGCCGAAGCAAAGTCCTGCCGAAAGAAGCTACAAGTAGCCAGCACTCCTGAGGCTGTCATCACAGACGGAACAGCTCTGCCAAATCGTGTTCCTACTCTTTCAACCACTTGTGCCGCTTCTGCTTCAGCTTCTGCGACGCGACGTTCCCGAAGAAGCGTGTCGGACAGCATGGCTGTCAGATATCCCCACTCGAGACTGCCTTTGGGCAGTTGTGCCTGCATGCCCCGCAACAATTGCTCAGCTTCTCCTGCGTGCCGAGTGCCAAACAACATGCGGCTTAGCATGGCAGTGCAACTTATCTGTTCCTGAAACAACAGTGGATTGAGCCTGTCTTTGTTTGCGGTGCACATCCGATAGGTATCTTCCACGTGCTGAATAGATTCTGGCGTGCTGAGTTCTGCGCCTTCCAGAATGCCCTCCTGGAGCAGAAACTCAGAGTGCGCAAGTTCCTTGGGATCGATGATCGCAGAACCCGCCCGGGCAAGATAGGCTCGGGCATCCTGCGACCGCCCCTCGGCCTGTGCCGCGCGCATCTGCATCATGGACAACCAATAGGCCATATGATGATCGGACTCATCTCCTGTCTCGCAAGCCGCGTTATCCCTCAATGTAGCTCTGGCCCTTCCAAAGTCCCCGATCGTCTCGTAATGACCTGCCTGCAGTGCTTGTATCTCGCATTGCATCAAACGATCGGATCTCAGCTTTGCAATTCGTGCATTGTCTTTGATAAGCTCACTTGCTTTTTCCAGTTTCAGAAAGCTCTCCAGATTTTGTATGTATCTCGCACGGACCTCAAAGATCAACTCAGCCAGTTCTTCATCGGCATTCCTTATGTGTGCTCCCTCCGTGTAATTTTTCGATGCCTCCTCGAACTGCTCAGAAGTAACGAGCGCATCTTCTAAATGGTCTGTGGCGATCTGCCCGTATGCGCGGGCTGCCAGGACTGAGAGCTCCATCCTGGCGACCTCAGGTTCCTGTCTGGCCTTCAACCCATCCAGGGCACTCTCTGCCTTGCGCAGTAACTGGTCTGCCAATTCCTGGTGCTTTAACTGGTGGAAGATGAGGAAGGGTTGATTGAGGCAACTCATGAAGGCCACGGCGCTCACTGGTTGCGCGCAGGCTTGCGTCGCCGTTTTTAGCGCGGCATCCATATCGCCGCGTGACATCTGAACGTCGGCCAGGTATGCGCTCCACCAAGTGCGCTCATCGGCCGACGCCTGTATGGTGGGCAACTGCAGCTGTGCTTCGGCCAACTGTTGGGCCTGGGCATATTGCCACTTCTTCTCGAGCGTGAGCATCTGCGCGCGCGGTGTCTGATGTCTGCTTTCCGCATGCAATCTGTGAGATTGATAGGTAGGGAATAAGAACAGTGCTGACAAAAGAGCGGCACGCGCACGACAGATACTTCTCAAAGACATTGATCCGCACTTTCTGTAATTCGCGTGCACAGGAATTTGCACCATGCATTCCGCCACATCACGGAGTTATCCGGGATGGCGCGCAGAACCTTTGATGAAGCAGGGAGGCTCAAATTTGATGATCATTATATACTACCGTTTCGATGGCGCATGGAATCGTGAAGACTGGATGCAAGACCGGCCGAATAGCCGATTAAGTATGGCCAACTCGATATGCGCGGCAATTTCGGCTTCGAGATCCGCGTCGAGCGGAGGCTTGTCAAAGAAGCAGCGGATACGTCCCAGGGTTCGCCGCAGCGCGCTCATCAGAGGTTGCCTTCTGGAAACATGGCGAGCACGCGGCCCATCACGTCAGATAATCGCTGCCAGTAAGCTGCGCATTTTTCAAGCTGCTTACCGCCGCTGCGGGTGATGGCGTAGAACTTGGCCTTGCTATTGTTATCGGAGGTGCCCCACTCGGTGTCGATCCATCCGTACTGCTGGAGGCGGACGAGGGCGGCGTAGATGGTGTCCTGCTTGAGCAGGACTTCGTCTCCACTGGCCTGTTCGATGCGCGGGCGATGCCGTAGCCGCGCTGCGGGCTAATGCTGGCAAGGGTCGATTGAGCGCAAGAGCGTCGACCCGATTGCGGTGCGTCTGGCCCCTGGCAACGGAGGCCAGATGCCTCAGTGCTGGCATCACATCATAGCTGACGCGGCCTGGAGCGATGACGCGCTTCTGAAACAGGTTCGCAGCCAGATGCTGCCCGCCATGACGCGGAAACACGCACTGGCAGCCTGGATTGTGGGCGATGCGGGATTCCCGAAGAAGGGTACTCATTCGGTTGGAGTCGCTCGCCAATACTGCGGGGAGTTGGGTAAGCAGGACAACTGTCGCGTGGCGGTGAGCGTGGCGGTGGAATGTCACGGATGACGAAACGGAGCGCGATGCACCTCAGCGCAGGATCGTTTTCATCTCCGGGCCAACGCATGGGACAAAGTTGTGCCTTGAGAATTCTGTTTCCAGCCTTCCGCGCAGTTGAAGAGCCTTTGGCCGTGCCGTCTTATTCCCGATGTGAATGGAGTGTTCTTCTCTGATGCCGGCACCTCCACATGAGGTTTGCGTTGACATCTCGAAAGAAGGCTGAACTGACCATGGTAGCCATGGCATCCTGAAGCTCCTTCCCCAGTTCGGATATCAGAACCTTTCTTGTACGATGGAACACTTGCCAAGAAAGCGGCGGCAATCCCAGCTTTGACGAGATAGGCTTCAGCCGGCGGGACACGATATTGCCCTCGTTGATCGGCGTACCCACTCGCGAGACGAGGACGAAGTCGTCCGGCGCGGTAAATTTGACCCTGTCACGGATTCTGAACAGCGTCAGCAGCAACGAAGGAGGAATTGGCAAGTCTCTTTGCCGACTCTTTGGAACGCTTCCCAACTCGCAGCGATACCATTGCAGTCTGACTGCAATGGTCCGAGGAGCAATCCGCTCCCCATCCACTTCACACTCCGCATCGGTCAGGTTTATGTGCTTCCATTGAAGGCCGCAGATCTCCGATATGTTCAGCTCGGTGAAGATGGCCATGAGCATCATTTCCTTTTCCGGATACTCCATCGAACCGAGCACTTCTCTGGCTTGAGCGAAGGTGAGCGCGTGTGCTTCTTTGCGGACTGGCGCCGACATCCTGACCTGCCGAACAGGATTGTCGCCCTGAAAGCATTGCTCTTGTTTGGCATGCGAAAAAATGGCGCTGACCACATTGCGAATGTGCTTTGCCGTCTGCGGCGAATAGCCTCGATTCAGGGCAGCGGCAGTGAGCCGCTCAATATGTTCGGGCCGCGCATCGCACAGGCGCACGCTCCCCATATAGGGCCAATCCGCGGCAGTCTTCAGCCTTCCGCGCGACTCCTCCGGGCGGATGCAGAACACACGTTCCACTTCTTCCGGCACAAGCACGTGCTTCAGCATCGCCTGATAGTGCACCCGACCCGACAATCTCTTCAGAGCAACATGCTCCGGCACAAACTTGTGCTCCACGAACTCCGCTATGGTCATGCTGGATCGTTGCGTCAACTCATTCTGCTGCATCGAAGAAAGCAGGTTCCGCCAGACCATCAATTGCGCCTCCTTCTTCGTGAGTCCTCCAGGTCCCGCCGCAGGGCCGATCAAGACGGGCTCCTGCCAAGGGCGTTTATGGAGATCACTCGCGTCCACAGCGTCCTCGCACAAGCGCAGTTTCCAAAAGCCTCCCTCGACGTAGAGGGAAATATTTTGTTCCACTCTTTCTCGATCCATATCGCCTCCACCGGACCTAACGAGCGAACACACGGAATCGCTTCCCGTGCGTTCCCTGGACAAGTCTTTCGAGCGTGCCTGGCGTTCTCGGATCGCAGAGTAATGTAGGCTCAAAACAACACGAAGACGATGTGACATGCAATCCTTCGGCGCCTTCGCGTGAGAGCGGCGAGACGCCTAAGTCTGTCTTTGCTGTCAATCAAACTTCGTCCGAGCTACACGGACCCGCACGATTTGAAACCCGCCACAACTCCTCCGTCTTTGCTCTACATCAATCAGGCTGAAGAACCCTGCAAAACGCGCCGGGCTCACCGCGACGAGCTTGAGGGCTTTACGGTAAAAGTGCTATTCCACGATCAACCCGTCCGCATGAAATTGGCCAATGACGACGTTCACCCGGTCTCCGCGTTTCACCGTTCTGCGTGGATTCGAGAAGGCCATCCAGTACGACTTTCCCACCACCGGAGTATTGGCCTGGCGCAATTGCCCAACCTTTTCCAGCGACGGAATCACCAGTCGGGCATGGGCCACGGGCGAGTCCAGAAAAGCATCACTCTTCTTGTCGTTGAAGATTCTGGCCTTGACGGGGTCAAGCACGCGGTAGGTGAAACGAATCAGCTCTCCCGACTCGACGGCCTTGACGCTGAGCGAGTCGACACCCCAGATGAGTCCGAAATACTCGCCTGCCCTCTTCGGAACACGCTCCGTCCTGTACATGGTGGGAGTGCCGGCCGGTACGGACTTGGCAGCGCTGGAGGGAGTGGACTGTGCCCCCAGCGAGGAGGCCATGAAGCCGGAGCCGAAAACTCCTGCCAGGAGCAGTGAATTGATGCCAAAGAAACTTCGACCCATCGGGACTCGTTTGCTCATCAGGAAACTCCCTATTTCGGTATGCCACGCTGCTCGTGAGAAACTCGCGAGCAGCGTGGCATTGCAGTTGGTTGACTGCGATTATTGGTTCGTTCCGTTCAAGGCTGCGCTTTGTGTGCCGGCCAAGTCTGTAACGGAAAGCGTCGCAGGCTTGGCGCCGGTTGTCTGACTGGTTTGCGGCTGGAACTGCACCAGAACCGTGCAGGTCGCGCCGGGGTTCAGGGTGGTGATACCGCCGAGAGTTCCGGCACCGCAAGTCGACAGGAACGGCCTCCTGGCATAATCCGCCGCATTGGCGCCCGCTCCCGTGATGGTCCCCGCGGTGATGCCCGTCAGCGACACATTCCCCGTATTGGTGAGGGTGAATGTCTGTGCGGGGTCCAGCGCGCAGGCTGCAATTCCGAGAATGCCTGTTCCCGGGCAATTGCGCGCATGTGCGATGGTCCACGACGCCGGTGTTAGAGTTGCGCTCGCCACGCGCGCAACCCCAGTTCCGCTCAGGTTCACCGGCGAGCCGGTTACGCTGACGTTGGAACTGATTGTGGCCGTTCCGGTCGAAGCTCCAAGGGCTGTTGGCGAAAATACCACGGCAATCGTGCAGGTAGTCCCCGCCGCCAACGTTGCGCCGCATGTTCCGCCGGGTCTGGAGAACGGCGCGGTGACCGTCACGGTAATGCCTGTCACGGCCGCGGTGCCTGTGTTGTGCAACGTGAGAGTCTGCGCTGCACTGGTTGTGCTCAAGGGCACGTTGCCGAATGACAGCGGTCCGCCGGTAACGCTGGCAATGGGTGTGTTGCCCTGCGCCCTGAACTCGACCGCACCCACGTCCACATTGGTCCCCGGTGTAGCCGGTCTCGGGTTGCCAAAGAAGTCGGTGGTCGGCACCGTCGCAATCAAGTTTTCTGTTGCGATCACGATGGGCGGGATGTAGTCGATGGAAGGCGACCCCGCCGCCAGCGCGTAGTTGCCAAGCGTTGTATTGGTCACGGGATTCGTCATGGCCAACGGACCCCAGCTGATGTTGATCCAGTTGTTGCCCTCGTCCACGGTTGCGGCCGGGGTCAAGTTGAATACGGGGTTCGGAACAGTTGCGTCCGAAATACCCGGAGGCACCTGGTAGCCCAGGCTTTGATATTCAGGCGGCGTTCTCGATCCATTGCAGTACTGACTGACGACTGTTGGGTTGGAGGCCGAGTTGTGGCTACCGGGATAATCCGCAGCGTCCGTCAACACGGAGTACGTTGGCGCGAGCGTCAAGCCCGATGCGTGATTACTCGGTCCCGTGTCGCCACGAACACCGATCTCCCAATCGCTTGTGCCAGGCACGCAGGCGCCGGTACCGCCGGTAATCACCACACCGCTTCCGTTTCCTGTCGATGCATCCGTTGTTGGCTGCGTCGTCGCCGGTGTGTTGGTGAAGGCGTTGAATAGCGCCACCTGGTTCTGCTGATTCTGCAGAGGCTTGGTGGGATCAACCCCGGTCACACCGATATAGAACGCCCGGTTCTGCCAGAACACGTCGTTATACAGCAGCGGGACAGAGAAGTTCTTGCATGTGCTCCCGGCGAGGCCATGGCCCAACGGGCAAACGACCGTTGAAGGCAAGGACGCGGTCAAAAGCGCGGTGTTCTGCATCGTCACGAGGCCAGCCGGTTGCGGGCACGATGCGGTGGTGGAGCCGGCCTGGATGCAGTTGCTTCCCGGCTCGCTGGCTAACGGAGCGCCAATGGTATTGAACAGCACTCCCGCGGAGGCAGTGGTGTCGTTGGAAACGATCGTGTTGTTGACGATGTTCACCAATAACGCGTCTTGCAGCGAAATTCCGGCGCCGTCCCAGCCGGCAACGTTGTTGGCGATGATGTTGTTGGTGATTCTTACATCGTTCCAGCCCGGGCTGAGCGGAATGCCAAAGAGGCGTGTCGGATCCGGAAGCAGCGGGAAGAGACCGACTTCCGTGCCGTTGGCGGACTGGAGCCGGATGCCGCCACCGCTTCCGCTTTCTGCCGCGTTGCCCATGATCAGGTTGGCATTGATGACCAGGCCGGGACCTGTTCCATCGGACAGGCCCGGCGCGCAATCCACGTCGTTTGTGCTGCCGCACTCGGTTCCTGCCGCGGAGTTGGGAGGAGCCCCATCAGGAGCTGCGCCCATCACCACGATTCCGCCGCCGTTTGTCGGAACCGTCGGATTCGTACTCTGGTTGAATAGGATCATGTTGTGTTCAATGTCGCCGTGGTAGCTGAACCCAAGGTGAGCCAGACCGCCTCCGTCACCAGTGCTCAGGTTTCCGCACACCCAGTTGTTCTTGAACTGATAGTCATCCGAGCCGACGGCAAAGGTAACGCCGCCTGCTCCAGCCGGAGTGGACGAGAATAATTCGTCACCGATGGAAGAGTTCAACGAGACGGAGTTGTTGTGTACGTTCACCTTCTCGTTGTAGCAGTACGGGAGCTGCGTATTTGCTGCGAAGCCCGAGGGACTCACGTTCTGGTTGGTGGTTGCACTGGGATTCTCAGCTCCAGGCACCAGGTCGTTGCAGGTCCACGGCTGCTGATCGAAGCCAACCGGATTCCCGCTGTTCCCCGCCAGCAGCGCGTCCGGAGATTCACCCTGGCCGACGGTGATGCCGCCGGTCAGCGTTCCAGAGTTGTTGTAGATGCGGTTGTTCGAGATTTCCAGCTTGTGTGCCCAACCGTGGACGAAGATGCCGCCACCACCCTGGGAACTGTCCGTGATCGACAAGCCGTCAATCCGCGACGGGTTGCACATGAAGTTGCTGCTGTACCCCGTCTTGGCTCCCGCGCCCAAGGTGTTGCAATCGGCGCTGCTGTTGGTGAGCATGATCGTGCCGTGCAGGGTCCCGTCCGCGTTGACGGTCGCCGGCATCTGACCTTCGTGCGCAACATTGGAATTCGCTTCCGTGTCGGTTGCCGCTCCAAACACCTCCACTCCGGCCGGATAGCGAACCCCCTTGGCCAGCACGGTGATTCCAGCCCCTTCGTACGCACCCATCAGAGTCGGTTCCTGCAACAACTCAGCCAGGTTGCCGTTGAGCGTGGTGTCCCATCCCAGAATGCCTTCGAGCGGGATGCGATCCACCTGCGGATTGTTGGGGCCGCCGTTGAAGTAGTTCCATCCGGTTGCTGGGCAGCTGACGGCGCCCGTCTGATCGTACACATTGAGCGGCTCGCTGCCTCCGCCGCCAGGCAGAGGAACGAGGTTGCCGGAAGTGCTGTAGGGTTGACCGTTAAGCGCCAACCCAAACAGACAGTTGACTTGCTGGCGCCAGGGATCCAGCTTGCCTTCCGGTTGGGCATTTGCATTGATGACGGTGGAAGCTGCGCCCGTGCCTTGCAGCCGGACGGGCTTCCACATCAGCAGCATTTCGTTGTAGGTGCCAGGGCTCACGAGGATCAGGTCGCCCGGGGCGGCGGCGTTGATTGCGGCCTGAATCGTCGCATATTGCGACGGAACGCGAAGAGGCGCCTTGCCGCCGATGGTTACAGTCACCGCGTCCACCGACTGCTTTCCGTTGGATGCGGTAATGACCAACTGGCCGCAACGGGCATTCGAGCCGCCGTATTGCGTCTGCTGCTGCATCGTGCACTGCGGAATGTTGACTTGCACTGTGGCCGACAGGTTGAGAACGATCTGCGTGTCGCTCCAACTGGTGATGTTCGCCGCCGGGACGGTGTATCCACCTATCGTCACCGTTCCTGTGGTTCCGCCAAATCCGTAATGGCGCGTCACCGTCTTCTGGTTGAAGGGCGCCGTGTTGGCTTGTGGACCGGAGTATCCGTTGTTGATTTCAGCCTGGTTGCCTAGCGCATTGAGCGTAAGAGTCGTGTGACCCGCGGCTCCAGTGATGTAAGGGCCGCCTCCGTCGCCATTGACGGTGCTGATGGCAGGCGTGGCATCCGGATAGGCGCAGTCGGGATGGTTGTATCCCTCGGAGAATGCGGTTGTGGGCGTAACCGGCGTATCCATGTACTGGGTCTGGCCGGGCATGAACGGAATCTCGTAGCAGAACTGGCTGTAGCCGGGATTGAACAGCGGATCCGGAGTTGTTCCAGTCCCTGGATCGTTCATGCAGGTCACCATCATCGTGGGAGAATAGCCCGTCGGATTCGGCGGGTTGACTTCCCAGGTCGAGTACGTCAGGCCGTTGTAAGCGCCCCACTGATCGGTATACACGCGAGCGGTTTCGGTTCCGGTCCAGTCCTTGATCGAAATAGGCAGATTGGGCGGAGAGAACTTTTCGCCGAACTGCGGTGAGAACGGATCGAACTCCGAAGTGAAATCGTCTGTGATGACGCCGGTGAAGTGGGCTGCGGCATGCGTCGGAGTAAAGATAAAGAACTCCGCCTGCGACGAAGTCTGATCGTCGAGGGTGACTTCCTTGCGGTCGCAGAGGTTACGCTTTGCTCCGGCAAACGGCGCCACTTCCTGGGACCCTGGGAAAAGGCTGATGTAGTCGGGCACCGTGCGCTGCTCACCTACGCACGGCCAGAAGGTGTCTACCGTTGGTGTGTCACCCTCATGGCTCGGCAGGGTCGTTCTACCTAAAGTATCGGTCGGGTTCTGGCCATTATTGGCGTTGTAGTAGGCGGCAATCTGGGCCTGGTCGGGAAGGATGAACACGGCGCCCCCTACTCCGGGGAACTCCACCGTCACGGGCGCGATGAAATTGTCGCCGATGAGGATGTTCTTGTCCTCTTCCTTCACGATTTCATAGCCCGAAGGCACAACCACTTCCGTCACATACTTGCCAACTGGCAGCATGGGAGTTCCGTTTCTGTAGGGGTCGGACGTGTCGGGATTGGATATGCAAGCGGTGCAGTTCGTTCCCGTGGGCTTGCCAGTTACCGGATCCATTCCTGTCACACTGGGGAACTGGTACATGCCGTCGTAAGGCGCTGGCTGCAGTTGATTCCAGTTATGCATGCCGTCGTAGCACTTGTACTGGTCTGGAACCGTGTGCAGCGTGCCGCCATTGTGGACGGAGTTGTAGTAGTCGAGCCAGTTTGGCTGGCCTTCCAAGGTGAAGTAGAAAGGATCGGTGGTCGTCTGGCCGGGGCAGTTCATGTTCGGCACGCCGTCGGACCGGAAGCCCTGCGCCCAATCGTCCCAACTGCTGGTCTTGGTGGTATCGATCAAAGTCAGAGACACGCTGCCATCCGGCGCCGTGCCTTCCTTGTAAAGGTTGATAGTGACGCCTGGAACCAGCGGCTCCCACGTGTTTTGCGTGCCAAACACGGGATCGTCGAACGGACGGGTGGAAGCATAAATCACGTGCCCCCTGATACCACCGTTCTCGCCGGTCACATAAGGCTTCTTGCCGAATTCGAGGAAGTTGTTCTGGCCCGAAAACCCTTGCCAGCCCTCTGTCAGAACCCATGGCGGATCGATGCGCCCGGTGGAGTTGGGTGTGCTCGCCGTGTTGGGCCCGTCCGTGATCGTCTGGCCAGTGCAATCCGCGTTATTGCAGTACACAGCTCCCGGTACGTGCAGGTTGCCCGGAACCGGATTCGCCTCGTAAGTGTTCGCCTTGAACTTGCCGATCGTAGAGCTCCCGCACGGTGCTGTCGGGGGAGTCGCTCCCGATCCGCACGGCGTGCCATCGGCCGGACCACCGGCATCATAAACCACGTGAGTGCCTGTGTTCTTGTAGCGGGTTACGTCGGTTTCAATTACATACCAGCTGAACAGCGGGAACTCCTCATTGAAGGCCGCGTAGCCATTGAGGTCCGTGTTGTTGCGGTTGGAAAAACTACCGTCGCGGTACCGGACGTTGGTCTTCACGAGCGCGAGTCCGGGCTCCGCGCTCTGAGAAACGCCGTCGCCATTCGTGTCGAAGAAAGTCCGGGTATTGAAGTTGGCCTGCCATTGGTTCATGGCAATCTGGCCCATATCGGTCTCTTTGCCAGAAGCGAGCACGACTGGCGTTGAAAGGCCATCCACGAGCATGTCGTTCCACTGATCGAAGACCGTGATTCTCCACGAACCCACGGGCAGATTCTTGATTTCGAACGTTCCGTCCGCGTTGCACTTGGTGAAGGCAAAGTCTTCGCCGTCAGGATCGCCAAAGCTCACGTAGCACTGGGTAAAGGAGAAGCTGTCGTTCGATCCGCTGCTGTAAAGCCTCTCATCGGGCGTGCGGCTCATGCGCTCGGTGGTAACCAAGCCCTTCACCGAAGCCGTGCAGTCGGTGCTGCTCAAATTGCCGTCGCCGCCGGTGCACACACCGCCCTTATTGTTTGGCCCTTTCAAGCGTCCATTGATGATTGCCGGATTCGCAAATCCGATCGAAACGTGGTATCCCGCCGGTCCATATTCCTGGAAGTATCCCGCTTCGCCGATCTTGAGGAACGAATCGTGGGCCTTTTGACCGTCAAGAGTATTGGTCTGCAGCCACTCTTCGCCGCGCGCAATGCGGTCGGCCGCCGGTGTGGCGACCACGCCATATCTGCCGGGCATCATGTTGTCTACCACCGCTTGGCCAGCCAGTGGTGAGAGCGTCTTGCCATCGGCCTCGAGCCGCGGGCAGGTCACGATAGTGCCCGAAATGCCGGTCTGATTTGGATCGTTGACGCCGGTCCGCGATTTTCCGATGGGGCAGGCATCGTTGCCCGTGGCAGGATCGATTGTCCCCGCCAGGCCATTGGACAGGGGCTGGTTGAACATGTCGTAGTCCACCTGGCCGGTTGCGTCGCCCGTACCGCCCGCATCGTCGAAGATCGTAATGTTGAACCCGCCCAAACCGGGCTCGTTGGTTGCCAGCACGTCAATGCCGCCGCCCGCATCCTGCTCGCCATTGAGCGGGAAATCATCTTCGAACACAAACACGGAGAGCTTCGCAGGCGGATAGGGATTCGGTTGCGCGTAGACGGTGACGGCAGTCTGTCCGGCCGCTAGCGGAGCACCGCCCATGCCGTGACCGCCTTGTGCGTTGCCGCTCTCGAAAGCATTCGCCGCGTCGCCGGGCAGGATCGAGAGATAGTAGCGCTTGGCAGGATCCAGATGAACATTTTTGGGATCCAACGGAATCTTCTGCGTGCCCTGCCTGCAAACGCCATTGCCCACGTCGCACACCACGCTGGAGCCGGAGATTGATTGCCCCGATTCGCAGGACAGTGGACCTGTGCAACCGGTCGCCACAACCGGCATGAAGCTGGTGTGGAAGTTGGTCCCAAAAGTCGGCACAATGCCGCTGCCGGCCGTTGGACAGCCCGCTGCGGGAGGATTAGTCGTGCAATTGGGATCGACGTAGAAAGTGCGATCTTCCTCGATGATCCAGCGGTAGTCGCTGATCGTCGTCGTCTTGTTCTGGCCGTCCAGTACCGTAACAGTGGGTCCGTTGGCGGCCGGGAAGATCACGGTGGCAGAAGCGGTAACAGGGGTTCCCTGCGAATTCTGCACTGTGAAGTTGATTGAGTACGAGCCGGTTCCGGGAACGATGGCGGTAAACCCGCCCAACGCATCCGGCACAAACGCGGTCGCGCCTGCCATCGTCGTTGACGAAGTCACGATGCTCAACGGATAACCAGCTGCGTCCGTAGCTCCGCTCAAAAGGCCGGGCGCGGTGATCTTGATATAGGTGGCCGCATTCGCGGTGAAGGTGTTCTTCGCCACAGTGATGCCAGAGGCGCCCTCGATCGGCGCCGCCCCCAGACTCACCACCGCAGTCACACCCGAAGAGCATGTCGTTCCCGTCACGGTTCCATTGGCGCAATACGAGAACGAATCGGCTGTGCCAGACCCGGATGGGGTGTAGGCGAACGTGCCGTTCGTATTGAGCGCAACGGTCCCGGAATACGGGGGAGCAAGCAGAGTCACACCGTAGACATTCACGTCGTTCGCGATTACGCCCTTGGCCGGGTCGGTCACGGTAAAGGTCTTGCTCGCAAGCAGCGAATTATAGGTGTCCGGGTTGGCGACTGCTCCTCCCAGGGCGGGGGAATTCGGCATGGTCGCGCCGTTGATGCTGATATAGGCAAGCATGCCGGCGTCGCGGGCTGTTGCATTGCCTGAAAGACTCAGCTCGCGGTCGTAAATCGGGAGCGCCGTCCCCCCACTGGGCGCATTGATCATGACGTCGTAGGTTTTGCCTGGAGCCATGAACACTTCGCTTTGAACACGCGGATTTCCGGGCAACGGGTTGCCATCTTCCGCAATCAGCGAAAAGCCACCCACTGGAGTTGTCGAACCCGTCAATGCCCCGACGATCGATGGAATGTGCATATGCAGGCCGGCATTGACCAAACGCACCAGGACGTTTCCTGTAACGCCTGTGGCAGGCAACGCCGAGAACAACGAAGTCGGCAGACTGCTGGTCTTGTTGAACGCAACGCCGTTGATCAGGTAGTAGAGCGGCGTGTAGTTCACCACCGGCGGATAACAGGCCAACGCGCCGCCGCTGCAATGAGCGATGGAATTCTGCTGGAGTTGCAGGGCGGCAACTGCCGTGGCCCCTGTGCCACCGCCGCCGGTGATGGTAATCTTCGGCGCAACAACATAGTTGCCGGCATTGTTAATGTTGATTCCAGTCACTTGCTTGTAGGTTGCGCTCGTGGGATCGGTATCGATCACCGCTGTTGCTGTCGCAGTCGGGGACCCGGAAGTGAAACTGACCGTGGGCGCGGAGGTGTAACCACTGCCCCCATTGGTCACGGAGATGGAAGTGACCGGACCTCCAAGATAAGTGCCCAGCGTAGCGCTCTCGCTGAATCCCGCGGCGTTGACCGCAGTGTTGACCGCGTTGTTCTGCGCGGGATCGATTTCACTGAAGATCAACGGGATCTCCGCGTTATACGTTACGGCGGGAACGGATCCGGTCGCCGGATACGCGGTTCCAGTTCCACCTCCCGATGGGGCCGCCGTCACCACCACCACGCCGATCAATCCCATCGTTGCCTGGATCGATGGATGGGTGCCGGATTCGAGCAAGTAGGTTCCCGGCCGGGGCGCGGTCCAGGTGAGCGTTGCCGCCCCCGCTCCCACCTTGGCCTCAGTCGAGAACGACTGCACACGGGGTCCTTGTGCGGGAGGGGTAAAGACCGAGCCGTTGTTGGCAATCGGCCAGGTGGACGGTTGGTTGTTGTGGCTCGGGCTCGGGGTGCTAGTGGCTGCCTTCCCGAGGCCTCCGCCCAGTTGGCCCACGATCATGATCGAAGTCGGAACCCTATTGCCATTTGAAAATGAAAGGCTATTGGTGAGGTTGATCGTCAGGTCGGTTCCTGTCGGCACCGTGATGAGGACAGGGGACCAGCTTCCCGCTGCATTCGGGTTCGCGGCCGCGCAGGTAGCTGTTGAGCCGGTCACGACGGCGCCGCAGCTATAACCCCACATCGGCACAACGGAACCATCGGGAAGAGTCGCGGTCGTGGGGCCCGCGGTCAGATTGACCTGCTGGGCAACCGCCGCGCCTGTCATAAGGAGGAGACCAGTGACCCCTAATATTGCCACTTTCAGAGTTGTCTTGAACTCAATGAATCGCATTTCTGCTCTCCTCTCAGTTGGATTCGTCGATGACGAATTCCCGGGAATCGACGAGCATCATCATCATCATTCCGCCGGGAAACGCGTTGTTGGTTGTAATCTCGCGCTCATTGTGCGAGTGCCACATGAACGCAAAGCCAGCTTCACCGCTGGGTGAGTTTGCGATCGTGCCTGAAGGTGGCGTTACTCCGGTGCCGGCGCAGGACGTGCTAGTGGCGCTGCCTGCGCAGGTTCCGAAGGTCGCGCGCGTGGTCGCGTCCGGTCCAAGATAGGGGCTTCCTCCAAACCATGCGCCATTGGTCAGGATGTTTGGATCCGGAAGAGTCACCGGTCCGCCGCCGCCTACGTCTCCAAACGGCGCCACCTGGAGTGGCTTGTTGTGATCCTGGCACCACTCGAAATAGTTGATCTGCTGGTAGGCATTGCCGCCCGTGTTGTAGCCGTTCGCGTCAGGCGTGCACGGCAGTGTGGCATTCGCGTCGGAAGAACCGGCATGATGCCCGTACATATCCCAATTCAGCCCTCGGCCCGTGAAGTAGAAGATCCCATCCATGGCCTGTCCCGGCGTCGTCGTCGTTGTGAACAGCGGAGGGCCGGCAAGATCTTCCGCATTGCTCTGGCTGAGAATCAGGTTCCCGTCGCGTGCAAGGATGCGCACATGGTTGGCATGTTCGTGGAATGGGTGCTGCCATCGCCCCTGCCCAATAATGCGCAACAATACCTGTTCGCCCGGATGAAGATGCGGATTGCCATTGTAGGGCTGATGAGGATATTCCAGAGCATAGTTCGGGTCCATGTCGTCGGGCATGGAGCGACCGTTGATCATGAAGTAGGCCGGGTGATAGGGCTCGGTCGGAACCTGGAGACTGCAGCCCGCAGCTCCGGCGGTGCAGCCTGCCAAGGCCGTAACCTGCGCCAGCGCCTGTTCGTGGATATTCGGATCCATCTCGGAGAACTGGAAGAGATATTCGCGGTCGTAGCATGTCTTGTCGTGGTCGTATGCGGATGCCGCGAGCCGGAAACTCAATTCCTTCCAGTTGGTCTCCGCCTGAATATTCGTTGCATGCAGCCCTGCGTTGCATGCAGCGGGAACGTTGGCCGGCAGCACGATGATTGCGCCGTACAGGCCCATCTCGATCTGCAAGTCGCCTTGCGTTCCGCTGTAATAGGAGCGGGTCCCCGGAGAAGTGGCCTTGAAGCTATATTGCACCGTTCCTCCCGGCGCAGCCTCTTGCGTCAACAGTCCGGTGACGCCGCCTGTCGTGGTCACCTGAAATCCGGGAAAGAGAATGGAGGTGTTGCCAGCTGATGGGGGAAGGTTGTTGGTCAGGTTCACCGTCACGGTTTGCCCTTCCGTAACAATCAGGGTCGGGCCCGGAACTTGCATTGTGGGACATCCATTGAGGGGCTGAATGCCTGCGGGAAGGAATGTCGGCGCAAAGCCGCTGGCACAGCCATAACCCCACGAGTAGACGGCCTCACCGTCCGGCTGGGTGAGATATGCCGTTTGCGCGGTCAGGTTGAAAATTGAGGCACTGATGCCTGGAGCAGCAGCATGAGCCGTCGCCGCGAGCGACACCACCGCCACCATCACGGGCAGAAGCAGTCTTGCATTCAAATACGCGATTCTCATCATCGGCTTCATCGTTGCTCTCCTAAAGGGTGCATGCCTTGGTTGCGGGATCGACCGCACTGCAGATATGAACTTCTGTCATCAACCCACCGAAATTCTCGGCGTCGTTGGCCAAGTGGTCGAGGTTGGGAGTGAAGAGATAGAAAATCTGGCCGCTAGAGTAGGCGGAGCTGGAAGCATCCAGAATCACGTCGAGTGACTCCCCGCCCGCGAGCGTGATGGAGTTGGTGTTGTAGTACATGTTGTTGCCGCTCTGGTCGCGGAGCAGCTTTGCGTTGTAACCGACCACTTTCATCGGAATTCCCAGCGAAGCCAGGGTTTGATATTCCGTGACGTCCAGGTCCGAAATACGCAGCAGCGCTTTGCCCCCCGCCGGAATGTTGATGATCGACGGCAGAGGCTGCGAGAAGTGTTGCACCCCGTCTGCGGACTGTGTCTGCAGCGGACCCGCTGTGACCGTATCGGGATAACTGCGGCCGTTCAGCAGAAATTGCTTGTCCTTCATGTCCGCAAAGCCTTCGGGGTTGAAGGTCATGCCGACAAAATGGAAGTTCGGATCGAAGCCGTGTATCTGAAGCGGATACTCCACGTCATATGCGGTCGAGCCGTCGCCGTCGTTGTAGGCGTACATGGTTGGCTGGTTCGTCCGCAGATCAACAGGCTTGCACAGCCGTGGTGTTCGCAAGGGGAAGGTTGGCGGTGCACAGAATATCTGCTGCCGGGTTGCAAACCGTGCGCAGATCGGGCGCAGGTGTTCCGATCCCATTTTGCGCCGCCAGGGCTGTATAGAGGCTGTTTCCGACCGGTACGCGATTTTGCCGCGGGCGCACGTAGATCTGGCCTACCATGCCCATCTGGAGGTGCTCGGGAGGGGTGATGTGGCAATGCCAGAAGTAGGTGCCCGCATCCGGCGCCAGGTAGTAATACGTGAAGCTGCCGCCGATGTTGATCGCGACGGATGCATCCGGCACACCGTCGTAGAACGCGGAGGCGTTCGGGTAGCCGTGGAAGTGGACTGTGTGCTGTTCAAACAGGTCCGGCCGCATGATCATGCCCACATTGGTGAGCGTAAGGAAAAACTCGTCGTCCTCATCGATCGCCATCAACGGAGCGGGGATGTTGCCGTTCATTACTCCCACGTCCATGATGGGCCGGGGATCCACGTGCCCATCGATAGCGCCTCCATTGTCGAGATCCGGGACGATGCCCACCGCGCCGTTATAGCTAAACGCAGTAAGATCGGCAGCCGAGGTGCCTCCGTCTGTGGTGGCTGGGTCGCCCGGCGCCAAAGGTACGGAACCCCCATAGGGCGTGCTAAAGACGCTGGGGAACTGGGTGCCTGGCTTTCCCGCAGCCATGTCCGCCAGTCCCGACAAAGGGCCGAACGAGAACATGTAAGTTTGCGTGCCATCGCCCATCGTGGCGTAACCGTCGCCGCCGGATATCTGCTGGCACTTGATGGCTCCGTTCACGTTGGTGGCCGGCGCCTCATAGCCGCTGGCATTGGTTGTGAACGTCGTAGGACCGATGTAAGCCGGTTCCGCATTGTTATTCGATGCAGTCGGGTGAGTTATCGTGCTGGTTGGACATTGGACTCTGAAGGATTGTGCGGCTGCTGGCAGCGCCGCAACACCGATCAACGCCAACCCAACTAAAAATGTGCCCGTGTTTCTGTTCGACATGCGTCCTCCTCCCCCGCCAATGGCGTCTATCTTCTCTGGGCGGTGTATCGTGCCACCGTCCTTATGCTGCTGGCATTTTTTCGATACGCAGACTTGCCTTTCTTGTCATTGCGCAAGGAACACAAATCTTCGGGCGTTGTAAAGAATTTTTTACTTTAAGAATGCTTGCGTCGTGAAATAGGTCGATGCTTCTGTGAATGCTTGCTTGCCGATAAGACACCTTTGCACCGCATCGGCCAGCCCAACTTTATGCTTTGACGTTGAAGGCAGACGTATTGACGAACGATTGAAAAGGGCACATATAAGGGACCTATACTGAATTGAGTGCTTGCTCAATAGCACTGGCGCGCGTTGATTGGCCGTGAACGTTTGCTCGTTCTTGTTCGGTTTGCGGTGCGATCGCGCCTAGCCGATCCTTGATATTTCCAAGGAAGAAGCGCACTTTGTGCACGATTTTAGAGACGGAGCGACACCGGCCCAAAGGTTGTTTCTTGAAGCTGGCTGCGACCTGCCCGCATGACCAAGGCCAGTTACGCGCTTTCGCTCGATCATGTGCACGCTGCTTCATTACACTGGATGCGGCATGGACCGAGACCAGACTTTCGGTGTCTCTTGCAGCTTCATCTCGCAGAGCTTCCCGGTGTTTGCGCACGCACAGGAGGTCAGTTCTTCTGGGTCCCGCGCCCTGAAGCCAAAAGCTTGCTTTGGTCACCAGTCGGAGTCATGCCGCGAATATAAGCCACGATGGCTTTCATCTCCTCGGCGTTGAATCTGGGGAGAGGCATGCCGCCACTGTGCATGCGCACGGAATGGTGACGCAGCAGGCTCTCCAGAGTGGACTCCGGAAGAAGTGAAGCGGTTCCCGCCAATCCAGGCGCTGCCGCCGTTCCATTCACTCCTTCTTCTCCGTGGCAGGATCCACAGGAGTCTCGGTGGAACAACTGGCGCCCGCGCAAGGCCAGAGGGGACAGTGGAATCCTCACGGTGTCATGATGAACGGACTCACGATGGTACCCATCAGCCTGCACCGGGGCGGGCTGAGCCGCAGCCGCGCGGAGATCTGCAGGTTCCTGCCCACCGGGCGCTGGTGCGGACGTCGCCCCCGAGCTGGCCAGATAGGCCACAAGATGGTCCATCTGCTCCCCATTTAGGGTGACCGTTGGCATTCCTCCATCGCGCATCTTGGTGGTCGGATTGTGGAGCAGGTCGACCAGCTTGTCGCCCGGATACTTCGAAGTGATGCCGACCAGCGAAGGAGCGACCTTGGTTCCACGCGCAGTGGGGCCATGACATCCTACGCAACCCTGCGAGATGAAAAGCACCCGCCCAGCGCTCTGCGCAGTGGCGCTGGTCTCGTTCACCGGAAGTTCGGGAACCGCCGGTTGCGCAGGATAAGAGGACGGCGCAATCGCGGGCGCGGCAACTCTCTCGGCCACGGGAACAGTTTCCGCACCGACTGACTTGGCAACGTGAATGCCTCCATTCTGCGGCGCATGCAGAGATCGCAGGTAGGAAGTCAGCAATGCAATTTCCTCACGGCTAGCTTCCACGGGCGGCATTCCGCCCGCACTCATGCGCGCGTTGGGTTTTTGCAGAACTTCGCTCAGTTCCCTGTCGGAAAGTTTAGCGACGAGCGGGGAAAGCGCGGGTGCTCGTCCTCCAGCGCCGGACGGCCCATGGCACACGAAGCAGCCGTGCTCCAGGAAAACCTGTTGCCCCTGCGCAGTTGAGTCTGACAGATTTTCCGGGCCGCTGTTTGGGGGGCCTGCACTCCACGCTAACTTCATTGCATAGGATGGAGCCAGGCGCCCTTGCGCAGAAGGCAGTTGCAAGGGGACACGGCGAAGTGCGGGAACATTTGCAGCCGGCGTTCCTAATGCTCTCAGAAAGGCCAGTAGGGCCATCATGTCATCGGGCGTCAAATCCACGGCCGGCATTCGCCCTGCTTTCATGCGCGGATTCAGGGTTCTGAGCAGGACAACCAACTGACTCTCTTCGTACTTCTTCGTAACTCCCACCAGGCTTGGCGCGGCAGCAGTTCCCACACCTTGAGTTCCATGACAGCCAGAGCATCCGCGCTCATTGAAGATGGCCTTGCCCTGGGCAATCAGCGGATCCGCAGGCCCGACAGCCACCTGGACCAATCCTTCCGTCGACTCGACATACGGCTCGAACGGTGCGCGACTGTAGGCTCTTTCCTGCTCCACCTGCAGCGCGAGCTGTGCCGCGACAGGTCCCTGCTTGTCGTCGATCTGGCTCTTGATGCCCAGGTAGACCATGCCAAGCACCACCACCGCGACCGCCAGTACAGGGATCGGCCGACGCCATGGCTGGCGCTCCAGTCTGCGATCGAGAAACGGCATCAGGAAGAGAGCTATCGCCAAAAGTCCTGGGATGACGACAATGCCGGCCACAACCTTGGGCCCTTCCCAGAACTTGAGCCACTCGAACATGGGCAGGTAATACCACTCTGGCCTGGGAAGAAAATGTGTGTCCGCGGGATTCGCGATGGGACCAAGCGTCGCAGGATGCAGATAGGAGAGGGCGCCCAGAACCGCCATAATCAGCAGGGCAAAGCCCATGTCAAGCAGAACCTGGCGCGGATAGAAAGGCTCTGGCGCAAGTTTCGGCGCAATGGGATCTTCGGCCACCGGACCGGCCGGGCCTGCTTTGCGGAACAGCAGGATATGCGCGCCGATGAAGAGGAAGATCGTGCTGGAATCAGGAAGACATGGGCAACATAGAAGCGAGACAGAGTAAACGTGCCGATGGTGTCTCCGCCCCGCAGAAAGCGCGTCAACAGGTTTCCGATGAGCGGCATCTCCCCGGCCACATTGGTTTCCACGGCTTTCGCAAAATAGGCCTTCTGATCCCAGGGAAGCAGGTAGCCCGTAAATCCCATTCCCAATACGAGGAAAGAAAGCACTGCGCCGGAGATCCACAGTAACTCGCGCCTGCCCTTGAACGATCCATAGAAGAAGGTCTGCAGAAAATGCAGGCCCAGCACAATGATCATCGCGCTTGAGCCGTATGTGTGCAGGCTGCGCAGAAAAGCGCCACCCGCCACCTGTTTGGTGATGTAAGCGACGCTGGTATGCGCCGTCTCTGCAGTGGGCGTGTAATAGAGCGCCAACGAAACGCCCGTGACCATTTGCAAAAGAAAGATGAACAGCAATCCGGAGCCGAATACATAGGCAAGCCGCGCGCCGCCCGGTATCGGTTCGTCGAGCACCTTCTTCGTGATTGCTTTTACGCCGGTACGTGTATCCAGCCAGTAAAAGACGCGAGCCACCAGTGTCTGGCTCCTCGGGGCGGTTTTGCCAGGTATGCTATCCACGCTCTCACCTCGCAGTGCTCAGCCCAACAATTCCTGGTCCGGCACATTCGACCGAAGATACTCGAATTGAACCTGCAGTTTTCCGTTCTTCACCTGGGCCTTTAGAATGTCCAGGCCCCGCGGCGGAGGACCGGAAACATGCGCCCGTCTGGCCTGAACTGACCTCCATGGCATGGGCACACGAACTTGCCTTGGCTCTCCTGCCAGGGCACAGAGCACCCCAGATGAGGACAAATGGCGGACATCACCTGCAGCTTGCTGTTCGCTGTGCGGTGCACATAGACCGACTGTTCCTGCACCACCTGGCGCCAGCCGTCGAGCCGGGAAAGGGTGATGGTCCTGCTGACCGGCACGTCGGTCTTCTCAAACTCGGAGGCATCCCCAACGTCGGACCAATTGCCGCTGGTGCCTTTCGCGTACACCGGATACAGCACAAAGCGGAGCAAGGGCGTACCGACAATGGCTCCGATCAACAGCGAGCCCACGCCGAGCAAAACCCCAAAGAAGGAGCGTCTTCCCACATCGATCACGTCGGTGGTTGCGTGCCCCACGCAGACTTCACCGTCAGGCTTGACATCGCCTTGATGAACCATAAATTCGCCTCCTGCCTTGCCACGCTAAGATGTCGATGTTCTGTGCCAGCCAATAAGCGAGCAGTGCCGTGTAACCGCTGGTGTTCGGGGTGGCCTTGTTGCTTCCTGTTAGCGGCGCCTGGGCATAGAGCAGCGGATCGGCTGGCCCCGCGGTTGAGAACGCTGCCGCCGCTCCGCTGTACCTGTTGTCGAGTGGTAAACGGTGTCACCTTGAACATGCGCCCGAACCGAGTTAGTTCAGGAGGGTTTCTGTGGCACACATTGCAGGAGAGTCCTGTCTGTCCCGTAAAACTCGGAACGGCATAACCTATGCAAAGGTTTGGAAAAAGATAGAGAACCAAGGACATTCGCAAAGCCGTTCGCATAGTGCGCTCCCACACACTTGGGATCACAGCCCGCGTTCGGCCGTATCAATGCAGCCATCAAGTCCGAAGAGGTCCGGCGCCTGGCAGATGGACTGCATAACTCACAGGCACAGTCTCGTGTCAGACTCGCATCGTTCGGCAGCGCTCGAACTTTCATCGTTCTGCGCCTGTCATGCGATGAATGGTAGCCTTGAGTAAATTGGGGATTGTTTGCGAGATATCAATTGTCATGTAAAGCCTTGTAAGGCGCTTGTAAACTTTCCGATACAAACACAAATACGGCTTTGAGTTGTAGCACGGAAGCCGGACGCCGTCATTCCGACGTGCTTGCCAGAAACGTCTGCGCCTGCCCCCGGCTGGCTTTGCCAATGCCGCGGAAATGCCGCCTTCTTTCATCCCACCTGCTTTGACCTTGGACAATAATTGGCATTCCGCAACGACCGTATCATCCTAATAACCTGGTTCCGGCCAGGGGAGGAAGATGCATGCATCGAAAGCGGATGATCGTGGGTGAGTTGCGTGGCTGGTTGCTGGTTCTGAGCGCTATGGTTCTTGTCTTCTGTCAGCCCCTGTGCGGACAACAGGCAGACGGCGCGCCGGCCGCAGACAAGGAAATGTTGCAGCTCTTGTTGAAGCGGATTGATCAACTGGAGGCCAGAGTCAAACAGCTTGAGGCTGAAAAGCAACAGGGGAGCACTGTCGATTCTGCCGCTCCGCGCCGTGTAGTGGAACATCTGCCGGGCCCATCCTCAGCGGCTTCTGATATCCCAACTGCCGTGGCCAGGCAGTCTGCCGCCTCTCAGGAACCTTCTTCCTCTGCCCCGGACTCGGACCAGACCCAATCGGACAATATGATGGCGGAGCGAATGGATGTGAGCAAAACATTGCTGCGCATTCGCGGGTTCGGAGACATTTCGCTGCATGGCGACACGCAAAAAGGAGACACCACCTCCTTCTCGCTGGGACAGCTTGATTTGTTCGTCACCTCGGACGTCTCCGACAAGTTCAGGTTCCTGAGTGAGATCGTTTTCGAGGGAGGTCCCGACAAAATCTACGGCACAACCGAAGGAGAGACGAACACCTTCGGCGTCGACGTGGAACGCTATCTCTTGCAGTATTCCCACAACGATTACTTCAACCTGTCCGCGGGACGTGGACACACGGCGATCGGTTACTACAACACGGCTTATCATCACAGCTCGTGGCTGCAAACGACGACGGGGCGCCCCTTCCTGTTTGAGTTCGAGGATCGCGGAGGGATTCTTCCCGTCCACATGGTGGGCGTGTCTCTCTCAGGCCAAATCCCTTCGGGATCATTGGGTTTGCATTACGTTGCTGAAGTCGGCAACGGGCGTGCCTCACGAACTCCGCTCGATGAAGAGCCAGTTCAAAATGTGATCGACGACCAGAATCACAAGGCCTTCAACCTCGCGGCATTCGCCAGACCTGAAGCGCTGCGCGGTTTCCAAACCGGCTTCTCCTTTTATCGCGATGTGCTCGCTCCTGCCAACTCGCCTAAGGTTGGGGAGACAATTATGGCCGCACATGCGATTCTTATCCGCCCAAAGTTCGAGTGGCTAAATGAGGCATTGCTTGATCGCCACACCCTTTCGGGAACCCCTTCTGTGTTCAATACGCCTGGTTTCTATACGCAGATGTCCCGGCAGTGGGGTTCTTACCGTCCCTATTTTCGTTATCAGTATTTGAATGTCGCCAACAACGAACCGGTGTTTTCTGATGTGGACTTGAGGCACGGGCCCACCTTGGGTTTGCGATTCGATGCCAGCGAATCGGTCGCGCTGAAGTTCCAGTACGACTACACGTTCTTGCGAAATCAACCAGGGGTCAACGGACTCACTTTGCAACTTGGTTTCACTTTCTAGCGAGATGTCCTCCAATATGCGACGCCTGACGACACTTCTGATTGTTGCAGCGCTGGCCATGTGGCCACAGGCGGACGCGGCGCGCGTCCCTGTCCGATCCCCTGAGCCGTCTTCGACACAACCAAGCGTACCTGCTGAACCACTGGTCATTGTTGTCAATCGCTCAAATCCCGTCGATGACCTCTCCTTTTCTGAGTTGCGTCACATATTTCTTGGAAACCGCAGTCACTGGGCAAACGGCAGGCGAATCACTTTAGTCATGCGCGAGCCGGGGGAGCCCGAGCGCAAGACCATCCTTCGCGACGTGTGCGGCATGAGCGAAGACCAGTTGAAAACGCATTTTCTTCATGGTCTCTATACCGGTGAAATCTTGGTGTCGCCCAAGATCCTAACCTCGCCTGTCGGGGTTCGCAAATTCATATTCAACGTACCTGGGGCCATTGGCTACATGCGCCCAGCCGATGTGGACACCACTGTAAAAGTCGTGCGTGTCGACGAACTGCTCCCAAGCGAGAAGGGCTACAAACTCCGCGTACAGGATCAGGTGGTCAATTAAGGTGAGTGGGTTTTTCAAATCCGCGTTCAGTCATCGGTCGGTCGATCCCCTGCCCTTCATGGACCGCCTGTTGAGTGTCGCGTCGCGTCACAATGCCTCTCTCCTGCTCTTCATGGTTTGCTGTGGCGTCGCGGTCATTGGCGCCTTTGTGATTCGCGATTTACGGGCCGCAAATTCTGAGGCTCAGAAAATGTATACCGGCTCCGTAAATGGCCTGCAACGGATCGGCGAGTTGCAGTTCGATGCGCAGGAGACGCGCCGCGCGACTCTCTATGCCTTGACGACCAACGACAGCAACCTGCAGGTCGAATATGCAGACCAGACCCGCGAAGCGGATCAGCGCGTAAAAAATGCCATCGCCGAGTATGGCCGTCAGGCAAAGCAGCCCGCGGAAATCGCACTCGCCAAGCGCCTCTCCAACGATTGGACAAGTTACCTCGCCGTGCGCGACGAAGTTCTCGCTTCGATTCTTGAGGGAAGCACCGGCGAAGCCGTCAGTCTCGACCTCTCCGGGGGCGTGCCTGCATTCGAGCGCGTCCGACAGGATCTTGACGAAGTGAAACGACAGTATGGGGAAGACGCCTCTCGCCGTCAGGCAAACCTGGCTGCTTCCTCGCGTCGCTCCTCCGTGAGGCTGATTGGCATCCTCAGTTTCACGTTTCTTCTGTCCAGTGCTGCGGTGTGGGCCATCCAACGAAGCCGTCTGGCGAGCACCATCCAACTAGCCAAACTTCAGATGGAGTTCGTCGCCTCCGTTTCGCACGAGTTGCGCACGCCACTCGCGGTATTGAGCTCGGCCGCGGACAACCTGGCAGATGGCCTCGTCGGCAATGATGGGCTACAGAAGTACGGCGCCATTTTCCAGCATCAAAGCCGCAGAATGGGGCACCTGGTGGACGAAATTCTGCTGTTCGCCTCCACCGAAGATCGCAAGAATCGCTACCTCTTGCAGCCTCTCGAGGTTCCTTCCATCGTCGATTCGATTGTTGCCAGTACAGAAGGGCTGATCCAATCGTCGGGTTTCGAACTTGATCGGCACCTTGATCCCGACCTGCCTTTCGCAATGGGCAATCTCGCAGGCATTTCGCAATGCATGCAAAATCTTATTGGCAACGCCGTCAAGTACGGCGGCGACCACAAACTAATTGTTCTGCGTGCGTTTGCCGCCCCCCCAGAGCATGGAGCCGATCGGGAGGTGCGAATCTCCGTTGCAGATCGCGGGATTGGAATCGACGCCTCCGAACTCACACACATCTTCGATCCGTTCTACCGCAGCCCGCGCGTCCATGCCGCTCAAATTCACGGATTCGGTTTGGGCTTGTCTCTCGCAAAGAGAATCGCGGAATCCATGGGAGGAAGGCTCTCCGTGATCAGCGAGCTTTCCGTAGGAAGTACATTCACTCTGCATCTGACAACTGTGAAAGGAGAAGACATGCAGACGGTCACAGCAGCAGCCGTGCCGTCTCAGTCGCCGCGCTCATGAAAGAAAACATTCTGATCGTTGAAGACGAACAAGAGTTGTGCATGACCTTGGGAGACCGCCTGCGAAGCGAAGGCTACACAGTGGATTTTGCGGTCGATGGCAAGAGTGGATTGGAGAAGGCAAAGCAGCCCGCTTTCGACCTGATCATCCTTGACATCATGCTGCCGTTTTGCAGCGGGCTCGATATCTGTACGGACATTCGGCGTGCCGGACGAAACACGCCCATTCTCCTCCTCACCGCGCGCAGCCAAACAGTTGAGAAGATAGTGGGTCTCAAGTTGGGAGCAGACGACTATGTGACAAAGCCCTTTGACACGTTTGAACTCATGGCGCGTATCGAGGCCCTCTTGCGCCGCAAGCCAGCCAAGCCGAACGGCACTCGCACCGGCGCTCCGGATATCTATCAGTTTGGGTCGATTGTCCTGGACGTTCGCAAAGCTCGGGTAACGCAGCGTGGCGAGGTCGTCAATTTGACAGCGCGCGAGTTTCACTTGCTGCGCTTCTTCGTTGAGAATGAAGGAGTCACGCTCTCGCGCGATGAGTTGCTGGAGCAGGTCTGGGGCCATCAAGCCGGCACATTTACGCGCACCGTCGATGTGCACGTCGCAAGCCTGCGTCAAAAGTTGGAAGCTTATCCCAAGAAGCCGGAGATGATCGTAACGGTTCCGGGAACTGGCTACAGGTTTCAGATCTAGCACGAAGGAGCGATGGAACTAGCAGACGGGGCTTGCCGAGAGTGAAGTCGAGACGCGCCGGTCATGCGGGGGGTTGAACAGGGCCTTGGGAAGATCGCGATCCGCTGAACGCCAGCTTCCGGCAGAGCGAAAGCACTCCTGCTGAGTGGCATTTTTCAAGAGAGCCATCTTGTGCGGTGCCCAACACACCACACAAACTGGAGAACCGCTATCAGGAGCCTTGCCGCAACGACTCCGCCGCGCGTAGCGCCAACCCGTGCGCAACTGAGGTGAATTCGTTCCCGCTGCGAATGCGATCCTCCCCGAACCGGGTTGTGAAGATGCGGCGCACCGCGGGCACAAAGGATGTGCCTCCGGTGAGAAAGACACGATCCACCTCGCGCGGGTGAACGCCCGAACGCTCGAGGAGCGAGTCGATGCACCCCGCAATGGAGCGCAGATCTCCCTGTATCCACGACTCGAAATCATTGCGCGTGACGGGAATGCGCAAATTGATGCTGGCCAGGCTGGGACTGCCGTTACGGAAGCAGAACTCTGCGGACTGGTTGCGCGAAAGCTCGAACTTCACCTTTTGCACCGCCTGATGGAGTTGATAGCCAAGATCTTCCTCGATGAGCGTAATCAGCGCTTCAATCTTCTCCGGCTCCAGGGCGCGCAGGTGAGCGCTTTTCAGAATTTCGCGCACGTTGTTGGTGCGCAGAAATGTGAAGTAGTGCCAGCGCTCCAGGTTGGCATAGATCCATGCCGGAACTGCGGGAAGAATCTTGTTGAGCGAGCGCGCCTCTGAGTCCGACCCCAGCGCAGGCGAGACGAGCTTGCGCACGATGCGCGCATCGAAAGCGTCTCCTGCAAGCCCCACACCGCCGTTGCCCAGCAGGTCCTGCGGCGTCCGTCCTCGCCGGCGCACCCCGGGACCCACCCGCAAAAGCGAGAAGTCGCTGGTGCCGCCGCCGAAGTCGCCGATCAAGATCAATTCATCGTGATCCAGTGTGGACTCATATGCGTAGGCTGCGGCCACCGGCTCCATTTCAAAATCCACGTGCTCAAAGCCGGCCAGCTTGAACGACTCGCGCAGACGCGCGACGGCAAAGTCGTCTTCTTCCTGGGTCTCTGCGCCGACAAAGCGCACCGGCCGACCCACCATGGCGTAGTGGATGGGCGTAGCGAATTGCCGCTCGGCGTGCTTGCGCAAATCGGTGAGCATGCGCGAGATGAGATCTTCAAATTTGTAACGGCGGCCAAAAGCCTCGGTGCCCGTCAGCAAACGGCTGGGCAGATGCGACTTGAGCGACTGGATGAGGCGGCCCTTCTCTTCCGCCTCAAGATAGCGCTCGATGGCGGCCGGGCCGGTAAGCGAATGTGTCCGCTTGGGTCCGCCTGCCAATTTCAATTGTTCAAGATAGAGCACCGAGCGAAACGAGTATGTCTCCGCTCCGCCGGACGTAAACGAGGCGAGCTGCACCTGCGCATTTCCTGCTACAAGCGCCACCGAGCTGTTGGTTGTGCCAAAGTCAATCCCAACAGCATTCACCTGATTTTCGTCTTTGTTCATTTTTCCTATTATTTCGCAGCCGCAGATAAATTGCAGCACACTGGAATTCGGACCGCTGGCCCGATTGTCTGCCGCACGTGCTTTTGATCCGGCGTGCCCCCGCCGTAACGCCGTCAAATTCAAGCCAGCGGACCTGCGGCCGCAGGATGGCCTGCTGTCTATGTTTGCTCTGCGGCCTATCCGCTGCAGGTATTGCTGGCGATACCGCTACTGGTTTGCCGTGCGCTGCACCAGCGAAGAATACGCCCTCTACCGCACCTTCCACTTCGTGGAGAGAAACGCGAGTTTTTCATTCATCGTGGGCTGCGTTTTGGGTGCGGGCTTTTCTGCTTTGTGCACGGGACGCGGCGCGGGGGCCGTTAACTGCTTGATGGAAAGAGCAATGCGTTTTGCCTTAGTGTCCACGCTCAGCACCTTCACCTTGACGATCTGCCCTGTTTTCACGGCCTCGGAAGGCTCCTTGATGAAGCGGTTCGACAGCTCGCTGATGTGCACCAGCCCATCCTGATGAACGCCCACGTCGACGAATGCGCCGAACTTGGTCACGTTCGTCACCACGCCTTCCAGCACCATGCCCGGTTGCACATCGGCCAGTTCCCTCACCTCTTCACGGAAGCTGGGCGCCACAAATTTGTCGCGCGGATCGCGGCCCGGCTTCTGCAGCTCGGCCAAAATATCGTTCACCGTAAACGCGCCGGCCGAGAGCTGGCTGCGATCGACTTTTTCGAGAAGCTGCGGCTGTTGAATGAGCTGCTCAACCGAGGCGTGCAACAACCCGGCGATCTGCTCCACCACGGGGTACGACTCCGGGTGAACGGCAGTCATGTCCAGTGGATTGTCGCCGTTGCGGATGCGCAGAAAGCCCGCCGCCTGCTCAAAGGTCTTGGGGCCAATGCCCGCAACCTCCAGTACCTGCTTGCGCGAGCGGAAGGTGCCCTTCTCATTGCGGAAGGTGACGATGTTCTGCGCGGTGCGCTCGGTGATGCCCGCAACGAAGCGCAGCAGTGTCCACGACGACGTATTCAGGTCCACGCCCACCTTGTTCACGCAGCTTTCGATGACCGTTTCGAGCGACTCCTGCAACTGGCGCTGATCCACGTCGTGCTGGTACTGGCCCACACCAATCGACTTGGGATCGACCTTGACCAGTTCGGAAAGCGGGTCCTGCAAACGGCGCGCAATCGAAATCGCTCCGCGGACAGTCAGGTCGAGGTCAGGAAATTCCTGTCGCGCGACCACGGAGGCTGAGTAGACGCTGGCGCCTGACTCGCTCACCGTAACGGAGAAAATTTCATCGATGCCTTTTTCGCGCAGAAAGTCGCGAACAAAAGCATCGGTCTCGCGGCCCGCGGTGCCGTTGCCGATGGCGATGGCGCGCACGTTGTGCTTGCGCAGCAAGGCTTCGAGCTTGGGCATGGCTTCCTCATTACCGTGTTTCGAAGTGTGCAGATAGAGCACATCGTGCGCCAGCAGCTTGCCGGTTTCATCCACCACCGCCACCTTGCAGCCGGTGCGCAGGCCGGGATCGATGCCCAGCACAGAGATGGGTCCGGCCGGCGGTGCCAGCAGCAGATTGTAAAGGTTGTCGCGGAACACTTTGATGGCTTCGGTGTCGGAGCGCTTCTTCAACTCCAGGCGAATCTCGCCTTGAATAGAGGAATTCAGCAGGCGTTTCCAGGCGTCGTCGATGGCCAGTTCAAGCTGCTGCGTCCAGTCGCCCCGCTCCCGCAGCACATGCTTGCGAATGATGGCGACGGCACGCTCCGGTTCGACTTCGATGAGGAAGTAGAGCACATTTTCGCCTTCGCCGCGGCGGATGGCCAGCATGCGATGCGAAGGAATCGTTTTGACCGGTTCCTTGTACTCGTAATACATCTTGAATTTTTCCTGCTCGTCCACCGCGTCCATGGCCTTCTTGCTGACCACGATACCTTCGTCAAACACAAGAGCGCGGAGCGCCTTGCGCAGGTCGGCGTCTTCGCTGATCCACTCGGCGACAATGTGGCGCGCGCCTTCAAGAGCTTCGTCCACGCTGGCCACACCGAGTTCAGCGTTGACAAATGTGGCGGCAAAATTTTCCAGCGGCTCCGCGGTTGCCTGCTGGGCCCAGAGGTACTGCGCCAGCGGCTCCAAACCCTTTTCGCGCGCGATGGTGGCCTTGGTGCGCCGCTTGGGCTTGTAGGGAAGATACAGATCTTCCAGCTCGCTCTTGTCGAGCGTGGCCTCGATGCGCGCCTTCAGTTCATCGGTCAGCTTGCCCTGCTCCGCAATCGAAGCCAGGATGGTTTCGCGGCGCTCGGCCAGTTCGCGGAAGTAGGCCAGCTTTTCTTCAATGTCGAGAATCTGGACTTCATCCAGATTGCCAGTGGCTTCTTTGCGATAGCGCGCGATGAACGGCACTGTGCCGCCGTCGTCGAGCAGCTCGATCACGGAGACAACTCCGCGAAGGGGGAGATTCAGCAACTTGGCGATGTGCAGGAGAATTTCGGGAGAGAGTACTTTTGTTTCTTTCATGGGCAGTCTTTTTTCATCGTACATGCCCACGGGCAAAGACGCCTTCATGCCGTTGTGCAAAACACGAAAGGGGCCAGGAAGAGGACGATGCACTCGCGCCTTACGGCGGAACGCGGCCCCTTCCTGACCCCTTTGCTTGCAGCAACTTCCGCTATGCCAGTTCCACCTTTAGCGTGATGCCGATGTCGGAAATCTTCTCTGCGGGCATCTCCACCTTGAGGCAGGCTTCATCCTGATTCCACTTCAGTTCGCCCTTGGACCCGAGCAGTTCCACCTTACGGATTTTGCCCGGCTGCTGCGCGCTGGCCAGTCCCAGTGCCGGAAGAACAGCCTGCTTTTCCGGCCAGCCCATCACGAAGGCGTAGAGCGCGCCGCCCTTCACGGTGAAGCGCACATCCTCGTCGGTCAGGTCCTTCTGCTTGTCCTCGTTGAAGTTGCCGGGCTGCACTTTCACTTTCGTGGAAGGGCCGTCGCCGTAAATCTTCCACGGACGCGACGCATAAATGCCGTCGCTGTTCACCGCCATCCACGCAGTGATGTCTTCCAGCACCGTCTTCTCTTCGTGGTCCAGTTCGCCGGAGTTGGGCAACGGGAAATTCAACAGCAGGTTGCCGTTCTTGCTGACGATATCCACCAGCAGATCGATCACCTTCTTGGACGATTTGTATTTCGCGCCGCGTCTGTAGTGCCACTCTCCGATGCAGGTGTCGGTCTGCCAGGGATTCTTGGCGATGCCATCAGCCACGCCGCGCTCATGATCGAGCAGGCAGGTGCCGATCGCGCAGTCCGTATCTTCCTTGCTGGTATACACCGCTTCGGTCACGCCGCCGTGCAACTGCGCGCTGACGTTGTAAAGATGCGAGACCATCTTCATTCCGTATTCCTCAAAGGGTAGATGGCCGTCGGTGTAAAGGAAGTCGGGTTGATATTTGTCGATCAGATCGGTCATGCGATCGAGGTAATGGCGCTTCCACGATTCGGGAATCCCGTCGTCATTCCAATCCAGCTTGTCAACGAAGCGCGCGCAATCGGCGTCGTGATACAAATCCTCGAACTTGGAATCGATGCCGTCATAAGGCACTCCGGCCAGCGGACCGGTCTTGTCGACCCCGTGGCTCACTGCCCACCACTTGTAGCTAATCCACAGATGTTCGCTGACGCCGAAGCGCAAACCGTTCTTCTCGGCGGCCTTCTTCCACAGGCCCACAATATCCTTCTTCGGGCCCATGTTCACCGAGTTCCAGCGCGTGTACTTCGAATTCCACAAATCGAAATTGTCGTGGTGTACGCCCATGCTGACAAAGTATTTTGCGCCCGCTTTTTTGTACAGGCTCATCAGGGCTTCTGGGTCCCACTTGGCAGCCTTCCAGTCGTTCACCAGATCTTTGTAACCGACTTTGGAAGGATGTCCATAGGTTTCCACATGGTAGCGGTACTGATCCGTCCCCTGAATGTACATGTTGCGCGCGTACCAGTCGCCGTCTTCAATGGCCGACTGCGGTCCCCAGTGCGACCAGATGCCGAACTTGGCATCGCGGAACCACTCCGGAATCCGGTAGCTGTCGAGAGACGACCGGGTTCCTGTGAAATTCGCGCCCGCGCCCAATCCCTGGGCTTTGGCAAATCGTGATAGAGCCAGAGCGGAGCATGCGCCGCCCATCCATTGCAGTAACTCACGCCGGTTCAACGCCATTCGAGTTTCTTTCCTTTCGCGGTGCCGTTTGGAACAGAATGCGGTTTGGCAACTCGCTGGTTGCGCGGAGAAGTGCCGTGTTATTTCAAGTCTGAAGCCAGCATCGCTTGGCGCAGCCGCTGTTCCGCTTCGGCGTTCCAGTAGCCGCAATCGAGTTCGAAGAACACAGAGGTATAGGGAATCGTCATCTCCGTCTTGATGATCAGAACGCGGAAGACCTCGGCGGATTTGTCGAGCCTGGCGATGATCTGCTCATGAGGAAGATACGTGATGCTTGCGCTGGAAAACGCCGCATGCAGTTGCTGCCGGTAATCGGTCACTCCCAGCGCATCCTTCTCCGCAACAAAGCCAAGTTCCTTGTCGGCATACACGTTGGGCCGGATCTGGAGGGAAGCGGTTATCGCATCCAGGACATGGCGCACCACATCCATCTGATCGGCGTCGGCAACAATGGTCTCAATGCCTGGCTTCGACTGCGCGGGATACGCCGCATCGGCAATCACCACCCAGTTTCGATGCCCGTAGAGCGGCAACAGCGCGTTGAGCCGGAATTCCCATTCAGGCGTTGCAGACGGTTTGGAATCGGTCATCTCGTCCTCCTCGGGCCTTTCACCGCAGCTCTTCATCCTGGCAAACAGCAACCTTGCCGCACTTGCCGGAAGCCATCAGCGCGTACGCATCCGCGGCACGTTCCAGCGGGAACCGGTGCGTGATGATGTCGGCTGGATGCAGGTTCCAGCGAACCAACCGCTCCACTAGATCCTCCATGAGCCAAGTGGAAGTCACCCACGATCCGTACAGCGTCTTCTGATCGTGAATCAAGTCGGGCGAGGGATTGAGTTCCACCGTTCCGCCTTCGCCGAGAAAAACGATCTTGCCCCACTTGCGCGTGGCGCGCACCGCGGTTGCCCGCGCCAAATGGTTCGCCGAGCAGTCCACCGCGCGCTCCACGCCAAAGCCACCAGTGAGCTTCTTCACCTCTTCCACATTGTTCGGACCGGAAGCCAGAACCGTGTCGCAGAGTCCCATATCGAGAGCAATCTTCATGCGCTCAGGAACCACATCGATGCCGATGATTTTGTTGGCGCCGAGCTTGCGGCAAAGCGCGCCCGTAGCCAGTCCCACCGGCCCCAGTCCCGTAATGAGCACAGCGTGATTCCCATTGATGCCGATCTTCTCCAGGCCTTCGTAGACAGTGCCAAATCCGCAAGCCACCTGTGCGCCGTCGGCATAGGAAAGCGCATCGGGCAATGCGATCAGGTCCTTCTCTTCGGCAATCATGTACTCGGCCATGCCACCGTCGCGCTGCCATCCGTAGGCGCGGCGATACTTCTCGCTGGTACAGGAGATCATGTAGCCGCGCCGGCAATCGTTGCACACGCCGCAACCGGAGATGTGGTACACAATCACGCGATCACCCGTCTTGAAACGGCGGCAGCCCGGCCCTTCCGCCACAATCTGGCCGCATGGCTCGTGCCCGGCGATGACGCCCTGGTAGCCCTCTGGGCCCTTGCCCAGGTGCTCGTGATAAATGCAGCGAATGTCCGACCCGCAGATGGTCGAAGCCTTCACCCGCACTAAAACTTCGCCGTGGGCCGGCACAGGCACAGGTACGGTGCGCATCGCAACGGTCGAGTCTCCGGGCAGATACGCCGCGGTCATGGTTTCTTTCATCTCAATGCTCTCCTGCTTGATCTTGTTGAACATCCGCTGCGCACAGCGGCTACGGAAGCGTGATTTCTCCGCTCAAATCCCACAAGTCTTCCCAGGTCTGCCCGTCTTTCCACAGAAAAACCTGGCCCTTGATCAGGCGGCAGTTGCGGTCGAGCTTGGCGATGGCCTGCATCTCTTCGCCGCTGAGCGGATCGCGCGTAACGCACTCAAGATTAGCGCGATAGTTGTGGATGGAAAACGGAATCGGTGTCTGTTCGCGCTGCACTGCCCACTTGATGCAAACCGCCGCGGGATGAATTCCATGACGGTTGGCGATCTCGAGGATCACCGGATCTTCGGTAGGCGCGGTGTCTTCCGGCGTGCGATCGCGCTCTGGGCGACCCGGCGACCCGATGGGGCAATATCCCACCGGCTGGATGCCGTTCTCCACCACGAACTTGAATAGCTCCGGCTGCTGAAAATGCGGGTGCAATTCCATCTCGTTCACTGCGGGCTTGATGCGCGCATCGCGCAGCACCAGCTTCAATTTGGGGATGGTCATGTTGGATGTGCCGATGTGCCGCACTAGCCCCATGTCCACCAGCGCTTCCATCTGCCGCCAGGTCTTCATGTAGTTCTCGTGGATGTACGGTTTGGCGTCCGCGCTGCGCGAGGTCACATCGCAGCCTTGCGGATGGAAGTTGGGGAAGGGCCAATGCACCAGGTAGAGGTCAAGGTACTGCAAGCGAAGGCCTTTGAGCGATTGGCGGCAGGAGGCAATCACGTCGTCGTGCTTGTCGTTCCATAGCTTCGAGGTAATCCACAACTCCTCGCGCTTCACGCCGCCTCGCTGAATCTGCTCAAGCGAGGCGCCCACAGCCTCTTCATTGCCGTAGACTGAGGCGCAATCGAAGTGCCGGTAGCCCACCGCAGCCGCGCCCTTCACCGCCTCGGCAACCTGCGCGGGAGAAACGTGATCGGAGCCGAAGGTGCCCAGGCCCACCGCCGGCATCGTCGCGCCGGTATGCAACTTTCGTTGCGGCACGGCGGCGGGATTGAGGGCTGCGCCGAAAGTGGTCTGGTTCATGCAAGCTCCTTGACGACTTATAGTTATCGATAACTATGACCACCGAAGAATACGCTCCGCAGCAAATGGTGTCAAGATGGAAGCAATTCTTCCGGAAAATAGTTATCGGTTACGCGGCGGCTCGATCGATACTGGTAAAAGCAGAAGGCTTGGGGCGGTTTATTCTCAAGCAATCCAGAGGCCGACGCGGAGAGCGATGACGAATCCAGGGGACCGCAACGAAAGACAGCGCAAACCGAGCCGCGGCGTGCCGGTGCGCATGAAAGATATTGCGCGGGACATGGGCCTTTCGACCGTCACCATCTCCAAGGTGCTGCGCGGCCACCCGGACATTGGCGAGGAGACTCGGAAGCGCGTGCTGAAGCGCATGGCGGAGCTGCACTACCAGCCCAACTTTGCAGCTCGCGCGCTGATCACCGGCAAAACCTGGACGGTTGGCCTCGTGGTGCCCGACCTACTGCACCCCTTCTTTGCGCAAGTCGCCAAGGCCCTCTCCGCCGCCATTCGAGGCCAGGGCTACAGCCTGATCATTACCTCGTCGGAAGAGGATCCCGAGTTGGAGCAGCAGGAGATTGAGCAACTGCTGGCGCGGCGGGTAGACGTGATGGTAATCGCCTCGGCGCAATGGACCGTGGAGAGCTTTCGCCGCATTGAGGAGAGCCGCACTCCGTACATCCTCATCGACCGGCGCTTTGCGGGCTTGCCGGCTAACTTTGTCGGTGTGGACGACGAAGCCGTGGGACTGCTCGCCACCAACCACCTGATCGAGCAAGGCTGCCGCCGCATCGCGCACATCCGCGGCCCGGAAACCAGCACCGCGCTGGGCCGTCTGGAGGGCTTCAGGCGTGCCCTCGCCGCACATGGACTCTCGGCCCTGCCGGAGCACATTGCGCCCATCGGCACCTCCAGCGACGACCGCGGCGAGCCCGGCGGCTACGAGGCGACGCAAAAACTGCTCGCCACCAATCCGCGGCCGGATGGAATTTTTTGCTTCAACGACCCCATCGCCTTGGGCGCCATGCGCGCCATTCTGGATGCGGGGCTGAGCATTCCCGAGGACACTGCGGTGGTGGGATGCGGTAATGTGTTGTACTCGGATTTTCTGCGGGTTCCGCTCACGTCCATCGATCAGGACAGCGCCGCCATCGGCAGGCACGCAGCCGAGCTGGCTCTTTCGCTGATCGCCGCGGACGGTCCGGTACGGCCGACCACAACGCTGGTCAGCCCACGCCTAGTGGCGCGCGCCTCAAGTCTGCGTTAGCGCTGCCCAGACAAACGCCGTGATGAATTCCGCATCCTCGCCGACCGGGTAGTCGCTGTGGTTCAGCAGTCTGCGCTGAATGGCTCCCCGGGTCATATCGGCCACAATCCACGCCACTTTTTCGGCGGGCACTGAGCGGATCTCGCCGCGCTGCGAGGCCGCCTCAATCTCCTTGGCCAGGTAACGCACCGGCTCGCGCAGCCAGTCGCGGTACCGGCTCCGGGTGAGAGCCAGATGGTCGGATTCGCTGTCCATGATGAGGAACAGCTCTTTCCGGGCTTCCGCGTTTTCCAGCCGGGCCAGGATGAAGGCCTCGATCTTGTCGCGCAGCGTGCCGGCCGCATCGATCCGCTCCAGCGAGCTCTTTTTCAACGAACTCATATCGTGATCGAGAACCGCTTTGTACACCTCGGTCTTGGAGCGGAAGTAGAGATAGATTGTTCCCTTGGCGATTCCCGCCTCTTTGGCGACCTCGTCCATGGTGGCCAAAGCAAAGCCCCGGCGCGCAAAGATCGATCGTGCGGCATCGATAATCTCGGTGCGGCGAAACTCCGTCACCATCTGCTGTTTGGTTTTCATCGCAACCCGTGGCATCCCGCCGGTGTGGCGAGAGCGACCTGAAACTCAACTGACTATACAGTATACTGAAATGACTGTATGGTCATTTTAAGCGAAAAACCGGCTGCTTATGAAAGCAGCGTACCGGGCCCCTGTGCCGCCGCGCGTTCGCTGGCCCCTGGTAGGCTGGTGCGCAGCGGCACAATTACACGGCTGGAACGGAAGACCGTATGAGCGCATCCGGCAATCAACCGCCCGCCTCGGTCACCGACCACCAGGAGTGGAAGCCTTCGGTCAATCCGTGGCTGGTGGCCGCATCGGTCATGCTCTCCACGTTCATGGTGGTGCTCGATTCTTCGGTGGCCAATGTCGCGCTGCCGCACATCGCGGGCACCCTGTCGGCCTCGACGGACGAGTCGACCTGGGTGTTGACCAGCTATCTGGTCGCCAGCGGAATCATGCTGCCCGCCTCGGGATGGATCGCGCGGCGCATCGGGCGCAAAAAGCTGCTGATGCTCTCCATCCTGTCGTTCACCATCGCGTCTCTGCTCTGCGGCATGTCCATCAGCATGCCCATGCTGATTGTCGCCCGGGTGTTGCAGGGCATTGGCGGCGGCTGCATGCTGCCGCTGGCCCAGTCCACCCTGCTGGAGAGCTTTCCGCCCCACCAGCATGGCACAGCCATGGCCGTATACGGCTTGGGTATCGTGGTGGCCCCGGTGATTGGCCCCACGCTGGGCGGCTGGATTACCGATAGCTACTCCTGGCGGTGGATCTTCTACATCAATCTGCCGGTGGGCATGCTGGCTCTGTTCATGGCCAACCAGTTCGTCGAGGACCCGCCATATCTCCGCAACAAGTTTCGTGGGGCCATCGACTATCTTGGCTTCATCCTGATGGCCATCTGGCTGGGCACTCTGCAACTGGTGCTGGACAAGGGCCAGGAGGATGACTGGTTCGCGGCCAGTTGGATACGTTGGACGGCCGCGGCCTCGGTCCTCGCGTTGGCAGGCTTTATTGTGCGCGAGCTGACGAATCGGGAGCCGATTGTCCAATTGCGCATCCTGGCCAACCGCAACTTTGCGGTGGGCACGCTGATTGCCAGCCTTTACGGCTTCACGTTCTATGGCGTCATCGCAATATTGCCCTTGTTTCTGCAGACCTTGTTGGGCTATTCGGCGCTGGATAGCGGCCTCGCCGTGAGTCCGCGCGGCCTCGGTTCCCTGCTCTCCATGGTGATCGTGGGAGTGCTGGTCAACTATGTCGACGGCCGCATCTTGCTGGCCGGTGGATTTGCGATCTTCGGCTACTCGACCTTGATGCTGAGCCATCTCAATCTGGGCATCTCTATGGGGTCGGTCGCCGTGCCCAACTTCATCAACGGCTTTGCCGGGGGCTTCGTCTTTGTTCCTCTCACCACCATGGCCATGGGCATGCTGAAAAAGAACGAGATAGGCAACGCCTCCGGCATCTACAACCTGATGCGCAACATCGGCGGCAGCATCGGCATCGCCATGGTGACCACGAACCTGGTGCGTGGCGCACAGACCCACCAGAACTATCTGGCGGCCAACCTGACGGCGGGCGACCCGACGACCATGGCGTTCGTGCATGGCCTGCAAGCCAAGATCCACATGGGCGGAGCCAGTGCGGCCGCGGCGCAGCATCTGGCCCTGGGAGCGGTATACCGCAGCCTTCAGCAGCAGTCCTCGCTGATGGCCTATGCCGACAACTTCCAGTCCCTGGCGTTCCTCTCCCTGCTCTGCATTCCGCCGATCCTGTTTCTGCGCCGGCTGCACAAACGCTCGCGCCGCGGTGATGACCAGCCGGAACACTAGAGCCGATTGTTCCATCTCCGCATCGGCAAAATTTGACATAAAAGCGGGGTATTTTGGCCAAAAATGGGCTGAAATAGGCCGTTTTTGCAGGCCTGTCATGTCCTGAAATATTCTCATAAAGCATTCATTATGTGCTTCTTACCATCAAAAATAGGGATATAACAGGAGTTGCAAATTGCGGTGGGGGGTGGGGGGCAGAAGTGGTACGAAGCGGGCAAACAACGGCAGTTTGGACCGCATGCTTCTCTGCCTATCTGCCAGTGTGCGCCAAGGAAGAACAATCTTCGGCAAGTTGGGGTCGAAACTGCGACTCCGTCGGAGATTTTCCGCGCTCCTGACCGCATAATTTCGCACCTTGAGTTTGTGCTTTCCCAGGTTTCAAAATCGAGACCTGGGGCACCCGGCGAGCAGCGGACATGATTCGTTTACCCTGTCTATATCAGGAAGTAGACCGCATAGCCCTCGAGGTGCGCATGGATACGGCGGTTGTGGTTTCAGTCAACAGCGGTTCAAGTCACCAGTTCAGCAAACGCCCGCAAACGGTGATTGAGCTTGTTGCCGGCATGGGCGTGGCAGGGGACGCCCACGCCGGCCCAACCGTGCAGCATGTCTACGACAAGCGGCGGGACCCGGACCGGCCCAATCTTCGCCAAGTTCATCTGATACATGCGGAACTGTTCGAACTTCTGGCGCAGAAGGGTTTTGCGGTCGGCCCCGGCGAGTTGGGCGAGAACATGACCACCCGCGGCGTCGATCTGCTTCACTTGCCGGAAAGCACGATCCTCACCATCGGCAACGCGAAAATCCGCGTAACAGGCCTGCGCAGCCCTTGCTACCAAATCGACCGCTTTCAGCCCGGCTTGATGGAGCATTTGGTCGAAGATGCGCGCAGCCGCCGCTATCTTTGCGGCGTGATGGGTACCGTGGAGTCGGACGGCCTAGTGCGGCCCGGCGCCCCCATTTCCATCACCCTGCCGCCGGGCGAACCTCACCCGCTTGGCGTTGTCTGAAGCCCGAATCCTGTCCGCTAGACTTCCGCGCGCACCAGCACGCAGGTGATGTTGTCGTGGCCGCCGGCCTTGTTGGCGGCACGAACCAGCTCGGCGTTCAGGTCGTCGAGGTCCAGCTTGGCGTTGAGCAGGGATTCGATTGTGACGTCGGTCAGCTCGCGGGTCAGCCCGTCGGAGCAAAGCAGAAACAGATCTCCCGGCTCGGCCTGCAGCTCAAAAGTGTCAGGAGTCACGCGGCACTGGGTTCCCAGCGCGCGGGTAATGACGTTGCGCAGCGGGGAGCGCAAGGCCTCGGCGCGGCTCATCCGCCCCAGGCGAACCTGCTCTTCAACCAGCGAATGGTCCAGGGTGAGCTGCTCCAGGCAGCCGTTGCGCAGCCGGTAGCATCGGCTATCGCCAACGTTCAGAATCCACACGCGGGCGCCTTCGACCACCAGGAACACCAGCGTGGTGCCCATGCCGCTGAGCCGGTAGTTGCGCTGCGAGCGAGTATAGATGGCATCGTTGGCGGCGACGATTGCCTCTTCGCCCAACTGCGGCATCGGCGCCGTTTGGCCCGTAAAGCGGCCATCGAACACGCGCAGCACTTCGTCCACCGCCAGCGAACTGGCGATCTCTCCGGCTGCAGCTCCACCCATGCCGTCGCAGACGGCAAAAACGCCGTCCTCGACAGAAAATCCGAATGCGTCTTCGTTGGAAGGGCGCTTGCGGCCGCGGTCGGTAACCGCCGCAGCCGAGTAATGAAGGACAGCCGTGGCCAAGAAAATGTCTCCGTTGCCCAGTTTACATGGGGCAGGGATTGCGGGACGCGGAGAAAAGCCTCCGCTCAGCGTCCGGGGGGATGACTGCCGCTGTCGGGCAGCAGAGGAGGCGCAGGCAATTCGAAGATTTCGAGGTTCCCGCCGTTCAGAATGGCCACCCGCCGCCCGGAAGGAGAAATGGCCACATTGCCGCCCGCATCGAGCGGCGGACTGGCCTGCGCCGTCAGCGCCACCTGCCCACTGGCGGCGTCGAACACCTCCACAATCTGCCCCTTCACGTCCTCCCGGCCAAAGGGAGAGGACGCATCGATGGGGTGAGTCAGGGCCAGGGTCTCCCGAGCCAGCCGCAAACCGTTTGGCGCCATCACCAGCCGCGGCCAAACCTGGGTGGACGGCGTGTTCTTATCCCACAGGCGGCGGCCGTCGGTTGTCATCGCCACCAGTTTGCGGTCGCCCACGGTGTTGCAGGTGGAGACCAGCACCTCGCGCTGCGCAATAAAGTCCAGCGTCGGTGTACAGGTGGAATCCACCTTCCCCACCGCGCTGCTGCCGCCAGTGAACCGGTTCAGATTCAGCAGCCACTTGGTGTCCCCGGCGCGTAGGCTCTCCAGGTAGCCGTCCGCGTTGATGGGCAGGCGGGCGAGCGTGGAAACGTGGCCCACCAGCATCACTTGTCCCGTATTGCGGTGCAGAATGCGCACCACCATGTCGGACGGTGTGCCGGGCTTTTGTCCGTCCACCGTCACATTGGCCGCTGCGCTAGCAGGACTGGGCACGTCGCCGGTTTTGGGTGCCTGGCCCGCTGGCTCGCGAGAGTTGGTCACCAGAAACTGCTGCGTGGGATCGAGTTCGACAGACACCAGCGGCCCCGGAAAGCGGAGCAACGGCTTCAGCGTCAGGGAGGCGTCGCCCTGTTGCAGGCCGTCGCCATCGCGCAGCAGAAAATGGCCATCCTTGAGCATCCACAGAGAACGCGACCGGTCGTGCAGACTCCAAACCGCCTCGGCCCGCACCATCCCCGTGGGCAATTCCAGCACCAGCGCCCGCATGTGGTGCTCTTCGGAGTCGTCTTCATCGCCAGCCTTGCGCTCGCGGTGGATCAGTCCCGGCACGCGAAAGGTGAACAGCAGCCGGTCTTCATCCAGAAAATCCAGTGAAGTGAGGGTATACAACTGTCCCAGGTAGAGCGGACCGGGGGCGGTATACCCCAGCGGCTCCACGGGAATGGTGAAAGCAGGCGGCAGTGAAGACTTGCCGGCAGCGGAGGCCGAATGCGCAGGCTGGACGGGAGCCGGAGCAGGGGCCAAGCTGACGCCGCCTTGCTCCTGCGCGGACGCAGTTGCGCCCCACGCGGCCGCCATAAGCCCCAGGCACGCGCCCATCCACACACCTGCCGGAAGATGCCGTTTGGTCATTGAACCCTATTCTCGCCGATGTGCCGGGTTTTGGGCAGTGATACGGCCCGGCCCTGTGTGTGCGACAGTTAAAGAGGGATGACTGAGATTGCGACGACGGGCCGGCGCACGGCGATGCTGGGTTACGCAGCCTGCGCACTGGCCGGATGTTTGTGGGGCACGGGCTTCTATTTTGGCCGGCTGGCGCTGAACGAAATGAGCGCGAACCACATGGTGCTCTATCGCTTTCTGTTTGCCTGCCTGGGCGTCGTGCCGGTGGTTCTGATCAATCGCAGCCGCTTCCGGTTTACCCCCCCCGAATTCCGCATGCTGCTGATCTGTTCCATCATCGGCGTGCCTATCCAATTTCTCATTCAATTCAACGGACTGGCCCTGACCACGGTCAGCCACGCCTCGCTCATGGTGGGCGCGATGCCGGTTCTGCTGGCCGTCGCGGCCGCCATCTTTGCTGGCGAGCACTTGGACCGCTTCGGTTGGATAGCGCTCTGCGGTTCCACGCTGGGCGCGGCGCTCATCGTCCTGGGCGGTAACCGGGGCACGGGCGGGCATGGCCAACCGTCGCTGGTGGGCGACCTGATGATCGTGGCCTCGCTCTGCACCTCCCTTGCCTGGATTCTGCTCTGCAAAAAGCTCATGCAGGCCCACAGCCCCGCCGTCGTGTCGGCCTACACCATCCTCTGCGGGACCCTCATGCTGGCCATCTGGGTTCTGGGTCCATGGCTCCTGAGCCCGCTGACCCACCAGCAGGTTCAGCCGCCACCGTTCTTCCACGTCAGCCCGACCGCCTGGATCGCACTGGCCATAAGCGGCGTGTTCTGCACGGCCACCACAACGCTGCTCTGGAACTGGGGCATCCACCGTGTGCCCGCCTCCCGCGCCGGGGTCTTTCTCAATATCGAACCCGCTCTGGGCTCCTGGCTCGGCGTGCAGTTGCTGGGCGAACACCTGGGCCCCCACGCCTGGCTGGGTGGCGGACTCATCCTCACCGCCGCCGTGGCCCTGACCACCCGCGGCCATGGACAGGAACCAGCCATTCCGGAGTAGGTCGCCTTCCTGCCGCACGCACTTCCGTTGTAGATCGAAAATTTCTTTCGGGAGTCGTGGGACTTCACAGGTTCCTGAAACACTCCCATCGGAGCGAGACGGGAGTTTCATCTCCCCCTATAAAGCACACAGAATCAACTAAAGCTTCAACCCATCGCATTCCCGCGTTCTCCAGGACTGGAAGAAAAGACAGCACCACTGGATACAGCGTCTGGTTACTTCAGTGCCCCCTGCGGGCCTTGCCCCCGACCGCCCTCGAACGTTAGTTTGAAATTTGTATTAAAGATTGGCGGACCTTGAAGTGGCACTTCTCACCTGGAACAGCTCGTGCAGCGTCGGCGTACAGGCCATGGACGACCAGCACGGCATCCTCATGGACACCATCAACGAACTGCAGACGGCGCTGCTCCACGGCTGCAGCCGGGAACAGGTGGAATCCCTTCTCGACCAACTGCTGAAGTTCACCAGCATGCACTTCCGCGGCGAGGAACAACTCATGGAGCAGCACGGGTTTCCCGGCCTGGCCGAGCACTGCGCCGAACACCACCGGCTGCTGGCCGAAATTCGGGAATCGGTTCATCGCCTGCACCGCAGCGGAGACGTACAGGTGCGCTCGCTGCTGCAATTCCTGCACGACTGGTATCTGGAGCACTTCGCGGGTCCCGACCAGGAGTATGGCCCCTGGCTCAATGAGCACGGCATCGACTAATTCCCCGCCTCTGCCGTTCAACTTCTGCTTTTTCTTGCCGATAGGTCAGTTGCCGGCACCCTCTGGCAGGAGAATCTGAATGGCCCTCATTACCTGGACCGACAAGCTTTCCGTTGGCGTCAAAACCATCGACGATCAGCACACCATCCTGTGCGAAACCCTCAACGAGCTCCACGCCGCCATGATGAGAGGCCAGGCGCGCATCATGGTGGGCAGCCTGCTGCGCACGCTGGTCGACTATACCCACCACCACTTTGCGGCCGAAGAAGCGATGATGAAAGCCGCCCAATATCCGGGACTGGCGCAGCACTGCATCAAGCACCGCGAACTGACCAAAGAGGTGGAAGAGTACGTGGCGCGCTACGAGCAGGGCGACATCACCCTCAGCCTTCCGCTGCTCAACTTCCTCTCCAACTGGCTCACCACTCACATCCAAAGCGAAGACAAGCAGTACAGCCCCTGGCTGATCCAGCACGGGGTGCGATAGGGCATGAAAAAAGGGCGCGGCTCCCAGGCCGCGCCCTTTCAGAAATCAGCGGATTTTTGCTCCCGCTTTACCCTTCTAACGAGAGTTGCACCGAACCAAACAGCGGCGAGACCGGCTTCGGTTCCGAGGCCAGATCGTAGACCAACCGCTCCATCACCAGCCGCTTGTCGGGCGGAGAGGAGCGCAGTTCCAGGTCCGCGCGCGCAATCAGCCGCAACGCCCGAGTCAGTTCGCGGCGGCTCTTGTAGCGGCGCGCCTGCCGGATCAGGTCGTCGGCGGCAAACGGCGGCATGCGGAAGCCCTGCCACAACGCCTGCCAGATGGCGCGCGAATCGCGCACGTTCTTCTCCAGAATCACCAGCATCTGCCGGAAGGTGCGGGCCAGCATGTAGAGGTGGCCGATGGCCGCGTCGTCGCCGGCGTCGGAACTGTTCAGCAGCCCGTGCAGCAGGGCCAGCGCGCGAACCCGGTCATGAGCGCTGATGGCGTCGGTCAACTCGTAAAGCGAGCGCTGCTTGGCTCCCAGAACCATGGTTTCCACGTCGCCCAGGGTGATGCGGCCCTTGCCCAGGGTATAGAGCAGCAGCTTTTCCAGTTCCGATGAGATCAGCATCATGTCCGCACCCAGCGCGTCCACCAGTTCGCGGGCCGCGTCGGGATCCACGCGGGTGTCGGCCTGCTGCGCGGTAGTTGCGATCCAGCGCATGGCGTCGTCTTCATTCACGCGCGCCAGTTCCACCATGCCGCAGTGCTCGCCCAGAGTCTCGGTCAGCCGCTCAAAGCGGTTCTTGTCGTCCAGTTCCATGCGCCTCGTGTCGGAAGGGATGCTCAGGAAATCGGCCACAAAAATCAGCAACGCCTGTGGGTTCGGCGAGCGGAAATAGCGGCTGATCGCCGCAAACTCATCCTTCTTGGCGCCGCGGGTATAAAGCTGCCGCACATTGCGGACAAAAATCACCTGGAACGGGGCCATCAGCGAGGGAGTCTGCGCCTGGTCCAGCACCTCGAAGATCGAGGTCGTGGACAGATCCAGATCCGCCAAGCAAAAATCCTTCAGCTCCGGGGGCACAAAGGCTTTGAGTACGGCGCTCCGGCAGCGGTCCAATAGAAAACCTTCGTCGCCGGCCAGTACATAGCCGGGACGAAGCGGACCTGTGCCTGCCGCTGCGGCCTCGATCTCCGTCACAAAGCGGCCAACGGCGGCAAAGCCGGCGCCCCAGCGCGAGCCGCTCAAAGGACTGATCTCCGTGCCGTGCGGCTGATAGATGCGTACATCATGCGGCTTCAGAATACCTTCCCCGGCACGGTAAGGCCAACCCCGGAAACAGAACCAGAGAACCAGCGATGCCAGCAACCACGCGCCCTGCTGGGCGCAAGGGCCTTTTCCACAGCTGCCGGCCAGCTCTCCGAAATCCGCGGACTCAGGCGGGTAGGGTGACCATCTAGTGAGTAATGCCGGTTACTCCGTGCCGATACTGGACTCCCGTACCGTTCGCGATTGCGAATTTCGGCCTCGTCTTTGCTCTTTTTACTTGGCGCAGCGCCAGTCCGAGGGTAAACTCTGCTCCAACCTTGGCCTGTGAGCCGTCCCCACTCGCGCCTCGGAACGTTCGCCAGGCAATACTTGGCGCGTCAAAGCATGCGGCTCCTGCCCCTGGGCACCCCACCTGTGAAGGAGAAGCACGATGGTCGATTCCAGCCAGTGTCTCCGCCTGGCCTCCCTGCTGGCCCTTGCTTCCGGTCTTGTACTTCCTACTGCCGCACAGACCGGCCCCGCTTCGCAATCCCGCATTCGCACCGCCGTTGACGATGCGGTGCGCGTCACCCTGGCGGGCAACACCCGTCCCGAGGCGATCCCCGCCAACGACCTTGGCCCGGTGGACGACGGCCTGGCTCTGGAACACATGCAGCTGCTCCTGCAGCGATCTGCCGCGCAGCAGGCCGCTCTGGATGCCTACACGGCGAGCCTCTCCGACAAGAGATCGCCCAACTACCACAAGTGGCTTTCTGCCCAGGAACTCGGCGCGCGTTACGGCGTGGCCCAGCAGGACATCGACCAGGTGACCGCTTGGCTCAGGATCCACGGGTTCACTGTGAATGTCGTCTACCCCAACCACATGATCATCGACTTCTCCGGCACGGCGGCTCAAGTCCGCGAGGCCTTCGGTTCGGAGATTCACAGCTATCAGGCCAAGGGCGCGCGCCACATGGCCAACGCCATCGACCCCAAGATTCCGGCGGCGCTTCAGCCCGTGGTCAGCGGCGTGGTCTCGCTGCACAATTTCCATCCCCGGCCCATGAACAGGCCCCGGGCCGACTACACCTTCACCTCCAGCGGCTCAACCTACTACGCCGTCACCCCGCCCGACCTAGCCACCATCTACAACCTGACGCCGTTGTTTGCGGCCGGCTACACCGGCACCGGCCAGACCATCGTGGTGATTGAAGACACCAATGTGTATTCGACCGCCGACTGGACCGCCTTCCGCAAAGCCTTCGGTCTGTCCGGCTATACCGCGGGCTCCTTCACCCAGGTGCACCCGGCACCCAAGAGCGGCACCAACAACTGCGCCAATCCCGGCGTACTGGTGGGCAACGACGGCGAGGCCATCCTCGACGCCGAATATGCCTCTGCCGCCGCGCCCAATGCCGCCATCCAGCTGGCCTCCTGCCAAGACACCTCCACCACCTTCGGCGGCCTGATTGCCCTGGAGAACCTGCTCAACGCCAGCTCCGCGCCGCCCTCGCTGGTCAGCATCAGCTACGGCGAGTGTGAAGCGGAAAATGGCGCCACCGCCAACGCAGCCTATAACGTGACCTACCAGCAGGCTGCCACGGAAGGCGTCTCCGTGTTCGTCTCTTCGGGAGACGAGGGCGCGGCCAGTTGCGACGCCGACCTCGCCAAAGCCACGCACGGCATCGGCGTCAGCGGGTTCGCCTCCACTCCCTACAACGTGGCCGTGGGCGGAACCGATTTCGGCGACGCCTATGCCGGAACCGACAGCACTTACTGGAACGCAACCAACACCAGCACCTACGGTTCGGCCAAGAGCTACATTCCCGAAATTCCCTGGAACGACTCCTGCGCCAGCGCACTGATTGCCACGGTGGAAGGCTATGCAACGACCTACGGAACCAGTGGCTTCTGCAACAGCACCACCGGCAAAGACTACTTCCTGACCACCGCCTCAGGCAGCGGAGGCCCCAGCGGTTGCGCCACCGGAAGGCCCAGCACTACCGGGGTGGTCAGCGGCACCTGCAAGGGTTACGCCAAGCCCTCTTGGCAGTCGCTCGTGGGCGTGCCCGGTGACGGCGTCCGCGACATTCCCGATGTTTCGCTGTTTGCCGCCAACGGCGTCTGGGGCCACTACTACCCCTTCTGCTACACGGACGCGGCGGGCGGCGGCGCTTCCTGCTCCGGCGCGCCCAGCACCTGGGCCGGAGCCGGCGGCACCAGCTTCGCCTCGCCCATCCTGGCCGGCATGCAGGCGCTGGTCAATCAGAAGTGGGGACGCCAAGGCAATCCCAACCCCATCTACTACAAAATCGCCGCCGCCGAGTACGGAACCAGCGGCAGCTCCACCTGCAACTCCACCAAGGGCAACGCCGCCGGATCGGCTTGCGTTTTCTATGACGTAACTCAGGGCGACATCGACATCAATTGCACCGGCACCCACAACTGCTACCGGCCTTCGGGCGCCAACGGCGTGCTCTCCACCTCAACCACCAGCTACGCGCCCGCTTACAAAACCGCAACCGGCTGGGACTTTGCCACCGGCATCGGCACCGTAAACGCCTACAACCTGGTCTTCAGCGCCAGTTGGTAGAACCGGTTCCCTCCCCCAGGGATACCGGACGGCCGGGAGATGCAAATCTCCCGGCCGTCCGGGAACATCAGGGCACTCTTCCATGTGATTGGAGTTTCTCGTCTATATCGGCTGCGCGTGGTCACTGGAATTTGGGTGTCCCCTCCTTGCCGCGCTCTTGCGCCAAGGGTCGGGAAGCACCGCGCTTACCTGTATGAAGCAGCAATAATCTCTAAAACCCTTCCAGCACATCGGCCACCAGCGCGTGCGCAAACTCGCGCGAGAGCCGCTCCATGGCCGCCGGGTTCTCCTGCAGAAACGTGGGCAGGTCGGTGGTCGACTGGTACTGCTGGCGGAAGACATAGTTCTTGTTCTCGTAGAGAACCCGGCCGTCCCGCCCATTCAGCGTCACCGAAACCACCATGGTGATCAGGAAGCTGGACGACTCCTGCGTGGAGGAGTTGTAGGTCAGCGGAGCCACCGATTCCTTCAGAATCGTCCCGTGCAGCACCGCGTCGGCGTCCGTATTCTCACTCGGAGTGACCCGGAACTGGGTGCGCGTGGCGAACTCGCGGATCACCGCGTCGGTCATGGTCACTTCGGTGTGATACGCCTCGGTGCGCGTAGCAAAAATCGGCACCGAAAGCGTGTGTACATCGGGCGGCAGATGCGTGGCCGCGCCCAGCGTGTGGTACCCGCATCCGGAGATGCCCACGAGAGCGATCAGGGCCGTCAAAATCAGGGGCAGGCGCATGACTCATCTTACCGCGCACCCGCAGCCCCCGTTCCGCCTTCACACCCAGGCGATAACCAGCGTGCCCATCCCCGCGGGTGACAGTTTCAGCCCGTCGGCGCGGTTCCTGAAGTAGAGTTCGTTGAGCCGCCGGTAATCCACCTGCTCCCGGCGCTGGAACCCGGCCCGGTCCAGCTCCGTTTTCAGTCCCTCCAGCGTGAAAAACAGCCGGAACGGCTCCCCCGCGGCAGCCAGGCGCGCCGCCAGCCGGTCGAAAACGGCCCTCCGCGCCGGGGTCAGCGTCTCTGGCGCGGGCGTGTAATCAAAACTGACGCCGCTGCCGGCAGGCAGTTGTCCAATCGTCTCCAGGGTGGCCCGAAAGGCCTCCAGCGTCAGGTAGGGCACCACACCCAGCCAGCTGAAAAATGCCGCCGCACCGTCCTCGAATCCCGCCTCGCCGAGTCCCTCGGCCAGCGTCTGGCGCTCAAAATCCAGCGGGACAAACGTCAGGTTGCCGGGCAGCGCGATCCGGGCATCGGCCAGCAGTCCGCGCTTCCACTCCTGGGTGGCGGGGAAGTCCACTTCAAAAACCCGCAGCGCGGGATACGGATTGCGATAGGCAAAGGTGTCGAGCCCGGCCCCCAGAACCACGTACTGCCTGACCCCGTGGGCCACGGCCTCGGCCAGTTGGTCTTCCACGTAACGGCTGCGCGCGGCCATGAAGCCGCGAAAGTCCCGCGCCACCTTGTGGCTGGCGCGCTTCATGTCCCGGGCAAAGCCCGAGCCGATCAGCCGCACCGCGATCGGATCCTCCAAAATGCGCGGCCGCTCCACAAACTGGTGCGCCGCGCGGCGAATCCCCACGCGCAGGGCGGTCTGGCTGGCTTTCCCGATCTCCATGCATGCAGTGTACCGGTCCTCGCCATTTGAGTGCGCAGCCCTCCGCCCCAGGGCAATCGCATGAATGCCCTTTGTTCTTCAAGTCGGTTCTGTCCATTGCCATAGCAAAGAATCAACTGCCAAAGCACAGGATCAACCACGGTCTTCCCGGAGGGAAGAGGTGAAAATAGCCCAGGGTGGACCCTGAGCAAGGCGAAGGGGAAACCCTGGGACAGCATCCAGATCGTGTCTTGCGCGCCCCGTAGGGCCGCGCTGAGGCCCTTCTGCGGCACGGACCCACCCTTATGCGATTGCGCAGCCCTCCGCCGCCGCGCCGCGTACCATGGTCTCTATGAGCTGGATTGGATGGGCATTGCTCTCCGCCGTCTTTGCCGCCGCCACCGCCCTGCTGGCCAAGGTGGGTGTGGCGCATGTGGATTCAAACCTGGCCATGGCCCTGCGCACCACCGTGGTGCTGGTCTTTGCCTGGGGCATCGCCATCGCGCTGGGCAAGCACGGCGAGATTCGCGAACTGGACCGCCGCACCGTGCTGTTTCTCACGCTGTCCGGACTGGCCACCGGACTGTCCTGGCTGTGCTACTTCCGTGCCCTCCAGTTGGGCCCGGCCTCCCGCGTGGCGCCGCTCGACAAGCTGAGCGTGCCCCTGGTCATGGTCCTGGCCTGGCTGCTGCTGGGCGAAAAAATGACCCCGCCGGTTCTGGTGGGCGGCCTGCTTATCACCGCGGGAGCCATCGTGATGGTGTTGGCGTAAGAGGCTGCGCGGTTTCCCTATACTGAAGAGGAAGAACTCTCCGCTGCAAACGCATCTCATGACCGACAACGCACAATCCGCTGCCCCTCCCCGCCGCATCGTCCTCACCGGCTTCATGGGCTCGGGCAAAAGTACCGTCGGCCCCCTGGTGGCCAGCCGGTTGGGCTGGAGCTTTGTGGATGTGGATGACGTGATCGAGGCCGAGGCCGGCGTGCCCATCAGCGAAATCTTTGCCAAACACGGCGAAGCCCACTTCCGCGCCCTCGAACACGCGACCATTGCCCGCCTCTGCGCGGAAGGCGACGCGCTGGTGCTGGCCCTGGGTGGCGGCGCCATCGAGCACGCGGCCAGCCGCGATCTGCTGCTGTCCAGCCCCGGCACCCTGCTCGTCCATCTGGAGGTCGAACTGGCCACGACCCTGGCCCGCTGCCGCGGCACCGAGCATCTGCGGCCCATCCTGGCCGACCAGCCCAACCTGGCCAGCCGCTACCAGCGCCGCTTGCCGCTCTATCGCGTAGCCCACGTCTCCATTCCCGTGGACGCCCTGACCCCTGAGCAAGCCGTGGACGCCATACTGCAGGCCGCACGGCTGGGCTGAAAAAGAACGCTTTCCCAGGTCCTTCCCCCGCTTGCTATCATCAGCACAGACTCCCGGTAGCTGCAGAGTCCGGGCTCTCTCCGCAGAGGTCGACGCACGCTCAGATGACTCCCACCTCGCAGGCTGAAGCACTGGAAATACACGACCCTCACTCCGTTGAGCACCCCGGGCACCTGACGGTTCATGCGCCGGAACCCGGCGCCACGGCCACGCTCATCCACGACCTGCGCGAGCTCTTCAAGGTCAAGGTCGTCACCATGGTGCTGGTCACCGGATGGGGCGGCTTTTACCTGGGCTCCCTGCAGTCCGGCATCTCCACCATGCAGCGCGGCCTGCTCGATACGCTACTCGGCATCGGGCTGGTCTCTGCCGGGGCGGGCGCCCTGAACGAAGCCCTGGAGCGTAAAACCGACGCCCGCATGAAGCGCACCGCGGACCGCCCGTTGGCCTCCGGCCGCTTTTCGCTGGCTCAGGGAGTCGCCGCCGGGCTGGGCGCGTTGGCCCTGGGCTCCTGGTGGCTTCTGCTCCACACCAACCTGCTCACCGTGGCCTTGGCGCTGCTCACCGCTTTCTCCTACGTCGCCATCTATACGCCGCTCAAACAGGTCACCACCATGGCCACCTTCATCGGCGCATTTCCCGGCGCCATGGGTCCCCTGCTGGGCTGGACCGCCGCCCGCGGACGCATCGAGTGGCCCGGCGTGGCCCTGTTCGCCATCCTGTTTGTCTGGCAATTTCCCCACTTCATGGCCATCGCCTGGCTCTACCGCGACGACTACGCCCGCGCCGGCATCCGCATGTTGCCTGTTGTCCAGCCCGACGGCTGGTCCACCGTGGCCGAAGCGCTGTTTTTTGCCGTGGTCATGATTCCCGTCAGCCTGGCTCCCTGGCGGCTGGGCATGGCCGGCGTGACCTATGCCGTGCTGGCCACCGCGCTGGGGCTTTTCTACCTGGCCTATACCGTTCGCTTTGCCGGCGTGTTGCGCGCCAAAACGGAGACTGTGAGCCGCATGTTGGCGCGCGATCTGCTCAAGGTCAGTGTTCTCTACCTGCCCTTGCTGTTCACCACGCTCATGCTCTGCGCCGTTGCAACCCACTAGGAGACACGTGACGACCGCTTCCCCAACATCCAATACCCGTCCAAGCAGCACCCGCCCCGCCATCGCAGCCATCTTACTGGTCAGCGCGGCGGCCACGGCGTTTCTTTTCTGGCTCATCTACGTCCATCCGGCAAGCGACACCGCCAGTGTCCGCTTCGCCTTTTTGCCTGCGCTCAATGCACTGCTCAACGGTCTCAGCGCCACCGCCCTGCTCATCGGTTTCACGTTCATCCGGGCGCGCCGCGTTTCGGCCCACCGGGCGGCCATGATCACCGCGTTTGGATTTTCCACGCTGTTTCTGGTCAGCTACATCGCGCACCACGCGTTGCATGGCGATGTGCGTTACCCGATCCACGCGGCTCTGCGCTCGGTCTACCTGCCTCTCTTGGCGAGCCACATTCTGCTGGCCATCGTGGCGCTGCCGTTGATCCTGGTCACCTTCTTCTTCTCGCTCAGCGGCCAGATTCCCCAGCACCGCAAGGTCGCCCGCTGGACCTTTCCGCTGTGGCTCTATGTTTCCGTAACCGGCGTGGTGACCTACGTGATGCTGCGCCTGGCTCAGGGATAGGAACGGCACATGCCTGAACTGCCTTTACATCCCGAACCCGCCCAGCCGGACGACGGTACCCGCCAACTGCTCCAATGGGGCACCTCCATCATGGGCTCGGGCCTGCTGGCCGCCCTGCTGCTGGTCACCTTGCTGGGCGGATTTTCCCCCACCGGGGCCAGCACCAACGCGGGCTGGTTCGCCCTCATCGTCGCCCTGATGTGCCTTCCCTTCGGCACACTGCTGCTGGTGCTGGGCGTGGCCAAGTGGCTGCGCAACCGCTCCATCGCTCGCCGCGGCTGAGCGATCCGGCCAGCGCTTTTGGGTGCCCCGGAATCCCCGGCCTCGCCATTTGCTAAGATGAAGTCCATGCTTCGGCAAACATTCCCAGGGGTCGGCGCGTAAAATAGTTGAGCCACTCCACGAGGCAGATCGGCCCCGATCCACCCGAACCGCCCTCCGCGGAAGCTCCGGGCAGCAGGCTCAGGGAACGGTTTGAAGCACAAACATTTTTGGCCAGTGACACTCTGTTTTGGCCAGTGACATCCAATTTTGGCAAGGGACAGGAGTGCAGGAAAAATGGCAAGAAGCGTCAACAAAGTCACACTTTTGGGAAATGTAGGCAAGGACCCTGAGATTCGTTCCACCCCCGGCGGCACCATGGTCGCCAACCTTACCCTGGCCACCAGCGACCGGCAGAAGGACGCCCAGGGCAACTGGCAGGACCGCACCGAGTGGCACAATCTGGTGGCCTTCACCCGCACCGCCGAAATCGTCCGCGACTACGTGAAAAAGGGCTCCAAGCTCTACATCGAGGGCAAAATCCAGACCCGCAGCTGGGACGACAAGGAGTCCGGCCAGAAGCGGTATCGCACCGAGATCATCGTCAACGAGCTGGTTCTGCTCTCCGGCCGCGAAGAAGGCTCGAGCGGCGGCTACAACCAGGGCGGCTACAGCAAGTCAACCAGCTCCTCCGGTTCCACGGCCAGCTTTGACCAGCGCCCGGCTGCCGCGCACGACGATGTAGCCCAGCAAGCCGAAATCTCCGACGACGACATTCCGTTCTAACTCGTAGCGGCAAAGTATCCTGTGTTTTTCAAAGAACCGCCCTGATTCCAGGGCGGTTTTCTGCTTTCAGTCCGACTTGGGCGAAAGTGCCCCATTTATACTTAGAATGGCAGTTTGCGGCGCTGACAATACGGTATAGAGCAGTGTTTGTGCTGATGTATGGCTTCGCAAGGCCCACCCCGAATCCAAGTGCGGAAAATGAAAATCAGAGCAGCGGTACTGAACCAAACAGGAATGGAACGGCCCTACGCAGTGTCTCAGCCGCTCTCGATTGAAGAAGTCGAACTGGATCAGCCCGGGCAGGGCGAAGTGCTAGTCAGGATAGGCGCCGCGGGATTGTGCCACTCTGACCTCTCGACCATCAATGGAGTTCGCCCCCGGCCCACGCCGATGGTGCTCGGGCATGAGGCCGCGGGCACAGTGGAAGAAGTTGGGCCCGGCGTGGACGACCTCAAGCGCGGCGACCACGTGGTGCTGACCTTTGTGCCCAGTTGCGGCCACTGCCTTCCTTGTTCCTCGGGACGTCCTGCACTTTGCGAGCCGGGTGCGGCGGCCAACGGGGCAGGCACTCTCTTGTCGGGCGCGCGGCGCCTGCATCGCGCCGGTTCCGACATCCATCACCACCTGGGTTGCTCGGCCTTTGCCGAGTACGCCACCGTTTCGCGCCGCTCGCTGGTGAAGATCGATCCCGAGATCCCCTTTGCCGAAGCTGCTCTGTTCGGCTGCGCCGTTCTCACCGGTGTAGGCGCGGTGCTCAACACGGCGCAGGTCACTCCAGGATCCACAGTGGCTGTGGTTGGCATCGGCGGCGTCGGCCTTTGCTCCATCCTCGGCGCAGTCGCCGCGGGAGCCACGCAGGTCATTGCGGTAGGCCGTTCCGAAGAAAAACTTGCCCTGGCCCGAAGCGTGGGAGCCACACACACCTTCAACTCCAACGACCCCGCTTGCGCCGCGCAGATTCGTGCCGCAAGCAACGGCGGAGTCGAGTTTGCCTTTGAGATGGCGGGCTCCGTAAAGACCATGGAGCTTGCCTACCAGATCACCGGTCGCGGCGGCATGACGGTCACAGCGGGCTTGCCGCCGGCCGCCGACACCTTCCGCGTTCCCCAGGTAAAGCTGGTGGCCGAGGAGCGCACCATCAAGGGCAGCTACATCGGCACCTGTGTACCGGTGCGCGATCTGCCGCGCTATGTCGCCCTCTATCGGAAAGGCCTGCTGCCGGTGGACAAACTCGTAACCGGCACGTTGAAGCTGGATGAAATCAATGTTGGATTTGATCGCCTGAGCGATGGCAAGGCCATTCGCCAGGTCGTTGTATTTTGATGTGCAGTCTGGCCGGATGAGGCGATTCATGCGCATGCTGAAGCCCACTGAGCCAGAGGGAGAGTTCCGTTGAAGGGTTCCGACGTTTTTGTTCGCGCACTGGAAAATGAGGGAGTCGAATACGTTTGCGGCGTTCCCGGTGAAGAGAATCTCGATTTGTTGGAGTCTCTTCGCCTCTCGCGCATCAAGCTGATTGTCACCCGCCATGAGCAGGTTGCCGGCTTCATGGCTGCAACCTACGGGCGTCTGACCGGCAAGCCCGGAGTCTGCCTCAGTACGCTCGGTCCCGGAGCAACCAATCTGGTGACGGCGGCTGCCTACGCCTATCTGGGCGGCATGCCGATGTTGATGATTACGGGCCAGAAGCCCATTCTGCAGAGCCGGCAGGCGCGCTTCCAGATGATTGACGCGGTGGCCACCATGCGGCCCCTGACCAAGATGGCCAAGCAGGTGGTTGACGCGGGCAACATCGCCACCATCGTGCGCGATGCCTTCCGTGTCGCGCAGGACGAGCGGCCCGGCCCCGTGCATCTCGAATTACCGGAAGATATTGCAGCGCAGGAAACGGACCGCTGCTCCATCATTCCTCCCACTCCTGTTCCACGGCCGATCGCCTCGTACGAAGCCATCCATGCTGCCGCCGCCATGATTGAGCAGGCGCAGCATCCGCTCATCGTGGTGGGCGGCGGCGCCAACCGGCCCGGCCTGGTCACGGCTTTGTCCGGAGCCATGAAGCGCCTCGGCATTCCCTTCTTCAATACGCAAATGGGCAAGGGCGCCATCGACGGCAACTCCGATCTGTACATTGGAACCGCGGCGCTCTCCGACGGCGACTATGTACACATCGCGGTCAGCCGCGCGGATCTGATTATCAGCGTCGGACACGATACGGTCGAGAAGCCTCCATTCATCATGGAAGCCGGCGGACCGCCCGTGATCCATGTCGATTTCAACCCCGCCAACATCGACTCCATCTACTTCCCGAACCTGGAAGTGGTAGGCGACATCGGCAACAGCATGTCGCGCCTTGCCGACGCCGTGGAAGGAAAGCGGCTTCGCAGCTCCAAATACTTCACCAAGGTGCGCGACCTGGTTCTGAAGCATGTGTCCGAAGGGGACAACGATCCGCGCTTTCCGGTCAAGCCGCAGCGGCTGGTGGCCGACGTCAGAAAGGTCATGCCCGACGACGGCGTCATCTGCCTCGACAACGGCATGTACAAAATCTGGTTTGCCCGCAACTATCGCACCCACGTCTCCAATACCATCCTGCTCGACAATGCGTTAGCCACCATGGGCGCCGGCCTCCCTTCCGCCATGATGACCGCTCTTCTCTACCCCCACAAGCGGGTGATGGCCATCTGCGGCGACGGCGGGTTCATGATGAACTCGCAGGACATCGAGACCGCCAAGCGGCTCAACCTCAACATCGTGGTACTCATCATCGAAGACCACGGCTATGGCATGATTCGCTGGAAGCAGGAGATTGCAGGCTTTGCCAACTTTGGCGTCTCGTTCGAGAATCCCGACTTTGTGAAATGCGCCCACGCCTATGGCGTCCGAGGCACCCGCGTCGAAGCCACCGAAAATCTGCTACCGGCGCTTGAAGCGGCGTTTCGGGCCGGCGGCGTTCATCTGGTTGTCGTGCCCATCGACTATTCCGGGAACAAGCGGGAACTCGTCGATGAGTTGCAGGCCGAGGTCGCGCAGATCATCGCCTAATGCTCCGCGATTTCTGCCTGTAATGCGCGTCTGCAGACAAAACAAAGGACCGGATCGATTCTCCTTACGGAGATCGCCCCCGGCCCTTTTCTGCTTATCCCGCCCGTTACTCGGCCCACGGCGAAGTCTATTGAGCCTGCACCTGCGGTACATTCCGGTTCGGTTCGACGCCGTTGCGCGGTCCCTCGATCTGCTTTTGCGCGGCCTGCACCAAAGCGTCTTCCGGAAACACCGCGCGGTACTGCTGCACTAGGTTGCGCGCCCGCCATGTCTGGCCTTCGGCAAAGTACCGCCCGGCCAGCTTGGCGACCAGCGGCCCCGAGTACGGATAAGCGGCAACCCCGCGCTCCAGAACCACTTTCTCCTCGTCGCTCCGGCCCAGTTTCTGTAATGCCGTGGCCAGGTTCAGAAACGTCGTGGGCTCTTCCGATCCCTGCTTCAGCGCCCGCTCAAAATAGTCGGCCGCCTTGGCATTGTCTTTCTTCTCTGCGAGCGCGACCGCACCCAAGGCATTCAACACCTGCGGTTCGTTGGGCGACGATTTGCTCAGCTCATCGAGCTTCCTGAACCAGTAGGGCCACAACGTCGGATCCTTGCGGGCCGCCGTCCAGTAGGCATCCAGCTGCGAAAGATCGGGCATCTTCTGCCCTGCCTCGCCCGCCGGCCGGTTCAGCCACAGCAGGCCCGGTAAATCCGGTTTGGGCTGCTCGAACGCGATCTCTGGCAGAGGCTGGCCGGGGGTGCGCACAATGCGGTGCTTGGTGTCGTTGGAGTGGGCAATGCCAGCCACCGGGCGCTTCTCCATGTGGCACTCCACGCAGTAGTCTCCCACTGCGGCCCGCTTCGCATCGCCCGGCTTCAGCGTGCAACTCGTCTCCTTGTGGCAACTCAGGCAGGCCGCACGATAGGCAGCCTTTTCTTCTCCCGGCTGCGGCCGGTGATGGGTCGAGTGGCAAACGCTACAGGTCAGCCGTCCATGGCTCTCCTGGTAGCAGCGGCTCAGTTCCAGCGTGGAGTTTTTCCACCACAGCGGCTGCTCCAGGCTGCCGCGAATGGGAGGATTGGTTTCCAGACGATTGGCTTCGGCCCGCTGTTCTTCCTTGATCGGCCGCTTGACGATCGACATGGTCTCCGCCAACGCCGTGCCCGGCCGGTAGTCCATCACCGTCTTGCCCGGATGCAGCACCACGGCGTCGCCCGCCTGGTGGCACTCGCGGCACAGATCGTCCTCCAACCGCGGCGATAGCTTGGCCGGATTCACAATGGTGGTGTCTACTTCATTGGCCGCCAGCACCCGGCCCTTTTTCGTCTGCATCTCTTTCACGTGCAACGCCCCGGGACCGTGGCAGGTTTCGCAACTGATTCCCAACTCTCCGAAGCGGAAAGGCGGCTCCTTGTACAAGCCATCGCGCCCGGCCACCGGGTCGGGCTGGCCGTTGTGGCAAAGCAGGCAACCGGTGGTCATCACGCGGTTGAAACCTGGGTCGTCGGCTGCATACCCCGGTGAAAGCTCCCAGGCCCTTGCATGCGCATAGTACGAAAGCGGCGCCTCGAACATCCACTTCCCGACCCGATATAGATAGGTGTAGCCCACGCTTTCGCCGCCCGATACATAGTCGATCTTGTGGGTGATGTTATAGGTTTTGTGGCCGTTCTTATCCAGTTCATACGCGCTCTGAAACAAGTCTTTCCCGTCCTGGTAGACCACGTAATAGCGATTGCTCTTCGGATTGAAAACGGTGATCGGCTTGGGCGCGCGCGCCAGTTCGGTGGGACTATTGGCCGGCGCCATCGACTGCCCGTGCGGCGTCGGCGCATAGGTGCGGTTGATCTCTTCGTGGCAGCCCGATGCGCCGCAGCTCTTGGAGCCGACATAGCCCACGGAGGAATCTGCATTGCGGAAGATGCTGCCCGTGTCGGCGCTGCTCTCTGCATGAGTGCGGAAGAAAGGCGGGAGTGCCGCCACTGCGGCGAGGCATAGACAAAGAAGAAGTACGCGAAACAATGAGCTTGATACTCGACGCAACATAAGAGCTTCACCCTAGTAGCGGAATAAGGCGCACGCAGTGATCCAGAATACGCGCGGCAAGAGCCCCTAATCCGTGATGGTTTCGGAATGCGCCTCCGGCTCGCCCAGCGGATCGTTATCCCGGTCAGTAACCTCGGCCAGCGCCGCCAGCCCTGCCGCCAACTCCGGCCGCCAGCTCGCCTCCGGGGCGCGCCAACTCCAGTTGCCCGCAGCCACCGACGGCATATTCATGCGTGCTTCCGAGCCTAGCTCCAGCAGATCCTGCGCCGGAACCAGCGCCAGTTGCGCCACGCTGCCTGTGGTGGCGCGCAGCAATGGCCAAACCGGATGATCGTTCACCGGCCCCACATACGTCTCCACGGCGCGGCGTTCCTCCTCGCTGGCAGCCTGCCACCAGCCCTGCGTGGTGTCGTTGTCGTGAGTGCCCGTGTAAGCCACCGTATCGGTCGTGTAGCGGTGCGGCAAGTGCATATGCGCGCCCCTGCTGCCGAATCCGAACTGGATCACCTTCATGCCCGGCATGCCCATCTCCAGGCGCAGCGCGTCCACTTCGGCAGTAATCATGCCCAGATCCTCGGCCACCAGCGGCAGCGGTCCCAGCGCCGACTCCAGCGCGCGAAACAGCTTCAGCCCCGGCGCCTTCACCCACTCGCCATGGATCGCCGTCTCCTCCTCCGCCGGGATGGACCAGTAGGCCTCGAATCCGCGGAAGTGGTCCAGCCGCACAATGTCGTAGAGTTGGGCCGAGCGGCGAATCCGGTCAACCCACCAGCCGAAGCCGCGTTTCTCCAGCACATCCCAGCGATACAGCGGATTTCCCCAGCGCTGCCCGGTGGGCGAAAAGTAGTCCGGCGGCACCCCGGCAATGCGGATCGGCTGCAATTCCTCATCCAGTTCGAAGAGGTCCGGATGCACCCACACGTCCGCCGAATCCATGTTGACGAAAATGGCCACATCGCCCAGAACTCGTATCTCGGCCTTCGCGGCGGCCTTGCGCAGGTCGTTCCACTGCCGCGCAAAGGCAAACTGCAGTACCCGTTCCTGAGCCAGGGCGCGGCTGTACGTTGCCTCCGCCTCGGCCAGCGCTTCCGGCCGGCGGCGGCGCAGCGGTTCGGGCCACACCGTCCACGCGCCGGTGTTAAGTGTGCGGCGCAGCACGGCATACAACGCATAATCGTCGAGCCAGCCCGCTTCCGCCTGGCAGAACGTCTGGAACTCGTCCCACTGCCCGGCCAGTTTGGCGTCGTGCGGGCCGCGGTCCAGAAAGTTCCCCGCCGCCTCATCGAGCAGCGGAACCTTGCGCTGCTCCACCTGGTCGAAGTCCACATTGCCGCTTCGCCCGGCCAGGCCGGCAATGCGCTCGCCCCCGATCCAGCCCCAGTCGCAAAGGAACTCCAGGCTGATCAGAAAGGGATTGCCCGCGAAAGCCGAGGAACCCGCATAGGGTGAGTTGCCGTAGCCCGTGGGACACAGCGGCAGAACCTGCCAGATGTGCTGCCTGGCCTGGGCCAGAAACTCCACAAACGCGTGCGCGGCAGGCCCCAGGTCTCCGATCCCCCCATACGAGGGCAGCGAACTCACATGCAGCAGAACTCCGGACGAACGTTCGAATTCCATGGCTTCATTATCTCCGCAGACGGCGGCCCATGGCGGCACAGTCACAGTTTTGCCGGCCTCCGAGCGCAAAAGGGTCCGGGAACCCCGCCCACGCCACGCTCTTGTTGTTGCGGCTAAGGTGGGCTGGCACACCGATCCAACGCAAAAAGGCCCGCATCCTCACCGGATGCGGGCCTTTTTGCTATTCCTGCCAGAGGCGTTCGAATTACATGCCCGGAATTTCCGGTCCCTTGGCCTTGGCGTTCAGCCGGATGCGGTTGTGCTTCTTGTAGTCGTTCAGAACTCCGCTCATGAAGACGCTGAAGGCCTCGGAACGGCGCTGTGCGAGCATCTGGTCGCGGGTCTGATCGAGGTTCTTGTTGATCTCGTCCGCGCTGGGCTCCTGCTTGCTCAGCAGCTTGGCCACCACGCCCGTGCGCTGCGCATTGATGGGGCCGCTGATGTTGCCCGGCGCCATCTCATTGAAGAGCTGCGGAGCAATCTGGCCCACCTGGCCGAAGTCGGGCACCTGGTCGGAAAGTCCTACCAGTTCGCTCGTCTTCAGGCTCGCGCCCACCGCCTTGGCGGCCTTGGCAAGGTCGTTCATCGACCGCGCCTTGTCCGACAGGTCCTTGGTCTTCTGACCCAGCAGGGCCGGAAGCTTCTCTTCGCGATAGTTGTCCAGAATCTGGCTCTTGAATTCGGCAAAGTTGGGTGCATGTGCCGGAGCAATGGCCGCCACCTGGAAGACCGCATAGCCTTCGCCCGTGGTTGCATACTGCGCCGCATCGCCCTGCTTGGCCTGGAAGGCCTTGGAGAGAAGCTGCGACCCATCGGGCAGAGCGGAGATGACGCCCTGGCTGCCGATGAACGGCGTCGTCACCACTTGCAGGCGATGCGCCGCGGCGGTCTTGTCCAGGCCGTTCTTGATGGCTTCGGCAGTCAGAACCCGCGCGAAGTTTTCCTCAGCCTGCGCCGCCTTCTGGCGAACCAGGGTTCCCTGGATGACGGGCAGAACCTCGCTCAGCGGCTGGGTGTGCGCCGTCTGGCGCTCTTCCACCTGAATCACGTGGTAGCCGAACTGACTCTTCACAACCTTGGTTTCGCCAATCTTCTGCGTGAAAATGGCGTTGTCGAACGCCGGAACCATGTGGCCGCGCTGCGAGAAGCCCAGTTCGCCGCCCGTTTCCTTGCTTCCCGGGTCGTCGGAGTTCTTCTTGGCCAAATCGGCAAAGTTGGCGCCGCCCGCAATCTGCTTGGCCAGCCCATCCGCCTTGGCCTTGGCCGCAGCATCCGTCTTGGCGTCAGCGTCCGCCGCCACCTTGATCAGGATGTGGCGCGAACGAGCCTGCTCGGGAACCGAGTACTCGGACTGGTGCGCGTCAAAATACTGTTTGATCTCCTGTTGGCTGGCCTGCGGCGCGCCGCCCGGCAGCTCATTCGGAGTGAAGGCAACATAGGCGATCTTGCGCTGTTCCGGCACGGCCGAGGCATAGCGCGCGGCGTTCTTCTGGAAGAAGCTCTGCAGCTCGCCGTCCGAAGGATTGATCGTCTTGCGCACATCGTCGACCGAAATCACCGCGTAGTCGAACTTGACCTTGATGTTGGCCTTGCGATACGCGTCGCGGATTTCCTGGTCGCCAACCGTTACGCCGGAGGTGATCAGGGCCTGCAAGCGACGGACAATGATGTCCTGCTTGACTTCGTCCTCAAAGTCCTTGACCGAGATGTTGAACCGGTCGGCGATCAGACGGGAATACATCTCCGTGCCGATGAACTGGCCGTTGGGAAACAGAACCTGTCCCGAGGGGCCGGTGCGCAGGTACTGCCGCACATCGTCGTCGCTGGCGTGGATCCCCAGCTTGTCCGCCTCGAGCAACAGAATCTGCTGCTGTACCAGCTGCTGGCCGGCACGCTGCTCCAGCAATCCCTCGATCATCGGATTGTCGGGATAGTGATTCTGCTGGATCTGCTGGCGTGCCATCTGGCTCACCTTCTGCTCGCTCACCGTTTCACCCGTGGAGAGAAACCGGCTGTACCAGTGAGGGTAGATGGTGGCAAACGAGTCAGCGGATGAGGAGCCCTGGCCGGAGAGTCCGGGAATCAGGTAGATCACCATGGACACCGAGGCGGCGGCGATGATGACGACGAAAAGTGCCTTGGTCAGGCGATTGTCTCTTTGCAGGAAACGGATCATGGATGGACTTGAGCCTTCAACTCTCTATGCGCAGACAGGGTCAATTCCGGTGGCAGCACAGAGTCGGCTGCGGACGGGCATCCCCCGCGGACGCGCAATTCTCGCTCGACGCGATTCTCTGCCATTATAGACGAGCCGGAACCGGGCAGCGCTTGATCGCCTGCCTGCCGGTCCAATGTTTCAAAAGTGTGCGTCTTCTCCCGCTGCCGAAATACTCGTTCCGGAGGGAAGCGGGGATTTCAATCTCCGCATAAAGCCCACAGAATCAACGAGCACTTCAGGCGCGGAGCCATGCGCTTCAGCCCCCGATCTCTGCTGCCGGTCCCCCAAACCACAGCGGGCACCCCGCTTCCGGGGTGCCCGCTGTGGCTTTTCAGCAGATTCTCAAGCCTTTACCGCCAGTAGTAGTACCCGCCCACCATGTAATACGGCCGGTAGTACGCCGGAGGGTAGGCATAGTAGGGACGATAACCGGGACGCCGGTAGAGCATTGGGCCGCCAGGATAAAGTCCCTGGGACAGCCGGGCCGCCTCTTGCGCGCTCACCGGGTTTACCGTGAGCGGTGCGTTCAGGTGGAAGTCCACCAGTGCCTCGGCCGGAATCCAGACACCCGGTCCCGGACTCGCCGCCGAGGCAGCCGTGCCTGCGGCAGCTCCAGCGCCAGCGCCTATGGCAGCACCTTCACCGCGCCCCGCAGCCCCGCCGATAATCGCGCCCAAAAGAGCGCCACCGAGGGCGCTGGAAACCGTCCGTTCGGTTTTGTTCGGTCCCTTCACCTTGAACTGGTCGGTATCGAGAGCGTAGCTCTGGCCGCCCAAATCCATGGAGGTGAGCCGGAGCGCCAGTTCCGCGCTACCGCCCAGATCGCCGTTCTTCTTGACCTCAGTCACCACGCCATGCACCGTGGCGCCGCGCGGAATCGCCAGCGCCCCGCCAACCGCCACATCATGAATCACGGTGAACTGAACCGGCGTTCCGTCCTTGGCATTCTTGCTGCCCACGGGCTCGTTGGTCCGCACCTGGATCAGGGTTCCCGGAGCAATCGTCACCGGGCCCCTGGGCACTTCATACCTTACCGGAGGCGGAACCGGAGCATACTGAGGCCGCGCAGGCGGATAAGGCTGGTCGGACGGATAGGGCTGTGCCGCAGGGTAGCGCTGATCGTTGGGATAAGGTTGCCCCTGCGGATAGGGCTGGGCCTGTGCCTGCGGATAGGGCTGAGCAGGCGCCTGAGCCTGCTGCTGGCCGTACCCCGGCTGAGCCGCAGGCTGTCCTGCGGGCATCGCAGACTCGTCTGCCTGGTCGCCGGCCATTTGCTGGTCGCCCGCATTCATCCCCTGCTGCTCCTGCGCTTCTTGCGGATTCCCGATCTGCAGATTGTTGTGGACCTTGGTTACACCCGCGACGCGACCGGCAATCGACTCCGCCAACTCCTTTGAGCCCGAGGTCGACACCGTCCCAGACAGCGTCACTTCGCTCTGGATGGTCGCGGCGGTGATCAAGTCATTCTTCAAGGCAGTGGAAGCGTCGAGGGCGTGCACCACGTCCATCTCGATCTGTCCGTCGCTGCGTTGGCTGGGTGCCGCATCCTGGGCCACCGCGGCTGCGGCGCACAAAACAACCACCGCGGCCCATGCCAGGACCTGCGGGAAAACTCTCTTGAGAAATGGCCGTTCCATGGTTATGTATCTCCTCTACCTGAAGCAATGCTCCCATTGCAACTCGTTTTGACGGGGCTGCGTGGGAGCTGTCATCGGTAAAAACCCCACCGCTGGGAAAAAGTTCCGCGACACGCCAGAAATCCAGATGCGGCAAAGGGCGCACGGAATCGCGCGCCCTTTGCTTTTTTGCTCATTCTCACAGCAGGTTACGCCAGTGCCGCATCGATCGCAGCGCCCAGTGTTTTGAGCCCGGCCGCCACATCGGCTCCCAAGGCTACCCACACGGCGCGCCGTCCGCGCGCTTCCAGCACTGCAAAATCCCCGGCAGCCTGGGCGTCGATCACCACGCCAAAGCTCAACTTCTGCCCGGGAATCGCCACATCCACCCCATGCTCCGCGGTGATCTCAAGAAACACGCCCGTATTGGGACCGCCCTTGTAGTCCTGCCCGGTGGAGTGCAGAAAGCGCGGTCCGAAGCCCAGGCAAGTAGCCACTTTCTTGGCGTCGCGCACCTTGTGCCGGAAGGACTGGATCGCCGCCTCGTGTTCGGGGAACATGGGCAGATAGGCCAGCGCGGCAAAGTAGTCGCCGGCATGAATCTGGTTGAGATGCTCCTTCAGCAGCCCGGCCAGCGTCTGGCCCGGTGCGGCGGCCTTCAGTGTGGCGGCATAGACGTCCGAGGTATAAACCTTCACGCCTCCGTCCACCAACACCGGCTTGCGTTCCGGCAGCTTGCCGGTCTGCTCGTAGGCCGCGGTCAGGGCGCGCGTTTCGATCTTGGCCGACTCCACGTCCGGCTGGTTGAAGGGGTTGATCCCCATCACCGCGCCGGCCACAGCCGTGGCTACTTCCCAGGCAAAGAACTGCCCGAAAATCTCATACAGGTCCTCGATCTCGATGTGAATGACCGGGTGCCCTGCCGCCTCAATCGCAGCTACCTTGGCATCCTGGCTTGCGTCGGCCGTTCCCTTCAGGCGAACGTAGGCAAAGATGCGGTCCTTGCCGTACACCGCAGGAGCGGCAATGGTTTCGCGGTCCACTGGCGTAATGCCCTTGCCCAGCTTGCCGGTCGACTCGGCGATCAACTGCTCCATCCACGCGCCCAGGTCGTAGATCTCCGGCGACGTAAAAACGGTGATCTTGTCGCGTCCTGCGTTGGCCGCCGTACCCATCAGCAGGCCCAGTTGCACGGCCGGATTATGCGCCGTAGCCAGCTTGGCAGACGCCACAGCCTTGGCCGCCTCGGCCAGCAGCTTGGAGGTATCCAAACCCGCCACGGTGGCCACCACCACGCCGAAGTTCGACAGCGCCGAGAAGCGCCCTCCAATGTGAGGATCACCATAGAAAATATGGCGGAAGCCGTCGGCCTTGGCCACCTGCTCCATCTTGGAGCCGGGATCGGTAATCGCCAGGAAGTGGCTACCGGCCTTGTCCGCCCCCACGGCCTTCTGCATCTCCGTAAAGAAATACTGCTTCAGAACGTTCGGTTCCAGCGTAGAGCCGGACTTGCTGGCGACGATCACCAGCGTTTCGGCCAAGTTGACCTTGTCCCGCGCGGCCTTCACCTGCGCCGGGTTGGTCGAGTCCACGATGTGCAGCGCCGGAAAACCCGCCTGCTGGCCAAAGGTGACGGAAAGCACTTCCGGGCAGAGGCTTGACCCGCCCATGCCCAGCAGCAGCACCGACTTGAAGCCGGTAGCCTTCACATCCGCCGCCAGCGCGGCAAAGGCCGCCAAGTCCTTCTGCTGGCGCTCGACGATGTCGATCCAGCCCAGCCAGTTCTCCTCGCCGTCGCGCGTCCACAGGCTCGGGTCCTTTTTCCAGAAACGCTCAACGTTGTTGTTGGCGGTCCAGCCGGCGGCAGCCTGGTCCACGGCGCCGCGAAGATCTTCGGGTAGTACGAATCGGTAGCTCATCTCGTTATCATTTTGCATCAATCGCGGGGATTCCGGCACCTGCGCCCATCACAGACAGCAGGTGAACCGGTGAAAAATCAGCAGAACATCCGGCTCACTGGCCGCCACGGAACCGCCTGAAGTTGTAGGAAGCGCCCACGGTGAATCCGTTGGGATGGAACGTTGAATTCGAAGTCGGAAAATTGGGCCAGGACTGATACTCCCAGTCGCCGCGCGCCCAGAAGTTATGGAACACCCGGTACTCCACACCCACGCCCGGGGAATAGAAGGAGCGCGTGTCGTGGTGATAGTTTGGCAGGGGCGAGGGAAAGTCAACACTCCCGATGCCCACCAGAAACTTGGCGTAGGGGTGAATGTTGCGGTAGCGGCGGAACGTATAAATCGGCCCGCCCGCGGCCGTATCCTGGCGCATATTGCTCAACGTCGAAGGGCGACCGAAGTTGATGTCGCGTCCCTCCACTTCAACGCCTAGTCCGTGCAGGAATGACGGCGCGTGGTAGAAGTTCCAGTCAACCCAGACAGCGATCCCCTCCATCCTGGATCCGTTGGATGAGCCTGTCGATCGCCAGTCCGTGTTGAAGTCGGAGATTCCAGCGCCAACCGTGAGCGGCAAGCCGCCTTCTACAGCCGTCGGAACGACTTGAGAAAGGAGCGGATAGGCTGTTGCGGCAAAGAGTATCAGCAGCAGTGGCCTTGAACTCAGCTTGAAGAACACTCTGTATTCCCTCCCTGATTGAAGGTCCCTCCCTCCCCCGAGGCAACGGCCTGTTTGGGCTGAGTATACTCGGGCGGCTCAACATTCGAAGACCAAAATCCCTCGGAAATGTTTCACAGGGGGAGATTCGCACTCGTACTGACGCAATCTGACTGAAAAATGAAGCCTCGACTTCGGCCTATCCAACAAAAATATTCGCCTCAGGGCGCCTTTACCGGATCTTCCCCGGCCAGTTGGGCGTGATGCGGATCAGATCCAAGCCACCCATATCCTCAATTTCGAACTCCGGCGAGGCCGCGGGCACTCCCACCACACCGCGCGCGGGCAACTCAACCGTCTCGAAATCTGGCCCTGCCAGCCGAGCTGATCCGGCGGCGGCAAACAGGTAGGCCAGCCCCCGGCTCGATTCGCCAGCTCCCGGCAGGCTTGCGCTCGTCCGGCTCCCCGCCATCTGGACCCGCTCTACGGCGAAGTACTCCTTGTCGATCAGCGTGGTCCGGTCGGCGAGCACCGTCGACGGCACTTTGCCAGCGCGAGTCACCAGCCGGGTGGCTTCCAAAGACTTCTCAATGTGCAGTGGACGGGGGCGTCCGTAGTCATACATCCGGTAGGTCAGATCGCAGTTCTGCTGCGTTTCCAGCAGAATCGCCCCCGGCCAGATGGCGTGAACCGTTCCCGCATCCACAAAAATCATGTCTCCCGCGCACACCGGGAGCATGTTCAGGCTCTCCTCCAGTGTGTCGGTCCGGATGCCCTCTTTCACCGTCTCCAGGGTCACGCCCGGCTTGAGTCCACAGGCCACCAGCGCTCCCGGCTCGGCCGCCAGCGCCAGCCAGCACTCCGTCTTCCCGCGCGGATCTCCGTACTTCTGCGCCATCTTGTCGTCGGGGTGCACCTGCACACTCAGCTTCGTCTTGGCAAAAATCACCTTCAGCAGGAGTGGCGACTGCGTCGACGGCACGCCAGGTCCGAGCAACGCTTCGTGGGCTTCCAGAAAAAGCCCCTCCAGCGTCTTTCCCGCATGGGGACCGGTCGCCACCACGCACTGATCGCCCGTTAGCCAGGCCTCTCCAATGGGGTCACCGCCCGACTCGACAACACGGTCATACCAGGGACGAAGATCCTGATACCCCCACACCCGGAAATCAAACCTCGGCGCAATCCGAAATGGCGCCATACTCGGGTGCGTAAGTTGCCCTGACATAGCCATCTATCTCTCCTCTATGGATGCAACAACAAATTTCTCGTCGTTCCTTCGGCACCCGGACTGAACCTTGGCGCTTCCGGAACTACGGTTTCAATCCAACTCTAGCAGACAGGCAAACCCTTCCATCCCATGGACAATGTCTCTGAAACCAGCACCTTTGGTTGCCCATCTTCGGCACCACCAGATAACCTAGATAGGGTTGACCGTGGGACTTCGGGGACGCAGTGTGCCCTCCCAGCGGCGAGAAACTTGGGCCGAAGGCGCTCCAGACAGTCTCCCTTGAATTTCCGAGGTCTGCCTGCGCCACAAGATTGGCTCACCGGCCCTGGCCCCGTCTGCGCTGTTTGGATCGTGCCGCTCGAACTCCCACGCAAAACAGCCAAGGAGACAGTTCTCACTCATGTCAAATCCAGTTTCCATCTGTGTCATCGGGTCCGGATATGTGGGCCTTGTAGCAGCAGTCTGTTTTGCTGAAATGGGGCATCGCGTCCTCTGCGTCGATAACGACGAGGCGCGGGTCAAGACCCTTCGCGAAGGCGGCGTACCCATTTACGAGGAGCATCTGCCCGAACTGCTCGCCCGTCACCGGGGCCGGGGCGTGGAGTTCACCGACGATCTGTGCGAAGCCGTCCAACGTAGCGAAGCCATCTTCATCGCCGTCGGCACTCCCCAGGGCGACACCGGCGCCGCCGACCTGTCCTATGTCGAGGCCGTGGTCTCCGAGATTGCCCGCTGCATCGATGGCTACAAGGTCATCGTGGAAAAGAGCACGGTTCCGGTCTACACCAACGAGTGGATTCGCCGCGTCCTGCACCGCAACGGCGTAGACCCCATCAGCTTTGATGTCGTTTCGAATCCCGAGTTTCTGCGCGAAGGAACCGCCGTCGGTGATTTCCTGCACCCTGACCGCATCGTGGTGGGCGCCGGTACCGAGCGCTCCGCCAACCTGCTGCGGCGCATCTACGAGCCGCTCACCGGCGGCAGTTACTACGCCCAGCCCGGTGCCCTTCCCGGGCCCTGCAGTGCCCAGCGCCCGGCCAAGCTATTGGTGACTTCGGCGCAGAGTGCGGAGATCATCAAGCACGCCTCCAACTCCTTCCTGGCACTGAAAATCTCCTTCATCAACGCGGTCGCCAATCTGGCCGAGGCGGTCGACGCGGACATCGAAGATATCGCCGCCGGCATCGGCATGGACAGCCGCATCGGCCCCAAGTTCCTCAGCGCCGGCCTGGGCTACGGCGGCTCCTGTTTCCCCAAGGACGTGGCCGCTTTCCACTGGGTTGCGCAACAGCGCGGCGTGGATTTCCAACTGCTCGATGAGATTCGCAAAATCAACGAGACGCAAAAAAAGGTCTTTTTCAACAAGGTGCTCTCGGCCTTGTGGACGCTGCGCGGCAAGCGGCTGGCGGCGCTGGGCCTGTCCTTCAAGGGCAACACCGACGACATTCGCGAGTCTCCGGCCATCGACGTCATCCACGATCTGCTTGACGCCGGCGCCATCGTCACGGCCTACGATCCTGCGGCCATGGAGCGCGCCAAGTCCGTGTTGCCGCCCTCTGAGAAACTCACCTACGCCATGGACCTTTATGCCGCCACCCAGGACGCCGACGCGGTGCTGATTCTGACCGACTGGAAAGAGTTCGCCGAGATCGACCTGCCGCGGCTCAACCAGGCGGTCAAGTTCCCCATCGTAATCGACGGGCGCAACCTCTATAAGCCGCAGACCATGCTCGATCATGGCTTCACCTACATCAGCGTGGGCCGGCCCGCAAGTTACCAGGCACAGCAAGGCAAACCACTCAAGGCCATCTTGTGAAGCACAGGTCTTCCATGAATACTTTGCTGAATACGAATGATCGGCGCCGGGCCCCATCTCCCGGGCTTCGGAGAATGAACCTTTGAGCATGCACGCACTCGTATCCGGCGCTGCCGGATTTCTTGGCTCTCACCTGACAGACCGCCTGCTGGCCGAGGGCTGCACCGTCCTCGGCGTCGACAACTTCTCCACCGGCAATGCCGGAAATCTGGCCCACTTGGCCCGCGAGCCGCGCTTCCATTTCGAAGAGCGCGACATCTGCCTGCCATTCGATCCAGGCCCGGTCGACTACGTCTTCAACCTGGCCTCGCCGGCCAGCCCGCCGGAATATCTTCGCCTGGCCATCGAGACCCTGCGCGTTGGCTCCGTCGGTACGGAGAACATGCTGGAGATCGCCGCCAAATACCATGCCGGCTTTCTGCACTTCTCTACCTCGGAGTGCTACGGCGACCCGCTCCAGCACCCGCAAACCGAAGAGTACTGGGGCAACGTGAACCCGGTCGGTCCCCGCTCGGTCTACGACGAGTCCAAGCGCTTTGCCGAGGCGCTGGTCATGGCCTACCACCGTTCGCGCGGCGTCGACACCCACCTGGTCCGCATCTTCAACACCTACGGCCCCCGCCTGCACCCCAGCGACGGCCGCGTCATCTCTAACTTCATGATGCAGGCCCTGCGCGGCGAGCCGCTCACCATCTACGGCGACGGCAGCCAGACCCGCAGCTTCTGCTACGTCGACGATCTAATCGAAGGCATCCTCTGCCTCTCCCGCTCCGGCGAGCACTTGCCGGTCAACATCGGCAACCCCAACGAGTTCACCATCCTGGAGTGCGCCCAGGCGGTGCTGGAAGCGACCGGCTCCAAGAGCGAACTGAGCTTTACGGCTCTGCCCGAGGACGACCCCACCCGCCGCTGCCCCGACATTACACGCGCCCGCACTTTGCTCGGCTGGGAACCGCGCATCCCCCTCAAGGAAGGTCTGGCTCGGTCGCTGGAGTTCTTCAAAAGCAGGGCCACGGATAAAGTCTGGCGGTAATCGGCTTTCAATTTCTGACGGGTGGGAAACCGCGCTATCCTCGTTCCATGCCCCACTTCCTCCTCTTCGACCATATGTTTCAGCTCCCCCTTTCCATCCTTGAGAAGCTGCTCCGCCCGGTCATCGTGTACCTGGCGCTGGTGCTGCTCCTACGCCTGTTCGGCAAGCGGGAACTGGCGCAGTTGAACCCCTTCGACCTGGTAGTGTTGCTGTCGCTATCCAACACCGTGCAGAACGCCATCATCGGCGAAGACAACTCGGTCACCGGCGGCCTCATCGGCGCTTTCAGTCTGCTGGCCATCAACTGGCTGGTGGTGCGGGTGCTGTTCCGCTCCAAGCGTCTCACCCACATGATGGAAGGCCGCGCCTCCGTCCTGGTGCGCGACGGCCAGATCGACCAGCGCGCCCTGACCCGCGAGTCGCTCACCCGCGAAGAGCTGCTCGACGTCATCCATCGCCAGGGATTCGTCCACTTCCACCAGGTTCGCCGCTGCGAACTGGAACCCAACGGCACCTTCTATGTCGAGGCTTTCGATCCCACCATCAGCGACAAGCACCACGCCGAACTGCTGGAGCGCATCGATGCCCTCAGCCGCGAAGTCGCTGCCCTCCGCTCCCAGCCCGCAAGCGAGTGATCCCCTGCAATCCAGCGCCCCATCAGAACACAAAAGAGCCGTGGCAGCCCACTTCCGGCACGCCACGGCTCTTTCTTCTTAGGGAATTTTCGCTGAGAGTGCAAGGTTCAGGGCATTCAGCCAGGGTTACAGCGCTATTTGCGCTTCTTGTGGAGCCGTGACTCCATCTCTTCCACTTCTTTCGACCCCTTGGCATAGAGCGCCTTTTCACCGGGAGCAAGCTCGTGCAACAGCTTCAGAAACTCTCCTGCGTGGACAAGTTCCTCGTCGGCGATGTCCTTGAGCACTGTCTTGGCGAGGATGTTGTTGGTTGACTCGGCAAGCTGCACATACATCTGGGTTGCTTCGTACTCTGCGGCGACCATGAACCGAATCGCCCGGACGAGTTCGTCGCCCGTAAGCTTCCTGCTGTTCGCCAACTCCGAAAAAGGTGAACCGAACTGTGGCATATCGTCTTCCTTTGCTTCCTGCACGTTGACACGTTGAGATATTGGACTACGGCTTAGTGACTATGACGTTTGTAGTCCTGTATCTTCCGGAGGTCCGAGCGGAATTGACCAATGCGTCCCTATTCCCTGATCCGTGCATTACTGCAGGAATTCGCGGACGAACTTGTTTTCGGTGTGGAGGAGCTCGTGGAGAGAGCCGTCGAAGATGAGGCGGCCTTCTTCGAGCATGAGGAAGGTGGTGTTGGGGTCGGTCTGGCCCTCAGGGAGAGGGACCATGCGGCCCTGTTCCGCGTCATAGCGGTGGGTGCAGAGGGTGAAGGCGTCTTGCAGGCGATGGGTGACGAGCAGGGAGGGGGTGCGGTAGACATCGCGCTGCTTGATGATCAGCTCGATGATGGTGGTGCAGGTGACCGGGTCGAGTCCGCCGGTGGGCGAGTCGTAGAGCAGCAGTTCGGGCTGGCGGATGAGGGCGCGCGCAATGGCCACGCGGCGGCGCATTCCGCCGGAGAGAGAAACAGGATAGAGCGAGAACGTTTCTTCGAGGCCGACGAAGCCGAGGATCTTGCGGACGCGGAGGTCGATTTCGTCGTCGGGAACGAGCTCCTGGATGAGCTGATAGGCCACGTTGTCGCGGACGGTGAGGGAGTCGAAGAGCGCGCCCTCCTGGAAGACCATGCCGGCGCGGGAGCGAAGGGGGAACAGCCACTCCTCGGGCATGCGGGAAATCTCTTTGCCGAAGAGCTGAACACTGCCACGGTCGGGGCGGAGAAGGCCGTTGACCAGCTTGAGCAGAACGCTCTTGCCTACGCCGGCGGGACCGAGAAGGATGCGCGTTTCAGCAGGAGCGACAGAGAAGGTGATGCTGTCGAGGACGGGCGGGCCGTCGAAGGCGATGGAGACACCGCGAAAGGCCACAACAGGGCGGTCCGCCGGTTTTTGTCCGGACGGGGCGGCGGGATCGGGCTGGTTGGAGGCGGAAGCAGCGTTCATCAGAAGAGAATGAGCATGATTTGGGTGAGGAAGAAATCGATGAAGAGGATCAGCACCGAGGAAGTCACGACGGCCTGAATGGTGGACCGGCCCACGCCCTCGGTGCCGCCCGAGGTCCTCATGCCGTAGAAGCAGCCGACGGAGCTGAGGATGTAACCGTAGAAGAGCGGCTTGAACAGTCCCTGAAGGATGTCGGGGTAACGGAGGTGCTCCCACGCCATGGAGAAGTACTGGGTGCCGTTCTGGTGGTTCATGAAGATGGTAACGAGGCCGCCGCCAAGGATGGCGCAGGCATCGGCCACGATGGTGAGGAAGAAGAGCATGCAGATGGTGGCGTAGATGCGCGGAGTGACCAGCTTGCGGACGGGGTCGACGCCGAGGGCGCGCATGGCGTCAATCTGCTCGGTCACAACCATGGACCCGAGTTCGCTGGCCATGGACGAGGAGTTGCGGCCGGAGACCATGATGCCGGTGAGGACCGGGCCCAGTTCTCGAATCATGGTGAGGCTGACAAACTGTCCGGTGATCGCCGTCGCGCCGAAAGCGGACAAGGTGGCGGCCGACTGAAGCGCCAACACGCCGCCCGTGGACAGTCCGGCAAGCACCACAATGGAGAGAGAGCCGAAGCCAATGATGTCGGCCTGGATGAGAAAGTCGGGCCAGTAGACGGGCGGGCGATAGATGTTGGTGACGGCACGATGGGCGAACAGGGTGTAGTCCTGCACGGTGAGGACGAGGCTTTTCGCGGTTCTTTCTATCGTGTCGAATCCCATAGGGTTTGCCGGCCTGCGCGAGAAATGGAGGAACTCCACTCTTCTGGACAGGATAGCGCATGAGGCGGGCACGGAGTCAGGCGCGGGAACCGGGTGTGAAAGGGCAAACGGTAAACTGAAGGGGAAAGCGAGCCATCGTGAATCCTGAAGCGGCAGACAGGCTGGACGAGTTTTTTGGAACCTTTGCGGGCGGGACGGATCCGCTGCTGTTGCTGGACTATGACGGCACGCTGGCTCCGTTCCGGGTGGATCGCTTTAAGGCGCGGCCGTGGGCCGGAGTGCGAGAACTTCTGAGTCAGATTCAGGGGCAGGGACGGACCCGGATGGTGGTGATTACCGGGCGGCCGGCAAAGGAAATTGCGCCGATGCTGGGACTGGATCTGCCGCTGGAAGTGTGGGGTCTGCACGGCGCGGAGCGGCTGTATCTGGATGGGCGGCGGGAGCTGGAACAGGCGCCGGCGGCGACGCAGGCCAAGCTGGAAGAGCTGCGGGAGCACCTGCGGCGCGACAGCCTGGGCGGGCTCTTCGAGGACAAAGCCAACGGAGTGGTGATGCACTGGCGCGGCCACCCGCCGCAGAAGGCCAGGCAAATTGAGCAGCGAACGCGGGCGCTGTTTGAGCCGCTGGCGCACATGGAAGGGCTGGCTCTGCTGGAATTCGAGGCGGGACTGGAACTGAGGGTGGGCCGCAACAAGGGCGGAGCGGTCGAGGCGATTCTGGCGGAGTACGGAACGGGCGGCCCGGCGGCCTACCTGGGTGACGATTTGACCGACGAAGCGGCGTTTCTGGCCATGAAGGGCCGCGGGTTGGGCGTGCTGGTGCGGCGGGAGCAAAGAGAGACGGCGGCGGAGATTTGGCTCAGGCCACCAGTGGAGTTGAAGCAGTTTTTGGAGAAGTGGAAAAGCAGCTGCTAGCTTCCAGTCGCCAGATTGGAAAGATGGCTGGGATGAGATCCCGCCCCGGCATTCTGCAGCCGGATTCCCCGTTGGGCACGCCTCGGCGGCTGAAGCTCCCACCCACCCAACATCGCAGGGAGCAGCCGGCCTTACTGCATCGGATGGATTACGGAAGCAGTTCCTTGCGCAGGAGGTGGTAGGCATCGTTGATGGCAGCCATCCGCTCGGTGGCCCGCTGGCGTACGTCGTTGGCTTGAAACTCAAGATGGTCGGGATGAAACTGACTTACCAACCGCCGGTACGCGGCTTTGATCTGCTTCTGCGTGCTGGTAGCGGTCACTCCCAGGAGACGGCATGCGCTCTCCTGCGTCATGGGATAGATGGCGCACTCTTCGGCAAATGGGCCGGCATCCTGCGGAGCGGGGTTTTGCGCCTGCGCGAAGGGCTGCCGAGGAGAGTTCGGTGACGCGCTAGCGTCGCAGGAGTCGGCGGGGGCAGGGGCGGGCGAAAGAAACTCGGCATACACCGCGGTCTGCACGAAGGACAGGGCCCCGAGGCGATCGAGGGTAGAGGAGGCATCGCTCTGCCGCTCGTAGTCCGCCTGTCTCTGGCGCCGCTGCTTGAAGTTCTCAACTGCCGCAGCCGAGCCGAGGGTCCAGGTTTCCACAAAAAAGAGAGGGTCGGGCTCGGAATCGTCGCCCATGAGGCCCTGAAAGTCGTTGACGAACTGCCAGGTCTGGCTGGGCCGATTCGGCTCGAACGCCGGCAGATCGTCGTAACCTTGCTGCGCCGTTGAACAAGAGCCGCGATCCACATGGAATTGGCTATTCATCTCTGGCCTCCGCACCCGGTACTCCGCGCCGCCTTGGCTGAGCGCCTGTGCTCTGCCTTTGCCGGTGTGATTCTTTCATCGGCAGATCGCCATTTTTGTTCTACGCACGTTTTTGGAAGACGGGGTCTATGCGGCCGAGGAAAGCGGATCAAATGCCGGTCGTGCCGCATCTTTTCATTATGTTAAGCTGGCGCCAAGGAATCCGAGGCCGTTCCCGGCATTCGGTTCCGATGGGCCAGGTAACTGCGATTTTTTATGAGAAATCCAAGGAGACTTGAAAACATGCACATGACTCGTCTGCCTCGTCCCGCCTTCCCTGTTATGGCCGTGCTGGCTCTTCTGCTGGTTTCATCCTTCGCAGGCTGCAAGAGTTCGTCTACTGCTTCCAACCCGGCCACGCCGAGCGCGGCCGCGCAGGATGGAAGCACTCCCGGAAACGCCGCAGCGCCCGCAGGAACGCCATCTGGCTCGGTTGCCAATGGCGCTGCCAGCGCGCCCGCTGCGCCGGAGAAGCCCAGGCCGGTCAAGGTCACGCTGAGCGTGCCTCCGGGAAAGGACGTGAATGTCCGCATTACCGAGACCATCAACTCGAAGACCGCGAACGTGGGCGATCCGTTTACCGGCGTGCTGAGTGCGGCGCTGACCACCCGGTCCGGCGAAGTCGTTTTTCCGAAAGGCACAACGGTGTCCGGATCGGTGGTCTCCGCGAAGGGGCGGGGGCGCTTCAAG